>Ga0315910_10002539_pt1 | contig 15952 bp, 11 predicted proteins | sample EdamamesoilMG_FD_204470 | JGI IMG/M metagenome (GOLD analysis project Ga0315910, IMG submission 204470) | Garden soil microbial communities collected in Santa Monica, California, United States - Edamame soil | ecosystem: Environmental > Terrestrial > Soil > Garden | place: USA: California... | reverse complement strand
TGAGGATATCTATTTCAACGTTGCCTTTAAACCAGTGGCTACCATCATGCAGGATCAGGCCAGCGTAGATAAACAAGGTAATGAAGCCACGGTTAGCGGAAAAGGAAGACATGACCCTTGCGTGGTTCCGCGTGCTGTGCCCATCGTAGAAGCTATGGCAGCACTGGTGCTGGCTGATTTTCTTCTCAGGGCGCGGGCATCCCGATTATAAGCCATTCCGGTATTCCGATAAAGTGCCTTCAAGTGGCCCGGACATCGGGTTGGTTTGAAATTTGTCAGCTATTTTTGTGGAGGCAATGGGAAGCACATCTTCCCGTTATTTTTTAACCTTGAAAAAATTCTGGAAGATACTTCTCTATGTAGTGGTTTCGATCATTGGCCTGATCGTTATACTGGTAGTATCTGTCTATTTATTCAAAGACAAGATCATCCGCCAGTTTATTGAAGAGGCTAATAAAAGTCTCAACACGCCTGTAAAGGTTGAGAAGATCGATGTCTCGGTTTTCGAAAGATTTCCCCAACTCTCCATTGTTCTTACGGATGTGTATGTGGAAGACAGTCACCCCGGAGAATATCCCCTGCTTACCGCAAAATCGATTTCATTTCAGCTTGACCCGATTGAAGTTTGGAAAGGCAGGTATACCATCAATGGTCTTCAGATCCGTGAAAGCGAAACCAACTTGAAGATCAACGATAAGGGCACTACCAATTACGACATTATAAAAAAAGGCAATGCCAAATCGGACAATACAGGAGTGATTACCTTTGCACTGTCAGACGTTGGCCTGAAAAAAACGAGGGTACATTATTTTGATTTAAACAGTCGCCAGGATCTTGTCTTTACCAGTGAAGCACTCACGGCTTCCATACAAAGCACCAACGATATCTATACCATTGATGCGGATGGAGAATTGACTACCGAAAAGATCAGTATTGAGGGGCGGTCTTATTTAGAGGGCAAGTGGTTTATGATCAGGAGTCAACTGGTGTACAACGATGCTGAACGCAACCTGCTTATAAAACCTTCTGAGCTTGATCTGAAAGGAAACATTTTTTCTGTAAGCGGAAATTATTCCTGGAAGACAAAGAATCTGATCGACATAACTACCGAAGGAAAAGATACCGATGTACAAACCGTTCTTTCGCTTTTGCCCGAGTCGGTATCCGAGCGATTTGGTAAGTATAAAAGTAAAGGTGATGTATATTTTACGGCACGATTACGTGGAGAAATCAGTAAGCGTGGAAATCCTTCTTTCTCGGTGGAATTCGGCTGCAGGAACGCAACGATATTTCATCCGGAGACAAAAGCTGAAATTGAAGAAGCCAGTCTGGAGGGTTCCTTTGCCAGCAGTGATGTAACCGATGCCCGGCAAGCTGTTTTGGTGCTGAAGAATATTACCGGCAAGCTTAATGATGAATTGTTCACAGCGAATTTCGTCTTGCAGGATTTTGACAAGCCGGAAGTGATTTGTGATTTTAAAGGGATTATTGACGCAGCAGCCCTTTCTGAATTTTATCCGGTGGAGTACGTCCGGAATGTTTCGGGATCGTTGCAGGCGGATATATCATTCGAAGGTAAAATTGAATTCCTGAAGAAGAAGGCCACAGCGCAACGGGTATCTACCACCGGTACTATTGAAATGGATGCGATCAATTTCACCTATGGTAGCGATCAGGTAGCTGTAAAAAACCTGAAAGGCACTTTGCAATTCAATAACAATGACCTGGCATTAAGCAACGTATCGGGTGAACTGGGTAACAGTGATTTCCTTCTGAATGGCTTCTTTAAAAATGTAATAACGTTTTTGCTTTTCGAAGACCAGCCGATTGGTATAGAAACGGATCTTCAATCCAACTTCATTGATCTCGATCAGCTTTTTGCAATAAGCTTTGGTGATGCAAAAGACGGTGCGAAGCAAGCTTATGCTTTCAGTATCTCTCGCAATATTAATTTGAATTTCAATTGCGATGTGCGGTCGCTCAAATACAAGCGTTTCCATGGCCATCAGCTAAAGGGGGACCTGCTGGTAAAAAATGAAATGGCCGTTTCCCGGAATATTACGGTGAAATCAATGGGAGGCGATCTTACGTTGTCGGGTATCGTGGACGCAAAAAATCAGAAAGCAATTGATGTGGTCAGCTCATTCAGGTTGAATGGCATTCATGTGGATTCGGTATTCTATGTTTTTGAAAATTTTCAGCAGGATTTTATCGAGGACAAACATCTGAAGGGAAATGTTTTTGCCGATGTGAATCTTGAAATGGTATTAAAACCCGATCTGCATTTGTTTCCGGAAACCCTTATCGCAGATGTGAGCATGGTTATTAAAAATGGTGAGTTAAATAACTTCGAGCCCATGCAAAAGCTAAACAAATATGTTCGCGATGATGAGGGCTTAAACAAACTGCGATTCTCGGATATCAAGAATGATATTCACATCGAAAACAAGACCGTGTACATTCCACAAATGGAAGTGCGAACAAACATCACCAGCCTTCAGATCAGTGGCACCCACACGTTTGACCAGCGCATTGAGTACCGCATTATTACCCCATTGCGAAGGCAAAATACGCTGGATCAGGAAGCCCAGCAGGCGATTGGCCAGGAAAATGGTCAAAGTAAACTTTATCTGAAACTCACCGGAACAACGGACAATTACCGGGTGGTGTATGATACGGAGTCCGTAAAAAAGAAAATCATCAGCGATCTCAAAAATGAAGTAAAAGAGCTGAAGGACGCTTTCAAAAACAAGGGCACGCAGAAGAAGAAGGAACTGGAGTTGGAGAAAGAAGAATACTTTGAATGGGATGAAAACCCCCAGCGGTAAATTCCTTAACTTCCTCGGAATTACGTTATCCCCCGGTTTTCACAATGAATAAGTTAAAGGTATTGCTGCTTTTTTTGTGGCGCTTCGGAATATGGAAAGGATCTACGCTTTATATCAAGTTCCAATTGGGAACTGTAAAGCACGTGGTTGTTCCCGGAATCAAACATCCCGTTTTTCTCCGTAAAAATTCTTCAGACATCGCCACGTTTTACCAGGTATTTCTTGAGGACTATTACCTGCTTCGCTGTACAGATAAACCAACGGTAGTTGTGGATGGCGGGGCAAATGTGGGACTGTTTGCGATTAAGGTTAAAAATGATTTTCCGGAGGCCAAGCTGATTTGCATTGAACCCGATCCCGACAACTTTACCTCGCTCCGGAAAAATCTGTCACACTACAATAATGTGCATTTCGAAAACAGTGGATTGTGGGATAAGGATACGCGGTTGCGAATCTATGACAAATACAATTTAGGAAAATGGGGAATGACGGTGGAAGAAGATCCGGAGAGGGGAAAGATCACTGCAGTCTCAATGCTGTCGTTGTTTAAAAAATACAGTCTTGATCACATTGACGTTCTAAAACTGGATATAGAAACCAGCGAAAGGCAACTCTTTTCCGAAGGTTATGAGGAATGGTTACCGAAAGTAAAAACCATTATTATTGAACTCCACGATTGGATCGAGATCGGATGTTCAAAGCCCTTCTTTGAAGCAATCAATAAATCGTTTAAGAACTATAAGTACGGTATGTGTGGTGAGAATACAATCATCACACAGTTGTGAGGTAATGTCAGGATCAGTATCCTTTCACTGTATCGATAAAACACTTTACCTTATCTACTTCAATATCCGGATATAACCCGTGGCCCAGGTTGGCAATGTGTTTTGTTTTGCCGAAGGCGTTTAACATTTTTTTAGTCTCACGTTTTACGTCCTCCAGCGAACCATATAGGGCACACGGATCCAGATTTCCCTGAAGTACTTTGTCCGGCATAAGTTGCCGGGATTCTTCAATGCCCATGTTCCAGTCGAGTCCGATTACATCGCACTTCAGTTTGTTCATCTGGCCGCGCGCGTAGAAGGCTCCTTTCGCAAAAACGATTTTGGGCACTTCATTAATCGCATCACAGATTTGTGAAATATATTTGAGCGAAAATTCTTCGTACTGTGCGGGACTCAGTACGCCTGCCCACGAATCAAAGATCTGAATGATGTCGGCTCCGGCTTTGATTTGCCCTTTCAAATAATGAATGGTGCTCTGGGTGATCATCGATAATAAACGATGCGCGAATTCCGGTTGGGAATACAATACTTTTTTTGCTGCACTGAATGTCTTGCTTCCTTTTCCCTCAATCATGTAAGAGAATATCGTCCATGGAGCACCGGCAAATCCGATCAGTGGTACGCGGCCGTTCAATTCTTTTTTTGTAAGACGGATTGCATCAAGTACATATTGAAGTTCGTCCGCCTGGGCAATGTGAAGCGAATCAAGGTCGGAAGGATTTATAATTCTCCGCGGAAAAACGGGCCCTTTACTCTCTTCCATTTCGTAATTCAAACCCATCGCTTCGGGAATAACGAGGATGTCGGAGAATATAATGGCAGCATCTACGCCTAAAATATCAACCGGTTGAATGGTTACTTCGGTTGCAAACTCAGGCGATTTAACCAATGCTTTAAAATCTTTGATAGTAGCTCTTACCTTTCTGTACTCCGGTAACACGCGCCCCGCCTGACGCATAAGCCAAACCGGAGTGCGTTCTGTTTTTTCATCTTTTGCTGCGCGAAGAAGTAGGTCGTTCTGAAGTTTCATAGATCTATCCGATGTGTCGGTACCCGTGATTCGAAAAACAGCGCAAAACTAATAATGTTTTACCGCGATGGATAAAATGGCCCGGTGAAATTCTCTTTATTTTATTTTTCAGGAGCAGGCTCGCTTGTACGCCTTAAAAAATATGAATCACCATTAACGCCTATTAGCCAGATACACACCTGCAATGATTGCGATCATTCCAATGAAATGTCCTGCCGACAATATTTCGCCATCCAGTAATCCCCACATCACCGCTACGATAGGCATCACATACGTGACCGAACTCGCAAAAAGGGGCGTACTCATTTTCACGAGTTGATTGAATAATATCGTAGCCACGGCTGTACTGAAACATGCCAGGATGATAACGTAACCGAAGGCTTTCCAGGCTCCGGCCTCATTGCTTAACGTTGATACAAAGTCCGTAAAACCAAAAAGGTAGCTAAAGGCGAGTGGTGCGATAAGCAGTACGGAGACACTGGTAATGGTCAGGGCGCCAAGATCGGGAATTTTAAATTTGATGAAATTCAGATTTGCGCCATATAGTGCGCAGGCGACAACAATAAAAAGCGCATAAAAATTTATTCCTGAAATGTTTCCACCTGATCGGGACAGGCTTAATAAAGTAGCGCCTCCAAATCCGAGGATAATACCCACAATGGCAACGGTTTTGAAACGCTGGTTGAATACAAAGGCACTGATAATTACCGTGAAAATAGGTGTCATCGTGTTGATGATTCCGGCCACCGAACTGTCCATCCGGGTTTGTGCAATGGCGAAGAGAAATGCCGGAATAAAAATTCCCATCATACCTGCTGCAAACAACCGCCACCAATGGTGACGCTGTACCTCATTTAATTTGGTGATCGCGATGGGAAGAAGAAAGAGCGAAGCTGCCACTACGCGCAGTGCACCCAGTTCATCGGGCGAAAATACTTTTAATCCCTGCTTGATCAGAATGAAGGACGTGCCCCAGATCAGTGTGAGAATAATGAAAAGAAATATGGCGGTGGTGGGACGGTTTGTGTTGGTCATGCGAAGTACGAGGTACGGTTTACGAAGTACGATTTTTATCAATACGATTTAGCGTACGGATAACCGCCAACAAGGTTAAAAGATTTTGCTGAGTTGAAGAACCGAATTCTTGCGGACTTACGCGGCAACGGTGGAGGCTGCGTATGTTTCGATGACGTCATCGAGAATGGCGAGCACTTCAGCTTCATCAGGCGCTTCAACCAAACGTGTGCGGAACGGCTTGAAATCCGGAATACCTTTGAAGTAGTTGCTATAATGTCTGCGCATTTCGAAAATGCCAAGCTTGTTACCTTTCCATCGGATGGAAAACTCGAGGTGTTTTTTCGTTGCCCGTACACGCTCCGCCATATCCGGTGGAGGTGGAAGTATACCGTGTTGAATGAAGTACTTTATTTCATTGAAGATCCAGGGATAACCAATTGCTGCGCGACCGATCATCACACCATCCACGCCATATCGGTTTTTGTAATCCAGGGCTTTCTGCGGAGAGTCAATATCCCCGTTGCCGAAGATCGGAATATGCATTCTTGAATTTTCCTTCACCTTGCCAATGAGCGTCCAGTCTGCGTCACCCTTATACATTTGAACGCGCGTACGTCCGTGAATGGTAAGCGCTTTAATGCCAATGTCCTGAAGACGTTCTGCAGTCTCTACGATATTTTTGGTAGAGTCGTCCCAGCCGAGACGTGTCTTTACGGTAACGGGTAAGTGGGTGCATTTCACAATTTCTTCCGTCATCTTCACCATCTTCGGAATATCCTGGAGCAACGCAGCACCGGCACCCCGGCAGGCAACGGCTTTTACCGGGCAGCCATAATTGATGTCAATCAGGTCGGGCTGAGCAGCAGTGGCAATCTTTGCCGATTCTACCATATTGCCGATATCACCACCAAAAAGTTGTATCCCAATGGGGCGTTCGTATTCAAATATGTCAAGCTTCTGTTTGCTTTTGGCGGCATCACGAATCAATCCTTCCGAAGAAATGAATTCAGTGTACATTAAATCGGCACTACCCTCCTTACATACAGCCCGGAAAGGCGGATCGCTTACATCCTCCATGGGAGCAAGAAGAAGTGGAAAGTCTCCTAGCGCTATGTTGCCGATTTTTACCATGCTTATTTATGTACAAACCTCCCTTAGGAAGGTCTAATCCGTATATTAGCCCGCAAATTTAAGGAGAAATATGGAGCTTGAAGCATCCCCAAGGCAACCTCGTCCGGCTATTGTCATTCTGGTAACGCTACTTGCTGTTTTTTTGGGATTTCAGATACTGGGGCCAATGATCGGCTTCCTGGTTGCCATACCCTTTTATCCGGGTACGTTAATGGAAATGGCGGAAGCTATTACTAATCCGGTTAATGATCCCGCACTGAAACTTCCACTTTTTCTGATGCAGGGATTTGGTACATTGATCGGGCTGGTGCTCGCCCCGATTATTCTGCTAACCACATTTCGCCAGTCGGTGAGGCAGCTTTTCCCCGGGCCTTTATTTACTCAGCCGGTTCTGCTTACGGTGGTTATTGTGTTTGTCTTCATGGCCGTGAATTCCATTTTTATCGAATGGAATCAGAACATTGATCTTCCTGATTTTTTAGCAGGCTTTGAGGAGTGGGCCAAAAGCACGGAAAAAAAATTACAGGAGCTTACCACTTATTTAACCCAATTTAATTCGATAAGTGAGTTAGTCATCGCACTCATCGTCATAGCGGTTCTACCGGCAATTGGCGAAGAGTTGGTTTTCAGAGGTATTATTCAACGCGAGCTTTACCGCGGCACAGGAAACATTCACGTTTCAATATGGGTTGCCGCTGCCATATTCAGCGCTATTCACCTCCAGTTTTATGGGTTCGTTCCACGCCTGCTGCTTGGTGCGCTGTTTGGATACTTCTATTATTGGTCCGGAAATTTGTTCTTTTCGATACTGGCGCATTTTGTTAATAATGGTATGATGGTGCTGGCCATGTACTTTTACCAGAAAGGACTGCTTGATATCGACATTGAAAGCACCGAATCAGCACCCGTATCCGCTGTATTATTCAGTGCAGTGATCACGATTGTTTTACTTTACCTGTTCAAGAATTTTTATGATAAGCGGCCAACTACCTCTTCTGAAAATGTGCAGCTTTAAAATCAGTTTATACTGAAAACCTGAATTGTTTGTGACGAAGCCAATTTCAAAATACAGTAACCTTACACAACGTATCATTACGGGGGTTCTTGGTGCGGCCGGGATCATTACCGGTGTGTGCTATAATGAATGGACCTACTTTGTTGTTTTTTTTATCATCTGCTTTTTTTCCCTTCTCGAGTTTTATAAACTGGCTGGTCTGGACGGAATGGTTCCTCAGAAGGCCTTCGGAACATTGTGCGGGGTATTGATTTTTGTTTTCTCTTTTCTCATTGAAAGAGGCACGATGAATCACAAGTTTTACTTCCTCATATTCCCAATGATGTCGTGTGTGTACATGATTAAATTGTATAAAAAGGTAGAGCGAAAACCGTTCACCAATATTGCCTTTACATTTCTTGGAATACTCTATGTGGCAGTACCTTTTGCCTTGTTAAATGCAGCGGCCTTTGAAAATGAGGTGTACAATTATGAAATCATTTTTGGTTGCCTGTTTATCCTGTGGGCGAGTGATACGGGCGCTTATTTTGCGGGTACGTTCTTTGGTAAACGAAAACTTTTTGAACGCATTTCCCCAAAAAAATCGTGGGAAGGTTTTTTCGGTGGTGCAGCGTTGGCCCTGATCTTCACGTACGGTTTATCGGAGTTTTTTCATTCGCTTTCCTTTTTGCAGTGGTTTATCATCGGTCTGATCATCATTGTCGGTGGAACCTTTGGTGACCTGGTTGAATCACTGTTAAAGCGAAGCATAGAGATCAAAGACTCGGGAACAATTTTGCCGGGTCATGGCGGGTTTCTCGATCGCTTTGATGGGTTGCTGATCTCGGCTCCGTTCATTGTTGCCTTTCTTGAAATTTTCTAGTTACTACTTATCCGGTTTGTTCGTATGGGAAGCGTGCTCGTTGAATGTCATTACCTCCCGTCCATTGCATACTTTGTTGCTATTCAGCATGCGCAGCAGGTTATGCTCGAAGCGAAGGAGTATTATTTGAAACAGACTTATCGAAATCGCTGCCATATTCAGACTTCACAAGGTCCAGAAACATTGATTGTCCCCCTAACTTCCAAACACGGCAAAGTACTGATTAAGGATATTCGGATAGACTACTCACAAAAGTGGCTTAACAATCACTGGCGTACAATTCAATCCGCATATGGCAAGGCGCCATTTTTTGAATATTACAGCGAAGACCTTGAAAAGGTACTCTTCACCCGGAATACGTTTCTCTACGATTTGAACCACCATTTGCTGTCAATGTGTCTTGCGTGGTTGAAATGGAACATTTCCGTCAGCGAAACTTTGGCTTACGAAAAAGACGTGCCATCGGATTGCCGGGACTTCCGGTCTGTGGTAAACCCCAAGAAATCAGAGCTTTTGAAATCCTTCTTCACGCCACAGTCTTATACACAGGTTTTTGGCAACACCTTTGCAGCCAATATGAGCCTTATCGACCTGATCTTTTGTGAAGGCCCCGGGGCTGGCCCCATCATCAGCGGTTCAGTCAGAAAATGAACAAATAGGGAAAACCTTGCGTTTCTTTTCAGTATTAAACTTTGTGGGCCGATAGCACGGAAAGCTCAAAAAACTTTACATTTACATTAATCATTCTGCACTTTCTCTATGGAAGCAAAATTCTCCAATCGCGTAAAAGAAGTTATCTCACTTAGCCGGGAAGAGGCGTTACGCTTAGGACATGATTACATCGGCACCGAACACCTGATTCTCGGTATGATCCGCGAAGGTGAAGGAGTCGCTGTGGGAGTGTTGAAAAAGCTCGGTGTACCAATGGATGAACTTCGAAATGAAATCGAAAAAATATCCAAAGGCACAGCTACGCACCAGATTAAAAACCTGGCAAATATCCCGCTGACTAAAGCTTCAGAAAAGGTTCTGAAAATCACCTACCTCGAAGCGAAAATATTCAAAGCACAACTTATCGGAACGGAGCATCTGTTGCTTTCCATTCTGCGTGATCACGATAATCTGGGCACGCAGATCCTGAATAAGTTTGATGTGAACTATGAAACAGTGAAGGAAATGCTCGAATACCAAAGCGATGGTCCGATGGCGTCTCAGGATACGGATGATCCGGATGACGATTCTTCAAAAATATTTGGCAGCGGCAGCCAGGGTGCGGCTGGTAAAGAGAAGAAGGGTACAGAGAAATCAAGAACACCCGTTCTTGACAACTTTGGACGCGACTTAACCCGCCTTGCGGAAGACAATAAACTCGATCCCATCGTTGGTCGTGAAAAAGAAATTGAACGTGTCGCACAGATTCTTTCGCGCAGAAAGAAAAACAATCCGATACTGATTGGTGAACCTGGTGTGGGTAAAACGGCAATTGCTGAAGGACTCGCTCTGCGCATCATTCAGAAGAAAGTATCGCGCGTGCTTTTCGGTAAACGTGTAGTGACGTTAGATTTGGCGTCACTCGTAGCCGGAACTAAATACCGTGGTCAGTTTGAGGAACGTATGAAAGCGGTGATGAATGAACTGGAAAAATCTCCGGATGTGATTCTCTTCATCGATGAGCTTCATACCATTGTTGGCGCTGGTGGAGCTTCAGGCTCGCTGGATGCATCCAATATGTTCAAGCCGGCTCTTGCCCGGGGAGAAATTCAATGCATTGGTGCGACTACCCTTGATGAATATCGTCAATACATTGAGAAAGACGGAGCGCTTGCCCGCAGGTTCCAGATGGTGATGGTAGATTCTACTACTCCTGAAGAGACTATTCAGATACTTGACAACATCAAGGAAAAATATGAAGATCATCATCATGTGATCTACACGAAAGCCGCCATTGAGGCTTGCGTTAAACTTTCGGACCGCTACATCAGCGATCGTTTCCTTCCGGATAAGGCCATCGATGTGTTGGATGAGGCGGGTGCCCGTGTGCACATCAACAACATCCATGTTCCTGAAGACATCGTGAAGTTTGAAGAAGCTATCGAGGATGTGAAGAAGGAAAAGAATCGTGTTGTTAAGAGCCAGAAGTATGAGGAAGCTGCACAGCTTCGCGATCGCGAAAAGAAACTGATCGAGCAGCTGGAAATCGCCAAGACGAAATGGGAAGAAAAAACGCGTACTGAAAAGTACACGGTAAATGAAGATAACGTTGCCGATGTCATCGCCATGATGACCGGCATTCCCACCAAGCGTATCGCACAAAAGGAGAGCAGCAAACTGCTTAACATGGGCGAAGAGCTGAGCGGTAGAGTTATTGGTCAGGAAGAAGCCATTAAAAAACTGGTGAAGGCCATTCAGCGCACACGCGTTGGTTTGAAAGATCCCAAGAAGCCAATTGGTTCATTCATATTCCTGGGCCCTACCGGTGTTGGAAAAACCGAATTGGCAAAGGTATTGGCTACCTATCTGTTCGACAAGGAAGACTCACTGGTGCGCATTGATATGAGCGAGTATATGGAGAAATTCTCCGTGTCACGATTGGTGGGAGCGCCTCCCGGATATGTAGGCTATGAGGAAGGTGGTCAGCTTACTGAGAAAGTAAGACGTAAGCCTTATTCAGTTGTATTGCTGGATGAAATTGAAAAAGCTCACCCGGATGTCTTTAACATTCTTCTGCAGGTACTGGATGACGGTATCCTGACGGATGGATTGGGAAGACGGGTTGATTTCAGAAACACCATCATTATCATGACTTCCAATATTGGAGTGCGTGATCTGAAAGATTTTGGAACAGGAATCGGTTTTGCGACAGCTTCAAAGCGTGAGAGCGAAGAAGAGCATATGAAGCTTACGATTCAAAATGCGTTGAAGCGTGCTTTCAGTCCCGAATTCCTGAATCGTTTGGATGATGTAATCGTGTTTAACTCACTGCAACGCGAACATATTCACAAGATCATCGACATTACGCTGGGCAAGTTGTTCGACCGTATTACACAGCTTGGCTACAATGTCGAACTCACCGAAAAAGCGAAAGACTTCCTGGCAGAAAAAGGATATGATCAGCAATTCGGAGCCCGTCCGTTGAACCGGGCTATTCAGAAATACCTGGAAGATCCCGTAGCTGAAGAGATTTTGAAAGGTGAGGTGGAAGAAGGTGGCATCATTATGGCCGATTACGAAGGTTAAGGCGATGTGTTGACCATCAAGGTGAAAAAAGCAAAAGCCTCTTCGAAGGAAAAGAAAGAGTAACACCCACACACAACTAATAGACAAAAAAAAGCCCGGACAATTAGATTGCCCGGGCTTTTTTTTATGTTGGATAAAATCAATCCCTGCTTAAGCGGAATTGCGCGCTGCGTTGATAACGCCAAACATGCAGCGAAGCACGAGTTTGCGATAGTGCTTTTCAAACGGCTTATCTTTTTCTTCCAGATCACGCAGGTGCTGGAGGGCAAACTGCTGGATGGTGATGAGGGGAAGCACGATCCGTTCGCGGAGCTTTACAGAATCACGGTTGATGGGATTGTTCTCCATCAACTCACCGTAGCCGGAAATTTCCAGGATCATTTCATTTGATAATTTGTATTCGGCATACATCTTCTTCCAGAATTCTCCGAAGTCTTTGTCCTTAGACAGGTATGCCGTTGCCGGATAATTTGATTTCGTCAAGGACATCATACTGTTACTCAACAGTGTCCGGAAGAAAAGGGATTGCTTAAACAGGGCTTTAAGATCACGAAGTTTACCCTGTCTCTTCAATTCGCGGATAGCTGTCCCCACGCCATAAAATCCAGGAATGTTTTGTTTCATCTGTGCCCATGAACCTACGAAAGGAATGGCACGCAGATCTTCAAACTTCAGACTTCCGGAGCTTCGTTTCACCGGCCGGGAGCCAATGTTCGTATCGCCAAAGAAAGCCAGTGGCGTAATCTTCTCCAGGTAGGGAACGAATTTTGGATGAGTTTTTAAATCCAGATAAGCTTTGTGTCCTTCTTCCGCAAGTCCATCCAATAAGCTTTTCTCTTTTTCATTCAGCTGATTGATGTTCTCAAAAACTGCATTTTCAATTCCTGCAGAAAGAAGTTGCTCGAGGTTAAACCCACATGACACTTCCTTGCCGAAGTTAGAACTGATGGTTTGACCTTGAATTGTTACCTGTACTTCTTTGTCTTCGATCGTATCGCCTAAGGACGCGTAGAAGTCGTGTGTATTTCCACCGCCCCGGGCTGGCGGACCTCCGCGGCCGTCAAAGAAGACCGCTGTAAATCCTTGCTCACGCGTGATGCGTGTTAAATTTTCTTTGGCTTTAAAGATTGACCAGTTTGCACGCAGGTATCCACCGTCCTTGGTTCCATCCGAAAATCCAAGCATGATGGTTTGCTTCCCTCCGCGTCTTTTCAAATGAGCACGGTAAGCCGGAATACTGTACAATGCTTCCATTACTTTGGATGCGTTCGCCAAGTCTTCAATCGTTTCGAACAGCGGAACGATATCCAGTGGCAATTCATCGTCCTTTGCCAATATCAATTTGGCCAGTTGATAAACGCGCACTACATCCAGCGCTGACTGGCAGTTGCTGATCACATACCGATGGCATCCTTCCGGTCCATTCTGCGCCTGAATCTGCCCGATCACATGGATGCTTTCAATCAATTCGCTCACAAACTCGTCATCAAATTTCAATGACGAAGGTTTGAAATTCAACGCCAACAACGTTTCTATTTTTTCAGCCTCACTTAGCTTTTCAAAGTTTTTGAGATTTTTGTTTTTGGACTTGAGTTTTTCGATGCACGCCTCCCAGGCGTATGCGTGCTTACGACTATCCTGACGGATGTCCATGCTCGCAAAATAAAACCCGAAGATCTTTACTTTCAGAATGAATGCATCCAGTAAGTCGAGGAAGAGGTTGTTATGATTTTTAATCAGTACCTCGCGTGCTTCAAACAAGTCGTCCAGCAATTCATCGGGATGATTATAAATTTCACCATGTCCGTTGTAGGCTATGGGGTAAACCTTTTGTTCGGCACGTGCAATGATGTGATCAACACCTTTAAAGGTTAATCTTCTTTTGAGGAACCGTAAATCGCGGTGATAACATTTTAGCAGTGTTTCCTGCAGCCGCTGGGCTACTTTAATCGTGATTTCGTGGGTAACAAAGGGATTACCATCCCGGTCGCCACCGGGCCAGAAACCGATCTTGATCAGGTCAAAATTTTTCCACTCCTCCAGTTTTATATCCAGGCCATTCATTAGCTTTTGAATGATCTCCGGAATAACGGGATAGAACACATTCTCCAGGAACCAGCTTAAGCTTATCGCCTCATCAAAAGGGGTGGGTTTATCTTTATTGATAAATGCAGTCTTACCGAGCTGCCGCAATAGAAGGTTAATGTGTTCAAGCCGGTTGTCGCGAATAGCTTGCTCCAGGTCATTTATAATAACCAGAACGTTGCCCGGGTAAAATTGAGTAGGATGTGCAGTTAGAACAACACGAACACTGAAGTCTTCGAGTTTCTTCTTGAGGTCTTCGAGGAGGCCTTCGGAAGAAGCGCGTAGCATCAATGCGGATACGGTACCCTTTCCATTCAGTTCATTAATCTCATCAAAAGCTGCGTCTTCAATAGAGTCAAAAAGAACCACTTGCCTTTCTACATATTGGATAAAATTGAAAAGCAGGTCAAACTGTTCTTCTTTTGTTGCCTGAGGAACGAAGTCACTGAAGAATTTCTTAATGATGGTTTTGGGGTCCTTACCCTTTTCAAATCCGGCTTCGCACGATTGCTGCAACAGGGGAAGAAGGGTTCCTGTCCGGTAAATACCCGTGTAGGGCAGGTTCAGGAAAAGGCTGTTGTACATGTGGTAGCGTGTTGAAACAGCCGTGTTGAATAGACTCGCCATAGGTTGTGGTACTGAAAACTGACAAAGTTATCAAATACTCATCAGTGGCGAGATACCCGGGGGTGAATTGCAGATTTTCTTTTCGAAAACGTTTACGATTGCAAAAAATTCGTAGGAGAGTACCCTATGAGGGGAGGCCTGGGATTGCCAAACCTCCCCGGATTTAACGGCCCTTATTCAATCACTTCACCGTGGATGGTCAGGACTACCACACCTTCTTCGGTGTTAGCATTAACCGTTACGGTTTTGGTGAACGCACCCACCTTCGCGGCATTATAGGTTGCCTTCACGAAACCTTTTGCACCGGGCTCGATGGGATCTTTGGTGAAATCTGTTACCGTGCAACCGCAAGACGCTTTCACGCCCGAAATAACCAATGGCGCATCACCGGCATTCACAAAAGTGAATTCATTAGTCACCGGGTTGTTCACTTTGATTTTTCCGAAATCAAATGTGGTTTGGGACCATACGAAGGCCGCAGTTGCCAGATTAAATGGATCTATCCGTTTGGCGTTAGCAACCAGTACCTGTGCCATTACGGTAGTCATGCAGATCATACCGAGGGCGATCAATGTGAGCTTTTTCATTTTTCGTGTTGTTTTCGTTTAGTAATAATTTTCTGGTGTTCGAACGACACAAAACTGCAGAATGCGCAGGGAAGGCCTTGTTAACGTTTTTCTAAAAGATGTTAATGACTTGTTAATCTTCACGACAGCTACTTTCATTATCGTACCTTTATAAGGTGAAGAACTCGACCATCCGCCTGATTGTAATCCTTGCCACGCTGTGCATAACCGGGATCACTATTACGCAATTGTATTGGGTACGAAGAGCTTTTGACCTGAAGGAAGCGGAGTTTGAACGGACGGTGACGGCCGGATTGTATAATGTAGCGCAACAGATCTATGATTTGAAAGACACACCTTCACCGTCAAACAATCCTGTCCGGCAGGTATCTACAAATTATTTTGTGGTAATGGTAAACAGCGAAGTGAATGCGGAATTGCTGGAATTTCTTCTCCGGACCGAATTTGAGAAACGGAATATTGTTGCAGACTTTGAGTATGGCATCTATGACTGCATGAATGAAAAAATGGTGTATGGCAATTACGTTCCGTTACAATCCAATAAAAAAATTAAGGCCAAGGCGCTTCCCATGTGGTCCACACAGGGATATTACTTTGGTGTGCAGTTTCCAAATCGCGAAGCTCACATTATCAATCAGATGGGTATTTGGTCATTTTCTTCCATTGTGCTGCTGCTGGTAATTGTTTTCTTCGCGTATACACTTTTTGTGATCCTGCAGCAGAAGCGCCTGTCAGAGATCCAAAAGGA
>Ga0315910_10002538_pt1 | contig 15955 bp, 24 predicted proteins | sample EdamamesoilMG_FD_204470 | JGI IMG/M metagenome (GOLD analysis project Ga0315910, IMG submission 204470) | Garden soil microbial communities collected in Santa Monica, California, United States - Edamame soil | ecosystem: Environmental > Terrestrial > Soil > Garden | place: USA: California... | reverse complement strand
ACTCGCTTTGGTCGAACTGAAACGGGCGGAATTGCTTGTGCTCAAGCACGAGTCGGCGATTGCCGCCTAACCAGAGAAAATCAGTTGGAAGGCCTGTCTGCCATCCATTTTCCTTTTCTTCCCGCGCTTTCCCTTTATCCTGCCGCGCTCGGGTTTTGGACTCCGAAACGGATTAAGAGTAAGAGTAGGATTAAGATTAAGAAGTGATTTCGGATGGACGCTGCACATATACGCAATTTCAGCATCATCGCCCATATTGATCATGGGAAGACGACGCTTTCGGACCGGCTGTTGCATCGCACGGGCACGATCGCCACGCGCGACATGGAGGATCAACTCCTCGACGCGATGGACCTCGAGCGCGAGCGTGGTATCACCATCAAGGCACACCCGGTTACAATGCTTTACAAGGCCAAGAATGGTGAGACCTACGAGTTGAACCTGATCGACACACCCGGTCACGTGGATTTTGCCTACGAAGTCTCGCGCAGTTTGAGCGCGTGCGAGGGCGCGTTGCTCGTGGTGGACGCTGCCCAGGGGGTCGAGGCGCAAACAGTGGCGAATTATCATCTCGCCGCGAAGCAGAATCTCACGATCATTCCAGTCATCAATAAGATTGACCTCGGCCACGCGAACGTGCCGCAGGCGAAGCAGCAGTTGGAAGATGTGCTGGCAGTGCCGAGCGAATGGGCAATTCCTTGCAGCGCAAAGCAGGGCATCGGCATCGAGGAGATTCTCGAAGCCATCATTGAGCGCGTGCCGCCGCCGAAGCCGACGGGCGAGCCGAGTTTACAGGCGTTGGCGTTCGATTCGTACTTCGATACTTACAAGGGCGTGGTGACACACGTGCGCGTCTTCAATGGTGAGATTAAACCGGGGATGATGGTCAAGCTGCTGCACTCCGGGAAATCATACGAGGTGAAGGAGGTTGGCAGTTTTAATCCGAAACCTTACACGCGCGAGAAGTTGGAGGTCGGCGAAACGGGTTACATCACGGCGAACATCAAGAGTCCGGCGGATGTGAAGATGGGTGACACGATCACGGATGCGCGGAATCCTTCGGGCGAATTGCCGGGGTTCAAAGAGATTCATCCGATGGTGTTCAGTGGTATTTATCCGATCAACACGGCGGATTACGAGGTGCTGAAGTCTTCGATGGCGAAGTTGAAGTTGAACGATTCAGCGTTTGTGTATGCGACGGAAACGTCCGTGGCGCTCGGATTCGGTTTTCGTTGCGGCTTCCTGGGTTTGTTGCATCTGGAGATTGTCCAGGAGCGTTTGCGGCGCGAATACGGCATGGATATCATCGCGACGTATCCGAGCGTGGTGTACAAGGTGTATCTCACCGACGGCACCATGAAGGAAGTGGACAATCCGGCCTTCCTGCCGGACGTGACGTATATCGAGAAGATTGAAGAGCCGATGGTGAAGGCGTTCGTGATTTGTCCGAACGAGAACATCGGCGATATGATGTCGTTGATTTCCGAGAAGCGCGGTAACGTGGATCACACAGAAACACTCGACGTGCGGCGCGTCATGTTGACGAGCTTGATTCCGCTGAACGAAATCCTGATTGATTTCCATGACCGCATCAAAAGCATCACGCGCGGGTTCGGCTCGATGGATTACGAACCCGAAGGCTATCTCGAGTCTGAGATGGTGAAGTTGGACATGCTGGTGAATACCGAGCCGATGGATGCATTCTCGTGTATCGTGCATCGTGCGAAGGCTGAAGGGCGGGGCAGGGCATTGGCTGAGAAGTTGAAGGAAGTCATCCCGAGACAGCAGTTTGCCGTGAAGATTCAGGCAGCGATTGGGGGGAAAATCATAGCCTCGGAAACAGTCAGCGCGTTCCGCAAGGATGTGACGGCGAAATGCTACGGCGGCGACGTGTCGCGCAAGCGCAAGCTGCTGGAGAAGCAGAAGGAAGGCAAAAAGCGGATGAAATCCATCGGCAACGTTCACATCCCCCAGGAAGCGTTCATTGAAGTGTTGAAGACCTGAGCCGATCATGAATCTCCGCTGGTTTACTTCCAAGACCGTCCGCCATGCGACCGCCATGCGGAAGCACGTACATCACCTGATCTGCGCGCAACGCGACTTGCTGTCGCCCCAAGCTATCGGGGCACTGGATGAGGCGGTCGAGCGATTGAAAGCAGCGTTGAGCAGCGCAGCCGGTAAGGACGTCCTGAACAAGGAAATGGAAAATCTCGATGTAGTGGCGGATAAATGGCTGTTGCGCTATCCCCACCATGCCTGGCGTGAGAATGTTGAGGTGTTCCTCGTCGCCTTGGCAGTTGCGATGGGAATCCGCACGTTTTTCATCCAGCCTTTCAAGATTCCAACGGGCTCGATGCAACCGACGCTGTTTGGGGTCACTTCCGAGCCGGATTTCTCCAAGGTCACCAATCAAACAGAGTATGAGGAACAAGTCAGGTTGCGCGATGGTTGGGCGGCGTCAACCGGATGGGAACGGGTGAAGGACGTGTTCCGTGGCATCTCCTACATTGATATTACAGCCAAGCAGGATGGAATGGTTGAAATGGGTGAACCCTTTGGGCCGCCGATCCTGAAGTTCTGGCAGACGGTCCGCGTGGCGGGCGAATCACGCACAATTTTTCTGCCTCCGGATTACGGCCAGGAATCGTTGGGTCGCCGGGCGGGCTTTCAGCAGGGACAGGCGATCAGGGCAGGGCAGGCAATCAAACTAAAGGTGCAAGCGGGAGATCATCTTTTCGTTGATCGGCTGACTTACAATTTCCGCAAACCGACAAGAGGTGAGATTGTCGTGTTTCAAACGGCGGGAATGGATCCACTAAAACGGGCTGAATGCCGCATTCCTGACGATCAGTTCTATATCAAACGTCTGGTGGCATTGGAAAACGAGAATGTCCGAATCGGGCCCGATTGGCACCTTCGGATAAATGGCAAGCGGCTGGACGCCTCGACACCGCGGTTTGAGAATGTTTACCATTCTACCGATACAAACGTGATGTATTACGTCGGGCATATCCCGATGCAACTGTTTGAAAATGGTGCCGAATACCAGGTCAAACCGGGGCGTTTTCTGGTGATGGGAGACAACACCCGGAGCAGTCTCGATTCACGTTTCTTTGGCGATGTGGATGCGGACAAAATCATAGGCAAGTCTTGGTTTGTGTACTGGCCATTCACCGAGCGGTTTGGCTTGGGGTATCGCTAGTCAGGACGCAGCAAATAGCTGCAAAACGCTACTAAAACTTCGTCACTGAAAGTCCCGTGACGTGGTAGCTTTTGGTCGTAGTCTCTTCTTCTACCCAGGTGCGTTCGTTGGGTCCAACCACTCCGGACATAGTGAAATAGAGGTCCGCATTTGCAGTCACGGCACCGCAACGGGCTACGGTGTTTGTTGCGCCTCCAGCGGTGACTTTTAACACCATTGATACGGTGGGGATCAAGTCTGGATCACCTGCAACTACCAGTTGATATGAAACGAATGCGATCTGACTGGTGTTGGTATAAGTGCCGTGAGGTCGCGGAGTCGTGATGGTGGCAGGACCAACCAGATTTGTGCGCGCGATGTTGGTTATGCAGATGCCGTTACCACGGAATGCGCCGTGATGCAGAGTAAGCCCAGCCGGATCTAGATCGGTTTCAACATCAAGCGATAGTTGTTTGACGCCGGAATTTGTCAGCGTGATGATCGCATCGTCAATCGACCAAGTCGTGTCTTGTGCGTGTCCCCATTTCTGCCGCGAAGAATCCAAATGCATGGGGATGTTGTCGCCGATTCGAATTTCAGTCATATCTGAGTTAAATGTTACGGCTCGGAAGTCACCGCCATCAGGCCCAAAGGAAAGGTAATTTGTGTAGATCCGAACTGTGGTAATCTCCGTGTTATCTGTCTGATCCATGAATGCGAAGGTGAATCGTGGCAAGCCCCCTTGGAAGCCTTGTACTCTGAAGCTTTGCGCGTCATAGCTGCAGCCTCCCCAATAAAGGATTCGCCCGTGCGATGCGCCGTTTTTTGGGTCATCTAGCAGAACTCGGGTGCCATCGCCGTTGTGGAGTTCGTAGAGGTTAATCGCAGTTCCAAGGCCTATCCCATGGCCAATCCAGTATGGGGTTCTTAAGTTGGGATTGATCCAAAGAGATATGTTTGTGCCAAACCCGTTCTCAGTAGGAACTCCCGCCGATAATAGGTTGGTAAGACCGCTTCCATCACCGGCAAAGTTCCCAACGTAATTTGGCAATTCATTGGCCCCACGGAGATTAAGGCAAACGGCGGCGACTAAGAGGCAGCTGGCAGTTCGTTTCATAGATTGAAGTCAGTCACGTTGTGCGGATTGGTTGTTTGCCGGAGATTATTACTCAACTATTTACTATTTAATATGCACAATGTTTGATTAGTTGAGCTTTTCAACTGGTGGATCCAGCTGGAGCCGTTTGGCCCCGGATTTGTTCACCAAAAAAAGTGGTTACTGACAGGAAATTCACCGCGCCCAAGGGACGCGGTGAATAATCGGTGAAAATCTTTTGATAACTAGACGCCGCCCGTACGGGATTCCGCGTCGGTTTTTTTTTGGTCCCAAGACTTCTGCCAGCGTGTTCGTAGGTTGTCCCAGTCGGCATCGGTGGCATCAGGCTTGGACAAAATTTGCGCCAAGTCAATCGCGAGGGTAGGGATGCGCGTAGCAATTTCACCGACAATCAGAGCAAGCAGTTGGTTCACGGGGAGCCTTTCAGTTTGTTCGCACGTTCAGGGGGCAGAAAAACCAAGACGATTCTCACAACGGCCTGCGCCGCGTCGCGGGAAGCCGCTAGGACACGTTCAAGTTGCTCGGGAGTCTCAGTGCCAGCGGCGACCGCCTTGCGCGTCTGGTAAACCGTTTCCATCGCGTTCTGATACACTGCCCAAGCATTGGCCGCAGAGCGGTCTTGAGAGTCCAGCTTGTTCAGATCGGCCCCGGGCAGCTTGCGAGCTGTCACGTAGTAGTCTAACCACGCGTCGCTTGCTTGCTCCGCAGTGACGACGGTTGCCGCAGCGACTTTGTAAGTGACCGCCGCACGGTTGCTTGACCCTGGACCGCCACACCCGGCCAGCAACCAAACGAACATCGCGCCGAGAATCAGCATCGGGCCGAGCGGTAATTTCCTCTGGCGCTTGTCGTCGGGGTTGCGCGGTGGCATCGGTGCGTCACCAGCCCGCGTCAGACCGTAGAGCATGGCGAGCTTGAACAGTTCATCAGCCTTCGGCTTGAAGTCGGGCCAAATCACACCTGACGCAGCAATCAAAAAACCGAAGATTGCGGCTCCGCTTGTGTGCTTACTTTGCGCCATAGATTTTCCAAGTTTGGAGTCCACGACTGACGACAACACCATTTTGACAACGGACATCATATTCAGCCTTTCGCTTTGCGTTTGATGGCTGCACGGACAACCGCCGCGCCGCCGAAGTAAAAGAACAGCGCACCGCCAATCAGCAGCGCGACAATCCAGATTCCCCAATTCCCGGCAGCAGCTTTGACGGAATTTTTTACGACGTTACCGGCTTGCTCGAACGTGGCTCCAAGCGGGTCGTTGTAAACTTGTGTGCCGAGAAGTGACGCGGTGGACTCGTTGAGTTGATTCACGTTGCCGACGCCTCTGCCGCTATCGTTTGTGTCGTAAAGCTCGCTCAGATAGTTGAGGAAAGGCCGATGGTCCTCCTGCAATGCCAGCGAGTAGAGCCGCGACGCCGCGCCTTTGCCGAATTTGCGGTCAACTTCCGCAAAGACATCGCCGCCCGGTGAGTAGCGTTGAACGTTGAGAATCATTCAGAATCGCGTGACGACGAGTTGAAGTGGCGTAAACGAACTGGTTGCACCGTCTTCCTCGATCCAAGACCGCTCACCCGGAGCAACCAATGCCGACATCGTAAAATAAATCGCCGCCTTTGCATTTTGCTGGCCACACCGAGCCGCGTTGTAAGTTGTCCCTCCGTTCGTGACCTTCAAAAGCAATTGCACGCTGGGTTCCAATTCCGGGTCGCCATCAATTCGGACGGAGTAATTAACGAAAGCTGCTTGGCTCGTGGTATTGGTGAAAACCGTCGTCACCGTTGGAGTCGAAAAAATCATCCCGCCGATGGCATTGGTGCGATAGAAGTTTGTCAGCCCCAATCCGCTGCCGGTGAAGTCTCCAAAGTGCAAAGCCATGCCCGCAAACCCAGTCAATTCCGTCTCTACGTCAAGCGTCAACATTCGCACGCCATCGTTCGTGACTGTCACGACGGCATCAGCAAAATGGAAGTCAAACGAATCACCCGGCGTGCCCAAAAAAAGATTGTCCGCTGCAATTCTAACCCGCGAGCCGGTAGATTTGCCGATTTGCAATTCGGTATATGCCCCAGCGGCACCATTGACAGCTATGACATTTTCTTGATCTACGTCGTAACCGAAGGTCAGGCATTGTTCCACCGGGAAAATCCGAAAACTATTGCCCGTGTTGATTTGGGTAAAGTCGTTGGTGCTTTCCGTAGCGCCAAAAATAATCCGGGCGCCGGGATTTGGTGCTACAGCGTAACTGTAGGCATCATACCAAGTGCCACCAGAATAGAGGATGCGCTGATTCGGCCCGCCGTTTTTTGCATCGTCCGAAATAATTGGATTGCCTCTGGAATTCCACAAAGTAACGGTGCTGTTGGTCACTAGAACCTGTTCAAGTTCCCAGTAAGGCTCGCGGTTGGTCGCGTTGAGATAAATCGTGGTGTTTGTTCCCTTGCCATTCAGCAGCGCGATTCCCGCCGCGCCCGCGCCGACGTTCGTCAGGCCCGCACCGTTGCCGGTGAACGCACCGTTGTAGCTCCGCGCAACCAGCGCATCAAACGACACACCACCACTGCGCTCTTGTGACAGAGCTGGTGTGACGACAGCCAGGCACGTCACCAAGGCGAGCCAACGGGGAAGGGTGAACACGACGCCGCACAGCAGCGCCCCAAAAAATTTGTGGGTTAATTTTTTCATGTATAGGTAAAGAAAACTCCGTCACCGACGTTCGCGCCTTGCAATAGCACGTCCTGCAATCGCAGCTTTTGGCCCGGTGCCAGTTCGTATTTCAAAGGCCCGTCGCCATTGGCCAGTGCATCCGGTGTCATCGGGTCGCCCGCGCCAGTCTTGCCGAGATACACCGTGCCGACGTTCGCGGTGAGCAATCCAGCCGCCGCACCTTTGGCCGGGTAAATCCATAGCTTCTCGAAAACCAGCTTCGCGTTGTCGGACAACGGCTGCATTTTGTTGGCCTCGCGGATAATCGAGAAGCCATTGGTGAAAATGGGTCTGGTCGTTTCCATCAGAACACCTCGTAGCAGGAAATTTTCAGCGCCCCGCCGCTGTTGTTGATTAGCTTCACCGTGTCGCTCAGTTCAAACCGGCGCGACGTGCCACCCAGCACACGGGCAAATCGGATCGTCTCCGCGTCGTTGAACACGTCCAACGCATTTGCGGAATTGTTATCCACCTCGAAATACTTCCGATTGCGATTGATGCTCCCAAAGTCCCGATTGCCGACCAGTTGCACCTTCTGACCGTTGGGGATGTCCACCACGCAATCCGCGCTCCCGAGCAGAACCAAAATCGGCGTGTCACCCCGGACAACAATCGTGCCCGCCTCAGTGACATTCGTCGGGCCGCTGTAAGGTTCGTCGCCCGCGTAAAAATTCACGACGACGGCAACGATGTTCGTGTTTTTGAACACGAGCTTGTTGAATCGTTTGCCGCCTGACGTGCCGAAACCTTTGCCGGTGGAAATGTCCACGGCCACGCCTTCGTCAGGTTGGACTTGAATCGCCCTTTCAGCGGCGACGCAGTAGAACACTGACGCCACCACCATCACGACAAGGATGCCGGATGCCGGGACTGTAACTGTGCGTTGGATGGTCACTTTTTCTTCGCCTTACGTTTCAGAAACACCACGAGCAGAATCACGACGAAGATGACGCCCGCGGCGATGCTTCCCGCCGTCCATAGCCGGTCAATCTTGGCGTCCGTCTCAGCGGCATAGTCCGAACCTTCACCGACGCCAGCTTCGCCCGCTGGTTGGTCAACAATCGGCGTGTAGGAGTAACCGCCGCCCGTGCTGCCAGTCTTGCCGCTCAGATAGTCGCTCGCTTCGTTGGCCCGGTCCTCCAACTGCTTTTTCAAAACCGCCGCTTCGTCCTTCAGGTCTTGGATGTCCTGCTTGAGCCGGTCAATCTTCGCCTGATTGGGTGCCTTGGCCGCTTGGAGCTTGGCCAGTTCCCGCTCCTTTTTTGGGATCAGGTCATTCTCGATTTTCTCTATGCGTTTGCGCTCCGTTGACATCAGTCCTTCCCTTTCCGTTTGCGCGTTGCCACGTAAACCACCACACCGCCAGCCAACAGCACCCCGCCGACACCGAGCAAAAGTTTTGTGTTACCCGACATGCCCGGCTTGGCTTCATCCTGGGCGGTCACAGTGGCGGCTGTATCCTTGCCGCTTAGTTCGTTGGCGATGTCGTGCTGTTGCTCCAAATCCTTTTCGAGAATTATTTTCTCGTCGCGCAGGTCTTGAATCTCCAACCGCAATTTCTCCCGCGTCTTCTCGTTGGTCGTGGTGAACAGCTTTTTCTCCTTGGCCTCAATCTGCTTTTCGAGTTGCCGGACACGAGCGCGGGCCGTCGTTGGGAGTTTCTTGGCTTCCTTTCTCGATTTGACGACACTATGGATCGAGAACGCGGCCAGCGAACCGCTAACAGCAATGCCAGCTATGGTCCCAATCGTCGCCGCTGATAATCCGAAAGCCATTTTAGGAAATTTGTTTCCGATGTTTGACGGTCAATTTTGACTCAAGCCGCCTCGTGTTTTTGTCATTCTCTGGATTCGGATGAACTGTCAGCCATCGGACTTGCTCATACACAACGCCAACTTTCATCGTGCCCGGCTGAGACTTGCAGACATACGGAGCGCACACGTAGCGCCACACACCATCAATCAAGAGCATCGCCCGACCGGAAATCATCACGTTCAGGTGTTCCGTGCGATGCTCTTTACCAACAACGACAACGCCAGCGGGCATAATCAATTCCCGCATGTAAATTCCGGGAGCAAACCAGTTCGTTGCCTGCATTTTCACCTGCGGCAACTTCAACATTGATTCCGCCAACTCCCGAATCTTCCCGACAGGCACGGGCTTGACTTTCACGGGCACTTCCCGTGAATCTCGTTTCATGATCCGCACTTTGATTTTTCTCGCCATCGTGTCCGCCCTAGTTGTCAGTTGCGCTCACAGTTCAAAAATAGTGACCGGCACACCGCGCCCCGAAGTCACCGCCGATGCTGTCCGCCTCTATTCGTCCATGCCGACCAACGCTGTTGAAATTGCCATCATCAACGGACAGGACTCTTGGATTCAGGACAACAGCCGCGCAGTCTCAGCGATGAAAAAACGTGCTGCTTCACTCGGGGCTAACGGTCTTGTCATCGAGCAAAGCAAGGTCAGCGGTTGGACCGGCGCACAGGTTGTCGGCAAAGCCGTTTACGTCCCTTAACCTTTGCCCTTGCCGCCGCGAAACAGCACAGCGGCCACCAGCGCCAGCCCGATCAGTCCCAAGCCAATCATCACCGGCTTGACCCAGCCTTCGGACGTTGCACCCGGATTCACGTTCGTGCCCGTGTAGCGCAGCGTGCCCGGCTGGATGTAACCCTTGTCCGAAAGCTCCTTGCGGTCGCGCAGCGCGCCAATGACTCCAGCCGCACTGTTCGTCACCGCTGGCAACAGACTCAACGCATCGGTCCAGCCGAAAGTTTTGCCACTCACGCCCGGCATCGTGGTTGACGATGTAGGATTCGCTTTCAGGTAAGCGTTAATCCCGGACGACTCAAAAAATTCTGCATCATTCATGATTTTTCCTCTCAACTAAACACCCGGCGCCCATCGCACTTTCTGCGACAGACGCCGGGCGTGATCCTCTTGGCGTCAGTGGTTGAACCGTGACTTACGTCGCCGGCGTTTGCGTCTGCTGCTGCTGCTGCTGTTGCTCAGGTGCAAGCGGCGGTTTGCAGTATTTCGCCTTAAACTTCGCCTTGAGCGATGCCAGCGCGTCGCGGTTGAGCCGACCACTTTCCAAAATTTCAATCAGTTCCAAAAATTCGTTCATGGTGTGGATTTTTTTTGTGCCCGGCGTGGCCATTCAGACTCACGCCGGGACTTAGGTATAAAGAACCGTCGTTGCTTACTCGGGCAAACCGAGTCGTTGCGTGACAACCTGCATCGTGCCGTTTGCCGCCGCGCTCGGGGTGGCAATCAGCGTCAGACCTTGAGCCGGGACGCCGCCGCGCAGATCGTCATCCTTGTCCCAAACGATGTCGAACAGGCCCGCAGCTTCGTCAACGTCCGCTGCACCGAGCAGAACCGTTTCGTTCTGCTGCTTGGTCATGTTGTCAATCAGCGGAATCGAACCTTGCTCGACGCGCACGGTGTCAATCGTCTTGGCGTCGCTCGTGTCGAAGATGGACCATTGCAGGTAGTCATCTTTCTTGTCGAACTTCGTGTAGTTGATGGGCGAGCCGACCGCGCCGATGTCGAACGTGTCCCACTTGACGATGGGGTGAGGCTTGCCGCCGTTGAAATCGTCAACCAGCGCCCAAGCTTCGATTGCCGGAGTCACGCCAGCAATCACGTCCAACTCAAGAATCAGTTGGTCCGACTTGCCGAAAAATCCGGTCTGCAACGCGGTCACATCGTCATCAGGCGAGCGTTTGCGCCACGGTTCGCTGAACCACATCGCGTAGTGCCGACGGCCCGTGCCGTTGGCGCCACCCGAAATGGCCGAGCGCGAGGCGAACTTCGCACCGTAGCGCGTGTAGATCGCATCCTGATTCGTGGCCGAAACCTTGCGCTGGATGCCGCCGAGGTAATTCAGCCGCATCTCGTTGATAATCGTCACCGCGGGCGCGTTGCCGTTGCCGGCAGCGGTATCGCCCACGCTGAAGAAAATCGCTTTGTAGCGCGGCCCGACGGGGGCCACGATTTGACAGGTGCGGCCCGCTGCCACCGGGCCTACGTCGCGGAGTTGAACTTGCCGCTCGTTAAAAACTGATTTCGCCATGGTGTTCTCCTTTGGTTGAAATTTCGTCGGTGAATTATCAGCGCGATGGTGTCAACCAACTGGCGGCTGCTTTCGGGAAGCAATCCACCGGCGCACCGTGGAAACGGGCGACTGGTAGAAGCCAGCGACGGCAGGGAAAAACATCCCCACCACGTCCAGAATCAGGAAAAGGAGAAACAACCCGAAAATCAGCTTGAGGATATTCGGCACGGTAAAGGCGCTCTTGGCAGCCTGCTTCACTTGGTCGGTTGGGTCCATAGATTTGTGTTTTTGTGTTGTCTAACGTCACGACAACGAAACCACGGACGCAGGAATTTGGTTAGCTGCCAGCTTGTTGAGCTATCGCCGTCAACAGGTGAGACGTGACGTGCCTGGGTGAGCGTCGCCGCGCGTAGTCACGGAAATTTTTGCAGCCGGATGAAGCCGACTTCGCCCCGAGACACCGGCAAGGTCACAGTGTTTGTGCCCGCTGGCAACGTGCCACTCATGCGCGTAAAGCCGGGGATGATGACACAACCACCACCGACGCAGTTTGTCGCGGCCTCACGCAACTCGTGGTTGTAGAACAAAGCGCAGGGCACCGGACTGACGTAACTGATTCGTGCCGTGTCCGACCAGTTGCTTGACAGGATCAACGATTGCGAGCCGGTTGCCGCCGTGTAGAGAACGAAATTTTGCCCGGGTGACTGCTTGATGATTTCAAACGACGTTATCCGCATCGGCTGCGCTCGCAAAACGACCAGCGACAAGAAACCCACGAACAAAAGCAGCAGCGGGAGGATGGAAGGCTTGCGAGTTTTCCAATCGGTGTAAGGCCAGTTTGTTTTCACACACTGACTCAACCACGGATTGCGCGATTGCGTTAGCTACCAGCTTCAGTAGTCACGCCAGCAGCTTGTTGACGATGGCCGCGAGATTCGCGCATTGCAGTTTGCGCCGGACATTTTTGACGTGGAAATAGATCGTGAAGATGGAGATTCCTAGCCGGGCCGCGACATCCTTCCACGGTTGCCCAATCGCCAGTAGATTCACCACCTGAGTCTCACGGGGAGTCAGGTTGAAGCGAACCGCTTGACGTTCCAGCCGCGTCTTAGAGTCCGCGCAGGTCGCGTTTCGCATTTTTTGGAATGAAGGCTTTGCCGCCTTTTTGCGAGTCGCCATTTAGCAAATTTTTGTAGTGCCACTCCCCGTTCTTTAGATCAAACAACTCGGGCGGGTTGAAACCTTTTTCCTCCAGCCAGCCGACGCCGTTTTTATCACCCTGCTTGAACGCGAAAATCTCGGTGAACTGTTTACGCACCTGATTGTGGATGCCGTTCATTGCCTGACAGATGAAAAAACAGTCGAATTGAAACGTGCGGCCTTGATCCAGAATTTTGCACAGCGGCTCCGGCTCGCACCGGGCGTCAACCAGCGCATCCAGTTCATCCGCTCCGAAAATCTTTTTGCCCCGGATAAGCGACTTCAACGCCCAAAGTAGCTCGCAGAAAAACTTGAAACCTTCCTCCGGTTTGCCGGGAAAATGTTTGGCCGGGTTGAAAATGATTATCGCGTCGCCTCGCTCAATCGCCGCATAAATCTGTTCTTCATCAAAGCACGCTTTCACCTTGAACCGCCGCGCCAAATCCCCGTCCTTATGGTCGTAGAGAAAAATCCACTTGGCCCGCTCCCGCCGAATCAACGTCTCGAACAGCGTGGACTTTCCCGTGCCCGACGTGCCGGAAATGGCAACCTTGATCGAAGGATGGTCCTGAACTTGGGCGCTCATTGCCTTTGGAGATTGGTGACAGGCTCAATCCGGTTCTCACTGCGCGTCAAAAACGTCACGGTTGACGATTCCACGTCGCCCCGGATTTTGTCCGGCAATTTCAGAAATGCCGTCGTCATCGCACCCAGCGCGTGTTTAGCTTCGATGTTGATGACTGATGCCCAAGCCGCGCCCGTTCCCATGAAAGTCACTTTGTAAATGTTCATAGCATTATCCAACCGTCGGGAGATTTTCCGTGTTCCATCGCCGCAACGTCATGCGCGATTTTTACAACCGAAAGAATCTGACGACTGCCAGTGCCTACAATCGGTTTTTGGTGCGTATAGCAATTTCCGGTGTGCAGATTTCTCAACTCGACAGTGACCGTTGGCGGCTTGGCTTCAACGTCCACCGTGAAGCTCGCGATTTTGTAGAGCTTGCTCATTATTGCCGCTCCAATTTCTTTTTGCGTTCAATCTCAGCGTTGAACACTGCGAGCAAAACGGGAAAGCCGCTGACAAGATTCAGCCCGTCAATCGCCAGCGTCAGTTCCTCGCAATTCTTGGGTTCGATATTCCGTTTCTTCAACACGACATCCAGCGAATCAGTGAACGCCAAAACATCTTCGTCGCTCGGCATCGCTTCCTTGACCGCTTTTTCCGAAAACGTCCGCTCGATCCCAGCGGCATCGGCTTTGATGACGATTATTGCCCGGGCGATTTTGAAAAACGTGCGAACCGCCGCTTTAACAGCACGCCGAAAAGCGCCAGCCCGAATCGAATCACCAAGGGGAGCAGGAGCAGCCGCAGCCATAGGTGAATCAGGTGGCAACCCTGCCGCAGGCGATAACGGATCCACGCTCTGAACGTCATCGGCCTTCCCATCGCCCTTGCCCGGCTCGAAACCAGTAAAATCGCAGACCTCGCATCCAACGCCGTTACATGGACGGCATTTTTTTGGCCGTCCCCGGCCCTTGGGGAATTTGAATTGCGAAGTGACCGTAGCACCCAGCTTACGCAACCTTTCGCGAAGCGGAGTTTTAGCAGCGCCAGTCGGTGACGAAATTTCATGCGGTGGTTTCTCCGTTTCAGCCGGGGCCGTAGCAGCGGGAATTCCCGGCAAGGTTGGGATGGTGGTTTCCTGAGTCTCGATTGACTCAGCATCGGACTTGATTTTATCGCTCATGTTGGTTCACAAGCGACGGTCTGAATTCTCCCTGAGAGCGGACGTGTTATCGCATCGCCCCGTCCCGGTGGCAAGAGATTTTGCGGCCTGTAGGCCGCGAGGGTTGAATGAGTTTTTCGCTTTGGTGACTCTGAAGCTGTATGCCCCTTCCGACGCGCTAGCGCGAAGCTGGGAGGGGTTGCAGGGGAGGGAAATGATTGAGCCGGGCCGCAAGAAAAGCAGCCCGGCTCACGGACACTCAGCCCCGTCGGCTCCGCGGCGCTCGGGTCGCACTCCTGCGTTGCCCTATCTTCCGCTCGGCAGATCAACCGTAAATCCGTCGCTTCCCATCGTCGCGGAATTTTTTCAGACGTTTTGAACCAAATAGGGCTCACTCCCCCACTGACTGTCAAAAAATGCCGATAAAATATGAACTTCTCAGAGGGGTCACTGAAAAAAGCTCATATTTTCCGCTACTTTTCTCATCCCAAGTGGGGGAGTGACCCCTATTTCAACAATTTATGAAAATATATGATGTATAGGGTATAGGGGGCCCCCGACAGTACGGCCAAGGCCGTCAACATTGATAAAAATCTCTCCCCCGCACCCCCTCACTGTGACCGTCGCTCCGCTCCGGTTTGGGGGCATTTAGCTTCAGAGTCAGAAAGCGATAAACTCAACCAGCGACGAAAAATCCAAAAAACCGCTCCGCGAAGGGGCAGGGGAGGAAGGGATGGCCGCCGAAGCTGAAAAAGACTGCGGGCGCCGAGAGTCGGATTCAACTGCACGGACCGGGAACCAATCGCTTGCAGTTCAACACAGCTACGCGGCCGGCCGTGCAGACCTTAGCGGCTGCGAGATCTCGTAGCCATTCACGTCTGCTGATCCTGGGAAGTCAGTTTCGACTTCACGATATCAACCGCGTTGAAGATTGCCCCACGCTCGAGTGCAGCCATTTTCAGCAGTCGGTTTGTCCAACGGGAAACCTTGCGCTTGATGCGCTGTCGCTCGGTGCGGTCACTGCCAAGGTGCGCGTAGTCGTGAAGCTCTACCGGCGCCGGAAAGTTGCACCAAAGCCATTCAGTGCGCGGCCCGCGTCGCGTGGCAGCTTGGTATTGAACTGTTCGCCAGCCCTTGAGCATGTCGGCATAGAGCTGGGACCAGTAACCGGAAATCATCCACAGGCACGGAAACGACTGCGCGAGATCCAAAAGCCGGGTGTGTTCTTCGATAGTGGCAAACTCATGCCGATACAAATCACGCTGACACGTCCGCACCGGCTTGCCGTCCACGTCGGTTTTCAAATACGGCGGGTCTGCGTAGATCAAAACGTCTGTCCCGGCCGGGCAGCGTTTCAACCATTCGAGACAGTCAGCTTGGACGACGTCCACCGCAGGCAGTAACGGCTTCACTGCAGCGATTGTCACCGGGTCAATCTCAACCCCGATGTTCACGACGGCGGGACGCTTACGCCGAATGATAGCGCCGGAGCCTAAAAAGGCTTCGATGTAAACGCGGTGTGGTGGCATCTGATTGATGATGGTCTGTGCCACGCCTTCACCGTTTTTCCCGCCGTCGTAATTCATAGTCGCAAACCCTCTGGCAACGTCACTCCTTTTCCTTGGGCGTCAGGAATTGAAACGACTCAACCACCACAGCGAGCTTGCTCCGTTTCTCCTTCGATTTTTTGTCCGTCCACGATTCCAGATCAAGCCGACCTTCAATCAGCAGCGCCTTGCCCTTGCTGGTGTACTGGCTAATCGTCTCAGCGGACTTTGCCCAAGCCGTGCAGTCCACATAAACGACTTCCTCTTTTTTCTCACCACCGTCTGCCGTCCATTGTCGGTTAATCGCCAGCCCAAATTTGGCAACCGCGGTGCCCTTGGGCGTGTAGACTAATTCCGGGTCGCGGGTCAGATTACCAGCGAGGATTACTTTGTTGAAGCTAGGCATTTTTTTCTC
>Ga0315910_10002536_pt1 | contig 15956 bp, 15 predicted proteins | sample EdamamesoilMG_FD_204470 | JGI IMG/M metagenome (GOLD analysis project Ga0315910, IMG submission 204470) | Garden soil microbial communities collected in Santa Monica, California, United States - Edamame soil | ecosystem: Environmental > Terrestrial > Soil > Garden | place: USA: California... | reverse complement strand
ATCACCGGCGGCGCCAACGGGATTGGGTTAGCACTCGCTCGGCGCTTCAAAGCGGAAGGCGCTAAGCACATTACGGTTGCCGATTTGGATGGCGACAAGGCACAAGCAGCCGCAAAGGAAGTCGGCGGTTTAGGATTGAAGTGCGATGTGGCGCGCGAAGACGATATCAAGCAGATCGTTGCGCAAACCGAAGCGAAGGCCGGGTCCATCGATTTATTTTGTTCGAACGCCGGCATCGCTATCACCGATCCTGATTTTGGCAACGCCGCTTCGGCACCCGACGCGATTTGGGAACGCAACTGGCGTATTCATGTGATGGCACACGTGTATGCAGCACGCGCGCTGTTGCCAGGCATGATCGCGCGCAAGCAGGGGTACTTGCTCAACACGGTATCGGCCGCAGGATTGCTGAGCCAAATCGGCTCGGGCACGTATTCGGCCACTAAGCACGCGGCCATCGGCTTTGCAGAGCATCTCGCCATCACACACAAAGACGACGGCATCAAGGTGTCGGTGCTGTGTCCGCAAGCCGTTCGCACGGCGATGCTCGGCAACAGCGAAAACGATGCCGGAAAATCCGCTGCGGTTGACGGCGTGCTGATGCCAGAACAAGTGGCGGACGTTGTTGTGCAAGGCTTGGCAGCCGAATCGTTTTTGATTCTTCCGCATCCGCAAGTCGCACAGTACATGCAGAAGAAGTCCAGTGAGTACGATCGCTGGATCGGCGGCATGGCTAAATTGCGTCGTTCGATGCTGCCGAATATGCATAGGTTCGAAACAAAATAACCCTCTCTCCCCTTGTGGGAGAGAGTTGGAGAGAGGGGTGCGCATAGCGCCGGTTTGCTCACCCTCTCCCTAACCCTCTCCCCTCAAGGGAGAGGGAGTAAGATCGAAGCCCCTGCTGCTTATCGCCATTCACACGTTCATAACAATGTCCTGGGAAAAAGAAATCGAAGAGCTCCGCGAACGCGAACGGCGCGCACGCGAAATGGGCGGACCGGAAAAAATTCAACGGCAACGCGATGCCGGGCGCCTGACCGTCCGCGAACGCATCGATGCGTTGCTCGACGAGAACAGCTTTCACGAGCTCGGTGCGACCGCCGGCTTCGCTCGCTACGACGAACAAGGACAGATAACCGCATTTCAGCCCGGCAACTTTGTCTTTGGGCGCGGCAAAATCGATCGACGTCCGGTTGTCGTCGGCGGCGATGATTTCACCGTGCGTGGCGGCGCGTCGGATGCAGCCATTTCGCAAAAGCAAGTAGCCGCCGAACAGATGGCGAACGAATTGCGACTGCCCATCGTGCGTCTAATCGAAGGCACCGGCGGCGGCGGCTCGGTGAAATCGCTGGAGACAGCGGGCTACACCTACATTCCGGCCAATCCCGGCTGGAATTGGGTCGTCGACAATCTCAACACCGTTCCCGTTGTGAGCTTGGGTCTCGGTCCTGTTGCGGGCTTGGGTGCAGCGCGCATGGTCACGAGTCACTACTCATTGCTAGTAGAAACCGTTTCACAGATGTTTGTGGCCGGTCCACCGTTAGTGGCCGCCATCGGCGAGAATCTCACCAAAGAAGAGCTCGGCGGCAGCCGCATCCACGCGCAAATCGGCGCAGTGGACGATATCGTCGCCAGCGAACAGGAAGCATTTGCATATGCGCGAAGATTTCTGACGTATCTGCCGTCGTCAGTTTATGACCTACCACCGCGCGGCAAACTGCAGAACGACACGCAACGTCGCGACGATTTTCTTATCGAAGCCGTGCCGCGCGACCGTCGTCATGTCTACAAGATGCGACCGATTCTTGAGGCAGTCGTAGACAAAGGCAGCTTCTTCGAGATCGGCAAATTACACGGCCGCTCGGTGATTACGGGATTCGCGCGACTGGATGGCTGGCCGGTCGCCATAGTCGCCAGCGATCCGTTTGTACTCGGCGGTATTTGGACTGCATCCAGTGCTGCGAAGGTCGAACGCTTTGTCAGCCTCGCGGAAACTTTTCATCTGCCTGTCGCGCACTTCGTGGACATTCCCGGCTTCAGCATCGGCAAGCAAGCGGAAAAAGAAGGGACAATCCGCGCCGGTGCGCGCGCCCTAGCCGCAATTTATCAAGCCACCGTTCCTTGGTGCACGATTGTTATTCGCAAAGCGTTCGGCGTCGCCGGCGCTGCGAATAGCAATCACGCGCGATTTCACTATCGCTATGCGTGGCCGTCGGCAGATTGGGGCTCCTTGCCTATCGAAGGCGGCATCGAAACCGCATACAAGTCCGAACTCGCCGCCAGCGCGAATCCGGGGCAATTGCTGGAAGACATTAAAGAACGGCTGAATCGTGTGCGCTCGCCGTTCCGCACTGCCGAAAAATTCGGCATCGAAGAAATCATCGACCCCCGCGATACGCGGCCGCTGTTGTGCGAGTTTGCCAACTTGGCGGCGCCGCTGCGGCAAGCCGGACGCGGAGCTTCGCTTTTCAGACCTTAGCCACTTCTCACCAGATTTCTCTTATCTCTTCCCGCTCATGCTGAGCCTGTCGAAGCACTCTTAAGAACTCTTCGACAAGTTCAGGTTGAGCGGATCGGAAAAGAACCTAAAACCAACCATGTCCACTCTCTTCCTCATCCGCCACGCGCAAGCCTCCTTCGGTACCGACGATTACGACCGGCTATCCCTGACCGGGCACAAGCAAGCTTATGTGACAGGCGAGTATTTACATGCCAGCGCCGGCGCGATCGACGCCATTTATGCGGGCAGCATGCGCCGACAAATAGAGACGGCGGAAGGCATAGCAAAAACCGTGCGAACCAAAGACGGCAAGGTGCCGGAAATCAAAATCGATTCCCGTTTGAATGAAGTGGATGCGGAAGGTCAGTTTAAGCATCTAGTACCGATCCTCACTGCGACCGATGCGGAGATCGCCGCCCTACATGAGGAATCGAAAAAATCATCGCGCTCGTATCAAAAGGTGCTCGCGCGCGTATTTACTCATTGGCAAGACTTGCCTGCCGACGATAGTTCACTCGAATCTGGGCACTTGGAAAGTTGGCCCGCGTTCGCCGGTCGTGTTTACGGCGCTGTCAAAGATATTGCGCGCAGCGCCGGCAGCGGCGCAAATACGGTCGTAGTGTCGTCGGGAGGCTCGATAGCGACTGTTACGCAGCACGTGATTGGGCTACCCAAAGCGGGCGCCTATCCGTTGTTCGAAGCGCTCATTAACTGCTCGATCACGCGCTTGCTCCACACAGGCGAGCGGATCTCGTTGAGTTCGTTCAACGATCATTCGTATCTGCACTCGTTGGGGAAAATGCGCAACGGCGAGAATTTGGTGACGTTTCGATGACGGGGCACGGCCTCGTCATCCCGGCGTAGGCCGGGATCCATCCACGATTCGATGGACCCCCGGCCTGCGCCGGGGTGACGATCATGCGCGCAACCCAAGCTCCCCTGCATTCGTCAATGTTTCGCGCTGGCAACCAGCTTGACGCCCAACGCCATCATCGCGCCTCCCGCTACACGATCTACCCACGATTTGTAACGTAGATAGAAGTGACGCGAAGGGCCTGACGACAACAGCGCCGCAACCAAACTGTACCAAGCGGTCTCGACGACAAATACCAACGCGACGACCGCCGCACAAAATGTAAGCGATGCCGACGCCGGAAGAAACGCGGCAAACATGCTCGCATACACAATCGCGGTCTTAGGATTGCTGATCTGCGTAGCAAGACCCAGCGTGAACGAGCCGTGCGCCGCGGTGATGCCTTCGCGCGTTACGCCGACATTAAGCGGCTGCCTCGCTCCGCGCCAGATCCGCAGCCCCAAGTAAGCCAGATACAACCCGCCTGCGATTTTGATCGCAACATACAGCGAAGGCACTGCCGACAGCAGCGTCGTTAGACCAAGCAAGGCCGCGATTGCGAAAATCACACCGCCGACGCCCATGCCCAGCGCGGCAAATAAGCCATGCTTTCTCGATAACGCGACCGCGGTGCGCGCGACCATCACAAAACTCGGCCCGGGGCTTGCTGCGCCAATCGCCAGCACGGCACCAATGGCAATCAAGGCTTCTACTTCCTGCATTTGAAACCTCCACTCATGCATTCACACGCTCGAATCGCGAACATCAAGCCGCGCCGGACTGAAGAACAAAGCCTTCGTCCAACCACCCGGTCGCACCGCCGATCATAAGCTTCACGGGACGACCTAGTTTGGCTAAGCGAACTGCGCCGCGATGCGCGCCGTTGCAATGCGGACCGGCGCAATAGACGACGAAAACGGTGTCCATCGGATACTGGCGCATCGTGCCTTCGACAATTTTGCCGTGCGGCATATTGATGGCGCCCGGCACGTGGCCTTTGGCGAAGAGATCCGGACCGCGCACGTCGAGGAGAACGAAATCCGCTTTGCCGCTGGTCATCGCATCGTGCACGTCCCAGCAGTCCGTCTCGAACTCGAACGCAGTTTCAAAATGCTGTAGCGCTCGGTCGCTGGACGCAGGCGTTACGGCGGTCACTACGGAAGGCATGTGGTTCTCCTGAAAATTATCGATCGGCAATCAATCAATCTGCGCGCATTGTGTGGATTGCCGGCTTTCAACACCATTGGCGCAAACGACATGTACCGGTAAGATCGCGCCATGACCGCCAAAAAACGACAGCGTCTCAGGCCGCAACGAAAATCCGCCAAACCGCATCGAGTCGTCGCACTTGCCTACGACGGCCTCTGCACCTTCGAATTTGGTTGCACAGTCGAGCTGTTCGCACTCAATCGTCCCGAGCTCGGCGTAACGTGGTACGACTTTGCGGTTTGCTCGGTCGAGCGCGGCATCTTGCGTGCAGCGGGTGGCATCGAAGTACGCGTGCCTAACTCCATCGAGTTGCTCGATAAGGCCGACACGATTGTGATTCCGGGCTGGCGCGATGCGGACGAATTACCGCCGCCCATTCTGCTGAAGAAAATTCGCGCTGCGTACGAACGCGGCGCGCGCATCTGCACGATTTGCTCCGGCGTATTCATACTCGCGGCGGCCGGCATTCTCGACGGCAAGACCGTGACGACGCATTGGCGCTACGCGGAAAAGCTGCGCAAGCGCTGCCCGGACGTCACCGTCGAACCGAACGCGCTGTACGTCGATCAGGGGCAAATTCTTACCTCCGCCGGTTCAGCGGCGGGACTCGATATGCTGCTGCATTTAGTACGCAGAGACTACGGCGCGAAAGTCGCCAACATAGTTGCGCAACGCTTGGTGATACCGCCGCATCGCGAAGGGGGACAAGCCCAGTATCTTCCTCGCCCAATGCCCAGCGACGAGCGCAATCGCCTATCCAAGTTGCTCGATTGGGCACGTACACATCTTGCTGCGGAACATACCTTGGAATCGTTGGCACAACGGGTGTCGATGAGTCCGCGTACATTGCAACGTCAATTCAAAGAGACGGTCGGACTTGGACCCTACGAATGGCTGGTGCGCGAACGAGTCGCCATGGCGAAGGATTTATTGCAAGCCGGCCAGCAACCGCTGCCGCGAGTCGCAGAGGCAGTGGGATTTAAGTCGCAGGAAACGTTCCGGCATCACTTCAGACGAATCACCGGTACTAGCCCAGTGTCATATCGGCGGCACTTCTTTAGCGGACAATCGCAACGTAGCGCGCACACCTCGCGAAAAATCCCGAATACACGCAAGCGTGCAAGCGCATAACGGAGAACCTGCAATGTGGACCGACACCGAAGTTTCGCGACGCCTCAAGCTCAAAGCACCCATAGTGCAAGGTCCGTTCGGTGGCGGCCTCTCCGCCGTCGACCTGGCCGCCACAGTTTCCGAAGCCGGTGGCTTGGGATCGTTCGGTGTTCACCATTTATCCGGCGTGCAACTCAAAGAAACAGCGGCTGCGATTCGCGCCAAGACCGCAAAGCCGTTTGCGCTCAACTTATGGATCCCCTATCAGCATAGCGACGACCCTCCGCTGACTGACGCCGAATTTCAGCATGCCGTACAAACATTAGCGCCCTATTTCAAGGAGCTGAATTTGCCGCTGCCCGCACGCCCCGCACGCTTCTCACCGCGATATCAAGAACAGATCGACGCACTGCTGGAAGCGAGACCTGCGGTCTTTAGTTTTGTATTCGGCATCCCCGACCAAAGCATCCTGCAACGTTGCCGCGAACTCGAGATCGTTACGCTTGGCGCAGCCACCACACCGGACGAAGCCGTGCTGCTTGATCAAGCAGGCGTGGACATGATCGTGGCCACCGGCTTTGAAGCAGGAGGCCATCGTGTGTCTTTCGTCCGTTCCGCCGAGGAATCGCTTACCGGTACGTTTTCACTTATCCCTCAAGTTGTCGATGCGGTCAAAGCCCCGGTGATTGCAGCCGGCGGCATAGCCGATGGCCGCGGCGTTGCGGCGGCGCTTATGCTGGGAGCGCAGGGAGCGCAGATCGGGACTGCATTTCTGGCGTGCAAGGAATCGGCCGCCAGCAACGTGCATCGCGAGAAGCTATTCAGCATCGATGCTCGTTACACCGCGCTCACTCGAACGTTCAGCGGCCGGCTTGCACGCGGCATTCGCAATCGCTTCATGGACGAACTGCAGCCGCTTGCCGCAACGCTGCCGCTTTACCCGGTGCAAAACTGGCTGACCGGGCAACTAAAGCCCTCCGCTATCGCACAAAATCGTGCCGACCTCATGTCGCTGTGGTCGGGCCAAAGTGCCCCATTGCTGCGGCAACGAGACGCAGCTATGTTGTTTCGCTCGCTGCTGGACGAAACGTCGCGAGCGCTGCGGCAACGCGACTGACGGCGCACGTTGACGCCTGCTAAGCTCCCTCGCATCCGTCAGCACATGGACCGCTTGTGAATCTGTTTTTTCGGCTGATCAAGATTCTCCTACGTTGCATCGGCGCCAAACGCGTCGGGATTCACACGGCGACGCGTATCTCCCTGCGCGTCTGGCCGAACGACCTGGATTTAAATTTTCACGTCAACAACGGCCGCTATTTATCCTTGGCCGATATTGGTCGCATCGACTACTTCATTCGCAGCGGTCTGTTCGAGCTGGCGCGGCGCCAGCGCGCCTTTCCGATCGTGGGCGACGCCATCGCCAAATTCCGCCGCGATCTCAAACTATTTGAGCGCTTCGAAATAGAAACGCGTCTGCTCGGCTGGGACCACAAGTGGGGCTTCATGGAACATCGCTTCATCAAGAACGGCAGAGTGATCGGCGTCGTAGCGATCCGCGGCGTATTCCGCGCTGCCGATGGCCCGCTGGATCCGGGAGTCTTTTTGTCCGGCCTCAATCTCCAGGAAGACTCGCCGCCGTTACCTCAGTGGCTTCAGGAATGGACACAAAGTTGCGAATCCCTCACCTCGACGCTGCGCGGCGAGGAGGCGCGAACAGATTCCGGCGCATAGCATCGCCCTATAGCCCGGTCCTTAATCGCCCCTCAGTCATCGGCTGACCATCGGTTGATGGTATCGCCGACAAAATGTCGCTGGATTGAGTAGATGCTTTATTACTAACCGCTTATAACCCCCACTCTTGGCCTATAGGGGGTGCGGGGGAGTCGCATGGATGCCTCAAGAACGCAGCTACCGGGGCAGAAAAAACCCAAGCGATTGCAGGGACCTATGCCGAAAAGCCGAGCGACATCCGGCGATACCGTGACCACTACGGCAGTCGTCCACGCGAAGCGTCCGCGCGAGTCGGAAGACGTCGCCGCGCTCCGCCTCTTGCTGCGAGCACCGACTGCTCCTTTGCTAGGTGCATTGGTGGAAGCGGCGCCGATCGCCATTGCGATGTGGGACGTCGATGGGCGCGTATTGTTGGCCAATCGCGCGATGCGCTCGCTATTCAATAGCGTCCCGCCGCCGGAATACAGCATTCGCAATGACGGCTTCCTGCGGAAGCTCGATTATTTGAGCTATGTGGAACGAGCCTATGCCGGCGAACATGTAACCCTTCCGACCTTTTGGTACGACCCGCGCGAACTGACCGATTTCGCCATACCGGACGGTAAACGCATGGCGATTTCTGCATCGCTGTTCCCGCTGCTCGATGAAACCGGCGGGCCGTACTGTGTGGCCGGACTATTTCGCGACGAAACGGAAATCACGCAAGCACAGGACCGCTTACGCAATGAATCCGAGCGCCTTGAGCAACGAGTCAGCGAGCGCACCGCCGAACTCGCCACCGCCAATAGCGAACTCGAGTCGTTTTCGTATTCTGTCTCGCACGACCTGCGCACACCTCTCCGTGCTATCGACGGTTACGCGGCTCGACTGATCGATGACCCCAACTCGAGATATAGCGGCGCAGCCGCCGAATACCTGCAACGCATTCGCAGCTCGGCGCAACGCATGGGCGAACTGATCAACGATTTGCTTACCTTTGCGCGCTTCGGTCGACAGCTGTTGACGCTTAAACCGGTCGATACACGCTGGCTTGTCGAACAAGTCTTGCAGGATCTGGAATCGCCCATCGCCACGCGTAACATCCAAGTCAAAATCGGCACGCTGCCCACGGTGCAAGCCGACTCCACCTTGCTTCGCGAGGTGTTTCTAAATTTGCTAGACAACGCAGTGAAGTTCACCGGACAGCGCGCGCAAGCCGCGATCGAAGTCGGTTGCCAGACCGACCATCATCCCTATGTTTGGTATGTGCGCGACAACGGCATTGGCTTCGACATGGAGCACGCGGGACAGCTATTTGGAGTGTTTACGCGGCTGCATTCAGCCCAAGACTTCGAAGGGACGGGCGTCGGTCTGGCCTTAGTCCAACGCATCGTGCAACGTCACGGCGGCGAAATTTGGGTGCAGGCCGAGCCGAACAAAGGCGCGACATTCTATTTCACGCTGGGTAGCTAACGCTCGCCAGCTGGCCAACTGGTCCGCTGGTCAACTGGCGACTGGCCAGAAAAAATTCCGACTTGTTCTGGCCAGCTGACCTCTTTCTTTCCAGTTGACCCGTACTCAGCTGACCTCTTTCTGGCCAGCGGCCCACGCCTCAGGTACATTGCGGCCCTTCCAAACACGGGGTCGTTAGCCGATTTATGGGCCGCATATTCGAAGTCAGAAAGCATGCGATGTTCGCGCGCTGGAATCGCATGTCCAAGCAGTTCGCGCGCATCGCCAAGGAAATCGCCATCGCGGTGAAATCCGGCGGCACCGATCCGCATTCGAATCCTGCCCTGCGCCGCTGCATGCAAAACGCCCGTGCGGTAAACATGCCCAAGGACAAGGTGGAAGCGGCCATCAAACGCGCATCCGGAAAAGACGCCGCCAACTACACCGAAATTATTTACGAAGGCTATGCCCCGCACGGCATCGCCATCCTAGTGGAAGCCGCCACCGACAACCCCACACGCACCGCGGGAACCGTTCGTCATGGCTTCAGCAAACACGGTGGCAACTTGGCCGCCAGCGGCAGCGTCAGCTTTATGTTTAAAAAGATGGGCGTTTTTCGTTTGAAACCGGACGGCATCGATCAAGACGACTTGGAACTGTACCTGATCGATCACGGCCTGGAAGAAATGGGTGAAAGCACCGGCGAAAAAGGCGAACCGCAATTAGTGATTCGTTGCGCCTTCAACGATTTCGGCCATGTGCAAAAAGCGCTGGAAGATCGAAAATTGGAACCGATTTCCGCCGAGCACGAATACATCCCCAGCACGGCCAACGAACTGTCTGAAGAACAAGCCAAAGAAGTTCTGGAACTTATTGATGCACTGGAACAAGACGACGACGTGCAGAAGGTGTATCACACTCTAGCTTGATCCCCTGGCGGGCCCGGCATTACCTACGCCTCGAAACCCAGAAATAAAAAGCCGGCCGAGATGCGCGTCCGGCTTTTTTCGTAAGCGACGACTACCGATAGTGACGATCGCGCGTAATTAGGTCGAAACGTTTGTCGAAATAGAACTTAAACGTTAAGCCGAATCCGTCGGCGTCCGACGCATGCAGGTACGAAAGCGATATACCCGCCATCGATTGCAAAAAAGGTGGCTGGTACTCGATACCCAACTGGTACGCGTCATCATCGCTAGAGTCGAACGTCGCACGCACGTCGAACAGCAGATCAGGCATGACGTACCACCCGCCATACAAGGTGGTTAGATACGACACCTCGTCCTCGCCATATTGCAGACTAACTTCATAACGCGCTCGCTCCACTCCGACAGTGACCGGACCAGAATAGCCCTCAATCATCGCCGCAGCTTCATTCGCGTACTCCCGACTCGAATCCTGTGTGCCAAAATACTGAATATACAACGGGTCTTTGTAAGTCGTGTCGTATTCAAATCGAGTTCGCTCATAGCTCACACCGATGCGGCCCAGCGACGGACTGCGCACAAACAATGCGATTTCTCCGTCCAAAGCATTAACGTCGATATCCGCTTCCGGATACGAGAACGAGCTGTAGTCCCGGTAACCACCCGACAACGAACTGCCGAAATATCGGCCGACCGGCAAGGTCAAACCGGCTCCGATGCTTAGTGCTCGCGTATCGGCTCCATCGTCGTAATTCAAATTGAAACCGCTGGCGGATGCTTGATAGTGCACCGCTTCAACGGCTCGCTCGGCGGCAAGACCCGAACCGAATACCGTCATTGAAACTATGGCAAGTGCACTGGTAACTTTGTACTTCATGGTGGTCTTTCCTCTTGACCCGGGACGTGCATGCCTGCAATCCCGATTAGAATTGTTGCGGCGCCTATACTAGCAGAGACGCGAACCAAAGGTCGCCAGCCATTCCGCGCGTTTTGCGCTGTATTTGACCGCGCGTCGTTGTTCCTCGTTACCGCCGCGCAGAACATACTCGGGATACACAAATTCGCATTCGAACTTGAGCCCGCACTTTCTCATCACGTTATGCGAAGCCGCATTGCCGCTTAGGGCACGAGCCGTAATCACATCGAACTTAGAAACTTGAAAGCCATCGTCGACCAAAGCTCGCGCTCCTTCGCTAGCGTACCCATGCCCCCAATGCTGTTTAAAGAATCGATAGCCCAACTCTTGCTGCTCCGGCTCAAAGCGGTCCGGTCGCAAATGGAACCAACCGATGAACTCAGCGTTTGCCAGCAACTCTGCCGCCCAAAATCCGATGCGCAACTCGCTTTCATAAAACTTCAGCCAAGTCGGCAGCACGCGCGTAATGATTACGTCGCGTGACGTCGGCTGACCAAGCGTAATGTAGCGCATGACGTCGGAATCGCTATCGAGCGCAACCAATCGATCCGCATCGGCCATGGTGAAGCGACGTAGCCGCAGCCGCGAAGTGTTCAGCAATATTGGCGCCATAGTGAATTGCCAAGCTTGGACAGGCCGCGATTGTACAATGCGCAATGTTTTCGAACGGACATCGACGTGAGCGCGTTCTTACTACTAATTCTGTGCCTGGTCGCCGGCTTTGTTGTCGCGCGCATCGGTAACCCGCCGCCGACATTGGCAACCGGATTAAATTGGTGGGTATTGCACATCGCCTTGCCGGCCACGGTACTTCGCCTCGTTCCGCACTTGTCATTGACGTGGGACATGTGGTTCCTCGCCGTTTCGATGTGGGCGGTCTTCGGTATTGCTTGGTTGCTCTTCGCATCGGCGGGCAAAGTATTCGCGTGGTCAAACCGCCGCGTTGGCGCATTGACACTGGTATGCGGGCTTGGAAATACGTCTTTTATCGGCTACCCCATGATCGAGGCTTTTCGCGGGCAAGAAGGGTTGGCGCTCGCCGTCGTCGCGGACCAAGTCGGTTGCTTTGTAATGCTCACACTTGGCGGTGCGCTTGTGACATCGCTTTACTCCGGCACTCGCACCGACTTGGGCGCAGTCGCAAAACGCGTAATATTATTTCCCCCGTTCATTGCGTTGCTGCTTGGGCTAGCCGTTCGTTCGACTGGCGGTTGGCCGGAGTCCGTAGATTCGATATTAAATCGACTCGGTTTAACGCTTGTGCCGCTCGCATTGTTCTCCGTAGGTTTGCAAGTGCACGCGCAATTCAATCGCGATCAAATAGGGGCCGCGACGGTCGGCTTGGCTTACAAGCTTGCCATTGCCCCCTTGGCGATTTACGTATTGGGCGTCGCTACCGGTGTAAGCGGAAACACCCTGAGCGTCGCTACGTTGCAAGCTGCAATGGCACCGATGGTGTCCGCCACACTTTTGGCCGAACAACACGATCTGGAGCCACGGCTCGCAAATCTTGTACTCATTAGCGGCATCGCGGTCTCTTTCGTGACTGTGCCGCTTATCAACGCGGTGCTGTGACGTTTAGATTTGTTGCGCATAGCTTATGTACAAGTTTTTGTACATCTTTTGCGGCTTTTTTCGCGTTGCGCACCACTTTTGTATAAGTTAGATTGATGGCGACTGAGCTGTGTAGCTCGCGAACTTCAGGGGTTCGATTCGTCCCATGCGCAACGCCGCTAAAGCACAACGTCGCACGAAGCCTGCCGCCGGCGAGCTGTTTCCAATTCGAACCGTATCGACCTTAACCGGCGTTAACGCGATTACATTACGAGCTTGGGAACGACGCTATGGGTTGGTGCGCCCAATTCGCACCGATACGGGCCACCGCCTTTACCGCCGCGAAGAGATCGATTTTATTAATCGCATCGTCGCGCTGCTGGATAAGGGCGTCTCGATCGGACAGGTTCGATCGTCATTGAATGCACCGATTGCAACGAATGCAACGACTCGACCCGGCGACGCGGTGTGGGCGCATTATCGGGCGCGCATGATAAGCGCCATCACGCGCTTCGATGAGGAGGGTTTGGAAGACATCTATAACGAGGCGCTCGCGCTATACCCAATCGATCAGGTCACTGCCAATTTGCTGGTGCCCCTGCTTCGCGAGCTTGGCGAACGCTGGGAGTCTGCCGAAGGCAGCATCGCCGAAGAACACTTCTTCGGTGTCTACTTACGCAACAAACTCGGTGCGCGGTACCACCATCGCGGACGACGCGCGCACGGTGCGCGAGTGCTGGCCGCGTGCCTGCCGGACGAACAACACGACGCTGGACTGCTGCTATTTGCACTCGCCGCCTATGAGCGCGGACTGCAGCCGGTGCTGCTGGGCGCAAACATGCCGCTCGAAGAATTGGCATCGGCGGTTAAGCGCGCGAACTGCTGCGCCATAGTTCTCTCCGGATCTATCGCGCCCGAACCCGGAGTATTGAGCGAACGATTGCGCAATGTAGTCCGTACGGCGGGTGTACCGGTGTTTGTCGGCGGTCTTACGTCGGTGAGCCAACACGACGCCATCTTGGCTACCGGCGCCCTACCACTCGGCACGGATATAAATGTGGGTGCCGAGCGCATCCACCAGAGTCTTTCGCTCGTAGAGCCTGCTAGGTAACGGAGCGCAGCTGCCAAACCCGTGCCGGGATGGCAAGGATACAGACGGCAAGTATCAGGCACCCAACTAATGAAGTACGGATGTTTGGTAGCCGTGTTCCGCAACGATTGAATCGATAGTGAGTCAATATGAGCTATACCGCTGAACGTGCGATCGGCTGGACTGAGCAAGGCCTAGTGCCCGACGCCGTAATTCGCACGGCTATTCGCCGGTTGTTAAAACAACGCTTGCTAGAAATCGGTGCCGACGATACCGAAGCATACGGCCGCGTAGCCTCCGACTTCATTGCGATGATGGATCGGTCGCCCATCGCACTCGTGCCCGAAAAGGCCAACGAGCAACATTACGAAGTTCCGCAAGCATTCTTCGCGCTGGCACTGGGCAAGCATCGCAAATATAGCTCTTGCTACTGGGCCAATGGGGCGACAACGCTCGATGCCGCCGAGGCAGCTGCTCTTGCAATCACTTGCGAACGAGCGCGACTCGCGGACGGCCAGAGGATACTTGAGCTGGGTTGTGGCTGGGGTTCGCTCTCGCTTTGGATGGCGAGCCACTATCCCCGATCCACAATCACCGCCGTATCCAATTCCAATTCGCAACGGGAATACATAGTCGGCGAGGCAATGCGCCGAAACCTTACCAACCTGCAGGTTATCACCTGCGACATGAACGATTTTTCGATCGATGAGCGCTTCGATCGTATCGTGTCGGTGGAAATGTTCGAACACATGCGCAATTACCGTGCTCTTTTTCAGCGCATACACGATTGGTTGACGCCGCACGGACAATTCTTCATGCACATCTTTGTGCACCGCTCCGTTCCGTACGAATTCGTTGATGCCGGCGCCTCCGATTGGATGAGCCGTCATTTTTTTGCCGGCGGCATCATGCCAAGCAACGATCTGCCGTTGTTCTTTCAAGATCGTCTGCGCATCGTACGGCGCTGGCATTGGAGCGGCGCGCATTACCAGAAGACGGCCAACGCGTGGCTGGCCAATATGGACGCGCGGCGCAACGAGGTTTTACCGTTGCTCGCACACGCCTACGGCAACGCAGCGAGCTACCAATGGTTCAACCGTTGGCGCATTTTCTTCATGGCATGCGCCGAGCTCTGGGGTTATCGCGACGGCCAAGAATGGTTCGTAAGTCACTACTTGTTCGAACGCTCGGCCACATAGGCAATTGCGATGCAACGACCCACCTCAGCTTTCCTAGTGATGCTTGGCGCGCTGCTTTCCGGCTGCCAGGCCGCTCGCCCGCCGATTACCACGATGGACAAAGTGGATCTGCCGCGCTTCATGGGCGATTGGTACGTTATCGCCAACATCCCAACGTTTATGGAAAAAGGTGCACACAACGCGATTGAGTCCTACAAGCTGGAGACCGATGGCACGATCAGCACCACGTTTACTTTTAACAAGGGCGCGTTCGATGGCCCGAAAAAGGAGATGCACCCGCGCGGCTTCGTAGCCGATAAGGATTCCAATGCGATTTGGGGTATGCGCTTTGTGTGGCCGATCAAGGCCGACTATCGCATCGTCTACGTGAACGACGAATACACCCACACAATCGTCGGTCGCCAAGCGCGCGATTACGTGTGGATCATGGCGCGTACGCCGCGCATTTCCGACAAAGACTACGACTCGCTTAAAGAACGCGTTGCGCGCGAAGGTTACGACGTCGCTCGGCTACAGAAAGTACCTCACGAGGTGAGGCGATGAGTGTCGATCCGCACGACCGCGTCGACTCTCGCACCGCTCGAAGACTTCGGTCGCTGGCCACTTGGCTCGACAACAACGCGGTACAAATAGTCCCCGACAACGACCGTCGAGTTGAATGGCTTCGACTGCTGCCCTTCATTGGTATGCACGTCGCTTGCTTCGGCATTATCTGGGTAGGCGTGAGCACCGTAGCTGTGGCGACGGCAATCTCGCTCTATGCGATACGCATGATAGCGATCACCGGCTTTTATCACCGCTACTTTTCGCACCGCACGTTTCGGACGTCCCGTGTCGTGCAATTTCTATTCGCACTGATCGGATCGATGGCGGTGCAACGCGGACCGCTTTGGTGGGCAGCGCATCACCGCCACCATCACGCGCATTCCGACGACGCAAACGATAGCCACTCGCCGCACCAGCACGGATTCTGGTGGAGCCATGTGGGCTGGTTTATGAACCGCGGCAACTTTGCCACTCGCCACGATTTGATCAAGGATCTGACCCAATACCCGGAACTACGATTCCTCGACCGCTTCGACATCCTATCGCCGATCGCGCTGGCGTGTTTGTTGTTCTTCGGTGGCGGTGCGTTGGCGGATGCATTTCCCTCACTCAACACCAGCGGGCCGCAGCTACTGATCTGGGGATTTTTCATTTCCACAGTCGTCCTTTACCACGGCACATTCACGGTCAACTCCTTAGCGCATGTATTCGGTTCGCGCAGGTATGCCACGCGCGATCACAGTCGCAACAATTTCGCGATTGCGTTGCTTACGTTTGGCGAAGGATGGCACAACAATCACCATCACTTTCCCGGATCGGTTCGCCAAGGGTTTTACTGGTGGGAAGTGGACGTGACCTATTACGTACTGCGCGCCATGGCGGCGTTGGGCT
>Ga0315910_10002534_pt1 | contig 15962 bp, 12 predicted proteins | sample EdamamesoilMG_FD_204470 | JGI IMG/M metagenome (GOLD analysis project Ga0315910, IMG submission 204470) | Garden soil microbial communities collected in Santa Monica, California, United States - Edamame soil | ecosystem: Environmental > Terrestrial > Soil > Garden | place: USA: California... | reverse complement strand
GAGGGTGGCGGCGCGGGAGGAGCTTCGGAGTTGTTATCTTCCGCCTCTTCATCTACCTGCTCCGCTCGAGCCAATACTTCGTCCCGATCCCAACGATCGACTCTACCGTCACTATCGAGGTCGACGCCCATGCGTTGCAGCCTGCCCTTGGAGTAGACCTCCCACACGTCGGCCTTGCCGTCCTTGTTGGTGTCTCGCTGCACGCGGCTCAACTTGCCCGCCACGTAGAAACGCCATTCGGTCGGCTTGCCCGAAGCGCGCTTGTCGAGCTCGATCTTGGCAATGTGGCCGCCCGAAAACGTGACCCACGTATCGATCTTTCCGTCGAAATCGCTGTCCGAAAGTTCGTTCAGCTTCTCGCCCTTGTCGTTGTAGGTCCGCACGACGTCCTTGGTTCCGTCGAGGTTGGTGTCGACCTCTCGACACAACAGAATGCGGCGGCGATCTTCACCGGTACCCAGGATCGCGTAAACGCGGCGTATGTTCGGCATGAACGAACCTGGCCCCGTCGTTTCGCGCACCTCGCGATCGGGGCGGGCGTTGTACTCGCACTTGGACTGATCGTCCTGCGAAATGCCCGTGACCTGGCGCGGCGCGTTCGCGTTCTGCACGGGCTTGCCTGCTCCACCGCAGCCCGCGAGCGCTAGACCCAACGACACCGAGCTCGCACACCAGAACAGCAACGATTTCATTGCGACGCGCCCCCTTCTTTCTCCGCGCCCACTGCCTTGGGAGGTTCTGCCTTGGGAGGTTCTGCCTTGGGAGGTTCTGCCTTGGGAGGTTCTGCCTTGGGAGGTTCTGCGTTCGGAGGTTGTCCGTCCATGGGCTTGTTGTCCACCTCGGTGGGCGTGTCTTCCGGCTTGGTGAAGTCGGGCCCGGCAGGGGCCGCAGGTGCAGCGCGCTCGGGCGGGACGTACCCGGTTTCCTTGCAGTAATCGATGGTGGTCCCCGGGTCCGGCTTGCCATCCTGGTTCGCGTCGGCGTGGATCAGCGGGCACCCCGCCTTCGGGTACTCCCACCACTGATCGACGCGCGCGTCCGAATCGGAGTCGCGCTCGCTGCGAGCAAGGAGACCATTCTGATAGTAGTCCCAGGTGTCGAGGCGGTTCGCGAGCAGCGTGGCGCGCTGACCGGCCGTCGGAACGCCGCCCTGGTAGGTGACGATCTGGTCGATCGCGCCGTCGCGATCGAAGTCGTACTCGCGCCGGCGGAGCGTCCCCGAAGAATCCATGTAGACCCAGACGTCGACCTTGCCGTCGAGGTTCAGGTCGACCGCGCGGCACACCTCGCGTGCGCCGTCCTTCACGATCGTGAGATCGGCGCGGCCATCGCCGTTGGCATCGAGATGCTCCGCGGAGCCCGAAGCCGTGTCGCACTCCTCGTGCACCACGCGCACGTCGCGCTCGACGCCCGCAGCGCCGGCGGACTTGGCATCTCCGCCGGAGTTACAGCCAAGACATAAAATAACCACTGCGCCGATTCCCGGCCAGCACGACCCAATCCCGCGCGTCGGCATCGCTCGGTTCTCTACCCTGGATCAGGCCGAAACTCTAGGGCCGACCACGGGACGGACCGGTCTTCGAACGACCCCAGGTAGCCCCGGGAAACGGGGATCCCCTCCCGAGACCGAGGCCCTGAGCGGCCCCTCGCCGACCCGGAAGCAGGCTCATAAGATATCGAAATAATTGAAATAAATGGCTGTATCGGGTCCGCCGCGCGATTGACAATGCACGTATGGGAATCTAGTGTAACGGCTCGCAATCGGTCACCCCCGTCACCCGATGTCCCGGAAGAAGATCTCCACGACCATCTACATCACGCCGGAGCAGAACGAGCTTTTGCACCTGCTCCACTCGCGTACCAAGGTTCCGGTCGCGGTCTACATCCGGGAAGGCATCGACCTCGTGCTGAAAAAGTACGAAGACTCGCTGCCCGGGCAACGAACCCTGGAATCGCAAGCCTTGAAGGAGGCCGCGACTCGGGTTCGTAAGTAGACGCCCGGGCACGCTCCCGATGGCGATCGACCCCAACAAGATCCGTAATTTCTCGATCATCGCTCACGTCGATCACGGGAAAAGTACGCTTGCCGATCGCATCCTCGACGTGACGGGTGCTGTTACCGAGCGCGAGCGGGTCGATCAGTTTCTCGACAAGCTCGAGCTCGAGCGCGAGCGCGGGATCACGATCAAGGCTCAGTCGGTGCGCCTGCGCTACCGCGCGCTCGACGGCACCGATTATCAGTTCCAGTTGATCGACACGCCCGGCCATGTCGACTTCAACTACGAGGTTTCGAGCAGTCTGCGCGCCTGTGAAGGCGCCCTGCTGGTCGTGGATGCAACGCAGGGGGTGGAGGCGCAAACCGTCGCCAACGCCTACCTCGCCAGCGAAAACTCGCTCGAAATCATCCCGGTCCTGAACAAGGTGGATCTCGCATCGGCCGACGTCGATCGGGCGGCGGAACAGATCGAAGAAGTGATCGGGATCGACTGCAGCGGTGCCCTGTTCGCGAGCGGCAAGACGGGCGTCGGCGTGCGCGAAATCCTGGAAGCGGTCGTGGCGCGGGTGCCGCCGCCGAAAGGCAGCGCCACCGCCCCCCTGCGCGCCCTGCTCTTCGACAGCTGGTACGACAGCTACCGGGGCGCAGTCGTGATGCTCAGGGTGATGGAGGGCACGCTCCGCAAGGGCGACAAGATCCTCTTCATGGCGACCGGGCGTCCTTACGAGGTGACGGAGATCGGCGCCTTCACACCGCACGCCACCTCGCTCGACGAGCTCGGCCCCGGTGAAGTGGGGTTCGTCGCCGCCAACGTGAAGAGCACGGAGGACACCAAGATCGGCGACACCGTGACTCACGCCCAAAAGGGCGCGACCGAGCCGCTTCCCGGCTTCCGCGAGGTAAAGCCGATGGTGTTCGCCGGCGTGTACCCGACGGATTCGGCCGAATACGAAAACCTCCGCGATGCGCTGTCGAAGCTCCACCTGAACGATTCCTCGTTCCAGTTCGAGCCCGACACCTCGGATGCGCTCGGTTTCGGCTTCCGCTGCGGCTTCCTCGGCCTGCTCCACATGGAGATCATCCAGGAGCGCCTGGAGCGCGAGTACAACCTCGACCTCATCACCACCGCCCCGAGCGTGGTCTATCGGGCAAAGAAGAAGACCGGCGAGGTCGTGCGCGTCGACAACCCGTCCAAGATGCCCGCCGTCGGTGACCTCGAGAGCATCGAGGAGCCGATCCTCAAGCTGACGGTCCACGTGCCGAACGAGCACGTCGGAGCCGTGGTGGCCCTTTGCGAGGAGCGACGGGGGATGCAACTCGGCATCCACTACGCGACCAAGGACTACGTCGTGGTCACCTACGAGCTCCCGCTCGCGGAGGTGATCCTCGACTTTCACGACAAGCTGAAGAGTGTCTCGCGCGGCTACGCCAGCATGGATTACGAGGTCACCGGCTACCGCGCCGACGATCTCGTCAAGCTCGACATGCTGCTGAACGGCGAGCCTTTGGATGCCCTCAGCGTGATCGTGCACCGTGAAACCGCGTACATCCGCGGGCGCGCCCTCGCGGCGAAGCTCAAGGAGCTGGTACCGCGCCAGCAGTACGAGGTCGCGATCCAGGCGGCGATCGGCTCGAAGATCGTCAGCCGCGAGACCGTGCGCGCGCTCAGGAAAGACGTGACCGCGAAGTGCTACGGCGGCGACATCTCGCGCAAACGAAAGCTCCTCGAGAAGCAGAAGGAAGGCAAGAAGCGCATGAAGTCGGTCGGCAGCGTGGAAGTGCCGCAGGAAGCGTTCCTCGCCATTCTCAAGCTCGACGGTTGATCTCGGGGGCGTCCCCGTGCGCACCTTGCCACCCTGCCGGGCGACTGCTACCGAAGACGTTCGTCATGCCGGCTCGCCATGAACGCTTGAGCAAGATCAACGCGGGAGCCCCCGCGTGGGGGGCGGTGACGCACGTCGAAACGGTGCCGTTCGGCAACCGATTGCGGGCCGAGCGCTTCCGGCTCGCGAACGGGCTCGAGCTCCTCGCGTGCGAGGATCGCTCGGCGCCGGTCGTCGCGTATCACACCTGGTTTCGCGTCGGTTCTCGCCACGAGCGCGACGGCAAGACGGGCCTCGCGCACCTGTTCGAGCACCTGATGTTCAACGAGGTCGAGGGCCGTGCTCCAGGCGAGTTCGACCGCAAGCTCGAGGAAGCCGGCGCCGAGAGCAACGCCTCCACCTGGCTGGATTGGACCCAGTACAACATCGCGATCCCGAAGGACCGGCTCGGCCTGGTCATCGGCCTCGAGGCGGAGCGGATGTCGAAGCTCGTTCTCCGCGAGCCGCAGGTGAAGAGCGAAAAGGAAGTGGTCGCGAACGAGCGCCGATTCCGCGTCGACGACGACGTGGAAGGCTCGGTCAGCGAGCTCCTGTGGGCCACGGCTTTCGAAGAGCACGCCTACCGTTGGCCGACGATCGGCTGGATGCGCGACATCGAGGGCTTCACGACCGAGGACTGTGCGGAGTTCTACCGGACCTACTACGCGCCGAACAACGCGACCTTGATCGTGGTCGGGGACTACTCGGAAGGTGCGCTGCTCGAGAAGGTATCGAAAGCCTACGGCGTCCTCGCACCGAGCAAGCTCCCGGTCGAGGATTTCCGGGCGGAGCCGCCCCAGACCGCGGAACGCCGCCGCGAGGTGAAGAAACCGACGCCGACGGAAAAGCTCACGATCGGCTACCACGCCCCGGCGTTCGGCGATTTCGATCACCAGGCGCTCGCGCTCTTGGTCGACGTGCTGTTCGGCGGGCGCGCCAGCCGCGTTCACCAGACCCTGGTGCGAAAGCTCGAGATCGCCGCCGACGTGCGGGCCAGCGTGGGGCCGTTTCGCGATCCGGGCTTGCTCGAGATCTTCGTCTCCGCCCGCGAGGGGCATCGCGCCGAGGAGCTGCTCGCCGCCATCGACGCGGAGTTCGAGCGCGCCAGGGTCGAGCCGGTGACCGAGGAAGAGATGGAACGCGCGCGGGCCCGTACCGAGCTGGGTCTGGTCGCGAGTCTCGAGACGGCCGAAGGGAAAGCGTCCACGCTCGGCTTCTACGAGACCGTGCTCGGCAGGCCCGCCGCGGCGTTCGAACGCCTCGATGCGCTCCGCCGGCTCGGAACGAGCGACCTCTTGCGGGCCGCGCGCCGGTTTCTCTCCGCAACGTCGCGCAGCGTGATTTTCGTCCGCGCCGAGCTTCACGAAGCCGGCAAGGAAGCCGCCGAGTGACGGTCGAAACCGCGAGCACCGGCTCGGGACCGAAGCTGCTCCTCGAGACGAGCCGTGATTTGCCCTTGGTCGGCGTCAGCGTGGCGCTCAGAACCGGTGCGATCGAGGACCCCGCGGGCGTGGAAGGCGCGGTTCGGCTGCTCGCCCGCCTGATGCGGCGCAGCGCCGGCGGCCGCAGCGCCGAAGAGAACGATGGCCTGGTCGAAGGGATGGGCGCCTCGCTCGGCGCCGAGGTGACGGCGAGCACGGTCGTGTTCCAGGGGGCCGTCATCTCGCGCTCGCTCGACCGCTTCTTCGATTTTCTGGTCGATGCGTTGGTCCGGCCGAGCCTGCCGGAGGACGAGCTCGAACGCCTGAAGCGGGAGACCGAAGCCGAGCTCATCGAGGGGCTCGACGACGATCGCGGGCTCGCTCGTCGCTTCTTTCGGCGCCGGCTGTTCGCCGGTCACCCGTACGGCCGCGCCGCCGCCGGCTCGCTCTCGGGCGTGCGCGCGACGACGGTCGGCGTGGTGAAGGAGCTCTATCGCTCGCTCGTCGTGCCGGAGAACCTCGTCATCGCCCTATCGGGCGACATCGATTCGGCGCGGGCCGAGCGCCTGAGCGCGCGCCTCACCGAGAGCCTGCGCTCCGGCGCTTCCCGACGCGACGCAACCCCGGAACCCGTGCTCGCGTCCGGCCGGCGCCTGATCTTCGTCGACAAGCCCGAGCGCACCCAGACCCAGATCCTGATCGGCGGTAGCGGCACCCACCCCGCCGATCCCGATCACTTTCCGCTCGCGATCGCCAACACGGCGTTCGGGGGCACGTTCACTGCGCGGCTGATGCAGGAAGTCCGCGTCAAGCGTGGATGGTCGTACGGCGCGTACTCGAGCCTGCCATTCGATCGCCGGCGCCAGGCGTTCAGCATGTGGACGTTCCCGAAAGCGACCGACGCGGGTCCCTGCATCGCGCTCGAGCTCGAGATGCTGGAAGCGCTCGTGGAAAAAGGCCTGAAAAAGAGCGAGCTCTCGTGGGCCAAGCGCTACCTGCTCCGCTCCCATGCGTTCTCGATCGACACCGCGGCGAAGCGCGTCGGGATGGTGCTCGACGCCGAGCTGTACGATCTCCCGCCCGGCTACTACGCGAAGTACTTGTCGAGCCTGCGCACGGTGGGGCTCGACGAGGTGAACGCCGCGCTGCGCTCGCGCATCTCCGCCGAGAACCTGCTCGTCACGGTGGTCGGCACCGAGGCTTCCGTGGGAGCCGACGTGCGGAGCGCCATCCCGCGGCTCGGCGCGACCGAAGTCGTCCGCTACGACGCGGAGTAGCTGTCAGAGCCAGCCGAACAGCCCAACCTGAAGCGCAAAGCTGCGGTAGGTGATCGGGTAGTCGACCGACTGGAGCGGGTCGTAGTTGGCGGTGATCGAGTGATCGAACGTGAAGCCGACCGTCATGCCGAAGTGCTCGGTGAACACGATCGGAATGTGGGCCTCGAGGTTCAGCCCGAACCCGGACTCCTTGTAGTCGTCCTCGCGGGCGGAGCGATGGTACGCAAACCCACCGCGCGCCCAGATGCCGGCAACGCTGCCGAACATGTGGAGAAACCCGATGCGCGGCGCAAAAAGGAAGGTGGTGGTCGTCGCGCTGCCCCCACCCCGCTGCTCGAGATCAGCGCTCGAGAAACCGATCGCACCGCCCACGGTGAGCTTGTCGATCACCGCGTAGTCGAAGGCCAACCGCGGAATGTTGTACGGAACGAGGTAGTCGGCGAAGCCGAAGCCGATCACCAGCTGCGAGTACTTCTGGTCGGGCGCCGGTTCCGGGTGATCCTCGTCGAGGCTCTCGCCGCGTATCCCGAAGAGGCGCTCGGCGCTCAGGATGGCGTCCCCCTTGCTCCCGAGCTGGGCTCGAGCGGGCACCGCACTCAGGGCCACCGCGCCAAGAACCAGCGCACTCACGATCGTTCGCATCCGTCAGGCTCCTCCAGTTGAGGGTCCATCTTCGCCCAGTCTCCCCAGCGCTGTCACGAGGTCCCGAGCCGCTCCGTCCGCTTGGGCACGGAGAGTGTCCTCGAGCACTCCGACCGAATCGTGCACGCCGACGGGCGACGAGAGATCGACGTAGACCTTGAGCTTCGGCTCCGTGCCGCTCGGCCGGACGAGCACGCGACCGGCCTCGAGCGTGATTTCGACGAGCGGCGTGTCGGCGAGCCAGCGCGGGCGCGCGTGACCGCCGGTCCGGTAATCCGTCACACCGACGACTCTCCGCCCGCCGAGCGTCGCCGGCGGCGAGCCGACCAGGCGGTCGAGCGCCGGGCCGAGCGCGGCGAGGGACCCGCCGCCCAGCCGAACACTGTGCTGGGCGCTGACCCAGACGCCGTGTTCTCGACAGAGGGCGTGCCATCGGTCGAGCAGCGTCTCCCCACGCGCCCGGCAGCGGCTGGCCGAGCGGGCGAGCAGTACCGCGGCCGATAGGCCGTCCTTGTCACGCACGACCGGCGTCACCGAGTAGCCAAGGGCCTCCTCGCAGCCGTACGCAAAGCGCACCCCGCCCGCCGCTTCGAGCGCACGGGCGCAAGTCCAGATCCACTTGAAGCCGGTGAGCGTCCGTTCGAAGTGCGCGCCGCGAGCGCGAGCCACGGCTTCGACCATCGGACTCGTCACCACGCTCGAAACGACCAAAGCCCTCCCCGGCCCGTGGAAGCCGTCGAGCGAGGCGTCACAGAGCAGGACGCCCAGCTGGTTACCGCTCAGCGTCACCAGCCGTCCGGTCGGCGTGGGAACGGCCGCCGCCAGACGATCGGCATCCGGATCGTTCGCCAGCAGGAGATCGGCGTTCTCACGCTCTGCCAGGGCGAGCCCGAGCGAGAGCGTCCCGGGCTCCTCGGGGTTCGGAAAGGGCGTGGTCGGAAACGCGCCGTCGGGCTCCGCCTGCTCGGGGACGACGCGAAGATCGGTGAATCCGGCGCGAGCGAGCGCCTCGCGCACGAAGCGAAGCCCGACCCCGTGCAGGGGCGTGTACGCGATGCGGAGGGGTTCGGCGACGGGCGCCGCGATACCCAGGCAGCCGAACGTCTCGGTGAGGTAGCGCTCGAACACCGGACCGACGGCGAGGGGCGCAACGCTGTCACCTTCGACGACGAGCGAGCTCGGTTCGGCTCTCGGCACGGCGGCGGCCGGACCCACGGCCGCGATCGCGCGCTCGATCGCCGCGTCGGCCGGCGCCACCAGCTGAACCGCATCGTCGAGGTAGACCTTGTAGCCGTTGTCCTCGCGCGGGTTGTGGCTCGCCGTCACCACGATCGCCGCCGTCGCACCGAGCGTGCGAGCCGCGTACGCGACGAGCGGGGTCGGCACGGGTTCCTCGAAGAAGCGCACCGGGATCCCGAGGCCCGCGAGCACCGCCACGACCTCGCGTGCCAGGGCCGGGCTCGTCGTCCGCGCATCGTGACCGACGACGACCGGCAGGGACCGCGCGCCGTCGCGCGTGGCGACGAGGAACTCCCCGAGCCCGCGCGTGGCGCGGATCACGGTGGCCCGGTTCATCCGCGCGCTGCCCGCACCGGTGGGCGCCCGGAGGCCGGCGGTGCCGAAAACGAGCGGGCCCGCCATCCGCGCCGCAACGGCATCGCGATCGCCCCGTCGGACGAGCGCGTCGAGCTCCGCTCGCGTTTCCGGATCCGGATCGCCCGCGATCCACGCGCGGGCGACGTCGAACGGATCGCGGAGCTCGGCCACGCGAGGCGTCAACCGGCCTGGTCCGGCTGCCCTTTCGCCATCAATCGCGGCAAGATGCCGGTGTCGTAGTCGCCGCGCAGGAAGGCCTCGTTCGCGAGCACGCGCCGGACGCAGTCGATGTTCGTCGTCCGCGGACCGCGTGGACCCACGAGCTCGATCTCGGTCCCGGCGAGGGCCTGGACCAGCCGTGCGATGGCCTCCGGCCGAGTGCTACCGTGCCCGGCAATCTTGGCGATCAACGGATCGTAGTGGGGGGTCACTTCGCCGCCTTCCTCGTAACCCGCGTCGACGCGGACACCCGGTAGATCCAGCGGAAAACGCAGCCGCGCGAGCTTGCCGGGTTGCGGCAGGAAGCCCTTCGCCGGATCTTCTGCGTAGAGCCTCATCTCGACGGCGTGGCCGCGCGGCGAGAGCGAGGCGAGCGCCGGAGGCAGGGTTTCACCTGCCGCGACGCGCAGCTGGAGCTCCACCAGATCGAGCCCGGTCACGAGCTCCGTCACCGGATGCTCCACCTGGAGCCGCGCGTTCACCTCGAGAAAATAGAGCGCCCCGGCCGCGTCGGCGACGAATTCGACCGTGCCGACGCCCTGGTAATCCACGCGCGCGAACAGGGCGAGCGCGCGCGCCGAGAGCTCACGGCGACGGGCGGCACCGGCCTCGCCTTGCAGAAAAGACGCCGGCGATGGGCTCTCCTCGATCACCTTTTGATGGCGCCGCTGGACGCTGCATTCGCGCTCGCCGAGCGCCGCCGCACCACCGTGCGCATCGCGCACCAGCTGGAGCTCGATGTGACGCGGGCGCTCGAGGTATCGCTCGAGGTAGACGCGGTCGTCGAGGAACGCCGAACGGCTCCGATCCGCCGCCGTGCGCGCCGCGCTCTCGAGCTCGCTTTCGGTCGACGCCACCTGCATCCCGATGCCGCCGCCACCGGCGGCCGCCTTCACCAGCACGGGAAACCCGATCCGCGCCGCCTCGGCGTGAAGCGTATCCCGATCGGCGGGGTCGATCGGCCCGTCACTGCCGGGGGGCGGTTCGAGCCCGACGGCGCGCGCGCTCTGCCGCGCGGCGATCTTGTCCCCGAGCGCACGCAGCGCCGACGGCGAGGGACCGACGAACACGGCGCCTGCAGCGGTCACTGCTTCGGCAAACGCCGCACTTTCGCTGAGCAGGCCGTACCCGGGATGGACCGCGTCCGCACCCGTGTCGTGGATGGCGGCGACGAGCGCGTCCACCGCGAGGTAGCTCTCCTTGACCGGGGGCGGGCCGATCCTGATCGCTTCGTCGGCGAGCGCCACGTGCGGGGCGCCCACGTCGGCGTCGGAAAACACGGCGACCGTCGGCACACCCAATCGCTCCGCCGTTCGGAGCACACGGCAAGCGATCTCGCCGCGGTTCGCCACCAGGAGCTTCCGGAACGGGAGCGTCAGGAGAGCCCCCGCGAGGGACGACCGAGCGCGATGAGCTCGGGGGAAAGGGCGAGCTGGCCGCAGGCGGCGTCCACCGCGTCGCCGCGGCGCGTGCGGACGAAGCAGGAATACCCGGCACGCGAGAGCTGCTCCTGAAATTCGGCCACGCGAAGCGGGGGCGACGCCGTCAGCTCGGACTTCGCAATCGGGTTCATCGGGATCAGATTCACCTTCACCGGCAGGTCGCGGAGCAGCCGGCAGAGCTTTTCGGCGTGCTCGCGGCTGTCGTTCACGCCGTCGATCAGGGTGTACTCGATCGTGATGCGCCGCCGCTTCGGCAACGGATACTCGTGCAATGCCCGCATCAGCTCCGACAGCGGGTAGCGCCGGTTCATCGGCACGATGCGCTCACGCGTCGCGTCGTCGGGAGCGTGGAGCGAGACAGCGAGACCGATCTTGCCGCCGAAATCCGCACCCAGCCGCTTGAGGCCCGGCACGAGCCCCACCGTGCTCACGGTGATGCGACGCGGGCTCATGCCGCCGCCCTCGGGGTGCGTGAGCAGCCGGAGGGCGCGCGCGGTCGAGTCGTAGTGGTGGAGCGGCTCACCCATGCCCATGAACACCAGGTTCTTCAGCTCTTCGCCCGGATCGAGCAGGCTCTTGGCCACGATCACCTGCGCCACGACCTCGGCTGGGTCGAGGCCGCGCCCGAGACCCGCCTGACCGCTCGCGCAGAACACGCAGCCCATCGCGCAGCCGAACTGCGTGGACACGCAGAGCGTGACGCGGGTGCCCGCGGCGCCATCGCCCTCGTCGTCGTCCGTTTCCACGGCCGCGACGTCCGCGTCGGCATCGGCGAGCGGGGTCATCGGGATCAGCACGCACTCGACGCGAGCGCCGCCCGTGAGGCCGAGCACGACCTTGCGCGTGCCGTCGGGGGCTCGGCGCACGTCGAGCACGTCGACCGGGGGCGAGAGCCCCTCGGCGCGCAGCGTGTCGCGGAGCTCTGCCGGCAGATCCGTCATCTTCTCGGGCTCGAACACGCCGCGGCGATGGATCCAGCGAAAGATCTGGAGCGCCCGGTATTTGGGCTCGCCGAGGCGCTCGAGCTCGCTTTGCCACTCCTCGGGCAGGCGCGAAACCGCCGACGGCGCCGCGCTCACGACTCGCCCCGCTTGGCTTCGTTCCAGTAGCCGTCGAGAACCTCGAGCGGGATCCCGGCCGCTGCCCGGCCGTCGGCCCCACGCGGCCAGCCGCCGTGCTCCTCCTTCACTCGGCGTTCCACGTGAGCAAACCGCCGTGCGAAGCGGTCGGCCGTCGTGCGGAGCGCCGCTTCCGGATCGATGCCCTGGTGGCGGGCCAGATTCACGAGCGCAAAGAGCAGGTCGCCGAACTCGGATTCGATCCGCGGCTTGCTTCCCTCTGCGATCGCCTGATCGAGCTCCAAGAGCTCCTCGCTCACTTTCTCGCGCGAACCGTTGCCGTCCGGCCAGTCGAAACCGACGCGGCTCACCTTGTCCCCGATGCGCTCGGCGCGTTGAAGCGCCGGGAGCGCGCGGGGCACGCCCTCGAGCACGCCGCGCTCCGCTTTCTCCGCCGCCTTGATCAGCTCCCAGTTCGTGAGCACCTCCGCGGCCGTGTCGGCCTTCTCCTCCGCGAACACGTGGGGATGCCGCCGAACGAGCTTCTCGACGATGCCCGCGATCACGTCGTCCGGGCCGAAGTGGCCCTCGCGCCGCGCGAGCTCGCCCAGGAAAACGACCTGCAGCGCGAGGTCACCGAGCTCTTCCTTGAGCCCCTGCATGTCGCCGGCGTCGATGGCATCGATGACCTCGCACGCTTCTTCGAGCACGTAGCGGCGGAGCGATGCGTAGTCCTGCTCGCGGTCCCAGGGGCAACCGTCGGGAGCGAGCAGCCGGCGCATGATCGCGACGAGCGCGACGTAAAGCGAGCCCTGTTGCTCGGCGATCGGAGGTGAGCTCGGGAGGTCGAAGGGGCGGCCCATGGGAGTCCGGGCAGAGTCTTGGCACGGCGCGATCGGGAGCGCCAAGGACAATGCCTGATCCCCGCACGCGCTCGGGAGAACTCCTGCTACCGTCGACGGGCATGACGGCTCGTTCCCTGATCGCGGATCGCGACGGCCCGGTTGCGCTCCTTCGTCTCAATCGCCCGGATTCGCTGAACGCGCTCGACGACGAGCTGGTCCGTGCTCTCTCCTCCGAGCTCGAGCGCACCGCGGCGGACCCCGGCGTCCGAGCGATCGTGCTCACCGGCAACGGCGGCTCGTTCTGCTCGGGCGCCGACCTCAAGGAGGCGCTCGCGGATCTCGATGCCGGCAGCGGGCTCGGGCAGCGGCTCGCCCCGTTTCAGGCCGCGATCCGCGCGATCGTGAGCGCACCGCAGCCGGTGATCGCCGCGGTCGACGGGGCGGCGGTCGGCTTCGGCGCCGATCTCGCGCTCGCCTGCGATCTCCGGCTCCTTTCGGAGCGCGGGTACCTGCAGGAGAAGTTCGTCGGCATCGGGCTGATGCCGGACGGCGGGGGGACGTTTCACCTCGCACGCCTGGTCGGGCCGGGTCGAGCCCTCGAGCTTCTCTTGCTCGGCGACAAGATCGAGGCGCCTCGTGCGCTCGAGCTCGGGCTCGCCAACCGCGTGGTTCCGGCGGCGTCTCTCGTCGATGAAGCCGTCCGCCTCGCCCAGCGCCTCGCCGAAGGGCCCCCGCTCGCCCTCGCCAGGATCAAACGAGCGACCCGTCAGGGCCTCGGCGGCACGCTCGACGAGGCCCTCGCCCGCGAGGCCGAGGGGCAGACCGAGCTGCTCCGAAGTGCCGATCTTCGCGAGGGGATCCTGGCGTTCAAGGACAAGCGAAAGCCCACGTTCCGCGGACGATAGCCGCCGGCCGTCCGCGCCGGCACGGGGTCAGGAACCGAGGCAGCCGAAGTTGATCCCGACCTCGGCCGCCGGATCCGCCTGAACGGTGGTGCACGTACTCGGACAGAGGAAGATCTTGTCGAACGTCGAGCTGAAGTAAAAGCCCGGTCCGGTGCCGCAGTCCGCGTCCGTCGGGGCCCGCGTGAGCGTCACCCCGGCAGCGGCGTTGCCGCCCGGCCGGTAGGTGACGGTCGTCTGATCGAAATCGACGATGCCATTCGTCGGGATCGGCACGTCGTACTCGCACGACGCCGTCGCGCCCTCGATCACGCCCTGGGCGATGGCGTTGAAGATGGCGTCGAAGTTCGCGTTGTAACAGGACGGGTAGCGGAGGCCCCCAGTCATGATGCTGAGATACTGATAGCCCGCGCCGTTATTGGCGCCGTCGCCGGGAGCGCCCGAGTTGCCAGGACATGTCGCCGTCGATCCGCCCATCGCGGTGCAGCAGTTGGTCACCACCGGGTCAGCAGCCGCGAGCGGCGTCGGGTTCACCGGATCGTTCCCGGCAAAGCCGAGAATACTGTAGTAGGTGTAGTTTCGCGTCCCACCGACCGCACCGAACTGAGTGGGGGCGAGGTTTCGGAGCACGGTGTCGAACGCGTCGGCGCCGGCCTGGTCGCTGGTCCCGTTGAGGCCGCTGCCGCGCATGTTCGCGCAGCCGCCGCCGCCACTGCCCGACGGGCTGTCGTCGGTGATGCCGATGATGACCTTGTAGGCCTCGGGCCTGAGGTACTGACCCCAGCCGCCCGGCGCGATCGGTACCCACGGCGTGCCGTTCTGGTCACCCGTGCTGCGCGGATCCGCGGGGAACGGATCGGTCACGTCGTACGAACCGAGCAGCCGGCACCAGAGATTGTTGCTCCCGATGTCGGCGCTGTAGTGATAAAAACGCGGCGGCGTGTGGGTGATGAGCGGGGTGCCGTCGCTCTGGCTGTTCGGGCAATTGATCGAGCTCAGCGGACCGCCGATGCAGATCGAGTACGCCGAGTCGCTCGCGGTGCCTCCGTCGTAGTTGTTGTCGTACACGTTGCCGTAGCGGGACACCATGATCACGCGGTAGTCGATGCCGCTTGCGCCGATGATGCTGGCGAACTCGTCGTTGATGCGATCCTGCACCGCCTGGATCTCGCCCTGCATGCTCTGCGAGTTGTCGATCGCGATGATGACGTCCATCGGCTTCTTGACGAGGTCCGCCTTGCCGGTCACCTGCTCGCAAGCGCCGCCCTGACCCATCAGGCCGGCGTCGTAGGTGAAGTCGATGTCGGGAAAGCCGCCGAAGGCACCGCTGCCGTCGTCCCCGGCGTCGCCGCCCGAGGAGGAGCCGCCGGTGCCCCCCGTGCTCCCGCCCTTACCGCCCTTGCCGCCGCTCCCCTTCCCGCCGTTCCCGCCCGTCGGATTGAGGGTTCCGCCGCTACCGCCGCTACCACCGGTGAGCGACCCACCTTTCCCGCCGCTCGACGCGCCGGACCTACCACCGTTGCCGATCGGATCTCTCGGGATCACCACTTCCGGGGTTCCGGAGCAGGCATAGCCCGCCCCGAGCACACAGAGCGCCGGTAACCAACCTCGAAGCCGCACGTTCGCCATCGTCAAGACCCGAGACATCCGAAGTTGATCGCGACCTGGGCTGCAGGATCCGCCTGCACCGTGGTGCACGTGGTCGGGCAGAGGAAGATCTTCGTGTTGTCGGAGTTGAAGTAGAACGCCGGCTCGGCACCGCAATCGAGATCGGTCGGAACCCGAGTCAGATTGACGGCCTGAGCGGCATTGCCCGCCGGGTGATAGGAGACGACCGTCTGGTCGAAGTCGACGATGCCGTTGGTCGGGATCGGCACGTCGTACTCGCACGACGCCTGAGCGCCCTCGATCACGCCTTCGGCGATCGCATTGAAAATGGCGTCGAAGTCGTCGTTCAGGCAGTTCGAGTAGCGGAGGCCGCCCGTCATGATCGAAAGGTGCTGATAGCCTTCACCGTCCGCGACGCCGTCGTTGTCGCCGCCGCCGTTGGTGCAGACCGTATTCACGATCGGCTCGGTGGGCTCGTAGGGGACGGTCGTGTCGGGAGCGGCCTTCGCCGACATGCCGACGATGCTGTACCAGCGGTAGTTCCGGCCGGCGTCGGGAGCGTTCGTGTCGTAGGCGCCGAACTGAGTGGGAGCGAGCGTTCTGAGGGCCTGGTCGAAGGACTGCGCACCCGCCAGGGTGCTGTCGAAAGCGGTATTGGCGCAGCCCTGACTGCCCGATATGAGCGGATCGTCGTCCGTGATACCGATGAACACCTTGAACGCTTCCGGCCGGAGCCAATCCTGGAAGCCGTTCGGTGCAAGATCGGTCCAGCCAGTGCGCTGATTCGGGATCTCGTCGGGGCTGTCGTAGGCGTCGAGCAGGCGGCACCACATGTTGTTGCTGCCGATGTCCGTGCTGTGGTGAAAGAACCGGGCGGTGTTGACGAGCGCGGGTGCGGTGGTGTTCGGGTCTGGGCACGCGGCGTTGCCCAGGGGCGGCCCGATGCACACGGAATAGTTCGTGGGGTTTGGCGCGTAGTTGAGCTGACCGTAACGGGACACCATGATGACGCGGTAGTCGATGCCGCTCGCCTCGATGATGCTGGCGAAATCGACGTTGATGTTGTCGACGACCGCCGCGATCTCGCCCGCCAT
>Ga0315910_10002533_pt1 | contig 15969 bp, 7 predicted proteins | sample EdamamesoilMG_FD_204470 | JGI IMG/M metagenome (GOLD analysis project Ga0315910, IMG submission 204470) | Garden soil microbial communities collected in Santa Monica, California, United States - Edamame soil | ecosystem: Environmental > Terrestrial > Soil > Garden | place: USA: California... | reverse complement strand
GCACGTTGCAACTGGATGTGACCGGCAGTAGCGCTGGGGCGTTGCGGTTGGCCGACGGCACGTTCCTCAATCTGAACTTCGGCGGTAATTATGTCGTGGGCAGCTTCTACACCAACGGCGTACCGTTGCCCAACGGAACCTACAATGCCGGCAACCTGCCGACGTTCATCACCGGGTCGGGTAATCTGCTGGTGCAGGGAGTCAGCACCGGCATCTGGGACGGCGGCGGCGCAGACAATAACTGGAGCACCGATGCCAACTGGGATAACAACGCCGATCCCATATTCCCGATTGGATTGACGTTTTCCGGCAACACCCGGCTGAACAATACCAACGACCTGAGCGGTGCCAATGTCACCAGCATCACGTTCAACTCGGCAGCCGGTGCGTTCACGCTCAACGGCAACAGCCTCAATCTGAGCGGCGACATCGGTTTCAGCGCGAACCCTGGAGCCCCGATCACCCAGACCATCAATCTGCCCTTGGCGCCGACCGCGAATGTCAACGTGGTCACGCCCGCCAATGGCAACCTGATGGTAAACGGAAGCATCTCCGCGCCCGCCAACACAGTTTACAAACTCGGCAGCGGCACGCTGACACTCAGCGGCAACAACACCATGGCTGCGTTGGAAGTGGATGGCGGCACCAACTTGATCACGGGCACCACGACGGTCACCGGCACTGGCGGCTCGCGGACCTATGTGGCGAATGCGAACTACGTGGGCGGCAGCGTCGGAACTTTGGTGATCCAGAATGGGGCGACCCTCACGATGGATGGCAACTTTGCCGACGCATTTGTGATCGGCCGCGACGGCGGCACGGGCACGGTGATCCAGAACGGCGGCACATTCAACTTCAACATGGCCAATCAAAATTACATCTTCGTCGGGGCCGGCAATAATCCCGCCACCCGTGGTGTGTATAACATGAACGGCGGTATTCTGGACATGAACGGCAAGACGCTTGGCATCGGACTCGGGGTCAATGTCGCGGTGACCGGGGTGGTGAATCAGGTCAGCGGCGTCATCACGAACGTGGGCCAGATCTTCCTCGATTCGTTCTTCTCGACCGGCTACAGCATCTACAACCTTAGCGGTGGTAGCCTCTACATTGGCTCTGGCGGCATCACTGTCCAGCCCGGAGGCAGTTACGAAATCTACCTCGGTGGCGGCACGGTGGGTGCATCGGCAAACTGGTCCTCCTCGCTGAACATGAGCCTCACCGGAACTGGCGGTGCGGTGACATTCAATCCGCAGGGCAACACCATCACGCTCTCCGGCGTACTTTCTGGTGCAGGTGGTTTGACGGTCTCAGGCAGCGGCGTATTGGCCCTTTCCGGGGCGAATACCTACACCGGCGATACGACTGTCAACATCGGCAGCACCTTGCGTCTGGACGTGACTGGAACGACGCCAAGCACATTCAAGCTGGCCAACGGTGCGACGATGAACCTGAACTACATCGGCACGCACATCGTCAACGGCCTTTACACCAATGGCGTGGCGTTACCCGGCGGCACTTACACCGCGGGGAATCTGCCAGCCTTCATCACCGGCGCCGGTTCCATTCAAGTTCCCGGCGGCATCCCGAACACGCCGACAAATATCGGGTTCGCCGTCAGCGGCAGCAACTTGACCATCAGCTGGCCGCCGAATTATCTGGGCTGGATTCTCCAGGCCCAGACAAATGCACTGAGCGTCGGCTTGAATGTGAACTGGACGGATGTGCCGGGCTCGGCCAGCGTGACCAACACGACCATCGCCATCAATCCTGCCGCACCGACGGTGTTCTATCGCCTGCGCTATCCGTAAGGACAGCCGGGTCGTGAGGGAAGTTCGTAGCGGGGCAGAGCCTCGGTTCTGCCCCGCTATCACAAAAACAAATCAACCACGTTTCATGCTGTTGCGACTTTCGCCGGGCTGGCAGGCTTTCCCAAGGCCTTGGGTGGGTGTCTTGGTGTTGGCCTGCCTCCCGGCGGTTTCATTCTCGCAAACTTACACTTACGCGAATCTGATCGGCACGCTGACCAATCTCGAACAGCTCGCCACCTTGCCGTTACCGGGCGAAAAGTCTGCGCAATGGACTTCGCAAGATCGCGCCTCCACTTATAACTCCAGTTCAGGCCAGTATGTGAACTGGGGAGCGAACGATGATTTTTCCGGCCACCTCGGCACGCAACCCGACGGCGGCATTGTCCTCGCGCAGATGAACGGGCCGGGTTGCCTCTGGCGGATCTGGAGCGCGCAGGTCGATTCGGGTCGCGTCAAAATCTTCCTCGACGGCGCCGGCACTCCAGCTGTGGATCTGCCATTTCAAGATTACTTCAATGGCAGCAAATTTCCGTTCAACTATCCGGCGCTTACTTATGTCACTAGCGGCGGGTTCAATTCCTACCTGCCCATTCCCTACAACGTTTCCTGCAGGGTCGTCGCTTATGGCGACTGGGGGCGATACTTTCACTTTGGCTATTCCACCTTTGCTCCGGGCGTCACCGTGCCGACTTTCACGACGAACCTGACAACTGCGGAACTCACCGCGCTCGCCAATGCCAATGATTTTCTTCTCAACCAACTGGGAACTGATCCCGCCGGAGTTCGCGCCGGGCAGATTTCGGTCACCAACAGTTTCGCCATCGCGCCCGGGCAAGCTGTAACCAATTTGAATCTCAGCGGCGCGGCGGCGATCACCGGCTTCAAGGTGCGCTTGAAGGATGTCGCGGGCATCAGCGTTCCATGGCGGGTGTTGCGGGAGTTGACCGTGAGCATGTTCTGGGATGGTGAGACAAACGCCAGCGTGTGGTCGCCGCTCGGCGACTTCTTCGGCAGTTCGTGCGGTTACATTCCTTTTCAGTCGCTGCCGCTGGGGATGCAAACCAACGGTTGGATGTATTGCCACTGGTACATGCCGTTTGCGTCGGGTGCGAAAATTGTTTTGGGCAACGACGGCAGTGTCACGCGCAACGTCGAAGTCATCACGACCTACGCGCCGCTGACCAAACCCATCAATACGCTGGCGCGTTTCCATGCGAAGTGGAATCGCGGCACGTATCTCACCGCCAACGGACGCGCGCCGGATTATCGCTTTCTGCTAACCACCGGTCAGGGCCGTTTTGTCGGGCTGACGATGAACGTTTATCAAAAGACCGATGTCTCGCCCGGTCCGTGGTGGGGTGAAGGCGATGAAAAATTCTTCGTGGATGGCGAAACGATGCCCTCGTGGTTCGGCACCGGCTCGGAGGATTATTTCGGGTTCGCCTGGGGCACGCCAGGATACTTCAGCCGGCCCTATCATTCGCAGTTGTTGTCTCCTCCGGGTAATCTGTTCGCGCCCGGCAATCGGGCATTGAACCGCGTTCACATCACGGACAGCGTTCCGTTCCAGACATCCTTCGACGGCTGCCTTGAGAAATTTAATTTTCCGGACGAGAGCAACACCCGTTACGGCATGATGCCGTTTTGGTATCTCGCCAGCGGTGGCACGGATTCGTATGGCCCGCAACCGCTCAGTGTCCGCACCAATTACTATGTTCCCGACTACAGCTTCGCGTGGCTGAACACCAATGGCGGCTTTTGGAGCAGCGCGACGAACTGGGATAATGCCGCCGTCGCCGATGGCGCAGGGCTCGGTGCGGACTTCTCTGCGGTGGATCTCCGGAGCAACGGCGCTTTGCATCTGGATTCACCGCACACTTTGGGCAGTCTGGTTTTCGGCGACTCTGACCCGACAACGCCGGCGAGTTGGTTTTTGGACAACAACGGCAACAGTCTCAATGTTCTCACCATCACGGGGCTCACCTCGACGATTTCGGTGAACGCGATGGGCGCGGGAGCAAGCGTCAGGATCAACGCCGGAATCAAGTGCACGAGCAACCTGATCAAAACCGGCGCGGGCACACTCATCTTTGGCGGCTCAAACACGCTGGGCGGTTTGATCGTCGACGGAGGCACCAACACCATCGTCGGCAACACTGCGATCAACGGCACAGGCCCATCGGTGTTCTATCTCGGTAACGCCAATCCCGGTTACGTAGGCACGATGATTTTGCAGCCTGGCGCGACGTTGAACGTCACTGGGAATTTCAGCGACAGCGCAGTCATCGGTCGCGATGGCGGCGACGGCACGTTCATCCAGACCGGCGGCATGTTCAGGTTCAATCCAGGGAACGTGAATTATCTGTTCGTCGGCGCAGCAAACAATCCAGCCACCCAAGCGCGATACGACATCAGCGGCGGTACACTGGACCTGAACAACCACATCTTGGGCATCAGTCTTGGCGCCGGCGTGGTCATCACTGGAATTGTGAATCAGGTCGGCGGCGCGATCACCAACGTCGGCACGCTCAACGTCGGCGCACTCACGGGAGTAGGCCACGGCATCTACAATCTGAGTGGCGGCCGGATGGACATCGGATCAGGCGGCATCATCACGAGCAGCGGCAGTTATCGGATCAACCTCGGCGGCGGCACGATTGGCGCGAAAGCAAACTGGTCGTCGTCCTTGAATTTTGTGCTGACCGGCAGCAACGGGCCCATCACGTTCGATACTCGAGGCAATAACATTGGTTTGTCCGGCGTTCTCTCTGGAACTGGTGGACTGACCAAGAGCGGCCTTGGCACTTTAGACTTGGCCGGTAACAACACTTACACCGGCGATACCCTCGTGAGCAGCGGAAGCCTGAAGCTGAATTCCACCAACAATCGTTCGGGAAAGCTCAAGCTGAGCAACAGCGCAACTCTGAATCTGAATTTCGCAGGCACGTTGACGATCTCCAACCTCGTTATCAACAATGCCGCGCTGACGAACGGCGTCTATGGTGCGACCAATCTTCCCGGCGTCATTCAGGGCGCGGGCACGATCAAAGTGACCGCCGCGATGCCGACTATTCCGACGGCCTTGAATTATAGCGTCAGCGATGGCGAACTCGTCCTAAGATGGCCAGCGGATTATCAAGGCTGGATTTTGCAGCACCAGACCAATTCATTGCTGGCTGGCTTGGGGAGCAATTGGATTGATTTACCCGCCTCATCAGGTGTCGTCTCGACCAGCATTCCCATCAATCTGGATTTACCGGCAGTGTTTTATCGCCTGCGCTATCCGACGCCGTAACCAAGTTTCATAATGATTCAAAGCCTGACCAGTTTGAGAATAGCTGTCGTAGCAGCGGTGTGTTTGACGTGCGCAAACCAAACCTTGGCGCAATCCAACCTGCTGGCTTATGAAGGCTTCAATTATCCAACAGCCGTGATTGCTGGCCAGAATGGCGGCAGTGGTTGGAGCGGCGGTTGGGTGGATGTCAGTGCCAACTCGGCAGAGTCCATCGTCACGGGAAATCTTCTGGCCGGCGCAACCATGCCAGTTGGATTTGATGCACGGTCTTCAGGCAACTCGCTGTTCATTGGCAATGCCAGTCGCGCGGGGCGGGCGCTGGATACTTCAGTCGGTGGTCCGTTTGGACAGGCGGGATACTTGAATGGAAGCGGCAATATCGGCGCGAACGGCAAAACGCTTTACCTGAGTTTCCTCCAGCAGCCCAGCAGCGCGGGCTACTTTTACGAGTTTGAGTTTCATCGCGAAAACTTGGGCGACCCTGGTCGCATCGCCGGCATCGGCAATGACGTGGGGAATTCCACACAGGTCCATCTGCGCGCGCCCAACAGCACGCACACGCCTGCAGGGGTGGGCAACACAAATGTAAACTTCTACGTCGTGCGGATTGATTTCAAATCGGGCAACGACGACGTGTATGTCTATCGCAATCCCGTCGGCAGCTTGGAATCGGACAACGATCCAGTGCTGACGCGGCTCGCGGCGGCGGACATGTCGTTCGATGGACTTGCGATGGGCGCATATCTCAGTGGCGTCACGGTGAAGCATGACGAGATTCGCATTGGTGCGTCGTGGGCCAGTGTGTTGGGAAATCCACCGACGTTTGTGCTGCAACCGACCAATCAATCCTTGTATGCCGGGCAAGCAGCGATGCTGACGGCTGCCGCGCAATCTGCGACGTCGCTGAACTATCAGTGGTATCGCATCGCTGGTGGCAGCACCAACGCGTTGGCGGGCCAGACCAGCACGAACCTCACCTTCGCCAGCACGCAGTTGGTGGATGCGGGACAATATTTTGTCGTCGCATCAAACTCGCTTGGGGTTGCGTTCAGTTCCATTGCCGATGTTGCGGTTCAACCCATCAACGTCGCAATCGTCGGGCCGATGAGCGTGGCGATTGACGTCGGAGACAATTTACTGATCAACGGCTCGGTTAGCGGTGCGACGCCAGTGACGCTCCAGTGGTTCAAGGACGGCCAGCCGGTCACCGGCACGAATGGCGCGACGCTTTCGTTGACGAATACGAGCGCTTTCGATGCGGGCCAATACGTCTTGGTGGCGAGCAATGCCTACGGCAGCGTCACCAGTTCGATTGTGAACGTGTTTCCCAGCACCGGCGGCTTGCTGGCATATGAAGGCTTTAATTATGGCCAGACCACCAGTGACATCGGTGGTCGCGAGGGTGGATTCGGCTGGGCGGGAGGCTGGCAGAACTTGAACGGTGGTTCATCGCAATCTTCGTCCAATAATCTGGTCGCAGGCGGCAACGCTCCGCTAGGATTTGATGCGCGTTCCAGCGATGGCAGTCTCCTGGTCGTAAACAATAGTCGCAAAGGACGATTCCTCGATTGTTCCAGCACGGGAAATTTCGCCCAACGCGGTTACATAAACGCCAATGGCGACATCGGCGCAGACGGCAAGACGCTTTATTTGAGTTTCCTGCAAAGGCCTGATGGCACTTCGCTGTTCTACGAGTTTGAGTTGCATCGCAACGATCTTGGTGATCCCGGGCGCATGGGGGGTATCGGCAATGATGCGGCAGGCAACGACGTCAATCTACGGGCGCAATCGCCGCCGGGTGGAAGCTCCACGTACTGGAATCTCGGGCCAGGCAATGCCGGCGTGAACTTTTATGTGCTGCGGATTGATTTCAAGCCCGGCAACGAAGACGTGTTCATCTATCGTAATCCCACGTCGGCCACCGAACCTGTCGCACCGACACTCGTTGTTTCTAATATCGCCGATATGTCCTTCGACGGTATCTCGCTCGCTGCTTATGTAAATGGCCGGACTGTCTGGCACGACGAAGTGCGGATCGGCGCGACTTGGGCAGATGTCATCGGCAACACCAGTCCATCGCAACTTCGGTTGGCACAACGCGCGAACAATTTTTCCCAGTTGCACGTGGCCGGAGCGCCGAACTACACGTATCAACTTCAAGCGGCGGTCAATGTGGCTGGGCCGTGGACGAGCATCGGTGGCGTGGCAGTTTCCGGTCTGGGTGTCGGACAATTTGAGGAGGCGAACGCCAGTGACCAAAGGTTTTATCGCGCCACGAATTCTCTAACTTGGCAGTCGCCGCCTGCGCCGGGCATTGTCATCGCGGATTTTGAACAGCCAACTTACGGCACGTGGGTGACCACCGGCACGGCGTTTGGTTCTGGTCCCGCGCAGGGGACATTGCCAAACCAAAATCTGGTCAGCGGCTACGCAGGCTCAGGTTTGGTGAATTCGTACTACGGCACGGACACCTCGACTGGAACGCTTACCTCACCGCCATTTGTCATCGCCAAACCGTTTATCAATTTTCTCATCGGTGGCGGGAATCACCCCGGCCAGACTTGCATGAATCTCATCATCAGCAATGTCGTGGTGAAGACAGCCGCGGGAGCGAACGATGAAGCGTTGTCGCCGCAACAGTGGGACGTGAGCGCTTATCTGGGGCAGACCGCGATCATCCAGATCGTGGACCTGGCCACGGGTGGTTGGGGACACATCAACGTGGACCAGATCACGTTGTCGGACACGCCCCTGCCTCCCCTGGCGCGGGAATTATTTCTCACCAGCAGCTTGTTGAACTTGCCGGTCCAGAACAGCGCGGCGATGCGTCGGGTGACGGTGACGGTCGGCGGACAACCGGTGCGCGACTTCAACATCCGGCTCGCGACTGGCAACACACCGGACTGGTGGGCGTTCGTGGATGTTTCAGAGTTCGCTAATCAAACAGCAACCCTGTCGGTGAGTTCGATTGCTTCCGCAAGTGATGGGTTTTATTCCATCGTGCAAACGAACGGCATCATTGACAGCGACGACCTTTATCAAGAGGCACAGCGCCCCCAGCTTCATTTTTCGACGAAACGCGGCTGGTTGAATGACGCGAACGGCATGGTTTATCACAACGGCAAATACCATCTCTACTATCAACACGATCCGTTCGATTGGGGCGGCGGCGGGCAAAAGTGGTGGGGGCATGCGGTCAGCACGGACATGGTCAACTGGGTCGAGGTGCAGGAAGGGCTTTACTCGCATTCCTATGGCGATCAGGTCTATTCCGGCAATGCCATTGTTGACGTCAGCAACACCGGCGGTTTCAAGACCGGTACGAACGATGTGATCGTCGCCGCCTTCACCAGCACCGGACGCGGCGAGTGCATTGCTTTCAGCAATGATGGCGGGCTGACATTTACTGACTATACCAACAATCCCGTTGTGCTTAACAACGGTCGCGACCCACGGCTGTTCTGGTATGCGCCGTCGAATTACTGGGTGATGGCGCTCTACAACGCGACGGGCGGCGACGGCATCACGTTCCACACCTCGACCAACCTTCGCCACTGGACCTATCGCAGCAAGATCAACGGCTACTTTGAATGCCCGGACATCTTCGAACTGCCGGTGGATGGCAACACGAACAACCTGATGTGGCTGTTGTGCGATGCGAGCAGCGGCTATCAACTCGGCCAGTTCAATGGCGTGGCATTTGTGCCCAGCACCACAAAACTACCCGGAAACAGCGGTGCTGGCTTCTACGCGTCCCAGACTTTCACCAGCATGGCGCCGGGTGACAATCGCCTGGTGCGAATCGGTTGGGCGATCATCGCGACACCGGGGATGCCCTTCAATCAGATGATGTATTTCCCAACCGAATTGAACCTGCGCACAACGACAAATGGCGTCCGGCTTTTCTCCACGCCCATCGCCGAAATGACCAACAACACTGCGGTTTCATATGTCTGGACGAATCTTACTGTGAGTCCCGGCAGCAATCCGCTAGCCGGCATCCGCGGAACACTCTTTAATGTGAAGGCGCAATTTTCAGTCGGCACAGCGCAAACCGTCACGTTCACTTTCCAAGGCGTGACCGTGACTTACAACGCCGCGACCCAGCAGATTTCCTGCAACGGAGTTTCCAACGGTCTCGTGCCAGTCGGCGGTGTGATTCAACTGGAGATCATCGTGGATCGGAAGACCATCGAGATTTTCGGCAACAACGGCCAGCTTTACATGCCGTTGCCGGCGGATAACCCGGTGAGCACATCGCTGATTTCGGCGGGATGCAGTGGCGGGAACGCGACGTTCAATTCACTGACGGTCAACAAGCTGAAATCCATTTGGACGGGATCAAGCAAGTAATAGAATCTACGGAAATACGAGAATGACAATTCAGCAAAAGAACAGCATGCGACTGCTGCTTACAATCATCGGCCTGGGTTTGGCTTGCGGGAAATTGAATGCCCAGGACCTGGTTATCGCCGATTTCGAGGGCGCGGATTATGGCACGTGGCACGCAACGGGCAAAGCGTTTGGGCTTGGCCCGGTGCACGGGAAGCTGCCCAACCAGATGCCCGTGGATGGATTTCAAGGTACTGGCTTGGTCAATTCCTTTCGTGGCGGCGATGCCGAAACGGGACGATTGACTTCGCCGTCATTCAAGATCGAACGGAAGTATCTTCAGTTTCTGATTGGTGGTGGTGGTTGGGAAAGCAAGACCTGCATAAATCTCTTGTTGGACGGAAAGATTGTGCGCACGGCAACAGGACCAAACACCGCGCCCGGCGGCAGCGAGCGATTGGAAGCTGCACAGTGGGATGTCGCGGAGTTCCTTGGCAAAACCGTTTCCTTGGAAATCGTGGATGACGCCACGGGCACTTGGGGGCACATCAATGTGGATCAAATTGTTCAAAGCGATAAACGCCTCGCCGTGCCCATCGTCTTGAAGAACGTCACGCGCGACATCGTGCTGGAGAAATCGCTCCTGAATTTTCCGGTCAAGAACGGCGCACCAAAGAAGTGGGTGACGCTGCTGGTGGACGGCAAAGAACTGCATCGTTTCGATATCGAACTCGCCGATGGTGCGCCGGATTGGTGGGCATTCTTCGATGCGGCTCCGTTGCGCGGGAGAACCGTCACATTGAAAGTGGATAAGCTCGCGGATACATCCAAGGGATTGAGCTCGATTGATCAGACCGACGAGATCAAGGACGCAAAAGACCTGTATCGCGAGGCACTCCGGCCGCAATTTCACTTCACCTCGCGACGTGGCTGGCTGAACGATCCGAATGGCTTGGTCTTCTACGAAGGTGAGTATCACTTGTTCTATCAGCACAATCCGTATGGTTGGAATTGGGGCAACATGCATTGGGGACATGCGGTAAGCAAAGACATGGTGCATTGGAAGGAACTGCCCGTGGCGCTTTATCCCGACAAACATGGGACGATGTATTCGGGCTCAGCCATTGTGGATTGGAACAACACCGCTGGCTTCCAAACCGGCAAAGAACCGGCGCTCGTTGCGATGTTCACCGTCGCCGGAAAACCGTTCACGCAGGGACTGGCTTACAGCAATGATCGTGGGCGCATATGGATCAAATACGAAAAGAATCCCGTGCTCGACCACATCGTTCACGAGAATCGTGATCCGAAGGTGATCTGGTATGCGCCGGAAAAGAAATGGGTCATGGCGCTGTATCTGGATCACAATGACTTCGCGTTGTTCGCATCGCCGAATTTGAAGCAGTGGGAAAAACTTTGCGACGTTAAATTACCCGGCGACGCCGAATGCCCGGAGTTTTTCGAGATGCCTGTGGATGACAATCCGCAAAACACCCGCTGGATTTTCTACGGTGCGAACGGGCGTTACCTGGTCGGAAAATTCGACGGCAAGAACTTCACACCGGAATCCGGCCCGCATGATCTGCATCACGGAAATTGCTGGTATGCCTCACAAACATACAGTGACATTCCCGCGAAGGATGGACGCCGCATTCTGGTGCCGTGGGGGCGATTGCCTGATGGCGAAATATTCCGCAGCATGCCGTTCAATCAAATGATGGGCCTGCCCGCGGAACTCAAGCTGGTTTCAGGCGTGTCCGGCCCGACCATCAAAGTTCATCCGGTCCAGGAACTCAAATCGCTGCGAGGGCGGACGCACAAGATCAAACCTCAATCGCTCACTCCAGACACCAATCCACTCGCCGCCATTGATGGTGACCTGTTTGAGATCGAGGCTGAAATCGAAGTCGAAAGCGCGAAAGAAATCTCCTTCGACCTCCGCGGCGTTTCAGCAACCTACGATGTGGCTGGCCAGAAATTCTCGTGCTTGGGAAGTCACAGTAAACTAGTTCCCAAAGGCGGAAGGATTTCGTTGCAGATCTTTGTGGATCGTCGTTCGGTGGACATCTTTGGCGACAATGGCCGGCTCTACATGCCGATGGCGGGCATGATTTCACCAACCAACCGGAGTCTGGGGCTGACAATCAAGGGCGGACAAAGCAGCATCCACTCGCTCAGGGTGCATGAACTGAAATCTGCCTGGTAACAACGGGTGTAAGCATGAAAAAACAAATCTTCCTTTGGTCCATCACCTCGGCCTTGGCGGGCTTTCTCTTCGGCTTTGACACCGTGGTGATTTCGGGGGCCGAGCAAACGATCCAAAAACTTTGGGAGCTGAACTCAACCATGCATGGGCTGGTCATGGGATCGGCATTGTATGGCACGGTGCTCGGCTCGTTGATCGGCGGCTGGCCCACCGACCGGTTTGGCCGCAAGCAGACGCTGTTGTTCATCGGTTTCTTGTATGTGTTGTCCGCCGTGGGTTGCGCGTTCGCGAACAGCGTGGGTGTTTTCTTTGCCGCCCGCTTCATCGGCGGGTTGGGCATCGGCATCTCCACCGTCGCATCGCCTCTCTACATCTCGGAAATCGCCCCGGCGAATTATCGCGGTCGCCTTGCCGGCATGTTTCAATTCAACATCGTCTTCGGCATCGTCATGGCATTCCTGTCGAATGCCGTCCTCGCCAAGATCGGGGGCGAACATGCCTGGCGATGGATGCTGGGCATCGCAGCGTTTCCTTCCGTGGTGTATGCCGTCATGTGCTTTGGCCTGCCAGAGAGTCCGCGCTGGTTGATTGGCCGCAAAGGTGATCGGGCGGCGGGCCTGACGGTATTAAAACTCATTGAGCCAGAAAAATCTGACGCGCAACTTGCCGCGCAGGCGGACGAAATCATGACTGCCGCGGCGACCGAAAAGACCACCGCGGCGGGCTTTTGGAGCATGCGCCTGTCCAGGCCAATCCTGCTGGCGTTTCTGGTGGCGTTTTTCAACCAGCTTTCCGGCATCAACGCGATCCTCTACTTCGCCCCGCGCATCTTTGAGATGACCGGTCTGGGCGAACGCGCCGCCATGCTGCAATCCGTCGGCATCGGCGTCACCAATCTCATCTTCACATTTGTCGGCTTGTGGTTGATCGATCGGCTCGGCCGGCGCACCCTGCTCTACATCGGTTCGTTCGGTTACCTGATTTCATTGGGGCTGACCGCGTGGGCATTTTTCACCCAACATTTCGCCATTGTGCCGGTCTGCATCTTTGCCTTCATCGCCGCGCATGCCGTGGGGCAAGGCACGGTCATCTGGGTGTTCATCGCGGAAATTTTCCCCAATCGCCACCGCGCTGAAGGCCAGGCGCTGGGCAGCTTTACGCATTGGATCTTTGCCGCCCTGTTGACGACCATCTTTCCGAAGATGGTGGAGCTTTCCGGCGCGAATCAACATCCGCAACGCGCCGGTTACATTTTCTGCTTCTTTTGCTTCATGATGTTTCTTCACCTGCTCTGGGTGAAGGCCATGGTGCCGGAAACGAAAGGCATCACGCTGGAAGAGATGCAGGCCAGACTGGGGATCGATTTGGACACCGGCCGTTCAAGCAAACCGAACGCCATTTCACACCGGGAAACATCCGCATGAGTTTTAACGTCGTTGGCATCGGTGAAGTCTTGTGGGATATGCTGCCCGATGGGCCGCAGTTGGGTGGCGCTCCGGCCAATTTCGCCTATCACGCGCGCGTTCTTGGCGCGAATGCCGCAGTCATTACTCGCGTCGGTCATGATCGGGCCGGCGACGAGGTGAAACAACGCTTCCAGGAAATGGGGCTTTCAGTCGAGGGCGTACAGCTGGATGAAATGACACCCACCGGGACGGTCAGCGTTTCGCTCGCCAGCGGCGGCATCCCTGCTTACGTCATCCATGAGAATGTCGCGTGGGATTACCTCCAGGCAAATCGGATCGCCTTGCATTGCGTGCGCGCCGCCCGGGTGGTTTGCTTTGGCAGCCTCGCGCAACGCCATGAAGTCTCGCGCCAGGCCATCCAACGCCTGCTGGCCAGCGCGCCGGCCGATACCTGGCGGGTCTTTGACGTCAACCTGCGGCAGGACTTCTATGACCGTGACGTCCTCGAGCACTCCCTGAAGCTGGCCAATGTTTTGAAGCTGAACGAACACGAACTTCCAGTGCTGGCAGGCATGTTTGCGCTCGATGGCGAAATTCATGAACAGATCCAGACACTGGCAGCTCGTTTTGGATTGCAAGTGGTCGCACTCACCCGCGGTGCGGGTGGAAGTCTGCTCTATCGCGAGGGGCAGTGGGCACAGGGCGACGCGGCCGCGGTCAACGTAAAGGACACCGTGGGCGCCGGCGACGCCTTCACGGCGGCGCTCTGCCTGGGGTTGTTGCGCGACCTTGATCTCGATGCGATCAACCACGCTGCAAACCAGATCGCAGCCTACGTTTGCGGCTGCACCGGAGCCACGCCCCCGTTGCCCGCCGACCTCCGGCGATTATTGAATCCAGATCCAGTCCTGCCGACCCAGATGTAACCAACGCGGGCACAGCAAACCATCAAGCGTCGCATTGTCTCCGTGAAGCCGTTGGGCGGGAAAAGCTATTTCAAAACCGCTTCAGCCAGTGGTATTTTCGGCCTGATTCCCAACGCAAGCCCATTCTCCAGCTTTCGCAGCCCTCGCGCATCGGCTGAACATGAAAATCCTTGCTGCCCGTGCTGGCCGGCATTCGTCCACTGCGGATTCGACGTGCGTTTGACCACTCACATGGCATCCGATAGCCTGCGCTCATGTTTGCTGATTCCATTCGCCGGATGCCCCGCCCGCAGGACGTCGCCCGCATGACCCCGGCGGAAATCCGCGAGATGTTTCTCGTTTCCGAAATCTATTCCAGCGGGAAAGGCTGCGGTCTGTTTACCGATCTGGATCGCCTGGTGCTCGGCGGCATCGCGCCCACGACTACACCACTTGAACTGCTCAACTGTCGCGAGACTGGCCGGGCGTCATTCCTTGAACGGCGCGAGTTCGGCGCCATCAACACCGGCACCGGCACGGGTGAAGTCAGTGTTGACGGCAGATCATTCACCATCGAACCGCTTGGCTGCATCTACATCGGCATGGGCGCAAAACAGATCACCTTCGCCAGCAAAGACGCGAGCCAACCGGCAAAGTTCTTCTTCCTTAGCTGTCCCGCGCACGCCACGCACCCGACTACGGTGGCCAAACAGAGCGACGCGAACACCATTCCCCTCGGCTCATCAGCCACTGCCAATCAACGCGTCATCCGCCAGTACATCCATGAGAATGGCATCAAGAGCTGCCAGCTCGTGATGGGTTACACCGAACTCGCCGAAGGCAGCGTCTGGAACACCTTCCCGCCCCACACTCACAACCGCCGCACGGAGATCTATTTCTACTTTGACCTCGGCGAGCGCGTGTTGGCGCATTTCATGGGCGAGCCCTCGGCCACGCGGCATATTTTCATCCAGAATGAACAGGCAGTGCTCTCACCCTCATGGTCCATCCACGCGGGCTGCGGCCAGGGCAATTACAAATTCATCTGGGGCATGGCCGGCGAGAACCAGCGCTTCGACGATATGGACGCGGTGAAGCCCGCCGACTTGCGATAAGGCAGGCTGCCGGAATTTCTGTTATGCGATTTCAAAACAAAGTCATCATCGTCACCGGCGCGAGTCGCGGAATCGGTCAGGCGATCTGCCTAGCGTTTGGCAAAGAGAAAGCGACGGTAGTCGGCGTCGCGCGCAGTGATCTCACTGAGACCAGCTCAAAAGTTAATGCTGCGGGCGGAAAATTTGTTGGCATAAATGCCGATCTGAGTCAAGGAACGCAGTCGGAAGCGAAAAACCTCGTCACCCAGATTCTGGCTCAAACCAGCCAGGTTGACGGACTGATCAACAACGCCGGCATCATCCGGCGCGCACCGGCGGTGGATTTTTCCGAGGCCGACTGGAATGAAGTATTGCGGGTGAACCTCAGTGCGCCGTTCTTTTTGTCACAGGCCGTGGCCAAATGGTGGCTCGATTCCGGCAAAGAGAAATCTGGCACGGAAGGCCGGTTGAAGATTGTGAACATCGCATCGCTGCTTTCCTTTCAGGGTGGCATCACCGTGCCCGCCTACGCGGCGAGCAAACATGGCATCGCTGGGGTGACCAAAGCATTGGCTAACGAGTGGGCGAAGCTGCGCATCAACGTTAACGCCATTGCGCCCGGCTATATCGCCACGGAAAACACCAAGGCACTGCGCGAAGATCCGGTGCGCAACAAAGCGATTCAGGATCGTATCCCCGAAGGCCGCTGGGGCGCACCGGAAGATATCGCCGGCGGTTGTGTTTTCCTCGCATCGAGCGATGCGGATTACCTCAACGGCTGCATCCTAAATATAGACGGCGGCTGGCTGGCGCGATAAGCGGCCACCCAGAAGCCAAGCCAAAACCCACTGGAAGCACAGAAAATTCTTACGGCTGGGCAAGATTTTTGTGGACAGGACGGCTTGGGGAGGGTGAACTAC
>Ga0315910_10002532_pt1 | contig 15977 bp, 14 predicted proteins | sample EdamamesoilMG_FD_204470 | JGI IMG/M metagenome (GOLD analysis project Ga0315910, IMG submission 204470) | Garden soil microbial communities collected in Santa Monica, California, United States - Edamame soil | ecosystem: Environmental > Terrestrial > Soil > Garden | place: USA: California... | reverse complement strand
CGAGAATCGTGCCGGGGCCGCGGCTGAAATGCCAGAAGAAATACACCCATTGTGAGTTGCTGTACGGGTGAGGGAGCGCAGGAGGTTCGTAGAAAAGAATGTATCGTGAAGGTTGCAAAATCCAGTCCTCCTTTTGGCCAGCGCAGCCGAGCGGTGCAGGTTTTTGTGGAAAGAGTGTGGCATCGGTACCGTCTAAGGCCGGGAGACCCCACGGAGCCTGGTAGTTATACCAGTAACTGCTTCCGGTCCATTTGTAACACGTCTCGAATGGAGCCTGCGGCGACGCTGGCAGATATTGCATTCCACGATCGGCTCGGCAACGAAACAGCTCGCGGTTGTGTTTCGTGTAATCCCAGAGCAGCCGGTCTTTCGCCCACTCCAAACCATAGCGCATTCTTGAGATTGGGGCCGGGTCGCCACCACCGACGCGCATTCCGGCCAAGGCAGTGTTGCTCACGATGGGATATCGGCTGTCGTTGTCTCCCATGTAACAAAACACCGCAACGCCGATTTGCTTCATGTTGACGACACACTGCGTGATCAGTGTTTTCTCTTTGGCACGTCCTAACGCCGGCAGCAGCAGGGCGGCGAGAATGGCAATGATCGCGATGACGACGAGGAGTTCTATCAGTGTGAAGCCATCGGATCGCGGGCTAAACTGACGGCTCTGACGTTCGGACCTCTTGGCTAGCATGCGCGGCGTGATCTTCACGCGCCACCAATCAATCCTCTCATTGGTCGGACTCATAGGCCGGGTTGGCTTACACTGATTGACTCATTGCGGATGGAGATATTACGAAGCGGATAAGCTACCGACCGCCTTCCGCGCGTTCATAGAAATACCAGTTTGCGGTGGCTTCGTATGGATACTTTGGCCGCCCAGTAATGGCCTGAGTGAAATCATGCACGGCTGCGTGCCCATCAGAAAATAGGACGGGGGAGATAGAGCGTCGGCCTTTTACATTCACAATGTCAATAACCATGCCCGGGCGACTGGAATGCCAGAAGAAATAGGCCCATTGACCTTCCATTAAAGGCGTCGCCGGAGGTTCGTGAAGAAAAATATAGAGTGATGGCTTGGAGATCCAGTTTTCCTTCTGGCCGGCGCAGCCATAGGGCGCAGCTTTCTCTGGGTAATATCTAGCGTCTCCCCATGGGCGTTCGTTGTATTTATAGCTACTCCCGACCCATTGGTAAGCCGTGTCGAACGGCGGCCGTGTCCCCGCCGATGAAGCGTTCACCGGAGTCCCCCGATCGGCAGGGCAACGATACAACTCACGGCTGCGGGTGTACGGAAAGAGAAGCCGGTTGGTAGCCCACTCGAGGCCCCAGGTCGCATTTGCATACGGGGCCGGGTCCCCGCCACCGAGGCGAAAGGAAATCCAGGTATTGCCGCTTACGGTGGGGTATCGGCTGCCGTTTTCATCCATGTAGAGCCGCACCGCGACGCCGATCTGGTGCATATTGCTTAGGCACGTCGTCATGCGCGCTTTCTCTTTGGCACGCCCCAACGCCGGCTGCAGGAGCGCGGCGAGAATGGCGATGATGGCGATGACGACGAGGAGTTCGATCAGAGTGAAGCCACAGGATTGACTGCGGCGGTGAAGACCTCGATGCTCGAACTTCTTTGGCGCGATCTTCACGCGCCACCAATCAATCCTCTCATTGGTCGGACTCATAGGCCGGGTTGGCTTACACTAAATGGCTCATCGCAGACGGAGATATTACGAAGCGGATAAGCTACCGACCGCCTTCCGGATGTTCATAGAAATACCAGTTTGCGGTGGCTTCGTATGGATACTTTGGCCGCCCAGCAATGGCCTGAGTGAAATCATGCCTCGCTGAATGTCCATCGGCGAAAAGAATTGGAGAGATGAAGCGGTCCGTGACTTTTCCAATCCCAAAGACCGTGCTCGGGCCACGAGCTTCGTGCCAAAAGAAGTAATACCAACCACCATCAGCCCCATAGGGTTCGGCCGGAATCTCGTCGAACAGGATGTAGCGTGAAGGATCACGAATCCAGCCGTCTCTCTTGCCGGCACAGCCGAAGTCCGGGTCTATTGGTTGCTTTGCATAGGCATTGTACCATGGCTTGAAATTGTATTTGTAGCTGGTCCCGACCCAATCATGAAGAGTGCGGTATGGCGGCTTGGGCGCGCACGCTGGAATGGTTTCGCCCCGGTCAGAGGGGCAATAGTAGGATTTACTGGTTTCCAAATAAGAATTCAGAAACCGGTTGGTGGCCCACTCCAATGCCCAGTTTGTTCTTGCCGGTGGGGCTGGATCAACGCCGCCATACTGGAAGCCAGCCCAACTTGTTCTAATGTCAACGGTCGGGTATCGGTTGCCGTAATCCTGCATGTAGGAATGCACAGCGACACCAATCTGGCGCATATTGCTCAGGCACGTCGTCATGTGCGCTTTCTCTTTGGCACGCCCCAACGCCGGCAGCAGGAGCGCGGCGAGAATAGCGATGATGGCGATGACGACGAGGAGTTCGATCAGGGTGAAGCCACCGAAATGCCGGCGTCTCTGCTGCCGCTGAAGTAGCACAAATCCCCATCGCCACCTCGAACTGATTTCTCGGTGGCGCGGATCAAACCGGTAAACGCCTGGACGCATAAACCAATTCTCGTTAGGTCTGGGATTTCTGGTCAGCACTTTAGGCCGTCGGTCAATTCCGGCAATGCTTTTCGGTGTGCCAGTTGCGCTTTGGGCTTTGTCATGGCGCATAACCTCAATCTCCCCCGGCTGTCGGATACCAGAATTCCCGTCTGGTCGAGTTTTCCAAATATGTTTTCTGGTTCAGGTTTTCTGAATGGGCGTCTATCATCAGAACATTGCCACGCTGGTTGTGACCAAAGGAAAGCGCGGGCCCCATCCTGTTATTGTGGCTCCCGCGCAGACCACCGGCCACGAGGCCGCCGAAAGTATCCTGGGTCAGGTTGGTTCGTTCCATGAAGAGCAACGTCGTCGAAGGCGTGAGGCACACAGCTGCATTGCGGACGTGGCACATTCTGCAATTCATGACGTAGCTATGATCCCTGGCGAGAATCCCGTTCCTTCCGTGCGGCATCATTCCCACACTCGATTTGGGCGACTCTGTGGGGCAGAGGTAAGTCGGCCGGGATCGGATATGCGGAAACAATTGACCCGAGGCTAGGTTGGGCTGGCCGGCAGATTCGTCATCTGACACGTCAGCTTTCCGATCATAGAGCCAGTCCAGCAGACTGGGAAAACGGCCTGTATCAGCGTCATAGTTGCTGGCGGCAATTCCCAATTGTTTGAGGTTATTTCGACACACGATGCCTAGCGCCGATTGCCTGGCGCGGTGGAACGCCGGCAATAGCAGACTGGCCAGCACCCCGATGATCGCGATCACCACGATCAGCTCGACGAGCGTGAAGGCCTGACTCTTTTGCGGCCGGGTATCGCGTGGAAATGCGGTTGATTTCATGATCAGTCGGTTCGGGCTTTCACTGATGAACCGGGGTGGGAAGGACCGATCTTTCAAGAAAGTGGATTCATCAGAAAACCGGTAATTGCAGACAGAAGATTGTTGAAAGAAACGGTCTGGGAGGGACGGTTCTTAGTTGGGTGATTGCGCGTCGTGCGGGTCGCACGAATCAGCACGACATTAAGCCGCTGGAAAAACAGCCGTGCCTGCCGGCGTCATCCGTGGTTGAATGTTTGCCGCCATGCCAACTCAAGACTCGATTCCAACACGCGCGAGTTTGCTGGAGCGCCTGAAGGATTTGGGTGATGCAGCCAGTTGGGATGAGTTTTATCAGACCTACCGGGGACTTGTTTACAGTGTGGCACGCCGGGCAGGATTGAACGAGGCCGAAGCAGACGAGGTAATGCAGGAAACACTCATCTCTGTCGCAAAGAAGATGCCGGCTTTTCGCTACCGTCCAGGCAAAGACTCGTTCAAGGGCTGGCTGCTGACGGTCACGCGGTGGCGCATTCTTGATCAGCTTCAGAAACGGAAAGGAAACGAGAGGTTCGCTACTTCGGCTGCTTCGACGGAAAAGGGGACGCGAACTGCGACGATTGAGAGAATCGAGGATCCGGCGGGTTCAGGCTTGACGGCGATTTGGGATGAAGAATGGGAAAAGAATCTTCTCCAGACCGCGCTGAACCGCATCAAACGGCAAGTGCATCCGCAGCATTACGAGATTTATCACCTGCACGTAATTCTGGAGATACCGATCCGCGAGGTCGCGAAGACATTGGGGGTGAATGCCGGAAAAATCTACCTGGCCAAGCATCGCGTGGGAGCCTTGCTCAAGAAAGAGATAAAGCGGCTTGAGAAGCAGGGCAGTGTTAAACCGCCGAAACGCTGAATCCGTGGCTGCCCGGCATCACGGCAGGTTATTACAACCCATCAAATGCCGGTCGCATTCGAGCGCGGCGCCGCGGCCTTCGTTAACGGCCCACACCACGAGGCTTTGGCCACGCCGGCAGTCGCCACAGGCAAAGACGCCCGGGATGTTCGTATGGTATTTCTCGAACTCGGCTTTGGCGTTGCTGCGCGGATCGCGTTCGATGCCGAGCGCCTCCAGCAACGGTTGCTCTGGTCCGAGGAAGCCCATGGCGAGCAACTGTTTCATGTTCAGGCGGAATTAACCTTAGCGGGTTTGTGCGGTCGCGCCATGTGAAAACCGCGTGCCTCCGACTTGCAGCCGACCAACGAGCTCGCCCGCAGGCGTCCGGGCGCCTCCGGTTCGACGTGGATTGGGCGTCGCCCATCCGACCAACAAGAAGCGGCAATTTTGCCTTTCGCAAGCTTGCTTCGGGGGCTATGAATAGCCCACACCCATGTCAACTCCCACGCCCGAGCTGCCTTCCCCTGCAACCGGCCAGTGGTTTGCCACGACTCACTGGACGACAGTCCTGACGGCGCGGGATGAACAGTCGCCGCACGCCGGGGAAGCGCTGGAGAAGTTGTGTGGGCGATATTGGCCACCCATCTATGCCTTCATTCGCCGGCGCGGCCACCGACCGGAGGACGCGCAGGATCTGACCCAGGAGTTCTTTTCCCGGTTGTTGGAGAAAAATTATTTGGACGCGGCGGACGCTTCTAAAGGCCGGTTCCGCACGCTGCTGTTGACCGCCGTGAGCCGCTTCCTGATCAATGAGCGCGAACGGGCGCTGGCGCAGAAGCGCGGCGGCGGGGCCGTTCATTTCTCGCTCCAGGCCGACACCGCCGAAGAGGGCTACCACGTCGAGCCTGCCGATCCAGCATCGCCGGAAACCATCTTCGAGCGGCGCTGGGCAGAGACGGTTCTTGCGGGAGTGCTGGTTCTACTGAGACAGGAGTTCGAGAGCGCGGGCGAAGCGGAGCGGTTCGAGGTGCTCAAGCCGTTTCTCGCGGCGGAAGAGAAACCACCTGCGGGCGCGGAAATCGCCGCCCGGCTCGGTATCACCGAGACGGCGGTTTATTCGGCCGTGCATCGGCTGCGGCAACGCTACGGTGAATTGCTGCGCGAGGAAATCGCCCACACGGTCGCCAGCCCAGGGGAGATTGACGAGGAGTTGCGATACCTGGTGCGCGTTTTGAGCGGATAGCGCGCATCCCGGCTCCGGGCCGTTCGGTATTCGTCAGCGGCGGCAGGTTCGATTGGTGCGCAAGGTTTCGACATCTTCACTGAAGAACAGATTGAGAATCGTGCAACAAACGAAGGCGACGTGTCCTGAATGTGGCGCCGAATTGAAAGCCGGCGCGCCGGAAGGCCTCTGCTCCAAATGCCTCATGGTGCAGGGCCTTAAACTCGCTTCCGGCCTGGCGCCACCCGCGCCCGAACCAGAGCATCGCGACTTGCCCCGCCAGTTCGGCGACTACGAATTGCTCGATGAAATCGCTCGTGGCGGCATGGGCGTGATCTACCGGGCGCGGCAACGGAGTCTCGGCCGCATTGTCGCGGTGAAGATGCTGCTCTTTGGTCCGCATGCCAGTCCGGAGTATGTGAAGCGGTTTCGCGCCGAGGCGTCCGCCGTGGCCAGTCTCCAGCATCCCAACATCGTTGCCATTCACGAAGTCGGCGTGCAGCAGGGCGAGCACTATCTGGTGATGGATCTGGTGGACGGACCTAACCTGGCTCAGTTCATCAAAGATCAGCCTCTGTCCTCCCATCGTGCAGCGGGTTACCTCAAGACGATTGCCGAGGCGATCCATTACGCCCATGAACGTGGCATCCTTCATCGCGACCTGAAACCGTCCAACGTGCTCATTGATGCGAACGACCAGCCGCGCGTGACGGACTTCGGTCTGGCCAAACGATTGGAAGGCGATTCGAGCCTGACGCTGTCCGGGCAGATGCTTGGCTCGCCCAGTTACATGCCGCCAGAACAAGCCGGCGCGACGCACCACAAAGTCGGGCGGCGCAGCGACGTGTATTCGCTGGGTGCGATGCTCTACCACACACTGGTAGGCCGGCCGCCGTTTGTGGGGGAAGGCTTGAATCAAATGCTTGATCAGGTGTTCAACCGCGAGCCGGTGTCGCTGCGCCTGCTCAATCCCTCCGTGCCCCGTGACTTGGATACGATTTGCCTGAAATGCCTGGAGAAAGAGCCCGAGAAGCGCTACGCGACCGCGCAAAAGTTCGCTGATGAACTGGGCCGCTTCCTCCGCGACGAGCCGATCCTCGCGCGTCCGGTCAGAGCGCCGGAGAAACTCTGGCGCTGGTGTCGGCGCAAGCCGGCGCTGGCCGGTGCGCTCGCCAGCGCTTTGTTGCTGCTGATCCTCGTCGCGGTTGGCGCGCCGATTGCCGCCTACCGCATCAATCGCGAACGCATCGCCGCACGGCAAAGTTTGTACGCGGCGGACATGCGGGTCGTCCAACAGGCGATTGAGGAAGGCGACCTCGGCCGCGCTCGCGAACTGCTGGCGTTCCACGTGCCGGCGCCAAAGGAGACCGATTTGCGGGGATTCGAATGGCGCTATTTCAGTGACCGGGCTCGCGGCGATCAACTGGCGACGATCCGTTCCGACGCAGATTGGAGGCGGCACTTGGCGCTTTCTTCAAACAGTCGGTTCCTGGCCGTTGGCCAAAACGTTTATGATGCTGCCTCTGGAGCCGCACTCATTGAGCAACAGCTTGGCGAAGACGACCTGGCCCTGGCCTTTGCACCGGACAGCCACGTCCTGCTCATTTCCGGCCGTGAGGGTCTGAAGCGCCGGGACCTCTCCACGGGAAAAGAAGAGTTGATCACGCCCGGGAAGGCAGGGGTCTCGGCGGTGGCGTTTTCACGCACCGGGCGCTGGCTGGCCATCGAAAACAGACGAGGATTGAGACTGTATGACGCTCGCGCCTGGTCATTGGCCGGGGTCAGCACAAACTTCAGGTTCGCACCCGGCTTTGCCGCGACCGCCCTGGCGTTTTCGCCAGATGAGTCGGTGCTCGTAACTGCCGCCGGGGATCCCGGAGCTGACGCGAGCGAGCTCCAATCCTGGGAAGTGCCTTCGCTGAAACCGCTGCCGTTCCCGCCCACCACCGTTAAGAACGCTGCATGCATTGCCTTCGCTCCGGATGGACTGCATTTCTTCACCGCTTGTTACGATGGCACCGTGCGCGTTTGGGACGCTGAAACCCGGACCGAATTGCCGAATCGCCGCTCCGTCCAACATCATCGCAGTTGGATTGCCGACATGGCTTTCCTGCCCGGCACCCACCAGCTCGTGACGGCAGGGTCAGATCGCTGCGTTCGCTTTTGGGGAACGGAGCTAGCGGAACCGCCGGTGACGGCGCGTGGACATACGAGCGAAATCAGCGCCATGGCGTTGGCCACGAATGGAACGATTTTTACCAGCAGCAGCGATGGCGTGATCCACAAGTGGTCGGCCCGGTCGGCTCAACCAGGCGACTTGCATTCGGAAAAGGGTCAGCGTCTGGTGCCCGTTGGTTTGTCCGCTGATGGCCTGGTGGCGGTGACCCTGGCCGACGGCGTGCTCAAGTTCTGGGATTTGGGCCAGCGTGAGTTCCTGGAATTGATTTCCCGTCGCTGGGAAATGAACGAATTCAGTAGCGTTCGAGTTGATCCGGATCGCGTCGAGGAAGCGGTCTCCATCTCGCCCGATCTGAAGTGGCTTGTCCTCGTCCGCCTCCATCAGCCGGCGCAGCTCTGGAATGTAAGCGAACGCACACTGCGAACCCTCCCCAGTATCAGCGGACCATACGCCTTCGCGGTTTTCTCTCCGGACAGCAAGTACCTGGCGTTGCCGATTTCCACCAACGCGGTCGCGCTCTTGGATCCGGAGACGGGGCGGCAACTTGCTTCGATTCCGTGCTCAGTCGTGATTGACCGGTTTGTTTCGTTCGCCACTGGCGCAAACGTACTGGCCATTGGGGGACAAACCGACGTTATGCTGTGGGACTTGCAGGCCCAACGACGCATCGCTTCATTCGACATTCAGGCCAACCTCCCAATCGTACTCTCAATCGCACTATCACCGGACGCGAAGCTGCTGGCGACCGGAAGCACCAATCAGAAGGTTCGGCTCTATGATTGCCAGACCGGCAAAGAGCTTTTGCCGCCGCTGCTTGGCCACCTTTCCGGAGTCGAGCGCGTTTCATTTTCACCGGACGGACGGACGCTCGTGAGCGCCAGCCGCCAAAGCGTGAGATTATGGAATCTGGCCACCCGGCGGGAGGTGGCTTCCTGCCAGCAGCCGGCGCGGGTCCTTCTCACAACCTTTTCAACCGATGGCACCACCTTGCTGACCTCAGACGGCGCCGGTCGCTTCATCCAAATCTGGCGCGGGCCGTTTCAAGAGACGCAGGCGCGAACACGAGGTCGGAATTCCGTGCAAGGATCGCCTGTGCTTCCTGAAGAACTGGAATGAAATGAACCAATTCAAGAGTAACCTGGATCAACCCGGAGCCCTGAACCAGCCGGGGCGCACGGACGCGCGCCAGCATCTTGGAGTGCGGCGACTTGTCGCCGCTTTTCCCGCTTGGCCGACTTGTCGGCAAAGCAGCGCCGCGTCCAGCGGTGCGCCGAGCGACTCGCGCTCTGCAATTTTCAGCCGGGAATTCCAATCAGGACGCTCGCCAGAGTTCGACGGCGACAAGTCGCCTCCGCAAAGCAGCGACAACCCACCGCACTCCAAAACGCTGCGGCAGTTCGAGCGGCTCATGGAAACGGAAAATTCCAAACCGTCAGCAACATCCCGCCGGCGAGGTGCGTTCACTTTGATCGAACTGCTCGTCGTCATCGCCATCATCGCGATTCTGGCGGCGCTGGTGCTTCCCGCGTTGAACCGAGCGAAAGCCTCCGCCAAATCCGCGAAATGCAAGAGCAACCTGCGGCAGGTCGGCATCGGACTCCATCTCTATGTGGGGGATTTCGGCAATTACCCGGAATATATTCGAGGAGAGGAGTTCTACTCTTACGTCGGTGTCAGCGTGCGCCACTTTCGATGTCCTGTTGCCCTCGCGATCTTTATTGATCCATATGAAAACTCTTATGCCTACAACTACTTGGGAACACGATTCTACTCAGTCGAAGAATCGTTACCACTGCCAGTGGCCCTCGGTCTGGTCGGTCTGGTTCGTGGCCAGCCCGTTACTAGGGTTCTGGAGTCTTCGGTGAAAGCGCCGAGCGACATGATTGCCATTGGAGATAGCTTAGTTTACCGAATCTCAGGCTTCGGAGGGCCCGGGGTCGTTCGCACTCGCCACCAAGAGCGGCGCAGCAATGCAGTATTCTGCGATGGACACGTGGAATCCAGCAACCATGACGCGATTCCGAAAATGACCAACGAGACCTGGCTAGTGCAATTCAAACCAACCGAAGCCCACGCCAAACGCTGGAACATCGACAACGAGCCGCATCCGGAAACGTGGCCGAAAAGCGGAACGCCATGAACCTCCAGGACAGAGGAGCCAGAAGGCGCGGCTTCACACTCATCGAACTTCTCGTGGTAATCGCGATCATTGCGATCCTCGCCGGGATGCTCCTGCCTGCATTGAGCAAAGCGAAAGCAAAGGGGCAATCCGTAGCCTGCCTGAGCAACCTCAAGCAACTCCAACTCGCCTGGCAGCTTTACAGCGATGCTTCCGACGGAGTCCTGCCGGTGTCATTGGTGGATGGCAATTTGCGGGGCATCTTGGGATCGTGGGTGTTGGGAGCCGCCAATGTGGATGTTGACCCGACCAACATCACTTCCGGCACGCTGTTCCCCCACAGCGGCAGTGTCGGGATTTATCGCTGTCCATCAGACCAAACCAAAATCAACGTCGCGGGTGGCCAGAAGGTCCCCGTGAGTCGGAGTTACGCGATTTGTGGTCAGCTTCATGCCCAGGGCTTCGTTAGAACTACTGGCTTTCCTGAGCCTTACATCTATGTGCGCAAACTCGCGACCCTTCCCAAGCCCTCGCGTGTTTGGGTGTTTGTGGAACCGAACGAAGAGTGTCACCTAGCGCCACTGTTCCGAGCTTATTGGGACGATCATCTTACCTATTGGGGAGAAATCCCCACCGATCGACACGACGGCAGTGGCAACTTCAGCTTCGCCGACGGCCATGTCGAGTCGCACCGCTGGAAAGCGCCCAAAGAAAAGCGCGTCGGCGCCGATCCCGGGCTGATTCAGCCAGGCGGCGACCGCGACGATTACAACTGGTTTTTGAGTGGCCGCCCGCGTACGGATTAAGCCTCCCCTACTCAGAGAAGAGTTCCTTCTGCCGCAGCCCACACCCGACCGAAAACCTCGGCACTGGCTTCGCCCTCCCAGAAGAATCCTGCAAACCGCGTGCAAGGTTTCCGCGCGTCTCCTGAAGAACTGGATGAAAGCAATGGATTCCAATGACAAAAACAAAACCGGGCGCGCGTTGCCCGAAATCGAAAGGAACACAATGAAAGCGACAGAGATGAGAAACAATGCTTCGGCATCGAGTGGCTTGGCGGGAAGCTTCGTTCACCGACTTGTCCGGCCTCTGACGGCAGGGCTTGCCCTGGCGGCTGCGGTGGCATGGTTCGTATCCCCATCCGTCCCGACTCTCCGGGCTTCACCCCCGGACCATAGCTCCGCGAACCTCAACCCAAGCCTGGTGCCACCGGCGGCAAAAATCCAAGGCAAGACCTACGCCGATTGGGGGGCGGCCTGGTCGAGGTGGGTGTATGGCATCCCGCTGGACCAGAATCCCAACTTTGATTCCTCCGGCGCCTTCGACGCCGTTGGGCAACACGGTCCCGTCTGGTTCGTGCCGGTCGTCGGAGCGTTTGGCGGTGTGAAGGAACACCACGTCCGGGTTCCGTTGGGCAAATTCGTCTTCATCCCAACCGTCGTCGGCTTTTGGAGCTACCCGTGCCCTGGAGACCCTAGTTTGCCGCCGTCCCAGGTGGAGGAATTCCTGGGCAACATCATCACGCCCATCGTCGACGCCGTGTCCGACTTGGCCAGGAGCGGCCTGATGACAGCCGAAGTGGACGGAGTGCCAGTTCAAAACCTGGCCGATTACCGTGCTCAATCCGGGTTATTCCTCTTGACGGGCGACCCGAGTCTGGCGGCGGTTGATCCCTGTGTCACGGGCGGCGCACAGCCGACCCTCTCGGATGGATTCTGGCTGCTGTTGCAGCCGCCATCTCGGGGAGAGCACATCGTTCATTTCAAGATCGCCGCTGACTTTCTGCCCGACGGCGGCGAGGAGGTCACGTTCCACCTCACGGTGGAATAGAACAGCTCGCCCGGATGGCAAGGTTTCCGCGCGTTTCCTTAAGAACAGGGATAAAAGCAATGGATTCCAATGACCAAACCCAACACAACATACAAATGAACATGAACACCAACACTCGTCTTCTGATGTCCGCCGCAGTAGTACTTGCCACGGCGTTGAGCAGCCGCGGTCAGCCGGTCATCACCCAGCAGCCGACCAACCAAATGCCTAACATCGACGGTTCGGCGGTCTTCAGCATCACTGCCACCGGCTCGCCTCCGCCGACGTACCAGTGGCGCTTCAACGGCACGGACCTGCCGAACGAGACGGCCAACAGCCTCAGCCTGTTCAACGTGCAATTCCCCAATGCCGGCCCGTACTCGGTGGTGGTAAGCAACGACAGCGGCGGTGTTACCAGTCAGACGGCCTGGCTTTCGGTCCTGCCTAACAACGTCGTCAATCTGGGCGATATCGAACTGAGCTTTGGCGTGCCGACCAACGTGACCGAGCTGAATACCAGTGCCTATGAGGATGCCTCCAGCATCAGCGCGGACGGCCTCACGCTGTTCTTCGACTCCGCCCGACCCGGAGGCTTGGGAGGCTTGGATATCTGGAGTTCCACGCGGTCAAACGCCGCCGCGCCGTGGAACATCCCCGTCAACCTTGGGCCTCAGATCAACAGCACAGACGATGATGGAGAACCGCGAATATCTGCCGACGGATTGTCGCTCTACTATGGCAGCACCCGGGCCGGAGGACTCGGAGACGTGGACATCTGGGTGGTATCGCGTTCCCCGTTGATGTCGGCTTGGGAGGGCCCGCCGGTCAATCTCGGCTCTTCCGTCAACAGCGCCTGGGGCGACGGCCAACCAAGTCTGTCGGCCGATGAGCTGATCCTAGTCTTTGCGTCTGATCGTCCGGGTGGGCCGGGAGGATTTGCCGATCTTTGGATCACGACCCGCACGAATCGCGGCGCAGCCTGGAACGAGCCTGTGAATCTCGTGGAACTCAACTCGGGTAACACCGAACTGTATCCGACCCTCTCGCCTGATGGTCTCCTGCTCTTTTTTATGTCCAGCCGAACCAGCGAGCCGAACGGCAACGTCTGGGTCAGTAAGCGCTCGAGCCGCAGTTCGCCCTTTGATCCGCCCATGCACGTTGACAGCATCGCCCCAACTGCACAACGCGCGAAGCCGCACGCTCTCGCTTATGACGGCACGACCCTTTACTACAGTTCGTTCAATCGTCCGGGCGGCCTGGGCGATTGGGACCTTTGGCAAATCAGCGTGACACGTTTGCCGCAGTTGAAGGCATTGGGTAAGAACCCAACCGGGGAATTCGGGTTTGAATTGCTGGGCCGCGAAGGGGCGAACTACGAAATTCAAGTGTCGCCAGACTTCAAAGCGTGGACTCCGTGGCTGACGACGAACGCCAGCGGCACCGTGGGGTTGAACGACCCGGCTTCGGCTCCGGAAGGCCGCCGTTTCTACCGCGTCCTGAGCCACTGATATGGCGGGGCAAATGGGGATAACTCCCGTCGGTTGAGCCGAAGCAGACCGTCGGAATCGCGCTGAAAGACATTGATGATGAACTTCAAGATCAAATGCTTGTTGCCGCCGCGCCGCTGTTCGGCGGACCCTGCCATCGCGCTCCCGGTTGCAGACCATGCGTCCCGCGGGCCGGGTCGGGCTCACCTCGTTAGGCCACACCATGTGTAAGCAGGGTGACAACGAGTCGTTGCCGTCTTCTGGACCAAGGCTATTCGACGTTCTCATATCGGCTTTCACATTGGTATTGTTATACCTGTTGAGCATGGGCCCGTACTTCAAGATTACGGGGGAAGTTCAGATTCCAACGTTTTATTGGTTGGCAGACCGGCTTTGGCTCATTCGCTCGCCGTACAATTTTTATGCGCAGTATATGTTGTTATGGGGCTTTACGAGGGCATGACTCAACGCATCGCAATGAGTGTTCTCCGACGAACCACAACGCCGCGGCCTCGTAAGAAACCAGAATAGTACCAAAGTCCACGGGGGGACGGCAGCGTCTGGCCTACGGCAAGTCGGTTGCGCCCATCAAATAGCGGTCGCACTCGCGCGCCGCGCCACGGCCTTCGTTGAAGGCCCAGACCACGAGACTCTGGCCGCGACGGCAATCGCCGGAGGCAAAGACACCCGGAATGTTCGTGTTGTATTTCTCGAAGTCAGCTTTGGCGTTGCTGCGCGCGTCGCGTTCGATGCCGAGCGCTTCGAGCAACGGTTGTTCCGGTCCAAGGAATCCCATGGCGAGCAACACGAGTTGCGCTGGTAAAACTTTTTCCGTTCCTGGCACGTTCTTCGGAATGAACTGGCCCTTGTCATTCTTGGTCCATTCCACCTGAACCGTGTGAACGGCTTTGACGTGGCCGTGTGAATCTCCCTCGAACTTCGTTGCCGTCGTGAGATAAACGCGGGGATCGTCGCCAAATTTCGCGGCAGCCTCCTCCTGACCGTAGTCGAGCTTGTAGGTCTTCGGCCATTCGGGCCAAGGATTGTCCTTGGCGCGATCCAGCGGAGGCTTCGGCAAAATCTCCACCTGCACAAGACTCTTGCACCCGTGGCGCATCGAAGTGCCGACACAATCCGTGCCGGTATCGCCGCCACCGATGACAATCACGTCCTTGCCGGTCGCGTCAATGAAGTTGCCGTTCTTGTTGCCGTCGAGCAGCGCCTTGGTGTTCGCGGTGAGAAAATCCATCGCGAAGTGAATGCCGTTCAACTTGCGGCCTTCAATCGGCAAATCGCGCGGCTTGGTTGCACCGGTCGCGAGGATGACGGCGTCGAACTCCTTGAGCAGTTTGTCGGCGGGATAGTTCACACCGACTTCCGTGTTGCAGACGAACGTCACGCCTTCCTGGGCGAGCAGATCCAGGCGGCGCAACACGACTGCCTGCTTGTCGAGCTTCATGTTGGGGATGCCATACATGAGCAAACCGCCCGGTCGGTCCGCGCGTTCAAAGACCGTGACGAGGTGTCCGGCCTTGTTCAACTGTGCCGCGGCGGAAATTCCCGCCGGGCCACTGCCGACCACGGCGACTTTTTTTCCGGTGCGCTGCCTGGGCGGCTCCGGTTTGACCCAGCCGTTTTCCCAGCCGTGATCAATGATCGAGCATTCGAGGTTCTTGATCGTGACGGGCGGGGCGTTGATGCCGAGCACGCACGAACCTTCGCACGGGGCCGGGCAGACGCGGCCGGTGAACTCGGGGAAATTGTTCGTCTTGTGCAGCCGCTCCAGCGCCTCCTTCCACAATCCGCGATAAACGAGGTCGTTCCATTCGGGGATGAGATTGTGAATCGGGCAGCCGCTGGCCATACCGCTGACAAGCTGGCCGGTGTGGCAGAAGGGAATTCCACAATCCATGCAACGAGCACCCTGCATGCGCAGGTCGGCTTCGGGCATGTGAAGGTGAAATTCCTTCCAATCAACAATGCGCTCACCGGCCGAACGGTCCTTCGGCAGTTCGCGCAGGTAATCAATGAATCCTGTGGGTTTTCCCATCTTTTTCCTTCTGAATGGAATCTTTCTTTCTGATCAACCGCCGCCCACCCGCGCTGCATCCTTCGAGTTCGCCTCGAACGCAGCCATGATCGCGTCGTCACCGCTCAGGCCCTGCTGCTGCATTTCCTTCATCTTGCTGAGCATGCGCTTGTAATCTTTGGGCAGCACCTTTACGAACTTGGGCACGTTACGGCTCCAGTCGGCCAGAATCTTCGCCGCGAGTTCGCTGTGGGTGTAGGTCTGATGCCGCTGGATCTGTTTCCACAGCTCTTCGATCTCGTCGGCGTCTTCCAGTTTTTCGAGAGCAATCATTTCCATGTTGCAGCGGCTAGCGAAATCACCCGCCTCGTCGAGCACATAAGCGATGCCGCCGCTCATGCCGGCGGCGAAGTTCCGGCCGGTCGGACCGAGGATCACCACGCGACCTCCGGTCATGTATTCGCAACCGTGATCGCCGACGGCTTCCACGACCGCATTGACGCCGGAGTTGCGAACGCCGAAGCGTTCACCCGCCATGCCGCGGATGTAAACCTCGCCGCTCGTCGCGCCATAGAGCGCGACGTTGCCCGTGATCATGTTCTCTTCCGGGCGGAAGGTGGAGTCCTTGGGTGGATACAAGATAATTTTGCCGCCACTCAAGCCCTTGCCGACGTAATCGTTCGCGTCACCTTCGAGTTCGAGCGTCATGCCGCGCGGCATGAACGCGCCAAAGCTCTGGCCAGCGCTGCCGTTGAACTTGAGCTGGATCGTATCTTCGGGCAGGCCGTTGGGCCCATGCTTCTT
>Ga0315910_10002531_pt1 | contig 15990 bp, 10 predicted proteins | sample EdamamesoilMG_FD_204470 | JGI IMG/M metagenome (GOLD analysis project Ga0315910, IMG submission 204470) | Garden soil microbial communities collected in Santa Monica, California, United States - Edamame soil | ecosystem: Environmental > Terrestrial > Soil > Garden | place: USA: California... | reverse complement strand
CGGATCTCGTCCAGCGTCCAGACGAAGCGCGCCGCCAGGTCGGGCGACACATCGGCGACAGCGCGGCGCAGATCGTTTGCGAACCGCGCAGGATTGTTCCCGCGTATCGCAATCTGGAAATAGGCCCACGGATTGTGTGTCAGGTTCGAGTAGAATTGGGCGCGGGTCGCAGGCTCGGTGAATTGGATGGCGTCCTCTGCGTCGGCGACGACGCCGATGATCTCGCGAAGAGTCACGGTGCCGTCCGCAGCGCGCATGCCCAGGCGGTGGCCCACGGCGCTCCCCTCGGGCCAGAATTGGCGCGCGAGCGACTGGTTGACCACGATCTGGTCCGGCGAATCGGGAGACACGTCGGGTGCGAAGGTCCGGCCCTCGATCACGCGGATGCCCAGTGTCCTGAAGAAACCGGAGGTGATGAGATAGTTCATCGCCTTCGGCAGGTCCTTCGCGGAGGAGTCCTGTCCCTCGATGAAGATGTCCGTCGGTCCGCCACCCTGGCCGGTGGGAAGCCGGTTCGCCAGGGTCACTGCCTCGGCGCCGGGGATCCGTTCCAGTCGCGTCAGAAGATCGTTGTAGAGGGTGCGGCGCTTCTCGACTGGATATTCCGCCTCGTCGATCTGGATGTTGGCGGTGAGGATCATCTCGCTGTCCCAGTCGGGCCGGAAGTTGATCGTGCGGTCCAGGCCGCGGATCATCATCCCCGCGACGGAGAGCAGCGTGAGCGAGAGCGCGACCTGCCCGACGACGAGCGAGCGGCGGACCCAGCCCTGGCCTTTGCCGCCGGTCGAGCCGCGGGATTGTTGCTTGAGGGCTTCATTGACATCGGTGCGCGAGGCGAGCCACGCGGGCACCAGTCCGAAACCGAGGCCGGCCAAGATGGAAATGAGCGCCGTGAATCCGAGCACCCGCATGTCGATCGGCAGGTCCAGCGTGGAAGTCAGGCCGAGCCTGATGTTGCGGCCGATGAGTTGATTGCTCCAATACGCGACGAGCAGCCCGAGACCGCCGCCGACGGCCGAGACGAGGAGCGACTCCACCAATTGCTGACGCAGCAGGTCGGCGCGACTGGCGCCAAGCGCGGACCGGATGGCCAGCTCGCGGCCGCGCGCGACGGCACGGGCCATCTGAAGGTTTGCGAGATTCGCGCAGGCTATGGCGAGGATCGCGGCGGCCAGGCCCAGTTGAAGGGAGATGATGGTCACGTTCGCTGCGCCTCCGATGCGTCCGGCGAGCTGCAGTCGGAGATGGTAGCCCGTGGCATACTGCGTCGGAAAATCCTTCAACCACCGGTCGGTAAGCGGAGCCGTGACGGTGAGCGCCTGTGGCATGGACACATCCGGCGCCAGGCGCGCGAGGACAGCGAATTCACGGCGATCCCGGTTGGTGACCTGTCCCTCGGAAGGAACGAGAGGCCGGAAATAGCGCGTCTCTCCGAACATGAACATGGTTCCATAGGCGTCCGGCAGCACACCGATGATTGTGAACACGCGTCCGCTGATGCGGACCGTCTGGCCGACGGCGTCCGGGCTCGCGGCGAATTTTTCCCGCCAGAAGCGCTCGGTCAGCAGCAAGACGGTGTCGCGGCCCGCCACGCATTCCTCCGCGGTGAAGATCCGGCCCAGCAGCGGCGGCGTCTCCAGCAAGTGGAACAACTCGGCCTGCGCCGCGGTGCCCTGGATCTGTTCCGGAAGAGCACCCGGAAGCGTCACGGTCTCCAATGTGCCCGAGCGGAGAGCCAGGCTGGAGAACGCCCCGGCCGGGTGGTCGCGGATTTCCTGCACCTCCTGCACGGAGAGGCCCAGGAACTCTGCCTGCGGCGTCTGGCCGTTGACGTTGACGATCGATTCGGGCCGCGGGAAGGGCGCCGATGCGAACAGCAGCGTGTTCATCAGCGAATACATCGACGAGTTCACGCCGATGCCCAGCGCCAGGGTGATCAGCGCGATCACCGTGAAGCCGGGGGACTTCATAAGAGAGCGGATGGCGAATTTCATGGGAAAAGAAAGTAGCGAGTAGCGGGTGCCGGACAGTAGCGAGTAGCGGGTAGCGAGTAGTGAGTAGGTCGGAGTGCGGAGGAGTTCGCTTCGTCGTGGTGGTTGCTTCTGGTTGCTGGAATCATGCTCGCTACTCGCTACTCGATGCTCGCTACTGGTTTCACTCCGTCCTCAAGGCCTCGATCGGGTTCACGCGCGTGGCGCGGCGGGCGGGCAGCCAGCAGGCCGAGAGTGCGGTCACGACAAGCGCCCCCGTCGCGAATGCGATCGCTGCGCCGCTGCCGCCGGTTATCCCGGGCATGGTGCGGGTCAACATCACGGTCAGCGCGCCCGCAAGGACGAGGCCGAGCGCCGCGCCCGCAAGCGCGAGCCGCACTCCGTTTCCTAGGATGAGGCGCGCGATGTCCTGTCGTTGCGCACCCAGAGCCATTCGGATGCCGATCTCACCCGTGCGCTGCAAAACCGTGCGTGCGATCACGCCGTAGATCCCGAGTGCCGCAAGGAACAGGCCCAACATGGCGAAGCCCGAAAGCAGGCGCCCGATGAAGCGGATGTCACCGAAGCTGCGCCCGATAAAGTCCGGCACGGCCATCAGCCCCGTGAACGCAAGATCGGGATCCAACTCCGCGACCGCGCGTCGCATCGGCTCGACGAGCGCACCCGCCGCTTCCGGAGCGCGTGCGCGCGCGGTGACGCTCACATACCCCCAGGTTTCCTGGGAGAGGGGCTTGTAGACTTGGAATGGAGTCGACTGGGTGCCGACGTTGAGGAAGCGCACATCGTCGACGATGCCGACGATCTCGCCCCATTCGCCCTCCGGCTGTCCGGCAAGTCTCAGGCGTTGCCCGACTGCGTCGCCTTCCGGGAAGACGGTGCGCGCCATGGCGTCATTGATCACATACACCGATGGCGACCGGCGCCCGTCGGCTTTTGCGAACACGCGGCCCTGTCTGAGCGCGATGCCGGCGACCTCGAAAAACTCCGGGGAGACTGGATTCTTGACGACCATGGGCCTGCGCCCCTCCGGAGCCGGCTGCCTGCCTTCGACCTCGAACCAGAGCGGGCCGGGAAATCCGAAGACCGGCAGCTCGACATCGACAGAGATACCTTCGACTCCCGGGAGCGCGGCCAGCCTCTCCTGCACCTGCTCGTAGAACCGGAGCGTGCGATCGGAGTCGGAGGCAATGTTCATCGGCATCGCGAGCTTGCCGGTTACAAGTCCCGCCGGCCGCCAGCCGGCGTCCTGCTGGATCATTTTGCCCAGCCCGCGCACGAAAATCGCGGCGCCGGCGAGAAGCACGAGTGCCAGCGCGAACTGCCCGACAATCAGCAACTGGCGGAACCGCTGGTGCGACCGGCTCGGCGTCGAACCGCGGGCGCTGCTCTTGAGCGTTTCATTCGCCTGCACACGCGACGCGAGCAGCGCCGGCGCGACGCCAAACAGCAGGCTCGTCAGGACAGCCGCGGCGACCGCGAAGCCAAGCACGCGCACATCCGTTGCGAACGCCAGCCCCGAGCCCTCGCCTCCCAGCTGGCGTGCGAGGAGATCGGTCGTCCAAACGGACACAAGCATGCCAAGCGCGCCGCCCGCGAGCGCCAGGAGAAGGCACTCCGCGACGAGCGGGCGAATCAACTGGCGGCGCGATGCGCCGAGTGCGGCGCGGATCGCGAATTCCCTAGCCCGCCCGAGTGCGCGCGCGAGCAGGAGATTCGCGAGGTTTGCGCACGCGATCAGCAGCACGAAGCCGGAGAGGCCGAGGAGGAGGAAGGTGAGGTTCCGCCCGTTGGAGCCAAGGCTCGTGCTCTTGAGAGGCACCGCCCGCAGGCCCATGCCCGGGTTTTCGGCGGGATGATCCGTCGCCAGCCTCGCGGCGATTGCGTTGAGACCGGCCTGTGCAGTCTCGGACGTCACTCCGGGCTGGTAGCGCCCGATCACCTGGAACTGGTTGTCCAGGCGGCGCTCCTTTTCCTCGGGGGTGAGACCGAGCGGGCGATAGATCCAGACCTGTCCCCAGAGCGAAGGCACGGTGGCGTGTGCCGGAAGCACGCCGACGATCTCCGTCGGCTCGCCATCGAGCCGCACGACGCGCCCGATGATCTGTGGATCACCCTCGAAGCGTGTCTTCCAAAACCCGTGGCTGATCACAATCACGTTGTTCGCACCCGGCGCGTCTTCCTCCGGACGGAAGAGGCGGCCCAGTTCCGGTCCGACTCCGAGCACGTCGAAAAATCCGGACGAGACGCGATGCGTCGTGAAGATGTCCGCAGGCTTCCCCGGCTCCGACAGCGTGAATCCCCAGTTGCGATACATTGCAAACTGCGCGAGATCGCCACTGCTCTCGACGATGTCGCGGTAATTGAGCGCGCTGTGTCCGCTTCGTTGCGACTGTGCGTCGGTACGGAAAAGCTGGAAGATCCGGTTCGATTCCGGAAACGGCAGCGGTTGGAGCAGATACGTGTTCAGGAGGCTGAACATCGCTGTGTTCAGTCCGATACCGAGAGCGAGTGTGACGATGGCGACTGCCGTGAAGCCGGGAGACTTCGACAGCGTGCGAATGGCATGGCGGAGGTCGGTCATGGTGAAAGCAGCGGGTAGCGGGTAGTGAGTAGTGAGTAGGTAGAGTGGTGTTCTCGGCGACGTAGTTATGTTCTGAAATGCTCGCTACCCGCTACTCGTTGCTCGCTACCGTCTTCACTCGGCGCGAAGCGCAGTCATCGGGTTGACCTTTGTCGCGCGGCGGGCCGGAAGGTAGGTGGCGATGAGTGCGACGAACACGAGAGTCGAGGTCGTGAAGCCGAGCGTCACGTAGTCGAGCTGCGTCGAGCCGTTGTTGAAGATCGCGCCCATGAGGAGGTTCATGAGGACCGAACCGAGCAGGCCGACTCCGGCGCCCATCAGCGCGAGCTTGAAGCCGGAGCCGACGATCATCGTCAGGATGTCGCGCAACTGCGCGCCGAGCGCCATGCGGACGCCGATCTCCTGCGTGCGCTGCGTGACAAGGTGCATGATCACGCCGTAGAGGCCGATCGCTGCGAGGAAAAGACCGAGCGCGCTGAACCCGCTGAAGATCGTCGTTATGAGCGAGAGCCCGCGCGTGCCGATCTTCGAGAGCTCGGTGACCGTGTTGAGCATCTGCACGGGAATGTTCGGATCCATGTCGCTGACGGTGCGGCGGAGCGTCTCGGTCATCCCCGGCTGGCTGGAGCGCACGAGCACGGTCGCGTAATTCCATGTGTCCTGCGCGAAAGGCATCAGCACCTGGAACGGCGTCTTCTGCGGCGCGGGGTTCCCGGACATGCCGAGGTCGGCGAACACGCCAACGATCTCGTGCGCCACGCGCGACTCGCCTTCGCCGGTCACGAGTGCGTGCCCGACCGCGTCGCCCTCGGGAAACAGCGAGCGCGCGAACGATTCGTTGATGAGCACGACGCGCGGCGCGCCGGCCTTGTCGCGTGCGTCGAACTGGCGGCCCGAGACGAGCCGGGCCTGGAGCGTGTCGAGATAGGTGGGCGTCACCGCGATCACCCCCGCCACGGGTTCGCGGCCGGGCTCCGGCGGCGGCCGGCCCTCGACCGTGAAGGTGCGCGAGACGAAGAGTTGGAACAGTGGCGCGGTCCAGCCGATGCCGACGTTCTCAACGCCGGGGATCGAGCGCAGTCGCTCGTCGAGCCGGGTGTAGAACTCGTAGGTCTGCTCGGTCGTCGAGTATCGCGACGGCGGCGGATTGAGGATCGCATGAACGAGCCCCTCGGTTTTCCAACCGACCTCGCGCTGAAAGAGCGATTCCATGCCGCGGATGAAGAAGCCCGTGCAGCTCAACAGGACGAGCGCCGCGGAGAACTGGAGCACGATGAGCGAGTTTCGCAGCCAGTGCTGCGAGCGGTCGCCGGTGGAGCCGCGCGAGCCGGTCTTGAGCGCGTCGTTCACGCGCACGCGCGACGACAGCCACGCGGGCGCGAGTCCGAAGCCGACGCCGGTGACCAGGGACACGAGGAACGCGAACAGGAGCACCGGCCACTCGATGCGGACCTCGAGGTTGATCGGGAGGTTCGCCGACATGCTCTTTGAAATCCACTCGTTGCCCCACACGGCCACAAGCACGCCGCACACGCCGCCGAGCAGCGCGAGGAGCAGGCCCTCGAAGAAGAGCGGCCGGAGCAGGCGCACGCGCGAGGCGCCGAGCGCGGCGCGGATGGCGAACTCGCGCGAGCGCGAGACCGCGCGCGCGAGCTGAAGGTTGGCGAGATTGCCACAGACAATGAGAAGCACGAAGCCTGCGAGGAACTGGAGGAAGAACGTGCCGATCGCCGCACCCTGGGGAACCGTCGTCGACTGCAGCGTGGCGGCGCGCAGGCCGTCCTCGCTCTGCGAGCGAACTCTGTGCGGGGCGAGCTGTTCGGACACTGTTGCAAGCCGCGTGTTGAGCTGCTCGAGCGTGACCGTCTTCTCGTGCCGGCCGATGATCGTGAGCGCGGTGTCGCTGTGGTCGGCCTTCTCCTGCGGCGAGAGGCCGAGCGGCCGGAACGCGTCGCCCGGTCCCCAGAGGAAGATCGATGCAAACTCAGCCGGCAGCACGCCGACGACCGTCGTCGCCTCGCCGTCGATCGACACCGACTTGCCGATGATCGCCGGATCGCCGCCGAACAGGGAGATCCACGCGGCATTGCTGATCACGACGACGTGATTGCCGGGCATGTCCTCGTCGGGCGTGAACACTCGGCCGAGCTGCGGCTGCATGCCGAGGACCTGGAAGAAGTCGGCCGACACGCGCAGGCCGTTGAGGTTCTCGGGTGAGCGGCCCGGCTGCGCGAGCGTGTAACCCCACTGGCGGAACGCAGCCAGCTTCACGAAGTCGGCCGTCTCGCGCTTGAGGTCGAGGAACGAGGGCGCGCTGTGGTTGGCGGCCGGATCCTGCACGGTCGTGCGATACACGCGGACCAGCCGGTCCTTGTCCGGATACGGCAGCGGCCGCAGGACGAGCTCGTTGACGAGGCTGAACATCGTCGTGTTGAGGCCGATGCCCAGCGCAAGGGCGATGGCGGCGACTGCGGTGAACCCGGGCGACTTTGCAAGCTGCCGGAAGGCGAAGCGGAGGTCGTTCATTGGGAAATTGCGGATTGCGGAATGCGGATTGCGGAATGGAACCCGGGATTTTCGATTTTGGATTTTCGATTCTCGATTCGGCGGAGGTCGGACTTTCCCGCGGATTACGCGGATGGTCGCGGACTCTGAGTCTCTTGGTCTTTTGGTCCTGTGGTCAGTGGTCTTGTGGTCTCTCGTCACTCCGCTCTCAGCGCCGTGATCGGATCGACCCGCGTCGCGCGGCGGGCGGGGATCCAGCATGCGGCCGCGGCGATCACGAGGATCAGCACCGCAAGGCCGAGATAGATGGCGGGATCGTGCGGCTGCACTTCGAAGAGCACCTGCTGCATCAGGCGGGTGACGGCGAGCGCCGCCGCGACGCCGACCGCTATCCCGACCGCGGCGAGTCGCAGCCCCTGCACGAGCACCATGCTGCGCACGGATTGCGGCGTGGCGCCGAGCGCCATCCGGATTCCGATCTCCGAGGTGCGCTGGCTAACGATGCAGGCCATCACGCTGTAAACACCGATGCTCGCGAGCACGAGCGCGAGCCCGGCGAATCCGCCGAGTAGGGTCATTGCAAGTCGCCGGTCGGCGACCGTCTGCGCGACCAGCGACGTGAGCGGTTGCGGCTCGAGGAGCGGAATGTCAGGGTCGACCTCGCTCAACGCCGCGCGAACGGTCGTGGTGATCGCCGTGGGATTGCCCTCGGTGCGAATCATGATCGAGGTGAAGCCCTCGGGCCGCTGCAGCGCGGGAAGGTAATACTCGGGAACGGGCGGCGTGTTCAGGTCGGTCGCGCGGATGTCGCCCACGACGCCGATGATCTCCGAGCGGATCTGGCCCATGCCTGTGATGAGCGAGTGCCCGACCGGATCCTCACCGCCGGGGAAGTAGTGTTTCACGAATGCCTCGTTCACGATGACTACGTGCGGCGTGGCCGGCGTGTCGCGCTCGTTGAAGTCGCGTCCCTTCAGCAGACGCATCCCGAGCGTCGCGAAGTATTCCGGCGTCACCAGATTGCGGTTGGCCGAGCCGCGCTCGCTCATCGGCAGGAGCGGCTGACCGACGACCGCCATCGGAGCGACGGACGCGTTGCCGGCGAGCGGCACGCGGTCGGTGAGCGCGACGGACTTGATGCCCGGCAGCGCGCGCATGCGCTCGAAGAGCCGGTTGTAGAAATTCACGCGCTGCGCCTCGGTCGGGTATTTTGCGGGCGGGATGGCGACGCCACCGACAAAGACTCCCTCGGGTTTGAAACCGGCGGAAACCTTCTGAAGCCGCGCGAAGCTCGTGAGCAGCAGCCCCGCGGCGATGAGGAGCACAAGCGAAACCGCGATCTCGCCGACGAGCAGGCCGCCGCGCAGCCGGTTGTGGCTCGCGCTCGAGGAGCCGCGCGTCGAGTCCTTCAGCGCATCGTTCACGTCCACGCCCGACGCATGGAAAGCCGGCAGCAGTCCCATTGCGAGTCCGGTAACGAGCGCCGCGGCGAGCGTGAACACGAGCGCGAGCGGATCGATCGCGATCTCGACGGCGCGCGGGATGAGATCGCCGCCGACGGCGAGCACGGCATCGAGGCTCCAGTTGGCGAGGACCACGCCGAGCACGCCGCCCGCGAGCGCGACGAGCATGCTTTCGACGAGGAGCTGGCGCACGACGTGCGAGCGGCTCGCGCCGAGCGCGAAGCGAAGCGCGATCTCCTTGCGGCGGCCGGTGAAGCGGGCGAGCAGGAGGTTGGCGACGTTGGCGCAGGCGATGAGCAGGATGCAGCCGACCGCGCCGAAGAGCATGCCGTAGGTGTTGCGCTGCTCGCCGACAAGGTCGTCGAGGAGCGGCTGCACTTCGACCTTCGAGGGCGCGTCGACGTGTTTTGGATTTTCCGCGCGATAGGCGGCGGCGAGCACGTCGAGGTGGCTGCGCGCCTCCTCGAGGCTGACGCCGGGCTTGAGCCGGCCGAGGACGTTGAAGACGAAGGCGCCGTTGTTGAGCTGCTCCGGAACGAGGAACGAAACCTCGGCGGGCCGCGGGAGCCAGAACGCGGTGTCGACGAGCGGGAACGACGAGAGCGCGGGCGGGAGCACGGCGATGACCGTGTGCGGCACGCCGTCGATCGTGAGCGAGCGGCCGAGCACGCCGCGGTCGCCGTTGAAGTGCTGCTGCCAGTAGCGGTGGCTGAGCATCACGACGTTTGCGCCGCCTGGGCTGTCCTCGGACTCGTTGAAGTTGCGTCCGAAGAGCGGCTGCGCGCCGAGCGCGGGCAGGTAGCCGGCCGAGGCGTGGAAACCCTGCACGAGCTCGGGGTCGCCGACGCCGGTGACGGTGAATCCGTTGAACGTGCCGAACTCGAACTCGCTGAACACCTCCTGGTGGCTCTTGAACGCGAGGTAGCGCGGGTAAGAAAACTGGACGCGGATGAGGTTGTGCTCGGCGTCGGTCGAGCGCAGTTGCACGAGCCGGTCGGGCTCCGTGTAGGGCAGCGGTCGTAGGAAGACGGAGTTGACGACGCTGAAGATCGCGGTGTTTGCGCCGATGCCGAGTGCGAGGGCGAGAATCGCGACGAGCGTGAAGCCCGGCGACTTGGCGAGCTGGCGGAACGCGAATCGCAGGTCGGTGATCATGGGCGTCAGCGACCGCAGGGAAGACGAGGCGACGTGCGGCTCATACGCCGAAAAAGTTGCAGGCGTTGTGCCAACGGAAAGTGATTCTTGTTCGCTGGGCGCCAACGAGTTACACCTTGTCTGACAGAGCTCGAAATCCACGCCACTGCGATTTCGCAAACAGCGCGTCCCAAAATCGGGACGAGTCTCGGCGCCGGGCGGCTCAGCCTACCGCCAGCGCGATCACGCCGAGCACCATTCCGATCGCGGCGAGGAGCCGGCGGGAGGCGTCAGCCTCTTTGAGAAACTTCGCGCCGAAGAAAGTGCCGATGAGGATGCTCACCTCGCGCGCCGGGGCGATGTAGCTGACCTGCGTGAAGCTCATCGCTGTCAGGATGAGCACGTAGCCGAGAGGCCCGAGGATCGCGACGATGAACACTTTTCCGCGATGCTCGCGCCAAGCCTGCGCGGCTTCGGCACGCCGCCGCCACGCGAACGGCGCAAGCACGAGGCACATCACGGTCTGCGTGCCGCAGTCGTAGATCACCGGCGGCAGTTGCCAGTGCGAGACTGCCTTCTGGTCCCACACGGTGTAGGCCGCGATCGTGAGCCCGCACACAAATCCATACATCAACCCCTGTCGCAGGTGCGCGCGGTCGGCGTGCAGCAGCCTCGAGCCCCCGGTGAGGTAGAAGATGCTCGCGATGATGATCGCGCCGCCCGCGAGCGCGAGCGGGGTGGGGCGCTCGCCGAAGATTGCGATCGCGGCGAGCACGGAGAGCAGCGGGCCCGTGCCGCGCGCGAGCGGATAGACAAGCGAGAAGTCGCCGTGCCGATAGCCGCGCTGGAGGAGGAGCGCGTAGGCGGTCTTGATGAGCCCGCTGCCGATGAAGAGGAAGATCGCGACCGACGGAAGCGACGGTTCTTTCCACAGCGTGTAGGCCGTCACCGCCGGGATGTAGAAGAGAAACGAGAGCAATCCCGTCAGCCACACGAACGGCAATCCGCCGTTGGAGCGCTTCGCGGCGTAGTTCCACGTCGCGTGCGTGAACGCGGCGATGAGAACCAGCACGAGCGCGAGCGGAGTCATTCCGGAGATGCCACCACGAAACACCCTCCGTCGCCAAGGCTTTGGAGGGCACGGCACGAAACACACGAAAGAAATGCGGAGTGGCGCGCGAACGCGGCCCAATGCGGACTGCGGATTGGTTCCGAGGTAGCGCGCCTCTCGCCGAGAGGCGCGTGATCGACCGGGAAGAATGCTTCCTAGGTGGAGCGCCTTGCCCTCAAGGCGCTGCTCTCGACCGCGTTGAGGGCAACGCGGTCCACCTCGGAATCGCCTGCAAGCAGGCTCCTACATCCGTGCCGCCCGCCGTCAGTTCCCGCAACTGCACGCCTGCGCCTAGAGTCGGGGATAGTGGACGAACGCCTCCAGATCTCAGCCGATCGCTGGATTCTTCAGAAGTCAAAGACGCGATCAGGATGCTTCTTTGCATAGTCGGCCCAATAACGATAGACGCCTTGCTGGCCGATTGTTTGTCGAGCGAGGTCCGTCAACTCGTGAATGCGTCTCATCGCATCTGTCTCTTCCAAGACCACCCGGTAGTCACGTCCTTGGCGAAGGATCTCATCTATGGTCGGGCGCATGATCTCGTATGCTTCGTGAAACATCGCTGCAACCTCAGGGAGCCCCAACTCACGGAGACCAAGTTCAGTCTCTTCGACATGACTCGGATGACCGAAATTCAGGAAGTGCCACCCGATATCGTCCAGTGTCAGACTGATGTCGAGATGATGAGTCGCGGCCATTGCTCGAAGGCCAATGGGCCAAGTGCGGATTTCTTGAGCCAATGCTCCATCCCACCCGTAGGCGTCGGCCGTAAGCCGACTCTTGATGAGGGCGAACGCACGCGAGACTACCGCGTGATCTTCTGGGGAGAGTTTGTGTGACTCGTCGCTCAAGATTTCGGCTGGCTAACGTTTGTTCAGCAAACGGCTCGTCGCATACTTCAACAGAGTTCTGCCGAATGCCAAGGTGCTACGACTGGTCGGATCTTGGCATATAGCTCGGCTCCGAGGGGCGCGTGTCCCCACGCGCCCTTTGACCTTCGGACATGCAGACGATGTAGAAGGCGGCTGGGACAGTCGCCCCTACCTTCAAGCCGAACTCTTCCCTGCCGCTGTCAGCGCCTTGTCGAGAGCCGCGATGATCTGGTCGACGGGCTCGGTGCCGACGGAGAGGCGCAGCAACTCCGGGTGCGGGCCGCCGGCCTCGAGCTCGGCGCGCTTCACCGGATCGGACACAAGATCCCAGTGCGCGAGATACATGTGCGGGCTCAGCAGCGTGCTCTTCATCCCGAAGCTCGGCCCCTTCGGCAGGACCACGCGGTCGTAGAATGCCGCGAGTCCGATGTCGCGCCGCAGCTCGAACGAAACGATCGCGCCGATCGACTGCGGCGTGCGCGCGACGGCGAGATAGTTCTTCGCGCTGCGCTCCTCGAGCGCCCAGTGCACGCGCGCGATCTCGGGGCGCGACTTGAGAAACTCCACGACGCGCGCGGCGCTCGCGTTGATCGTCTTCACGACGGCGGGCGCCTCCTTGATCTCGACGGCGAGCCGCGCGACGTCGCGTTTGTAGGGAGCGACGTGTCGCGCGGCGAGCGCTGTGCGAAGCTCGACGGCGGCCGGGCTCGCGGGATTCACAACGCTCGCGCCGAGGATCACGTCGCCCTCGCAGGCGCAGTATTTCGTGAGGCTCGTGACGACGAGGTCGGCGAAGCGAAGCGCGTCGACGTTGAAGGGCGATGCCACGCTCACGTCGACGATGAGCAGCGCGCCGCTCGCGCGGCACAGCTCGGCGATCGCCGGGATGTCGGGCGTCTGCACGAGCGGGTTCGACGGCGCCTCGACGACGACGGCGGCGATTGCATCGGCATCGCGCGAGAACGCGGCGCGGATTTCCTCCATGTCGGTCGGGTCGCGCACGATGCGGTGGTCGATCGTCGGGTCGGGTGTGAGCTTCCGGAAGATCTCGATCGTATCGAGGTAGAGCCAGCCCACCTGCATCCACGCGCCGCGGCCCGCGGCGTGGCGGAGCTGGTTGATGCCGGCGAATGCGGCGTAGAGCGCGCTCATGCCGCTCGGGAAAATCAGCAGGTCGCGGTCGGTCGCGTCCTTGAAGAGCGGAAGCAGCGAATTCGAGAGCTGGCGGGTCGGGTCGCCGGCGGCCGTCTTCTCGTGGGGCGGTTTCGGAATGAGACCGGCCTGCACGAGCGCATCCTCCGCCTCGCGCGACGAGAGGAATCCGCCCGTGTGCTGAAGAAATTGTTTCGCGCGCTGCGCCAGCGCGGAATCGCGCGGGAGAAAGACGCAGGTGACGTTCAACTCGCGCACGATCCGCGCCTTCTCGACGCCGAGGTAATCGACCATCTCGTGGGCGAGCAGGGGCGAGTTCACGAGCCACGCGTCCATGTCGCGCGCCTTGTGGCGCTTGGCGAACTCGGACGCATAGGCGCGCAGGAGCGGGTGCACGACGAAGCGTGGGTAGCCCGTGTGGATCCGGCGGCTGACGGCCGGGTCTCCCTTCTCGTAGCCCACGATGTCCGCGAGCGTTGGCAGGCTCACAGAAACCGAGTGCGGCCGGCCGGGAATCGGCTCGCCGAGCGGGATCTCATGGAATGCGGGCTTCTGCATCGTGGGGGCAAAGAAATGAGCCGCACCGCGCGCAATGCGCAAACAGAAAGGCCGCGGGTGGGGGCCGCGGCCGCTCGACGGAGATCGAGGGTTCGTGCGCTAGAAGCGGAAGCTGAACCCGGCCTCGATCGCGATGTCGTCGCCGAGTTCGCCGAGGTCCTGTCCGAGGAACGTCACATCCCCGATGTTGATGTAGCGTGCGCCGATGGTGACCGCGGAGGTGTCGCTCATCTCGTAGGAGAAGCCGGCGAACGCCTGGGCGGTGAACGCCCAGTCGCTGTCGCTGAGCCCGAAGCCGCTGATCTTGACACGCGACATGCCGAGCCCGGCGCCGACGTAGCCGCCATACTTGCTGGTGGAGGCGATCTCCATGCGGTAGTTCGCCATCAGCGGGAGGAGGTCGCCGTCGACGCCGTCCTCGGACACCGAGCTGAAGGCGATCTCGACCTCGCCTGTGTGCGAGACCTTGTCGACCGTCTTGAACACCTTGCCGATGTGCGCGGCGAGGAGTTCCTCCTCGTTGTCGATCAGGTAGCCGGCGCTGAAGCCGGCCGTGACCGCGGCCTGCGCGGAAGCCGCGAGGCCGACTGCAATCAATAGGGTTGGTAACAGGACTTTCATATTGGATTTCCCGCGCCGCCAATGTGTAGCGACACAGGTTGCCCTATTTCACCAACCGCAGCCCCGCACCGGCAACGTGCATTGCTGCGCGCGGCTTGTCCGCACGGATTGCTGGGACCGAGGTTTGCCGGCTTGGGAAGTTCCGGCCCTTGCAAACCGCGACATGCGGGAGACGATCGGCGCGTGGACGAAACGGTGCGTAGCATCGTGTTTGGCACGGCGGGCCTGTGGCTTGTGTTCGGTGCCGCCGTGGTCACATCGGTGCGGGCAGGTTCCTTCGCAGCCGATCGATCCGCGAAACGCGCTCTCAGGCTTCGCGTCTTGCTGTGCACGTGCGTGCAGACGGCGCACTTCCTCGAGGAGTGGCAGACGGGTTTCCACCAGCGTTGGCCGGCCTTCCTTGGATTGGAGCCGTGGCCGGAAACTTTCTTTGTCATATTCAATGCCGCGTGGCTCGCGGTCTGGTTGGCGACAGCCTCCTTGATCCCGCGGGGCGGGATCGTGACGCGCGCGGCCGCGTGGTTCCTGGCGCTCGCTGCGATGCTCAACGCGGTCGCGCACCCGCTGCTCGCGGTGTCCGCGGGTGGTTACTTCCCGGGGCTGTGGACGTCGCCGCTACTAGGCGCCGCGGGATACGCGCTATGGCGGGTGTTGCGGGACGCCAAGGCCGCTTGAGCGCAGTCACTCGCGGCGAACCGCTCTTGTTTCAACTGGAAGTGCGTCAGTGGGATTGCGCCTGCTGCCATACGGCGCCCAGTCCGAGTTCGGCTGTCGCTTTGTCCAGCATAGCACGGTCGATACTCTCCGTGTGGACCATGAGCATGCCGCGAATGTCGTGGAGATGCTTCTCGCCCCCGCCTTCACGAAAGAATTCCAGCTTCCACAGGATGACGTATTCCGGTGGAGCGAACCACACTTCGTCGTCGCCGACTCGTGCAAGCTGCCGCTGTTCAAACGCCCATTGCCAATAGGGATGTCGCCGGGATGGATAAAAGTCTGCCTTCTGTCCGGTCGCGTGATGGATCACGTTGAAGTGCCCACGCGTCTGCCGGCTGATTTCGACGGCGATGACCTCCGACGGCGGCACATAAAAGTCGGCTGCTGGAAACAATGCCGCGAGCGTGCCCGCCTCACTTTCGTTCACGTGCACGACCACATCGACGTCCATCGTGAGCCTCGGCTCGCCGTAGTGCACCGAGGCAAGCGAGCCTGATACCATGTAGCGCAGGCCTGCCCGATGCAGCGGCCGCACGAACAACGCGAAGAGATCAGGTGTGTGCACGCAGGTAGATCCGGGCCAGCTCGCGCTCGATCTGTTCGTCGCTCCAGTCCGGATGCTGTGCGCGCAGACCGGCACGCTTCCAGCCGCGCGCCTGCCGTCGCAGCGCCGCTGCGAGTTCCGAACGCCCCGTCGCGCCCATCCTGCGCCAAGCCTGCACCTGGAGCGGGTGCGGGGTGTCGGCTGGGGAGGACGTGGGGCCGCCATTCATGCAGGCAAAGTGCGACGTTTCACACCGGCGTGCAAGTGCACGGTGCCCGTTGCCGAAATCCACGACGGCGGCGGCCGCAGTGCTACTTTCCGAGAATCGCGAGGCCGTAGGGCCGGAGTTCGGCGGTCATCACGCCGGCCGCGACACTCGGGTCGCCTTCCATGAACGCGCGCGCTTCGGCCTCGTCGGCCGCGCGGATGACAATGAGCCCGAGCGTGACGTCGAGCGGCTCGTCGGTCTTGCCCGCGAGGATCACCTTGCCGGTCGCCGCGGCCTCCTGGAGGCGCTTGAAGTGCGCATAGACCGAGGCGTTGTCGGCCTCGGTCCACGCGGCTTCCGTGTGGAGCCGCGGCACCGGCCGCAGAATGATCAGGAAGTATTTCGGTGCAGGAGCGGGCGCTGAGGGAGCGGGTGTCTCATCGGCCGCGAGAAGCGCCGTGCCGAACACAAGGAATGCGAGGAGCGAACGGAGGGTTTTCATTTGGGAGGAGTCGATGTTGGTGGACGAAAGC
>Ga0315910_10002530_pt1 | contig 15993 bp, 11 predicted proteins | sample EdamamesoilMG_FD_204470 | JGI IMG/M metagenome (GOLD analysis project Ga0315910, IMG submission 204470) | Garden soil microbial communities collected in Santa Monica, California, United States - Edamame soil | ecosystem: Environmental > Terrestrial > Soil > Garden | place: USA: California... | reverse complement strand
CGTCGAGGCGATGGCGCTGTACCACCACTTCCCCGCCAAGGGCGCGCTGATGGACGCGGTGATGGACCGGCTGCTCGACGAGGTCGACCTGCCGGCGCGCGGCAGCGTTGCGCCGCTGGAGCGCCTGCGCCGCTGCATGGCGAGCTGGCGCGGCGCAGCGATCCGGCATCCACGCGCCTACCTGCTGCTGGCCGGCCGCCGCTTCAACACCGAGCGCGCCTTCGCGTTCTACGAGGACATGCTGCAGGCGTTTGCCGACCTCGGGCTCGACGCACGCGAGAGCGCACACTGGTTCCGCCTGCTGGGTGGCTTCGTCACCGGCGCGGGCCTTGCCGAGGTGGCGAGCCGCGAGAAGGTGGCCGACGCCACGCCGCTGCGCCTCGAGCGTTCGCCCGAGGGCATCCCGTACCCGCACGTGCGCGCGGTCGCCCCGCACCTGCGTGTGGAGGCGCTCGACGACGTCTTTGCCTTCGGCATGGAGATCCTGTTCGGCGCGCTCGAGGCGCATGTCGCCGCGGCAGCGCGGCCGGCGGCGCTCACGCCGGCGCGACCAGCACGCCGCCGCGCAGGTGCAGCACCCGGTCGCAGCGCGCCGCGAGCGACTCGTCGTGGGTGACGAGCACGAACGCGGTGCCGCGCTGGCGCGCCAAGTCGAGCATCAGCGCGAACACGCCGTCGGCGGTGCCGCGGTCGAGGTTGCCGGTGGGTTCGTCGGCGAGCACGCAGGTCGGCTCGCCGGCGAGCGCACGCGCGATCGCGACGCGCTGGCGTTCGCCGCCCGACAATTGCGCCGGACGATGGCGCACGCGCTGCGCGAGGCCGACCTGACCGAGCACCGCGGCGGCGCGCTCGCGCGCCTGCGGTGTCGGCAGGCGGCGCACGCGCAGCGGCATCGCGACGTTGTCGAGCGCGCTGAACTCGGGCAGCAGGTGGTGGAACTGGTAGACGAAGCCGAGCTGGCGGTTGCGCCAGGCGCCCTGCTCGGCCGCGCCCATCGTCGCGAAGTCGCGGCCGGCGAGTTCGACCCGCCCGGCGCTCGGCGCCTCCAGCCCGCCGAGCAGGTGCAGCAGCGTGCTCTTGCCCGAGCCCGACGCGCCGACGATCGCGAGCGTCTCGCCGCGCGCCACGCGCAGGTCGATGCCCTGCAGCACCGCGACGTCGAGGCCGCCTTCGGTGTAGCGCTTGTGCACCCCTGCCGCGACGACCACCGCCTCACTCATAACGCAGCGCCTCCGCCGGCTGCACGCGGCTCGCGCGCCAGCTCGGGTAGAGCGTCGCGACGAAGGACAGCGCCAGCGAGATCAGCGCGATCGGCACGATGTCGGCGCTCTGCGGCTCGCTCGGCATGCGCGAGATCAGGTAGATGCTGCCGGGCAGGAAGCTGACGTTCAGCGCGCGTTCGATCGCCGGCACGATGACGTCGATGTTGAACGCGACCAGCAGCCCGAGCCCGACCCCCGAGAGCGTGCCCATCACGCCGGCGGCGGCACCCTGGACCATGAAGATGCCCATGATCGAGCGCGGGCTCGCGCCGAGCGTGCGCAGGATCGCGATGTCGGCGCGCTTGTCGGTCACCGTCATCACGAGCGTCGAGACGAGGTTGAAGGCCGCGACCGCGACGATCAGCGTCAGGATGATGAACATCAGGCGCTTCTCGATCTGCACCGCGTCGAACCAGTTGCGGTTGGTGCGCGTCCAGTCGCGCACCAGCACCTGCGGGCCGAGCGATGCGGCGAGCTGGGCCGCGACGCCGCGCGCCTCGTGCACGTCCGCCAGGCGCAGCTGCACGCCGCTCGGGCCGTCGAGGCGGAACAGCCGGGCGGCGTCGTCGACGTGGATCAGCGCGAGCGCGCTGTCGTATTCGTAGTGGCCGGCCTCGAAGGTGCCGACGACGGTGAACTGCTTCAGGCGCGGCAGCACGCCCGCCGGCGTGACCTGGCCGCCCGGCGCGACGATGGTCACCGGGTCGCCCTCGCGCAGGCCGAGCGAACGGGCCAGCTCGATGCCGAGCACGATGCCCCAGGCGCCCGGCTGCAGACGTGCCAGCACGGTGTCCTTCAGGCGCGCCGCGACGTCGGTCACGCTCGCCTCGTCGGCCGGCGAGATGCCGCGCACGACCGTGCCGCGCATCTCGTCGCCGCGTGCGATCAGCGCCTGCGCGGCGATGAACGGCGCCGCGCCGACGACCTGCGGGTTGCGGCGCGCCTGCGCCGCGGTGGCGCGCCAGTCGGGCAGCGCGGCGCCGCCGGCGTCGTGGACCTCGACGTGCGCGATGACCGACAGCATGCGGTCGCGCACCTCCTTCTGGAACCCGTTCATCACCGACAGCACGATGATCAGCGCCGCCACGCCGAGCGCGATGCCGAGCATCGACACGCCCGAGATGAACGAGATGAAGCCGTTGCGCCGGCCCGCGCGGCCGGCGCGGGTGTAGCGCCAGCCAATCTGCAGCTCGTAGGGCCAGTTCATGGGGAGGCGATGCTACCCGACCGTCGATAATCGCCGCATGCACCTGCTGATCCCGTTCGCGTCGGGCCTGTCCGACGCGGCAGTGCACACGCTGCGCGAACTCGACCTGCCTCACCTGGCCCGCCTGCTGGCGCAGATGGAACCGACCGCACGCCTGGGCACCGATGAGTACAGCCTGACGCCGCCGCACGAGAGCGCGCTCGCCGCCGCGCGCGGCTGGGTCGGCGGCGAAGGCCGGCTGCCGTTCGCGGCGCAGGCCGCGGCACGCGACGGCATCGAGGTGCTCGACCTCGCCTGGGGCCAGCTGACGCCGGCGCACTGGTTCGTCGGGCGCGACCAGGTCACGCTCGGCGACCCGGCGATGCTCGACCTCGACGAGGCCGACTCGCGTGCGCTCTTCGATGCGGTGCGCGACCTGTTCGAGAGCGAGGGCTTCGCGCTCGCCTGGGGCGCGCCGTTGCGCTGGTACGCGGCGCACGAGAGCCTGGTCGACCTGCCGACCGCCTCGCTCGACCGTGTCGTCGGCCGCAACGTCGACCGCTGGCTGCCGTCGGGCCCCGCGGCACGCCTGTTCCGCCGCCTGCAGAGCGAACTGCAGCTGCTGCTCTACCCGCACGCCGTCAACGCGGCGCGCGAGGCGCGCGGCTTGCTCAGCGTCAACTCGGTCTGGCTGAGCGGCTGCGGGCGCCACCAGCCCGGCGGCGAGGAGGCCGCGGTGCAGCTCGACGAGCGGCTGCGCGCGCCGCTGCTGGCCGACGACTGGGCGGCCTGGGCCGACGCCTGGCGCGCGCTCGATGCCGGCCCGATCGCCGAGGGGCTCGCGCGCGCTCGGCGCGGCGAGCCGGTCGCGCTGACGCTCTGCGGCGAGCGCCACGCGCAGCGCTGGGACAGCGCGCCGCGCGCGTGGTGGCAGCAGCTGGCGGCGCGCTGGCGGGGCACCCCTGCGGCGGCGGCGCTGGAGGCGCTCTGATGCCTGTCGCCGGTCCGACCCTGGTCACGCGCGAGGCGCCGCCGCGCTGCGTCTGGGCGCTCGAGCAGGCCGGCGTGCACCCGCTGCTGGCACGCCTGTTCGCGGCGCGCGGCGTGCGCGCCAGCGACGAGCTCGACGACGGCCTCGCGCGCCTGCTGCCGCCCGAGGGCCTCGCCGGCACGGCCGCCGCGGCGCGGCTGCTCGCCGACGCCATCGCCGCACGACGGCGCATCTGCATCGTCGCCGACTACGACTGCGACGGCGCCACCGCGTGTGCGGTCGCGCTGCGCGGCCTCGCACTGCTCGGCGCGGCGCCCGGCACGCTCGGCTACGTCGTGCCCGACCGGGCCGTGCACGGCTACGGCCTGACACCCGCGATCGTCGACCTCGCCCGCGCGCAGCGTCCCGACCTGCTCGTCACGGTCGACAACGGCATCGCGAGCCTCGAGGGTGTCGCGCACGCACGTTCGCTCGGCATCGCGGTGCTGGTGACCGACCACCACCTGCCGGCGCGCAGCGGCGAGACCACCGTGCTGCCGGCCGCCGACGTGATCGTCAACCCGAACCAGCCGGACTGCAGCTTCGCGAGCAAGCACCTCGCCGGGGTCGGCGTGATGTTCTACGTGCTGCTCGCGCTGCGCAGCGAACAACGCTCGCGCGGCGTGTTCGACGCGGCGACACAACCCCGCCTGGACGCGCTGCTCGACCTTGTCGCCCTCGGCACGGTCGCCGACGTCGTGCGGCTCGACGCGAACAACCGCCGCCTCGTCGCGCAGGGGCTCAAGCGCATCCGCGCCGGACGCGTGCAACCCGGGCTCGCGGCGCTTTTCGCCGCGGCCGGCCGCGACGCGCGGCGTGCGAGTGCGTTCGACTTCGGCTTCGCGCTCGGGCCGCGCATCAACGCCGCCGGGCGGCTCGCCGACATGACGCTGGGCATCGAGTGCCTGACGACCGACGATCCGGCGCGCGCCGGCGAACTCGCCCGCCAGCTCGACGCGATCAACCGCGAACGCCGCGAGCTCGAGTCCGACATGCGCGTGCAGGCCGAGGCCGGCCTCGACGCGCTGATGCCCGACGGCGAGGTGCCGCCCGCACTCGCGCTCTACGATGCGGCGTTCCACGAGGGTGTCGTCGGCATCGTCGCGGCCCGCCTGAAGGACCGCCTGCACCGCCCGACCTTCGTGTTCGCGCGCGGCCAGGACGGCCTGCTGAAGGGCTCGGGCCGCTCGATCCCGGGCTTCCACCTGCGCGACGCGCTCGACCTCGTCAGCAAGCGCGAGCCCGGCGTGCTGAAGCGCTTCGGCGGCCACGCGATGGCGGCCGGCTGCACGCTCGAGCCCGACGGCCTCGAGCGCTTCGCCGCCGCGCTGCGCCAGGTCGCGGGCGAGTGGCTCGACGCGGCGACGCTGGCGCGGCGGCTCGCCACCGACGGCGCGCTCGGCGCCGAGTACTTCGACGCCGCCACGGTGCGCACGCTCGACGCGCAGGTCTGGGGTCAGGCGTTCGAGGCGCCGCTGTTCTGCGACGTCGTCGAGGTGGTCACGCAGCGCCTCGTCGGCGAGAAGCACCTGAAGCTCGGCGTGCGCCACGGCGGGGAACTCCGCGACGCGATCTGGTTCGGACACGCCGATGCCCTGCCGGCGCGCGTGCGCCTGGCCTACCGGCTCAGCCTGGACGAGTACAACGGCCGCGAGCGCGTGCAGATGATCGTCGAGGCGGCCGTTCCACTGGAGTGATCCGATGTTGACGTTCTCCGCGCGCCGGCTCGGCGCGGTCGCCTTCGTGCTGGCCTTCGTGCCGGCCCTCGCGCCGCTCGCGGCGCAGGAGCTGCGCCCGGTGACGGTCGCCGAAGGGCTGCGCAACCCGTGGGGCCTCGCGTTCCTGCCCGACGGCCGCATGCTCGTGACCGAACGCCCCGGGGCACTGCGCATCGTCGAACGCGACGGCAAGCCGGGTGCGCCGCTCGCCGGCCTGCCGCGCATCGAGGCGGGCGGCCAGGGCGGGCTGCTCGATGTCGCGGTCGACCCGCAGTTCGCGCGGAACCGGCTCGTCTACATCGCCTACAGCGAACCCGCCGAAGGCGGCGGCAGCGGCAACAGCACCGCGGTCGCACGCGGCCGGCTCGAGACCGACCGGCTCGCCGACCTGCAGGTGATCTTCCGCCAGCAGCCGAAGGTGTCGAGTTCGTCGCACTTCGGGTCCCGCCTCGTGTTCGCCCGCGACGGCCGGCTGTTCGTCACGCTCGGCGACCGCTACAGCCGGCGCGACGATGCGCAGACGCTCGACAACCACCACGGCAAGATCGTGCGCATCGAGCCCGACGGCAAGGTGCCGGCCGACAACCCGTTCGTCAGCCGCAGCGGCGCGCTCGCGCAGGTCTGGAGCTACGGCCACCGCAACGTGCAGGGCGCGGCGCTGCACCCGCAGACCGGGGAGCTCTGGGCCACCGAACACGGCCCGCAGGGCGGCGACGAGCTGAACGTGGTGCGCGCCGGCCGCAACCACGGCTGGCCGGTCATCACCTACGGCCGCGAATACGGCACCGGCTTCAGGATCGGCGACGCCACGGCGCGGGCCGACGTGGTCGCGCCGCTGACCCACTGGATCCCGTCGATCGCGCCGAGCGGCCTGGCGTTCCTGACGAGCGAGCGCTACCCCGGCTGGAAGGGCAACCTGTTCGTCGGCGCGCTGCGCGGGCAGTTGCTGGTGCGGCTCGAGCTCGACGGCGACAAGGTCGTGCGCGAGCACCGCCTGCTGACCTCGTTCGGCGAACGCATCCGCGACGTGCGTCAGGGGCCGGACGGCTGGCTCTACCTGCTGACCGACAGCCCGAACGGGCGTGTGATCCGCCTCGAGCTCTGACGGCGGCGGCGACCGGTCGCCGGCAGGGAGACGCCCGTCTCCGTACAATCCCTGAGTGGAAACGCCCGACGCCTGGATGAACGCCGACCTGCACTGCCACTCCACGGTTTCCGACGGCACCCTGTCCCCCGAGGATCTGGCGGCACGTGCCAAGGCCAACGGCGTCGAACTCTGGGCGCTGACCGACCACGACGAGATCGGCGGCCAGCAGCGCGCCCGCGCCGCGGCACTCGCGCTCGGCCTGCCCTACCTCACCGGCGCCGAGATCTCGGTGACCTTCGCCGGCGTCACGGTGCACATCGTCGGGCTCGGCTTCGACGCCGACGATGCGGCGCTCAGGCAGGGCCTGGCCGCTACCCGGGGCGGCCGCCGCGAGCGGGCGCTCGAGATGGCCGCGAGCCTGGCGAAAGTCGGCATCCGCGGCAGCTTCGAGGGGGCGCTGCAGTACGTCGGCAATCCGGAGCTGATCTCGCGCACCCACTTCGCGCGCCACCTCGTCGAGACGGGTGTCTGCAGCGACACGTCGGAGGTGTTCCGCAAGTACCTGACCGAGGGCAAGCCGGGCTACGTGCCGCACCGCTGGGCCCGGCTCGGCGACGCGGTGAACTGGATCACCGGCGCCGGCGGCATCGCGGTCGTCGCGCACCCGGCGCGCTACCGCTTCACCGCCAACGAGGAGCACGCGCTCTTCACCGAGTTCATGGCCCACGGCGGCCGCGGCGTCGAGGTCGTGACCGGCAGCCACAGCAGCCTCGAGGCGACCCGCTACGCCGAGGTCGCGCTCGAGTACGGCCTGCTCGCCTCGCGCGGCAGCGACTTCCACGGCCCGGGCGAGAGCCACATGGACCTGGGCGGGCTGCCGGCGCTGCCGGGCACGCTCACGCCGGTCTGGACCGAGTTGCAGCACCGCGTGGCCCGGCCGCAATGAGTGCGGCGCAGGGCCGAGCGCCGGGCCGCCCCGAGCCGGCCCGCATCCCCGCGGGAGATCGGCCTGCGTACCCGCGGGCCGAGGGGTCGTCATGACACAGGCGCCGGGCCTGGGGATCGTGCTGGTCCTGGTCATGGGCGCGTGTTTCGCGGCCATGGACACGACCGTCAAGCTGCTCGGCGCGATCGTGCCGGTGCTCGTGATCCTGTGGGCACGCTACGGCGTGCAGGCGGCCACGATGGCGGTCTGGCTGACCGTCTCGCGCCGGCGCGGTGGCGCGGGCTTCCGCTCGGCGCACCCGCGCTTCCAGGTCGCGCGCGGCCTGCTGCTGCTGGTCAGCTCGGCGTTCGGCTACTTCGGCCTGCAGCACGTTCCGGTCGCCGAGTTCACCGCGATCGTGATGCTGACGCCGGTGCTGGTCACGCTGATGTCGGGCTGGCTGCTGCACGAGCGCATCTCGGCGCTGCGCTGGGGCCTCGTGTTCGGCGGCTTCGCCGGCGCGCTCGTCGTGATCCGCCCGGGCAGCGGCCTGTTCGGCTGGGCCGTGCTGCTGCCGATCGCGAGCGCGCTCGCCTACGCGAGCTTCCAGGTGCTGACACGCAAGCTCTCCGGCCTCGAGAACCCGTACACGACGCACTTCTACACCGGCCTGGTCGGCGCGGCGATCATCGCGGCGGTGCTGCTCGCGAGCCCGATCGAACTCGGACCGACGCTGGGCCGCGCGACACCCGCGCAGCTCGGCATGCTGTTCGCGGTCGGCGCACTCGGCACCGCCGGCCATCTGATGCTGGTGCTCGCGTTCGGGCTGGCACCGACGGCGACGCTGATGCCGCTGCTGTACGCGCAGATCGGCTTCGCGGCGATCGGCAGCTGGCTCGTGTTCCAGCACTTGCCCGATGCCTTCGGCTGGATCGGCATGGCCATGATCGCCGCCTGCGGCGCGACCAGCGCCTGGCTCAACGTGCGCCAGGCGGCGAAGGTGCGCACCCCTGTGTCGACACTGGACGCCGACCCGATCGCCGACTGAGCCGCGCGGCGCCGACGCATGTCGCAGTACTTCGAGGTCCACCCTGCCAACCCGCAGCCGCGCCTGCTGAAGCAGGCGGCGCAGATCCTGCACGCCGGCGGCATCGCGGCGATCCCGACCGACTCGAGCTACGCACTCGTCTGCCATCTCGACGACAAGGCGGCAGCCGAGAACCTGCGCCGCATCCGCGCGGTCGACGACAGGCACCACCTGACGCTGCTGTGCCGCGACCTGAGCGAACTCGCGAGCTACGCGCGCGTCGACAACCGCCAGTACCGCCTGCTCAAGCTCGGCACGCCCGGGCCCTACACCTTCCTGCTCGAGGCGACGAAGGAGGTGCCGCGCCGTGTCTCGCACCCGTCGCGCCGCACGATCGGCCTGCGCGTGCCCGACCACGCCGTGACGCAGGCGCTGCTCGGGGTGCTCGGCCAGCCGCTGCTGGCCACCACCTTGATCGCGCCGGGCGAGACCGAGCCGATGAACGACCCGGACGCGATCCGCGCGCGCTTCCAGAAGACGATCCAGGCGGTCATCGACGCCGGAGCCTGCCCGATGCAGCCGACGACGGTGATCGACCTCAGCGGCCCCGAGGCGGTGCTGGTGCGGCAGGGCCGCGGCGACCTGCACGCGCTCGGTCTAGGCTGACGGCAGGCCCAGGCGCGCCGCGAGGGCGCGGAAGTCGCGGTTGACCGGGTTGCGATCGAGGAAGCTGGCGCGGAACTCGGGTGCGACCTCGGCCTCGAGCGCGGTGGCGATCCACGCGCTGGCGCGCCTGCAGGTGGCGATCGCTGCGGCGGTCTCGCCGACGGCGTCGAACACCTGCGCGCAGTGCAGCCACGGCGCCAGCGGGTACGACATCGTCGGGCCGACCCCGTCCGCGAGCCGCCACGCGGCGCGGGCGTGGCCGAGCGCACGTTCGCGCTCGCCGAGCGCGAGGGCGAGCGTGGCCGCGTGGGCGTGGGCCGGCAGTTGCGTCATCGCATGGCCGAGCCGCAAGGCCTCGGCGGCAATCGCCTCGAGCCGCGCGAGCCCTCCCGCATCCGCCTGTCCGGCGGCCAGCCAGACCTGCAGCACAAGGCGGAAGTCGGCCGCGCTGCCGGCCTCGATCGTCGCGCCGGCCTGCTCGAGGCTCGCGTCGCGCGCCGGCCGGCCGAGCGCGAGGTCGGCCTCGCGCCGCAGCATCGCCAGCCGCACCGCGGTGCGCGCCGGCACGCTGTCGCGCTCGATCGCCTCGATCTCGTGCTCCAGGCGCGCCCACTGGCCGAGGTGGGCCCAGCAGGCGGCGCGCTGCGCGAGCAGCATCGGCACGTAGCCCGGCGCGTAGCGACGCAGGTTGTCCAGCCCTTCGTCGATGCAACGCAGCGCCCGCGCGTAGCGGCCGAGCTGGCGGTGCACGACCGCATGTTCGATCGCGATGTAGCCCACGATCGCCGACGGCTCGGCGGCACGCGCATGCACCAGGCGCGCCTGCTCGAGCAGCGCGTCCGCGTCGGCGAAGGCGCCGGCGCGGGTCCGGTTCGAGGCCATGTTGCTGAGCGTGACGGCCCAGTTGCCGTGGTGGTCCTGCCCCTGCGCCAGGCGCGTGGCCTCGCGGTGATGCGCCAGCCCGTCGTCGAAGCGGCACAGGCGGTCGTAGGTCGTCGCGAGGTTGCCGTGGAACTCGCAGCGCAGGGCCCCGCTCGCATGGCCGCGCACCCAGCCGAGCGCGGCCTCGAAGTGCACCAGCGCCTCGGCCGGGCGCTCCTGCGACGACAGCGCGGTGCCGAGCGCGATGCGGCATTGCGCCATCGTGGTATCGGACACACCCTCGCGCAGCGCGACGCCGAGCGCCTGCGCGGCCACCGCCTCGGCTTCGTCGAGGAAGCCGCGCATCGTCGCGAGATTGGAGCGCTGCGTCGCGGCGCGCACCCGCTGTTCGGCGTCGGCGGCGAGCGCGTCGAGGCGGTCGCACAGGGCCGCGCCGGCGCGTGCGCCGTCGTCGAGCGTGACCTCGATTTCGGCGGCTTCCATCAGCGTCTCGAAGGCGCTGCGGCGTTCGCCGGTTTCCTCCTCGATGCGGCCCTTGAGTTCGAGGAAGGCGACGTGCTCGCGCCGGCGCACCGCCGCGCCGGCCCGTTCGGCCGCCTTGCCGAGCCAGGGCAGCGCCTGGGCCGGCCGGCCGGCGTCGATCCAGTGCCGCGCGATGCGCGCGGGCTCGCCGCCGCGCGGCTCGAGCCAGGCCGCGACGCGGGCGTGGGTGAGGCGGGCGATCGCCTCGGGCACGCTGGCCCGCACCGCGTCGTGGACGAGGTCGTGAGCGAACGTGGTGCCGCGCATCACCTGGGCCGCCTCCAGTTCGTTGAGGGCATCGGCGAAACGCATCGCGTCGGCCTGCAGCACGTGCTCCGCGAGTTCGATGCTGAAGTCGACGCCGGCGATGCTGGCGACACGCGCGAGCGCGAGCGCGCCCGCACTGATCGACGCGATGCGCCGCTCGATCAGCCGGCTGACCGACAGCGGGCGCGGCAGGCGGCGCGCGTCGGCGAGGTCGGCGAGCGTGCGTTCGGCCCAGGCCTGCTTGAGCGTCTCGAGCACGAAGAGCGGGTTGCCGCCGGTGCGCTGGCGCAGGCCGGCCGCGAGCGCGCGGCCGTCGATGCCGGGCAGGCCGAGCGAGTCGACCAGCTCGGCGAGCTCCGCTTCCGACAGCGGCTCGAGCGCGACGGCGACGAGGCGCACCTGCTCGACGAGGGCGTCGTGCAGCGCGTGCAGCGGCGTGCCGGCCTCGGCGGGCCGGTAGGCAAAGGCCCAGCGCAGCGTGCCGGCGCTCTCGTCGACGAGCGCGCCCAGCATCTCCAGGCTCGCCTCGTCGGCGAAGTGCAGGTCGTCGACGATCAGACCCTCGAGTCCGGCACGGCCCGCGAGCAGGCCGTTGAGGGCACGCTGCAGCACGAGGCGCCGGCCCTCGCCGGCGTGCTCCGGCAGCGTGTCGCCGAACTCCGGCAGCACGCGCGCCAGCTCGCGCCGCGCCGCCGCCGGCATGGCGGCGGACGGGTCGCCCGGCGGCAGCACCGCGCGCAGCAGGCGCGCCAGGGTCGCGAACGGCACGCCCGCGTCGCCCGGCCGGCCGGCACTGCGCACGATGCTTGGGCGCGCCTCGGCAAAGCTCTGCAGCAGGCGCGTCTTGCCCATCCCGGCTTCGCCCATCAGCGCGACCACCATGCCGCCGTCCCAGCCCTGCTCGAGTGCCGCGAGTTCGCGGGCCCGCCCGACCAGGCGCGGCGGGCGCAGCACGCTCGCCGGCACCGGCCCGTTGGCAGCGCCGACGGCCGCCGGCGCCGCCGCCTCGATCGTCGCCAGCAGCGCCAGGGTCTGGGGCGACGGCGTGGCGCCGACCTCGTTCTTGAGCATCTGCTCGCAGCGGTCGAAGGCCAGCAGCGCGGCGGCCCGGTCGCCGCGCAGGTAGTGCAGGCGCATCAGGCGGCGGTGCGCGTCCTCGGACACCGGCTCGAGGGCGATCAGTTCCCCGGCATGGGCGATCGCGTCGTCCCAGTCGCCCGCACGCTCGGCCATCTCGGCCAGTTCGGCGAGCGAGCGCCGCACCCGCTGGACGCGCCGCTGGCGCTGCTGGGCGAGCCAGGCGCCAAACTCCGCGCCGAAGCGGGGCTGCGCATCGCCCAGCACGCTGTCGGCGTCGCCGAGGTCGTGCCTCACGTCGGCACCGAGGGCCAGCGTCAGGTCGCCGACGACGACGTCGCCGCCGAGGTCGCGGCGCAGGCGGAACAGGCGCTGGCGCAGCGAGTTGCGCGCCGCCTCGCCGTCCTTGTCCGGCCAGAGCAGCGTGATGAGGCGGGTGCGCGGCGTCGGGCCCTCGAGGGCGAGCCAGGCCAGCAGTGCGGCATCGTGCAGCCCGATCGGGTGCACGCGCCCGCGGTCGTCGACCACGGTGGCCTGGCGGGCGAGCTGGAGCAACACGTCGGGCGAGCCTGGGATGACGACGATGGTAGCCGGCCCGACGGCCGGCACGGATCGTGTTGTAGGCGCGATCGCGTTACCGGGCCGTTAGCGCCCACTGCACGCCGCCCGGCGCGCCGCGCTTCGCGCGGTGCCTACGCGCGCTCGATGCGCGCGCAGGCGCTGTGGTTGTGAATCGACTCGAAGTTCTCGACGTCGACGACGTAGCGCCCGATGCGGGCATCCGCGTTCAGCCGCAGCGCGACGTCGCGCACCAGGTCCTCGACGAACTTCGGGTTCTCGTAGGCACGTTCGGTGACCCACTTCTCGTCGGCACGCTTGAGCATCGGCCAGATCTCGCTGGAGGCCGAGTCCTCGGCGAAACGCACGAGTTCGGCCCAGCCGATCTCCTGCTTCAGCTCGACGCGGATCGTCACGTGCGAACGCTGGTTGTGCGCACCGTAGTCGGAGATCTCCTTCGAACACGGGCACAGCGACTTGACCGGCACGACGACCTCGGCCCAGACCGCGACCTCGCCGGCCTTCGCCTCCGCGATCCAGCGGCCCTGGTACTCGAGCAGGCTCTCGACGCCCGAGACCGGCGCGCGCTTGCGCAGGAAGAACGGGAAGCGTGCCTCGATGCGGCCGGCACCGGCATGCAGCTTCTCGAGCATCGCGAGCGTGCGGGCGCGCAGCGCGGCCGCGTCGATCGGCGCGTCGAGCGCGTCGAGCCAGGCGACGAAGCGCGACATGTGCGTGCCCTTCTGCTCGGCCGGCAGCGCGACGTCGAGGTCCCACTCGGCCACCGTCGCGAGTTCGGCCTTGCCGATGCGCAGCTGCAGCGGGTAGCGCACGCCGCGCACGCCGACGCGCTGGATCGCGAGATGGCGCTCGTCACGCGCACTCTGCGTGTCGGGGATGTGCAGGGCGTCCTTCAGGTTGCTCATGGTTCGTTCGTCGGCTCCGGCGCAAGCATGACAGCATTCGGCGCGCCGCGCAGCGCCCGGCCTTGAACCCTCGGTTCAGGCCGGTTCAACGGTCGCTCAGCGGTTGACCGCCCGCAGCGGCGCGGCCGAGGCCGCCCGCGCACCGAAACGCTGCAGGATGGCCGCTTCGATGCCCGCCTCGTCCAGCCCGCACAGCGCCAGCAGCTTGGCCGGATCGCCGTGTTCGATGAACTGGTCGGGCAGCCCGAGCGCCAGCACCGGCCTGTCGATGCCGGCGGCGGCGAGGGCCTCCATCACGGCCGAGCCGGCCCCGCCCATCGTGCAGCCCTCCTCGACGGTGACGATCGCGTCGTGCGCACGCGCGAGCTCGGCGACGAGTTCGGCATCGAGCGGCTTGGCGAAGCGCATGTTCGCCACCGTCGCGTCGAGCTTCTCGGCCGCCGCAAGCGCCGGGTAGAGCAGCGTGCCGAAGGCAAGGATCGCGAAACGCGAACCGCGCCGGCGCACTTCGCCCTTGCCCCAGGGCAGCGCGGTCATCTGCGCCTGCACGGCGACACCCGCACCGGCGCCACGCGGGTAGCGCACCGCGGTGGGGTGGTCCTGCAGGAAGGCGCTGTAGAGCGCCTGGCGGCACTCGTTCTCGTCCGCCGGCGTCAGCACGCTCATGTTCGGGATGCAGCGCAGGTAGGCGATGTCGTACGCGCCGGCGTGGGTCGCACCGTCGGCACCGACGAGGCCGGCGCGGTCGAGCGCGAAGACGACCGGCAGGTTCTGCAGCGCGACGTCGTGGATCAGCTGGTCGTAGGCGCGCTGCAGGAACGTCGAGTAGATCGCGACCACCGGCTTCTGCCCCTCGCAGGCGAGGCCGGCGGCGAAGGTGACCGCGTGCTGCTCGGCGATGCCGACGTCGTGGTAGCGCTTCGGATAGCGCTTCTCGAACTCGACCATGCCCGAACCCTCGCGCATCGCCGGCGTGATGCCGACGAGACGCGCGTCCTGCTCGGCCATGTCGCACAGCCACTGGCCGAAGACCTGCGTGAAGGTCGTCTTCGGCGGTGTCGCCGGCTTGGTCAGGCCGACCTTCGGGTCGAACTTGCCCGGGCCGTGGTAGTTGACCGGGTCGGCCTCGGCGAGCTTGTAGCCGTAGCCCTTCTTGGTGACGACGTGCAGGAACTGCAGGCCCGGCGTGGCGCGCAGGTTCTCGAGCGTCGGCACGAGCGAGTCGAGGTCGTGGCCGTCGATCGGGCCGACGTAGTTGAAGCCGAACTCCTCGAAGATCGTGCCGGGCACGACCATGCCCTTGGCGTGCTCCTCGAAGCGGCGCGCCAGCTCGAAGAGCGGCGGCGCGTTCTTCAGCACCGTCTTGGCGCCCTCGCGCGCGGCGGCGTAGAACTTGCCGCTCAGCAGGCGTGCGAGGTACTTGTTGAGCGCGCCGACCGGCGGCGAGATCGACATGTCGTTGTCGTTCAGGATCACCAGCAGGTCCGCGCCCGCGTGACCGCCGTTGTTGAGCGCCTCGAACGCCATGCCGGCGCTCATCGCGCCGTCGCCGATGATCGCGACGCACTTGCGGCTCTCGCCCTTCATCTTCGCGGCGACCGCCATGCCCATCGCGGCCGAGATCGAAGTCGACGAGTGCGCCGTGCCGAAGGTGTCGTACTCGCTCTCGTCGCGGCGCGGGAAGCCGGAGATGCCGCCGAGCTGGCGCAGCGTCTTCATGCGGTCGCGCCGGCCGGTCAGGATCTTGTGCGGATAGGTCTGGTGGCCGACGTCCCAGACGAGCCGGTCGCCCGGCGTCTCGAAGACCTTGTGCAGCGCGATCGTCAGCTCGACCGTGCCGAGGTTGGACGACAGGTGCCCGCCGGTCTGCGAGACGCTCTGCAGCACGAAGTCACGCAGTTCGATGGCGAGCTGCTTGAGCTCGAGCCGCGACAGCTTGCGCACGTCGGCCGGGCTGTCGATCTTGTCGAGCAGGAGGTACTTCATGAGCGATCAGTTCTCACGGTCGACGACCTTGTCGGCCAGCAGCGCGAGCGGCGTCGCGTCGGCCAGGCCGCTGCGTGCGAGCGCATCCTGCGCCTTGCGGCGCAACTCGTCGGCGTGGCGGCGCGCCGCCTCCAGCCCGAGCACGCTGACGTAGGTCGGCTTGTTGTTGTGCAGGTCCTTGCCGGCGGTCTTGCCGAGCGTCTCGGAGGCCTGCGTCACGTCGAGGATGTCGTCGACGACCTGGAAGGCGAGCCCGAGGGCGTCGCCGTAGGCCGACAGGGCTTCCCAGGCGGTCTCGCCGACCGCGCCGCAGGCCGCGCCCATCAGGACGCTCGCCTGCAGCAGCGCGCCCGTCTTGCGGTGGTGCATGTCACGCAGGGCCTGCTCGCCGAGCGGCAGGCCGATGCTCGCGAGGTCGATCGCCTGGCCCCCGGCCATGCCGGCGTGGCCGGCCGAGCGCGCCAGCAGCGAGCACAGGCGCGCCTGCAGCGCGGGCTCGACGCCGGCAGGCGGCGTCAGGACCTCGAACGCGAGCGCCTGCATCGCATCGCCGGCGAGCATCGCCTGCGCCTCGCCGAACTGCACGTGCACGGTCGGCTTGCCGCGGCGCAGCACGTCGTTGTCCATGCACGGCATGTCGTCGTGGATCAGCGAGTAGGCGTGGATCAGCTCGACCGCGCAGGCGGCGCGCAGTGCCGGCTCGCGCGCGCCACGCACGGCACGCACCGCGGCGAGCACGAGCAGCGGACGCAGGCGCTTGCCGCCGTCGAGCACGCCGTAGCGCATCGCCAGCCCGAGCCCGGCGGGGGCCGCGGCCGGAACCCAGGCGTCCAGCGCCGATTCGACCGCGTCGAGCTCGGCGGCTGCCCAGGCA
>Ga0315910_10002529_pt1 | contig 16001 bp, 12 predicted proteins | sample EdamamesoilMG_FD_204470 | JGI IMG/M metagenome (GOLD analysis project Ga0315910, IMG submission 204470) | Garden soil microbial communities collected in Santa Monica, California, United States - Edamame soil | ecosystem: Environmental > Terrestrial > Soil > Garden | place: USA: California... | reverse complement strand
GTCGCATCGCAGCCGCGGGTGGCAACTGCGCCGCGCTCCAGACCGCTCCGAGCGCGCCGCTGAGCGCGGCTCCCGTGCTCGCGAGCAAGCCGATCGCGACGACGGCTGCGGCCATCCGAAATTCGAGCACGGGAAAGCGAAACGCCCTCTCATACAAGCCCAGCACCTGAGCGCCGAGCGCGTGCCCGCCCAGGATGCCCAGCGCGGCCCCTGGCGCCACGACCACGACGACGAGCAAGCAGTAGTGCGCGACGATGCTGCGGTTCGTGTAACCGATCGCCTTCAGCGTGGCGATCTCACCGCGCTGCAGCCGTACCAGGCGCCCGAGCACGAGGTTCACCAGAAACACGGTCACCGCCAGGAAGATCATCGGCACCATCGTCGCCAGAGACTCGAGCTGCGCCAGCTCCTGGCTGAGAATGCGGTGCGATGTCTGATCCTTTCGCCCGAAAGCCCCCGTTCCCCCGTGCGGCGCGAGCAGTCGATCGATGCTGGCCAACACATCCGCTTGCACGGCCCCGGGCTCGAGCCTCGCGCTCAGGTCGTTGAATGCTCCTTCGAGCCCGAGCACCGCGGCCGCTACGCTGCGCTCCATCCAGAGCACCGCGTAGCGCTTCGGATCGTGAGCGAGCGCACCGGGCCCTACAGCGAAAACGAACTCTGGCGAGAGCGCAATCCCGGTGATGCGAAGCCGTCTCAGCCGGCCTTCGATGACGGCCTCGAGCTCATCGCCAGGGTCCAGCCCGTGCGACTCCGCGAAAGACTCGAGCACGGCGACCTCCTGTGACGCGCCCCGCTCCGGCCAGCGGCCGCGGCGCAGATGTGGGGCGTTGGTAACCGGCTCACGTCCCGCAGGCAGAGACAGGAGCCGCCCGTACGCCGGTCGCGGCAGCCCTTCCATCGGGAGCGTGACTTCGCCGGTGGCGCGCGTCTCCACCACAGCAACGCCGGGAAGGGCCTCCACCCGCCGCACGACGCCGCTCGGCACGCGCCTCGCAACGGCGAACACGTCCGCGAAGCAACGATCGTCATAGTATCGCGCGCGCGACGACTCCAGCGACTCGTACGTACCGCGCAGCGCGACGAAGCTCGTGATGCCGCTCGCTACGACGAGCGCAATCGTCAGGATCTGCCCTTTCAGCTGGAGCAACTCCCGAGCAAGCTTGCGTTCGAGCACCGTGCTCCACATCGCGCTCACCAGCGAATCGCCTGCGACCGGGCGCGATCCATCACCACGCGATCGCTCTGCACGCGCCCGTCGGCCAGGGTCACTACCCGCTGGGCCATGCGGGCGATGGGCGCGTTGTGCGTGATGAGCGCCGTGGCCGTGCCGAGCTCTTCGTTTACGCGCTCGATCACGCTGAGCACGACGATGCCGGTGGCATAGTCGAGGGCGCCCGTTGGTTCGTCACAGAGAAGCAGCGTTGGGCGCTTGGCGACCGCGCGCGCAATCGCCACCCGTTGCTGCTCGCCGCCGGACAACTGCGCCGGAAAGTGATCGAGTCGGTCACCCAGCCCCACGAGCGAGAGCACTTCCGCTGGGTCCAGCGGGTCCTCCGCGATCTCCGTTACCAGCTCGACATTTTCGCGAGCCGTCAGGCTCGGAATGAGATTGTAGAACTGAAAGACAAAGCCGACGTGGCGACGCCGATACTCGGTCAGCTCGTCGTCGCCAGCGAGATCCAGCGACTGTTCGCCGTACCACACGCTGCCGGCCGTTGGCGTGTCGAGACCGCCCAGGATGTTGAGCAGCGTCGACTTGCCACTGCCGGAGGCTCCGAGCAGCACGACCAGCTCCCCGCGGTTCAGGCTGAAGTCGACTCCGTCGAGCGCGCGCACGAAGACTTCACCCATCTGGTAGACTTTCGTGAGACCCGAGCAGGAGAGCAAATGACCCCTGCCCGATTCGACGGCGTCGAGAACCATGCAACCGTCTCCGCAAAGTGCATGCCAGTCGCCCGCGCCTACCAACAGGCGCGAGCCCGCGTTGTTCCGTGCGGACAACGGCGAGCGCTGAATGCAAAACGTTCGCCCGCGCGAGGCGAGCGCAGTGTTTGCGTGACCCGACGTCCAGTGATCTGAACGATCCGCGAGTCGGTGGCGATCGTTCCCAGGAGTCCTCCCGGACTACGGAGGAGTACGGCTCGTCTGGAGGTTCTCGTCGACGCCCGGCAGCTCCCCACCACCAGTACAGCAGGAGGGGCCAGGACGCTCAGCCCGCGGAGGGTCAGCGAGCTGCTCATTCCCTTCCGCTGGGGTGACATTGCAGGCAGAAATTCGGGGCGCGGTTGGCGCCGAGCGGGTAATTGCCCACTTCGCCCCGGTGCTCGGCGTCCATGCTCGCCAGGCTGTGCTCGCCCAGGTGGCAGCCGACGCAATCCGCGTTGGCCGCACCGTTCGGGCCCAGCGCAGGATTGTGGCAATCACCGCACGGGAAGTCGTGCCGACCGGTGATGCTGAAGAGCTGCTGCGGGTGGCCCCCACCCGACGCGGGGACCCAGCCCGTCGTCGAATGGCAGTCCTGGCAGGTCGTGGCGAGCTCGGAGTGCCCCGGGAATGGGCTGCCGTCGTAGTCCGCTCGGTGGCAACCGACGCACTCGCGGACGGTGCCGGCGAACACCGCGGGACTGCCGGCATGGCACGATGCGCATTCGACCGTTTGATGGGCGCCGGTGAGCGGGAAGCTCGTGTGCGCGAAGTCAGCGGAATCCCAGCTGGCCGTACCATGGCATGTCTGGCATTCGGTCGAGAACCCGTCGTGCGGCGGGTCCGTCACGGTGGCCCGCTCTTGCTCGTGACACGACACGCAAGCGGTCGGCGTTCCATCGTACACGGCCGGCTCCCCGTGGCAGCTCGCGCAGGTCGCCGCCGCGTGAGCGCCCTCCAGCGGCCACTCATGGGCAGGGAACGCTGCGGGCCGCCACCCGAAGGAGGAGTGGCACTCGCCACAGCTCTCGGGAAACGCTTCGTGGGGGGGTTGCACGACCGCATCGCGATCGGCCTGATGGCATCCCAAACAAGTGCTCGGTGTACCGTCGTAGACGGGCGGCTCTCCCGAGTGGCAGCCGCTGCACGTCGTGTTTGCATGTGCGCCCTCCAGCGGCCACTCGTGCACGAAGCCCGCGGGCTGCCAGGCCGCCGTGCCATGACACGTCGAACAGTCGCTCGAAAAATCTGCGTGTGACGGCTCGAGCGCGACGTCGCGGTCGCTCTGGTGGCAATCCAAGCAGCCCGTCGGCGTGCCTTCGTAGAGCGGCGGGTCACCGACGTGGCAGGCGTTGCACGCGGCGCTCGTGTGCGCGCCATCCAGCGGCCAGGAGTGATTGCTCCCTCGCGCCGGCGCCCAGGTCGCGTTGCCGTGGCACTCGGCGCAGTTCATGGGAATGATTCCCACGTGCAGAGGCTGGCTGGCGCGTTGGTAGTCGTCCGCGTGGCACGTCGCGCAATCGTCACCCATTCCCACCCGCGTGTGGGAGGGCGGTGTCTGGCAATGCAATGCCCAGCCCATTGCCAGCCCCAAGCTGCTGAAAAAGGCCCAGTTCCCCCAAGCGTTGATCTGCATTGGTACTCTCCGGTACTCGGCGCACTCGTGAGCGTATCGTTCCCGACGTCGCGCCTCGCCAGGCAGACCCGGCTCCCATTTTTCGGAAGCATGCGCGGAGCACACGGACCACGAACAAAAGTTGAAACACGCTGCCTGCCCCTTGCCAGCTCGGGGAACTAGCGCAGTGGCATGGTGGACGGCAGCTTTCGGATAGCGGACTTCGGGAGCGCAGATGTCGATGCGCGAGCGCGGAGCATCAAGCGTCTACACGTGGTCCTCTTCGTCCTGTTTGTCGCGGGGACGGTGGCACTCACGCTCCGGGGCTACGATTTCTATCACCGCAGCGTCCTCGAGCGCGTCGATCACCCCGACCTGCGCGAGCTCAGCCCGACGGGCAAGCTCGGGCACGGCTATGGCATCGCCGGCACCGCGCTGATCCTGACAAATCTGCTGTATCTGGTGCGCCGGCGCTTCGCCCGGCTCTCGGTCGGCTCGCTGCGGGCCTGGCTCGACGTGCACGTCTTCACGGGCCTATTCGGCGCCATGCTGGTGATGTTTCACTCGGCCTTCCAGGTGCGCAGCGGCATCGCGATGGTCACGGTGGGTTCGCTCCTGGTGGTGATTGTGACGGGCCTTCTGGGTCGTTACCTCCACTCGCTGTCGCCGCGTCCCGAGCACGAGCGGCTGAGCGAAGGCTTGCGAGCCCTCGACGCGGTGGGCCCCGGAATGGGTCAGATGCTGGCGCAGCGGGTCGCGATGGTGGCCCGGACGGAGGCCCCCCGTCCCTCCTTGCTGGCGGTCGTCGCGACACTGCCGCGCTGGCGGCGGGAGCATCGGCAGCGACGAGCGGTGATCGATCAGACCGTCGCGCACTACGCCCGGTTCTTCGGGCCGGAGGTGGCGCTACTGGCCAGGCCCGTCTCCGATTGCACGAGCGTATATCTCGGCGAGGTGCGTGCCGCCGCTGCCGGAGCGCTGCTGCGGTCGTGGCGCGGCCTGCACCGCTTCGCGGCGCTGCTGATGGTGTTGCTGGTGACCGTGCACATCGGCGTCGCCTGGTACTTCGGCTTCGTGTGGGTCTTCAACGAATGACCCAGCGACGATGAAGTCATTGCCCGCAGAGTCCTGAGAGACCGTGGCAAACTCCCCAACTCCAATCCTGGCGGGCTCGACCCGATACATTGCATGCGCGTGCGCGGTGGCGTGGCTGCTTCTCGACCCACTCAGCGCCTTCGCTCAGTTCTTTTCGCCGGGTGACCTGGCTCGAGCTCACGCGGAGCTCGAGGGCGACGGGCACTGCAGCGACTGCCACACGGCGGGCAGCCGCGTCTCGAACGAGAAGTGCGTGGCGTGCCACGATGATGTCGGCCGCAGCATTCGCCAGAAGGCGGGCATGCACGGTCGCAAGTACCTCGGCCAGCCCTGCGGCAACTGCCACATCGACCACCGCGGCCGCGAGCACACCCTCGCCCGCTGGGATCCCAAGACGTTCGACCACGACCAGACGGACTGGGAGCTCGAGGGGGGGCACACGCGCGTGGACTGCAACAAGTGCCACACCGGCAAGAACGAGCGCGCACAGCCGACCTTCATCGGGCTCTCGAGCACCTGCGCCTCGTGCCATGAGGATGTGCACGCGGGCCGCTTCGGCAGCGGCTGCGAGAGCTGCCACGACGACACGTCATGGAAAGCGCTCGACCTGGATCCCTTTGACCACGACCTCGCGCGCTTCCCGCTGCGGGGCAAGCACCGGCAGGTCGCCTGCGCCAAGTGTCACGGCGAGCCCGCCAAGTACCAGCCCATCGCGTTCGACACCTGCGGCAGCTGCCACAAAGACCCGCACCGCGGCAAGCTCGGCCCGAGCTGCGACAGCTGCCACGTCGAGACGGGCTGGAAGGAGCTGGAGATGGAGCGCGCGGCGCATCCCGGCCTGAACATCCAGGCGGGGCACGCCCCGGTCGCCTGTCGCACCTGCCACGACCGTGGCAACCTGCTGAGCCCTTCGCGCGGCAAGCGCTGCGTCTCGTGCCATGCCCCCGTGCACGAGGCGAAGTTCGGCGACGACTGCGCCGACTGTCACGCCGCCATCCGCTGGCTCGGCCTGCCCGATGAGCTCGGACGCCGGGTGCACGACAAGACGGCCTACCCGCTCGAGGGCAAGCACGAGACGACGGAGTGCGATGCCTGCCACTTGCCCAAGCTGCCGCGCCCGCAGCGCTTTCGGAAACTCGCGTTCGCGCGGTGCGGCGACTGCCACAAGGACGTGCACAAGGGTCAGTTCGCTGACCGAGAGGCTGGCGAGTGCGCGACGTGCCACACCACGTTCGGCTTCGCCCCCACCACGTTTGGAGCCGAGCAGCACGCGACCTCGCGCTTCGGGCTCGAAGGCGGGCACGAGGCGGCGCCCTGCGCCGCATGCCACACCGGCGGAAGGCCGCGGCTCGATTGGCAAGTCGCACGCCAGGCGTGCGCCGAATGCCACGCTAACCCGCACGGCAACCAGTTCGAGAAGGAGATGCATGCCGGCGGCTGCCAGAGCTGCCACGGCGTCGTGGCGTGGGACCTCCCCAACATCGCGCACGAGACGTGGCCTTTGACGGGGGCGCACCAGAAAGCCCGCTGTGAGCAGTGTCACACACCGAGCGAGGCCGATCGGCGTGCCGGCTCGGGCGTGAGTTATCGCGACGCGCCGCGCGAGTGCGAGGGGTGCCACGAGGACGTCCACCTCGGCCAGTTCCGCCTGAGCGAGCCGCTCGAGGACTGCCAGGACTGTCACCAGACCCAGAGCTTCAAGCTGCCCGGCTACGATCACCTGCAAGCCACCGGCTACGCGCTCACCGGAAAACACGCCAGCGTCCGCTGCGGCAACTGCCATGTCCCCACCGAGATCGCTGGCGGGGAGAGCACGGCGCTCTGGAGGCTACCGTACCGTGACTGCAAGAGCTGCCACCGCGATCCCCACTCGGAGGGACCATGACGCGCCCGGCGCGAAGTACACTTTGGCTATCGCTGTCGCTCGTCCTGGGTGCGCTGCTCGCGCTTTTCGAGCCGGGGCTCAGCGCCGCAGCGCCGACGCAGCGCCTGATGCACCGAGCGTCAGTCACGGCGGGGCTCGACTGCAGCGCGTGCCACTCGACGGATGGCTGGAAGCAGGTCGCCATGTCGGGACAGTCGGGCTTCGATCACTCCAAGACGGGCTTCCCGCTGACCCAGCGCCACGGCGGCGCGCCCTGCACTGCCTGCCACAACGCCGAACGCCCACTGACCCGTCAATGCGCCGGCTGCCACCAGGACGCGCACGGCGGGCAGCTCGGCGCGGGCTGCGACGGTTGCCACTCCGCAGGTGGCTGGTTCCAGACAGAGTCGTTTGCTCGGCACCGCCAGACACGGTTGCCGCTCACGGGCATGCACGCGCTCGTCGAGTGTCGTGACTGCCATGAACGCACGACGGATCGGACGTGGACGACGGTCGCCGCCGACTGTTTCGCGTGTCACGAGGCGGACTATCGCCGCCCCGACATCCACCCCTTGCACGTGGGCGTGCCCGGCGATCCGACCCAGCCGCCGTTCCCGCGCGACTGCGCCCAATGCCATCGCGCCACCGGCTGGCTGCCCGTATTTGTCGACATCAGCGCCTTCGGAGGCGCGGCGATGGCGCTCACCTCGACGCGCGCGCACGATCGCCTGTTTCCCATCACGCACGGTCCGCACCGCGGCGCGGACTGCTCGAGCTGCCACGCCTTGCCGGCCCAACCCCGGGTGCTGCGCTGCGACGGCTGCCACGCGCACTCGGACAAGACGCTGCGTGAACAGCACAGCGGAGTGACGGCGTTCGGTGGCGCGTGTTTGACATGCCACCCCGGAGGCAGCGTACGATGAGCGGTCGATCGGCTCGCGCCACCTCGGTCGGGAGCGTGGTGCTCGGACTGGCGCTCGCGTTGACGGCAGAGGCGCTCGGCGCAGCCCCGACGGGGGAGCCAGCGGGGCCGACCATACGCGACACGTCGAGCGTCGCCCGGGCCAAGACTCGCCCCAGCCCGACCGGCAAACGGGCTCGCTCGGCCGCCAGCGGGCGGAAGCGCCGCCGACCGGGCACGACGCCCACCAGCGTGGGGGCCGCGCGGGCCATGCGTGCGGGCTTCGCGACTGACGACCTCGTCATCGTCGAGGTCGTTGAGGTCGCCGGCGGACGCGCCTACCTCACCCCAGGCTCCGCCTCACGCGTGCAGATCGGCAATCGTGTCCGGATCGGCGGCCGTCGCTACTCGGTGATCGCGATCAACACGAAGAACATCGTGGTCAACCTGGGCAAGGGTCGACTGTCGCCCGGTCAACGCGGCGAGGTCACGGTTCGAGCCGCCGAAGTGCAGACGTTCGCGACGCGCCCTACGCCCCGCCCGCTGGATGCCTTCGCTGGCCGCTGGCGCACCCCGGGTTTGCCGGCGGACAGCCAGGTCGTTCGGATGATCCCGCTCGGAGTGATGCGCGACGAGCGCCGCAACCGCGCGGTGTTCTCGGTGGACTACCAGCGAATCCAGCCGCTCTCCGGCGAAGCCTTCGGGATCGGGCGCACGCGCCTGCGCACGATTCTGCACGCCGAACTGACGGAGCAGGTGCACCTGGACGCCGACGCCTTTGCCGAGTTCTGGCAAGCGGAGGACCTCCAGCTGCGACCCAAGAATGCATCGCGCCCGTTCATCAGCGTGCGACAGCTCGAGCTCGGCTACCGCGGGGAGGTGCTACAGGGCAGCATCGGCCGGCTCCGATACGCCTCGCGCACGCTGGGTTCGCTGGACGGTGCGCGCATGTCGGCGTCGCTGGGTGACACGTGGAGCGTGGCCGCGTTCGGAGGCACGCTGGCCAATCCGCTGGACGGCAGCGTGAGCGCGGATGCGGCGCGATTCGGCACCGAGCTCGCGTGGCAAGGTTCGGAATCCTCCTGGCAGCCGCGCGGTAGCTTGACCTTCCACGGCTCGCGCTTCCTCGGTGAGCTGGACGAGCGACGCGTCGCCGGAACCTTCGAGTCCTTCCCGCGGTTTGGCCATCTCGGCGCCCGCGCCGAGATCTCGCTGTTTCCCGCGGACAACCCGTGGGGCGCGAGCAGCGCGGAGCTCACGGCGGCGGGCGCCGAGGCCACCGTTCGGATAGACGCCCTGCGCCTCGCCGGCACCCTCGACATGCGCCGCCCCGAGCGCAGCCTATGGCTCGCTTCGTTCTTGCCCCGCGGCTATTTCTGCGTTGCCGAGCCGGCACCTGCAGCCGCCATCGAGCCCTGCGTCGGAGGCGAGCGCCGCTACGCTGCAACTTTCAACGCGGCGTGGGAGGCGACGCTCTGGACCGCGGACGCTGGCGCCACGCTCGCTTCCACCCGCCGAGCGAAGGCGGACCAAGCGACGGGCTTCTTGAACCTGCGCCGACGCGACCTCATCGGCAAGCTGCGGCTGGACGCGGGTGGAACCCTCTCGCGTGGCTCGCTCTACGAGAGCGCCGCGTTCAACCTCTCCCCGGGCACCCCACTCGCCGACGACAGCGCAGACATCTCCTTCTACTATCGCCCGAGCTGGATGCGCTACCGCGCCGAGGTCACGGGCTTCATCGAACATGGCTTCGGCACGCGCCTCTGGTGGGCGCCCAGCTCGGTGCTCGACCTGAGTGGGTCGCTGGACGCACTCGTCGGTCGCGACGTGGACGTCCTCATGTTTCAGCTCAGCGCGGCCTATCGGCCCCGCTTCTAGGCGCCCGGGTGCGTCCACTCGATCGCCCTTCAGCGTTTAGTCTTCGTTCATCATCGATGCTGTCGATGATTCTAACCATCATTACTCGGAACCCGGATGACGGCGTCTGTTGGCCATCGAGTCCGTGGGCTGAACTGAACAATCGCTGCAAACCGTGCCTGCAGCGCGATCGATGCGGGTACCGATACGGTTGAAGCGGACATGGCACGTTCGCGGATAGGAGTTCGGTCGTGACCAAGTGGCAGGCCGCAAGGGCTTTGATGTTTGGTAATCGCTGCGCGGGCTCGACCGCCCGCGGGTCGGGCAGACTCCGGCGGAGGCACGCGGCGAGCAGCGCGCTCGCGCTCGCGCTTTCGATCGTCGGCGGCTGCTATCCTCCGGCATCGGAGCGCCTGACGTGCGAGGACGTCGATCCGCCGGGGAGCTTTGACTACGGCACGCTAGAGCAACTCGTTGCGCTCGACGAGCTCGGGAGCAAAGGCTGCGTCGCCGCGCCGTGTCACTCGGCAGCCACGCAGCGAGCTGGGGTGCGGCTCGATACACCGGGGCTCGTTTATGACGAGCTGAGCTCCAGCCCGGAGAAATACTACGAGCTGCTCGCGTCGGGCGTGATGCCGCACGACGGAGAGCCCTGGAACGATGACGAGCTGAAGACCTTCCGTAGCTGGTACTGCGCCGGAGCGTTTCCGCCATGACTGCCGCGCGTGTGCTGGTTCGAGGCGTCGTCCTGCTCGTGCTGTTCTTGCTGGCACCTTCGGCTCGGGCTTACCCGCAGTTCGTCTTCAAGGGCTACGGTGACTGCGGCAGCTGCCACCACAGCCCTTCGGGTGGAGGCTTCCCTAACCGGTGGGGTCGCGAGTCACTCGGTGTTACCTTCGGCGAGGACTCTTCGCTCGGACCCCTCAACGATGATCTCGATTTCGAGCCGAGCCAGCCGCTCGAGCTGAAGGTGGACCTGGGCGCCGACGTCCGCCTGTTGCCCTTGTTCGGCACCGACGGAGACGGCTCCCTGGGCCCCACGCTGATCCCGATGGCGACCGAGATCGGAGGCGCCGCCGCGCTCGGTCGCGTCACGCTTTATGGTGGCATCACCGCGCGCAAGCTCTACGGAGAGGGTGCGCCCTACGCCGTCGCGTCTCGGGAGCACTGGCTGGGCTACGAGGTGACCGGTGGCGTGGACGTCCGCGCTGGACGAATGGTCCTGCCGTTCGGCATCCGCCAACCCGATCACACCCAGTACGTTCGGGAGGACTTCGGTTTCGACAAGTACGATCAGAGCTACGGCCTGGAGCTCGATGTCCGCCGCGACGACTGGTCATTGTTCGCGAATGCCTTCGTCGGCGATCTGACGCTGGCCGCGGAGCGGCAAGAGCGAGGGGTCGTGCTCACCCCCGTGCTGGAGCTGGGCGGCGGCGCTGGTGTCGGTCTGTCCCTGCTCGGCTCCACGAGCGAGGCCTATCTACGCGGTGCTGGCAGCGTGTTTGGGCGCTTGCCCCTGTCGGCATCCACCTATTTGCTAGCGGAGGTCGCCCTGCAGCACCTGAACGCCAAGGACGGGGATTCGAAGCTGACGACCATCGCCGAGTACGCCCGCGTGGGGTGGTTCGCGCGCAGCGACATGGACGTGTACCTCGAGCTGGGCCACCGGTCGCTGCTGGACGCCGACGGGCTCAGGAAGACGCGCGTGGGGCTCGGGGTCAACTGGCAGCTCTGGAGCTGGTTCGAGCTCGTGCCGCAGATCCTCACCGAGGCGCGCAGCGATCTACCGGCGCGCGTGCTCGCCATGGCTCAGCTGCATTTCGTGTACTAGCCCGCCCGAGTCGTTGGGCGTTCAGCGAGCACTCCAGACAGCGACGGCCTGCAGACGACCAGAGGGGGCGAGATCCGGAGCCTACGATTGTATCATCCCATCGAAATCATTCACGAGCTCGCGACGCGAGGCAACCTGTCGAGCATCTTCCGACTGGAGGAGGCTGCGCTGCTGGCGCGCTGGACTGAGGTCGGCGCACGCCAGCCCCTGATGGCAATTCCGCGCCTGGATGCTCCGCCGGAGCGGCTCGTGGTCGTGATGACCTACGAGAGGCCGGACGCCTGCATGAGCCTGATGCGCCAGCTCGAACGCGCCGTCGGACGCGAGGACGCGCGAGCGCGCACCGCTCTGCTGGTGATGCGCGACGCCGGCGAAGGTGATTACTCAGAGGCGCGAGCCCTGGCTTCTTCCGCTGCGAGCACGGTGCTGTGGCTCGAGGCGCGGGAGTGGCTTGGCAAGGTGCGCTTCTGGCAGTCCTACCAGGTCGCCATGCTGGTCGCGCGGAGCTGGCAGCCCGGGCGGACGCTGTTCCTGCACGACGACGTGGAGTTCGACGACGACGTGCTCGAGAGGGCCGACGCCATCTGGCAGGCGACCGCCGGCGATCCCATGCGGCGCGTCCTGTACCTCTATTCCTCCGACAATGACGAACCAGACGGGCGCTGGGTCCGGTTCGCGCGTCGCGAGGTGCCCGACGGGGCGTGCCGCCTGACCAACTGGGTCGACCTGCAGGGGTTCATGGTGGATCGCGAGTTCTTCGAGCTGCTGGGCTACCGCATGCTGCCCATTCACCCCAACCGCTGGAAGCGCAAGCCAGCGACATCGAGCGGCGTCGGGCGCCAGTTGACCCTGCGCCTGCGCGGCCGCGGGACCATCTACCAGGCGTGGCCGCCCCTCGTCTGCCACGGGTCGCAGCCGAGCTTGGCGAACCGCGAAGCCCGGCAGCAGAACGATCTGGACAATCGCGCGGAGTATGTGCGCGCACGCGGCAGACTGCCGCCGGGGCTGAGAACGAACACATGAGCGGCACTTCAGGCGTGTCGGACATCGTCGTCATCGGTGCGGGGCCAGCTGGGCTCGCGGCAGGTGTGGCGCTCGGCGCACGCTCGCTCGTGCTCGAGCAAAGCGCGGGTCCCGGCGGCCTGTCGGGCACCATCGAGATGGCGGGGGCCGTGTTCGACCTGGGCGGACACTCGTTCCATACCCCTCACCCCCGGATCAGAGCCATGGTCGAGGAGGCGCTCGAGCTCTACGAGCAGCCGAGGGACGCTCGCTGCTTCAGCCACGGCCGGATGATCCGCTACCCCTTCCAGCAGCACTTCCGCGATCTCGCTGACGATGCAGTGGTCGAGGCGTGCGCCGAAGGGTTGCAGCCCGCCTCCGCGAAGCCATCCGCCAGACACTTTCTCGCGTATCTCGAGCAGCGCTTCGGAGCCGGCATCGGGCGCCACTTCCTCATCCCCTACAATCGCAAGCTCTGGGGGCATGATCTCTCGAGATTGGCCGCTGACTGGGCCGGAGAACGCGTCGCGGCCCCGGAGGGCGAGCGCGAATCGTTCGACGAAACCGGCGGCCGCCGCAAGCCACTTCAGCCCGGCACGCGCGTCGCCTACCCGGCGCGCGGCGGCTTCGGCGCCATCATGACGGCGCTCGCAGCGCGGCTCGCCGACATTCGCTACGGTCAGCGGGTCGTCAACATCGACCCTCGACGACGAACGGTGAGCACGCTTGACGGGCACTCGTTCAAGTGGAATCGACTCGTTTCGACGATACCTCTGCCGCAGCTCGTGACGATGTGCCAGGGAGTCACCCCGGGGCTCATGCGCGCCGCGGCCGAGCTCGAGTGCTTAGCCCTGGATGTCGTTCTGCTCGTCGTCGGGCACCCCATCGACACCGAGATCCAGCGCGTCTACTGCGCCGATGACACCGTCCCCGCTCACAAGGTCGCGCTGAACCACAACTCCTCGCCATACCTCCGGGGCCTGCCCCGACATGGCATCATGGCCGAGGTGTCCGCCACGAACGGAAAGCGGCCTGACCCAGAGCTCGTCGCATGGACCATTCGTGGGCTGTGCACCATGGGCATCCTCAGCCGCCCCGAGGACGTCATCGCCACACGCGTCATCTCTGTGAAGCACGCCTATCCGGTCCCCACCCATGCGCGCGACTCCATCGTGAGCGCCATTCGGGGCTGGCTCGAGGAGCGCGACATTCATACCGTCGGTCGCTTCGGAGAGTGGGCGTACATCAACTCGGACGAGGCCATGCAGCGTGGGCTCGGCCTGGCCGCTCGGCTGTAGAGCCCGGTTGGTCGAGACGCGACGACGAGCTGTGCTTCGACCCTGTGCCAAGCGCCAGATCCAGCCGAACGGATGACGAGCTCGGAGGTCTCTCCTCCTCCTCCTCCCGCCGCGCCGATCGTTGCCAGCACCAGCACCACGGAGGCACGCGAGGTGGTGCTCCTCGCGGTGCTTCGGACCGGACGGCCTCGAACAGCACCCACGCCACCTGCCGCGCAAGTGACCGGAATCCAAAGCCTTTTAATCTGAGCGGGAGACGGGAGTCGAACCCGCGACCCCAAGCTTGGGAAGCTTGTGCTCTACCAACTGAGCTACTCCCGCAGAGTGAGGGCACCATAGCGGCCTACTCGTCGCAGCGGAAGACCAAACTTGACCCGGCGGTGGCGGCTCGATAAGAGGCGGCCTGCCGGAGCGAGAGAAAGAACGATGCCCATTCAGGCCACGATCCAGTCACGGTGCGAGTGTCAGGCGACGCTGTCTGCGTCCTTGAATCAGCAGCGGCATGTGCTCAGCGGCTGGGCCAGCGAGCCCCGACGCCGCCGTCAGGAGTCTTGCCCGGCGCACAGCATCGACGCCGAGAAGGACGTGTTCCAGGTCGGTTGGCTCTGCCCGTTCTGCGGTCGCAACACGCTGCGGGTGTTCTACGCGGGGGCGCTCGCGTTCAAGTCCTCGCTGGTGAGCGAGCGGCCGCCACCCCGCTCCGTGATCCCGGCGCGCTGAGCGCGCTGTCCGGACGCCGAGCGCGCCGCCACCTGTGGCGTGCTCGGTCCTGGCTGCTGCCCTGTTTGTCTGGCAGCTCGGCGCCGGGTCTTGCCCTGCGCCGAGCGGTTCTCGTGTGGCCGCGCGTTCGCCGCGCGGACTCAGAGCGACGCCGTGTACAGGTCGAGAAAATCGCGCTCGGTGCACGGGCGCGGGTTGCCGCCGTGGCAGCCGTCTTTGAGGGCTAGCGCAGCCAGCCGAGGCAGGTGCTCGCGCGTGACGCCGACGGCGCTGAGGCCGCCCGGCATGCCCAGCTTCGTCCGGAGTTGCCGCAAGGCGCGACCACAACCGCCCGCGCCGGGGTCGGCGCCAAAGATTGCGCCTGCGCGCCGCACACGCTCGGGCACGACCTGCTCGTTGAAGTCGACCACGGCCGGCAGGCAGAGCGCGTTGGCCAGGCCGTGATGGATGCCGAGCTCGGCAGAGAGCGGATGTGACAGTGAATGACACGCGCCGAGCCCCTTCTGGAACGACGCAGCGCCCATCATCGCCGCCTTGAGCATGCCGCCGCGCGCCTCGATATCGCGCCCGTTGCCATAGACGCGGGGCAGATCTCGCGCGATGAGCTCGAGCCCCATCAACGCGATGCCGTCGGCCATGGGGTGATCGCCCTTGGCGAGGTAGGCCTCGAGACAGTGCGTGAGCGCGTCGAAGCCGGTGGCCGCGGTGGGGCCGCTCGGCAGAGACAGCGAGAGCTCTGGATCGAGGATGGCCACCTTGGGCAGCATGGAGGGCGCGAAGATCACCGTCTTGGCGCCGGTGGACGCGACGGTGAGCACCGCGGCCCGCCCGATCTCGCTGCCGGTGCCCGCCGTGGTGGGGATCGCGATCACCGGCGGCAAGACCTTGGGGATGAAGCGGTCACCGCCGAGCGCGTCGTCGAGCTCTTCGAACGATCGATCCACCTGCGAGCGGACGACGATGAGCTTGGCCACGTCCATGGCGGCGCCCCCGCCGACCGCGATGACGCCTTCCGCGCCCGCGTCGCGATACGCCGCTGCCCCGGCTTCGACCTCGGCCTCGGTGGGGTTGCTCGAGAGCCCCGCGAAGGTGCGGCTCTCGAGGCCGCTCTCGGCCAGCGACGCCTCGACGAGACGCGCGAGGCCGGCGCGGACGACCCCCTCGTCGGTGACCAGCAGCACCCGACGGGAAACGAAATTCTTTGCCTCGCGCCCGCTCTCCGCCGCGCTACCGGCTCCGAACAGGATGCGTGTGGGATAGGACCAGACGGTGAAAGCCATGTGCAGCGAGTATAGCGCCAACGACATTACGTGCGCCATCGACACGAGGGCCGCGCAACGGCACGCGCGCGAGGCCCGGCACGTGCGCCGCCAGGTGGGTTGCCTGGCGGCGATGTGACGACGCTGGGGCAGCTCGCGACGTCTCTAGCCCGCGCCGGCCTCGTCGTGTCGGGCGGTCGCGCTGCGTGGCGCCTCAGACCATCTCGAAGTAGCGCCGCGACTCCCAATCGGTCACGGCGCGCTCGAACTCGAGGACCTCCCATTTGCGCGTCATCACATAGTGATCCACGAACGCCTCACCCAGGATCTCGCGAGCCGCAGCGCTCTGCTCGAGCAACGCCGTCGCCTCCTTCAAGGTGGGCGGTAGCCGTTCGCCGGACTGGCCCGCGTCCCCGACGACCGGCTCGCCGGGGTCGACGCCGTGCTCGATGCCCCACAGACCGGCGCCGAGGCAGGTCGCCATCGCGATATATGGGTTGATGTCCGCCGCGGCCTGGCGGCACTCGATGCGAGCCGCCCCCGAGCTCTCCACGTCCACGACGCGCAGGGCGCAGGTGCGGTTATCGTGACCCCATGATGGCGACAGCGGCGCCCAAACGCCCGGCACGTATC
>Ga0315910_10002527_pt1 | contig 16005 bp, 31 predicted proteins | sample EdamamesoilMG_FD_204470 | JGI IMG/M metagenome (GOLD analysis project Ga0315910, IMG submission 204470) | Garden soil microbial communities collected in Santa Monica, California, United States - Edamame soil | ecosystem: Environmental > Terrestrial > Soil > Garden | place: USA: California... | reverse complement strand
GAATCTCCACGACCACCGCACTGATCATCGAGCGCCAGCGACCCGCTGCCGCGCGATCCGCACTCGGTTTGGAGTGAGCCGCACCGTGTGACCGCGGTCACGCCGTAAGGGAGAAGAGCCGCGGGCAGGTAATCTCTTACTTGACATGTCCCGTGCGTCCGGTAAAACATTACCCATCAACTACCCGGCACCAGCCGGCAGGAGATGGGAATGCGCTGGCAGAACGATCGCGAGTACTACGCCGGGGGGCGCAGGAATCCCACCCTGCCAGTGCCGGCGCCGGAGCCCTTTCCGGCCTCGGCCATTCCAGCTGCTGACGATCCTCTCGTCACGACGATCCGTCAGGAGCTCGACGAGAACAAGCGCCGCCAGTTCGAAGTGGAGCTGGCCGATGCCGTCCGCCGGCAGCGCGCTACCGACGGCCTGGTCGTCGTCGAGCACGGGAGGCCCGAATGAGCCCCGCCGTTGCTCTCAGCGTGGCGGCGTTCGATCTTAAGTTCGCCAGGGAAGACCTCCGCCAGCTGCGTGCTGATGCACCCGAGGCCGAACGCCTGGCCATTCAGCGTCGTGTACGCGAGGCCGAGACTGCGCACGCGGCTGCCTCCCAGGCAGCGCTGATCGACAGCGCACTTCGCCGGGTGGCGGCATGAGCACGCTGCATGCCATCGTGCCGGCCAGGATCCTGCGCCGCTGGGATGACATCGCGGCTGCGCAGCTCTGCGATGCCGCTTCCAGGCTTGTCGAGGAGAACGAGCGGCTCGCGATGGACGCCGCTGACGCGTGGCAGATGCTCGACAACGAGCGCGACATCAATCGCGAGCTCGCCGAGCTGTGTGACGCGAAGCTCGGCATCACCAAAGACGGCCAGATGCTGGTTCTGCCGGCCGCGAGTTCCTCGTGAACGACCGCCCCGCCCACAGCGCGAAGTCACCCGCGCTCACCCTTCTCGACCTGCGCAACCGCGCCTGCGTGGCCGCCTGGCGCGCGCGCCTGGCCGCATACCGCGCCGGCCTCTTCGTCCCCGTGGATCCATGCATCCCATCACCACGCCCTCCGCACGAGGTCTTCATGAGCACCGATCGTCTTCCCCTTCCCCGGCTGAAGGAGCTGCGCGACGTGGCGCAGGCCTGCGTCAGCAATGACACCTGGACATTCGGCCCTCTCGATGAAGAGGACCTGGTCAAGGCGTTGAACGAGCTGATCCAGGTCCGCAAGGACTTCGCCGCGGTTCAGCTCGCCTGCAAGGTTGCTGGGGCGGCCTCGTGAATCAACCCGCACGTGGATCCCTGGTGTCTGGACTGGCCGCCGGTCGCCCTCGCAAGCAGGAAGGCGGCAACGGCCGCGTGCGCACAGTGCTCGGCTCCGTCGCGCGCAACGGCAGCGCGCCGACGCACGAGGAACGAGCCATTGATTACGCCAGGGAGCTCGCCGCCCAGGACGTCGAGTTTCGCTACCCCATAGCCTCCAACCGCTTCCGCGATTCGCTGCAGCAGCTGGCCTACGAAGAACACTACCGAGCATCGCGCTCGCGAGGTATCACCCGATGACTGCGACACGTTGGCAGCTTTTCTTCGGCCCGATCATTCTGCTGGGCGCGCTGGTGCGCCGGGTGTACAGACGCCCGGCCGCGCGCCACCGGAACAACCGGTATCGCCCCTGCAACCGCTACTTGAGTCCGCTCGAGCGGGCCGTGCGTCGGCTGGCGCATCCCAGGGGGCATCGCTCGTGCTGATCCTGACCCGTCGCATCGACGAATCCATCGTGATCGACGAGAAGACCACCGTCACCGTGCTGGGCATCAAAGGCAACCAGGTGCGCCTGGGCGTGGCGGCACCGAAGGACGTCACCGTCCACCGAGAAGATATCTTCGAGCGGATCCTGGCCGAGCGCCGCCGCGCCATTGATGTCTGCGACAACGTCGACGTAGCGCGCGCTGCGATCGGCTCGTGCGTGAAGAGCGTCACCGGCGCCGGCATACAAGCCGACAAGTCGCCGAGTCCCGAAGAACAAGAGTCCTGAACACCGGCGGCTGGTAGCAGTCGCGCATCCACCACCGAAGGAAACATTCATGCAGCAGCAGCAGCAGCCCGAGTTTCGCCACATCCCCATCGGCCAGCTCGTCTTCTCGCAGACGACGGCCCAGAAGGAGCGGCGCGCCCACTTCTCCAAGGAAGCCCTGAAGGAGCTCACCGCGAACGTGGGCGCGGTGGGTATCGCCCAGCCGATCCTGGTGCGGCCGCTCTTCCAGGATGATCACGCTGAACTCAATCAGTTCGAAGTGTGTGCCGGCGAGCGTCGCGTGCTGGCGGCAAAGGGCGCAGGCCTCGATCAGGTGCCCGCCATGGTGCGGCGGCTCACCGACGAGCAGCTGCTGACGATGCAGCTGGTCGAGAACTTGCAGCGCGAAGGCCTCAGCGAGCTCGCCGAGGCGGAGGGCTACGAGAAGCTGATGAGTCTCGGGCACAGCGCCGACGAGATCGCCACCAAGGTGGGCAAGTCCAGGTCCTACGTGTATGGACGCATGAAGCTCACCGATCTCTGCAAGGACGCCCGCGCGGCGTTCTACGAGGGGAAGCTGTCGGCCAGCACCGCGCTCGAGCTCGCGAAGATCCCCGACGAGGGCCAGCAGAAGAAGGCGCTGAAGGAGATCACTGCGCCCAGGCACGGGAATCCGCTGAGCGTGCGCGAGGCCCGCGATCTCATTCAAAACAACTACATGCTGCGCTTGGCCAACGCAGGGTTCCCGACCGAGGATGCCACGCTGGTGGCCAAGGCCGGCACATGCGCGGCCTGCCCGAAGCGCTCCGGCAACCTGCTGGAGCTCTTCAGTGACGCGAAAAGTCCAGACATCTGCACGGACGTCGTCTGCTTCCGCTCCAAGGTCGCGGCATTCGGCGTGCGCGCGATCGCCGAGGCCAAGAAGACCGGCCAGACGGTGCTCACCGGTGCCGCGGCAGAGAAGGCCGCCCCGCACGGAGCCTTGTCGTACTTGCCGGATCACGTGCGCCTCATCGACAAGAGCTGGGATCACGGCAACAAGACGTTCGCCGAGATCTTCGGTAAGGACTATGTGCCGATCCTTCTCCAGGACACGGAGTCCGGAAAGCTGATCGAGATCGCGCCTCGCAAGGACATCCCGAAGGTCAAGCGCCCCGCTTCCACTAGAACTAGCGCCGGCAGTCGCTCGAGCTCCGCCAAGGATGACGGCGAGCAGGCGAAGCGGGAAATCGAATCGATGCTCCGCTGGGCGCTGGTGAAGCGGATCTACGACAAGGCCCCCGCCACCCCCACTCGCGACTTCCTGCTGAAGGTGTGCTCCAACGAGGTGTTCAGCGGCGATGAGGAAGAGATCGAGCGTGTGGCGAAGGAGTGCGGCCTGTCGGTGTCACTCAGCACCTCCAGCGACCACGAGAAGGCCTTCGCGAAGCTCACGACCCCGCAGCTCGGCCGCCTGGCCTACCTGCTTCTGATGGTGAGCACCACATCGATGGAAGGCCACGGCAAGGCCACGGAGCTCGAGGAAGCAGCAGCTGCACTGAAGATCGACTGCAAGAAGGTGCGAGCCGAGATCCAGGCTGCCGCCAAGGCATCCGCCAAACCGGCGGATCCCAAGCCCGCAAAGGCGAAGTCCGCTGCCAAGAAGTCCAAGGCCACCACCCCGGCGAGGAAGAAATAGCCATGTCCACCGACATCGAAGCGCCACGGTGCTGCGCGAAGTGCACCGACGAGAAGGCAGCGGACCAGTTCCGCAAGTTCGGCCGCGGCCGCAAGAAGGTGTGCATCCCGTGTGAGGACGCTGAGGGATCGACTGGCAAGACGCGTCGCACCGGCAAGCGCAAGGCTGCTGGGGCCGGCAAGGGCCCTGGGCGATCGAAGAAGAAGAAGGCGCTCGCGGAAACCTCCCGCTGGGAGCAGCCCGGTGGCTTCGGTTTCGCCGTCCAGCTGCAGGTCGACGAGAAGGCCAAGCAGACGGACATTCACCTGGAACAGACCACGCCTGATCTGGGCACGCAGAACATCTGGCTCAGCCAGCACGAGGCCCGGTCCCTTCAGTCCTGGCTGAACGACAAGCTCGGTACCGTATGAGCAACCGTCGCCGCTGGAAGGCGTACTACCCGACGCTCCACGAGATCGCTGCGTTGCGCGTGCTGACACGCAAGCCCGATGCCTATGCCCGCGAGCTCGCGCACGGCAATCGCGGCAAAGTCCCAATCGATCAGATCTACATGATCCTGAAGCGGCTGCGTGAGCGTGGCGCCGTCGAGGTACTGCGTGCGCGACGCATCCCGCCGGCTGGAGGCCGGCCACAGAAGCTCTACCGCATCACCCGATATGGGCGCCGCTGCGTGAAGGCAATCCAGATCCTGGAGGCACGTTCATGAGGACCCTTCTCGCGATACTGGAGCTCGGCTGGATCTTCGTGGTGGAGATCTTCAAGGGCGGGAGACAGAAGTGAGGTGCGTCGACTGCGGCTGCACCCACGATCGGGCCTGCATCGGCTTCGATGGCGAGCCCTGCCACTGGGCGAGTGCGGATCCACCCGTGTGCAGTACCTGCGCCGACAAGCGCGACCTCAAGGCCGCCGCCCACCAGCTGCGCCGCGATGCTCGCGAGCTGAAGGCCTCCGAGACCGTGAGCGGCAAGTGGCCGGAAGATCGGCTGCACCTGCGCGATGAGTATCGCGACCTCCGGTCTCTGGCGAGCCGCCTGGACAAGATCCGCGCCAAGGCGGGCCCATGATCATTCCCGTCATCCAGCATCCCGACGAGCGGCTGCGCCAGCGCGCTGACGCTGTGGACTTCAGCGACGCCGACGAGGTGCAGTGGATGCGCGCCACGGCCCAGGACCTCGAGGACACGCTGCAGGGCCTGGAGATCTGCATCGGCCTGGCCGCGCCGCAGATCGGCCGCTCGCAACGAATCATCATCGTCGACGTCACCCGCCGCGGCGTCGACCGCTACGTGATGGTCAATCCGGTCATCACCAAGCAGAGCCAGCAGTCCCAGCGCGTTCAGGACGGCTGCATGAGCGTCCAGCACGGCCGCTTCCACTCGAGCACGAAGCGGCCGCTGCGTATCCAGGTGGAGTGGCAGGACGTCGCCGGCGTCACGCACCGCCAGAAGTTCAGCAACCTGATGGCGGCCTGCATCCACCACGAGATCGACCATCTCAATGGTCGGCTGTTCATTGACCCGCCCGGCGGGCAGGAGGCTTCCAGTGGCTGAGGCTGTTGTGCGTATCAAGGTTGGCTTTCGGACACGCCGGGCCCTGGCGATCACCGAGGAGCTCGAGGGGCGTCTCTGGAGGACGAAGAAGGGCGACCGTGGCGCGCTGTTCGATCGCTACGTCAAGCGCATCGTGAACGAGTGCGTCGTGCTGCCGGAGGGGCTGTCCCGTGGCTAGTGCGCATAACGGTGCAGATGTTAAGCGGGGCTGGTTCTGGTTCAGCCTGCGTCACAACAGCATGCACGAACCCATCAACCAGAACCCACCGAATCAGGTGCAGCGCCTATGGATGCGCCTGGTGTTCGGAATGATCGAGGTGCGTCTGTGAGCGCGTCATCTGACAAATCGCACTGGAACGAGGCCGAAGTTCTAGCCGCTGCCGGCGCTCCTCTGCATTCACTACCGAAGAGGTTTCGCATGGAAAATTGCACATGGCAGCAAAAGGCGTCGGCGTGGCTCCGGGAGAAGGCAGATAAGCAGGAAGCCACGAACCAGGAAAATCCACGGCACGCCGAACTATACGAAAGCTGGCGCCAGAGGCCGGCGTTACTTCGCATGCTCGCGCTGGAAGTGGAAGCTGCGCCATGAGCGCCTGTGTCGGTTCATCTGTAAAGCCGACCGAGCACTACGGCAAGGACTGCCCAAAGGGGATGGTCCAGGTCGAGTTCGTCGGATGCAGTCCCGCCATGCGGCACAGCGACTACGGCTGGAAGCCGGTCGAGAGCGCATTCATCGAGGTCTACATCGACGGGAACCGCTACCGCATCGACATCGGAACGGACCACAAAGGGCGGCGCGGCCTCAGCATCAATGGGCCGATGGACATGGTGGCGGACAAGCACAGCGTCAACGCCGTCTTCGTCGGCCAGGGCAAGAAGCCATGAGCACCGATGCCGAGTCATATGTCGCGCCACAGGTGTTCGCCTTCGCGTGCCGCGTCGCCGGAAAGCCTGAATGGCGCGAGTCGATCTACAACGCCACCAGCGCCGGCAAGGCGAAGCGCGAGCACCACGCAAACGTCACCGAGCCGTGGCCGGACATCCCCTTCACCGCCATCCGGTGCAGGAAGATCGGACCCGCGCACACCAGCCCCGACTTCCGCCGCGTTGCCGAGTATCGCGGCATGCCGGCGATCCGCTGCGGCCAGGCCGTCCAGGTGGGCGATGCCGCGGGGACCATCGTCGGCCACAACAGCAATGCCAACTTCAACGTGCTCTTTCACACCGGGCGCTGGGCTGGCCAGACGCTGAATGTCCACCCTTCGGAGGTGCGCTGTGGCTGATACCAGTGCCGGGGCATCTGTGAAACGCACGCGCCGCCGCGAGCCGGGGACGGCCATAACGAGGCCGCTCGAAATCGAAGTGGCAAAGCAGGACCTGGCCACCGCCGTGACCCGTCGCCGCTTCCTCTCGCAGGATCAATGGATTGCGCTGCTGGACTGGCTCGACTACCTGCAGGCCGAGTTTCCCAAGAGGTCGGCGGAGGAATGGAAGGCCCTGCTTAAGGAGATGCCGCGATGACTACCGAAGCCGAGTCATATGTCGCCCCGACCGTGTTCGCCTTCGCGTGCCGCGTCGCCGGAAAGCCCGAATGGCGCGAGACCATCTACAACGCGACCAGCAGCGGCAAGGCGAAGCAGGAGCACCACGCCAACGTCACCGAGCCGTGGCCTGACATCCCGTTCACCGCCATTCGGTGCCGGAAGATCGGCCCAGCGCACACCAGCGCGGACTTCCGCCGCGTCGCGGAGTACCGAGGCCTGCCGGCGATCCGTTGTGGTCAGGCAGTCCAGGTCGGCGGAGCGGCCGGGACCATCGTCGGCCACAACAGCAATGCCAACTTCAACGTGCTGTTCCACACCGGGCAATGGGCTGGTCAGACGTTGAACGTCCACCCTTCGGAGGTGCGCTGTGGCTGATACCAGTGCCGGGAGATATGTCCCATGACCACTACCCTGTCACACGAAACGATGACAGCACGGAAGGCGCACCGCTGCTCCTGGTGCGGGCAGGACATCCCTGTTGGGGAAGTCTACTCCCGGTCCCGCGTGATCTACGAAGGCGAGCCGATCACCAACAAATTCCACTTGGAGTGCGAGGCCGCCGCCGATGAGATCGGTCGCGCGACTGGAGAGTGGGAGTTCTATCCATATGAGAACGAGCGGCCTGCCTCGGCGGTGACGCCATGACTTCTGAAGCCGGGGAAGATGTCGCATTGGCGCAGGCCCTGCACGAGCAACGAGCCTTCGCTGCCTACACCGCGCCGGGCTACGTGACCAACGAGAGAGCGATTGCCCCATACCTAGAACGCAGGGCGCGGGCCGCTGCATTGCTGGCCCATATCGCGGAACTGGAGGGCGGGATACGGCGTATCCACGAAGCCTGCAAGCGCGGCGAGAACACCCAGGACCACGGTCCGCGCGGCAATGTGGCCTGCATTCTCGATCACCTTCTCGACACGCCGAGCGTCCTATGAGTAACGAAGTTCGTAGCGAGCGATATGTCGCGCCGGACTGGTTCTGGTACGGACTGCGCGACAACACGATCAACAATCCGCTGCGACCGGGGCGCCCGAATTTGCTTCAACGCCTATGGATGCGCGTGGCTTTCGGAATGGTGGAGGTGCGCTGGTGAACGAGGCATCTGTTCAATCGAAGTGGGAATGCCGTGACGGCACGCCCGAGGAAGATCACGACTGGAAGGAAGTCCACGACTGGGGCGGCGACCCGGATGTGGTCCATGGCACCTTCAACATCGACTACCTGGAATGCCGCCAGTGCGGCAAGCATATCCCGATTCCTGATGGCTATCGAGGTGACGACGGGAGCGACTACCTACATGAGTGACCATGCCGGGAGATATGTCCGATGAGCGTCTTAGCGTGGTGGATCGTCGGCATCGCGGTTCTCGTAGTGCTCGCGGGGATCGGCATCGGTGTTTTCTTGCACTGGGTTGAGAAAGCCGAAGCGCGCGCAAGCCAAGGGGAAGACCGTGGCGATAGGTAGATTGCCCACCCGCGCCATCTGCATCGGCGAGTTCCGCTATGGCGCAGTCTCAATTGATGAGACTGGCGTGCCGCGCACCAACGCGACTCAGGAATGGTTCTCGCACCTCCCGCACGCGATGCTTCATGCCGAGGCGCTGCCGCGCGGCAAGGTCCTGATCGACGCCGCCGAGCTGGAAGTACTGCTCCTGGCGGCAGATCGGTTGCTGTTGATGAAGACCCCTCCGAGTGCTGCCCGCGGCGCGTTGCCTGAAACTCCTCTCTCGATACGAGAGGCGCAGTCCTGCGGCGTCATGATCGACAACGCCGTGAACTCACTGGAAGCAGGCATGTCGACGGAGTCGGTTGCGCTGGAGCTGCGCATGCTCGCCAGGCGGCTGACCAGATGACCCTCCTTTGCGCCTGCGGCTGCGGCCGCCCGGTCACCGGCAGGAGGAAGGGGGCGAAGTACGCCTCGAACCGCTGCCGCGCGAAGGCTGGCCGTGCCCGCCGGTCGGGTGTGCCTGCCACCTTCCGGTCCGCGCGTCGCCTGAAATCAGGCACCGTGCAGCTGATCCTTCACGTCCCCGCACTGTGGGGTCCACAAGCGTACGTTCGGCAGCGTGGTGAGCCTGTGTGGGTAATTCTGCCGGAGCCTCAGCCGTGATCACTGATCTGCCGAAGCTCTACACCGAAGAGGAAGTTGCCGAGTACCTCGGGGTCAGCACCATCACCGTTGCCCGGGAGCGCCGGCGCGGCCGCCTGGGGTTCCGGAAAGTCGGCAAGATGATCCGCTACACTGCGGCGCATATCGCCGCCTACCTCGAAACAGAAGAACCATGCGGTACTACCTCAAGCCCCGGCACCCGGGCGGGATCCTCTACATCTGCTGGACGAACCCCGATGGGAGCCCAGGACGCATTACGACTGGCACGCGGGATAGCAGGGAAGCCGAACTAGCACTCGCCGAGCACATCCTGCAGAACGGCCGCCCGAAGGATCAGCGGCTGGCCGAGACCACCATTGCCGCGGTGCTGGTGCGCTACTGGACGCACTACGCGCAGCAGCTCTTCGACCGCGGCGTGATCAAGCGTGTCATCGGCCTGGTGGTCGACCACGCGCCCACGGTGAGCCTCGCAGACTTCACCATCGCCCGGCAGGAGCAGTTCGTCACCGAGGCCATGCCCAGCGTTGTGGCCGGCACCAGGCGGCGCTATATGGGCGTGATCGAGGCGGCTGTGAACTGGTCCTATCAACGAGGGGAGATCGAGCGGCCCATTCCCTTCGTCCGACCCGAGGCAGTGGACGGCCCGGGCGCCATCCCCCTCACGCCCGTCCAGATGGGCCAGTTCCTGGCTGCCGCAAAGAGCGAGCACGAGCGGGGCCTGGCGCTGCTGCTGGTCACCACCGGCCCGCGGCCGCAAGCCATCCTGCAGCTCGACTGGCAGCGCCTGCAGGGCGGCGCGGTGGATTACAACGTGCCCGGGCGGCGTCTCACGAAGAAACGCCGCGCTCACGCCCCGCTGGCAGGCACAGTGGCGCGATACTTCGAAGCCCGGCGCAGCATAGGGGCGGTGATCCAGTACCGCGGGCGGGCTCTGAAGGGCCACAGGATGACGATCGACCGCATCATGGCGCGCGCAGGGCTCGGGGCTACGGCCTACAGTGTGCGCAAGGGCCTCGCCACGTGGCTGGCAAGGCAAGGCGTGCCCGAGTCGGAGTACGGCACCATCCTCGGGCATCGCGTCCAGAAAGCCACCACAGCGCGCTACGCGCATCTGAGCCCGGACTGGATGAAGGCCACGAAGCGGGCCGTGGAGGCGCTGCTGCAGGAGATCGCGCCGTCCTGGCTTGCCAGTTACTTGCCACTGCCTGCGGCAGCCGCTCAACCGGCGATGAAAATTTCTATGACGTCCAACGGGTTAGTTGGTAGTCGCGAGTGGGATCGAACCACCGACCACTTCCATGTCAAGGATGGCGGACCTCTGGGATTTCAGGACCTTATCCCTTCGAACGATGACTGACGCGATCTTTGCCGATCAGGCACTTACCGGATGCGCCTTGCCAGTCCCTTGCCAGTTGCGGTGCGGCGGCAGGCTGGGGCCGGTCTGACAGCGCCGGTGTCGGGTGCCAATCCCGCAGTGCCTGCTCGATCCTGACCCTGGCGCTGGCCAGGATGTCGAAGTCGTCGTTCATGGGATGATGGTGCCGCGGTTGCGGCGGTGCGCGGATGCGCGAATCTGGCCAGATCGGGGAGGAATCAAAGCTGCGGCCGGATCTGCTCGATCAGGGCGTTGAGCTGCGCGGCGTCGAGCCGGCAGGCGGTGTCGTAGGCGTCGAGGGCTGCGTCTGCCGTAGAAGCTCCTCCCTCGCCGCCGGGCTCTGGGCCGGGGTCAGCAGGTCCAGGTCCACCTGGATCTTCGGGCACTGGGCAGGATCGAACGGCATTGGCCTGGGCGTCGCGCAGCCGGCGAGCGAGGCTGTCGCGATCAGCAAGGATGAAAGCAATCTCGGCGTCACGGGCCCTCCTGACTTCGGCGTTGTGCTGGCGCGCGGCCTCTTCCTTCTCGCGCGCCTCGAGTTCGTTGCGCCGGTTCGCCTCGGCGATGGTCCTCTCCCAGCTGGCGCGCTCGTCCGCAATGCCGAGTTCGTAGCGGCTGTGGCCCCACCACCAGAAAGTCAGAGCGAGGATCAGGAGCGCCCAGGCCTGCCACGGCACACGGCGAGCGAAGCCCCACACAGCGCGCAGGATGGCAGCAAGGCTCATGCGCAGCTGTCCGGCCCTTCTTCGGCGAGCTCTTCGGCCAGGGCGATCAGGTGATTCTTGCGCGCGAAGAGAGCCATGCCGACTGCGAAGCCCAGCATGAATATCGCCTGGTGCCAGGGCGGCACCCAGCCGTTGAGCACCGCCGCCATCCCGAAGGCGGCGCCGGCGGCCATCATGTAGCGCGCGGATCCGAGCAGATGATCCTCGATGCGCTCAGGGCGCGGAGCGAGGATCACCAGGATGATGATTCCCCCGAGGGCGATCAGGGCGCCCAGCGCGAACAGCACCTGCCAGAGGAGTTGCATGTCAGCCTCCCTGCGCTGTGCGCCTGGCCAGAAAGGCTGCGATCAGCGCTCGTACGCCGATGACGATAGGATTTGCGAATGCGCCCAGCAGCCCCGCCCGCACGGCGAGCGAGACATCCGGGAGCAGCCCCTGCGGGGCGGTCCACCCGAAGCCGGGCAAGTGCGGGAGGATTACCGCCAGCAGCGCCGCGAAGAACCCCATCGCGAATACCTGCAGCAGCACGCTTCGCACCTTCGAACCCGCGGCGGGCTTCTCGAAGTGCAGGGAGGCGAGGCCTCCGGCGATGGCCGCGGCGATCGCCCACCACGTCAGGCCGAATGCAGCGGCAGCAGCGGTGGCCGCTGTGCCCGCCGACTTCACAGTGACAGCCGTATCGACACCCTGCATGTGCGCCTCCTCAAGAATCGATCGCGCCGTAGCGCAGGTTGCCGGCGATGCGGCGGGCCCATCCGCGGCCGTGGTCCGGCCAGTTCTTCAGCCTGGTCATGTAGTCGAGCCGCTCGGAATTGAGCAGCATGATCAGATCCGACTCGCTGGTGGCATCGGCTGCAGCCTGGGAGCGCGGCCCCCAGTGCCCGTCATCGGCCACGCCCAGCGCGCGCTGCAGGTAGCGCACGGCCGTCTCCATGCTGCTGTGATAGGCGAAATCCAGCAGCTGGTACGCCACGCCGTCGGCGAACCTGTCCGCGCGGATCCGATCCCAGAAGTCCCGCCTGAAGAGCGATCGCGCGTCTTCGCGGGTGAGGTTCTTGATGTCCAGGTGCGGATAAGTCCGCTTCGAGATGCCCCACTTCGTCTCGCCGCCCGGATCGTTGGGGTCGTTGACGTAGCCGCCCTCGTGACCGATGAGACGATCGAAGCAGGTATCGAAGCTCGAGGACGCTGCAGTCATGTCGACGTCCCAGACACGCCGCCAGTGGCCGATGTCGGGTCCCAAGTCGAGAAGAGATTCGTGCGGCGGTTGCGCACCCAGAAGTAGCGGGTGGTGCTGGGCGCGAGCGACACCAGGTAGCTGGTGGACTTGAGCTCGGTCACCAGCGTCGCGCCGCTGCGATCGTTGGTCGTGGCCATGTAGACCTCGGTGCCATCGATGAGATCCAGCGGCGGCCCCGACCAGGTCAGCAGGATCCCGTTCGGCACCCCCTCTGCGGCAAGGTCAGTAGGCGGCGGCACGGCCGATGGCTGGTCCTCGAGCGGATCCGCGATCGAGGACAGGTACTGGATGCGGTAGGCCGCATTGCTCATGTCCTGTTCGTGTGTCGTGGCCGGATCCAGATAGCCCTCGCCTGGCACGTCGTCCGGATCCGTGGGCCACGGTGCGATGCCTTGGCCACCGGACGGCGTCTTCATGGTGTTCAGCCGCGGCGCGCCCGATGCCCCGGTTACCGCGAGGAACTTGCCGCCGGAAAGGTCCGGCAACGAAAGGTCCTGGCCATCGAGCACGATTAGCCAGGCGCCAGGGCAACCTGGTGCACCGGCGCCGGAGTACACAGGGCCAACCCATCCGGTGTCATAGGTGGACGTGGCCGCGGAATCCCCGCCGGAAAGGTCCACCGAACCGGATGCTCCGAAGGACAGGCCGCGCGAGATCGTGATGAAGCCCGCGCCGCCATCTCCGCCGGTACCGCCGGCGACGTTGACCGCGCCGCTCCCGCCGGTGGTGACCACCTTTCCGCCAGGTCCACCAGACGTGCCGCGCAGATCTTGAGGAAGGCCCTGCAGCGTGGGCGGGGTGCCGTCCACAATCTGCAGGTCGAAGGTCGGAACCTGATTGAACAGGCCCACGGTGGTGCGCGCCGTCAGCGACAAGAAGCGAGGCGGGAGATTCCTCACCCCGATCGTGTGGGCGACGCCATCCATAGCGCGCGAGGATCCGAAGCCAGCCGATCCAGTGGTGCTGGTGCCATAGCCGGCGGTGTCCGCGACCCCTGCCTTCCCCGAGGCGATGCCGCGGATCTCGCCGTTGATGGTCAGGTGGCCCATCACGCGCAGTTGCACGTTCTCCTCGAGCTCGAGGACGGTGTCATCAGAGACGGTCAGGTCGCCCAGGTGGTAGTAGGTCGCGGCCGCATTGGTGGCGTTGGCGTGCCCCTCGAGGGCGAACGTGCCGGGATCGGTCTCATGCACATCACCGACCAGGGTCAGATCGACCACCGTGCCGAGCTCGGTGCCCACGCTGTCGTAGAACCCATCCGGCATGGGCACCGTGTCCGGTGGCGCGCCCTGGCCGTCCCAGTCCGCCGGCGCGGTGGATGCGACGCCGGTGGAGCCGAACAGGTCGAGCACCACATCCCCTGTCCTAAGGTCGATCCTCGTGCCCTGGATCTCCATCGACCGATCGATGCTGGTACTGGAAAGCGCGTAGTCGCGAATGAGTGGGAGCTGCACCCGTACGACGTCGCCCACCTCGAGCACGTTAAGGTGCGGCATCCCATCCACGGTGAGCAGCGCCGGCGGGTGGGCGTACCGATCGCGCTGCGAGGCGATGAGCGATCGCACCGTCGAATCGGTGTGGCGGCTGCCGTACAGGCCGCGGAACTTCTTCACCTTCTTCGTCGCGCGGCCGTGCAGAGTGATCGATCCCCCATCAATCAGGCGGGTGAACCGGGTTGGTTTGTCGTCGGCGTTGAAATTCCACTGCACCTCGTAGTCGTTCGCGAGACTCTGCATGTCGTGCGTCAGGGCCGACCAGGAGCGCACGTTCGAGGGATTCAGGACGCCCACGTAGGGCGCATCCCAGAGGATGCGATTCATGCGACGGATGCCGATGGTGCCGTCCGAATAGATCAGCGGGTAGCAACCGCTCATCTCGTACAGCTCGGTCTCCAGGAACTTCTTCCCGTCGATTTTCTTCAGGGACGTGAACCGCGCCACGAACGAAGTGCTGTCGGAGGACGGATCCCAGAGATCAAGACCAATGCCGGTGAAGTCCGACTCGCGCACCCATTCCGGATCGATCCCGAGGTGCCAATGGTCGGGAAGTACTTCCGAGGTCTGTCCGTACAGCTGGCCGGTGAGGATGGCCAGGATCTGCTTGGGCACCGGCATCTCGAGGTAGATCACCTCGAGGACTTCGGTGCGCTGGTCCTGCGGCGTGTTCAGGTCGACCGTGTGCGGGACCGCCCGGGTGTTCAGGACGCCGCGCGTGCACCCGGTGAACTGGTTCCCGCCGCTCGTGCCGGTGTATCGGATGATCTCATCCTGGATCCGGATGTAGCCGACCGTGGAGGATGGAGCGTCCGAGAAGCTTGTGCCGTGGGCCACTCGCTGGAAGGCAGAGGTATTTACCACCGCGATGGTCGTGTCGTCGGCATCGATCGACGCAGCCAGGCGCGTGGACTTCGGATCGAAGATTTCCTTGCGCTGCTCGCGGCTGATGTCGGCGCAGCGGATGTTGTAGACGCCGCGGTTGTAGGCGTCGCTTTGCACGATCTGGGTCTGAAAGACCTGGAACGTGGAGAAGTCAGCACCGGCCCAGCCGTGATAGAGGACTACTTTCTTGCCGCGCAGGCCTGCGCCGGCAGCGAGCTTCGCCCGGAACAGCCCGGTCACCACGCCATCGAGGTCGAGCAGATCGAAGTTGACCACGCCGATCTCGCTGCGCCCTTCGTCTGGAACGATACGCTGCGAGCGAGCATCCCTAACCGTGAGCACGCGATGCGTCACCACGCCCGGGACATTGGGAATGTCGCTGTGCGATGTGAAGTACAGCGACTCGGTTTCGAAGATGATGCCCACCACGAACCGCGGATACTTCTCGGTGGAGAGGTTGGCGTAGGCGAACGAAGGCGAGTAGGTACGCACGGTCAGGCTGCTCCGCTACACATTGACCGTCACATTCCTTGAGCCAGACGTCGGGAACAACGTTGTTGTGTTCCACTGCCAGGTGGCGCTCCACATCTTGCTGCCCGTGGTCCCAAGTCCTTGGGAGAACGACACAGCATCCGCCCTGTTGAACGTTCCAATGCCCTCCACTGTGATCGAGGTGAACAGGTCCGATGCGAAGTTAGGAGGGTTGATCGGACCGTTGTATGAGTACATCTGCAAGATGATCCGGTCCGGATTCGGCGTGGAATTCGTATTCATCGCAGCAATCCGAACTTGTGAACTACCTCCGTTGGAGTTCAGGGTTCCGTAGCTGCCGCTGAAACCCCTGGCGCTGCCGCTGACGCCACAGGTGATCTGGAAGGTGAAAGTCGACAACGGCACCGAGGCCTGCTCAGGATACGAGATGAGGTAGATCACTTCGTCCACCAGCGCACTGGAGATGTACGCATAGGCCGCATAGACGCCCGTGCTCACATCAGCTGCCCTGACGAAACGACACAGCTCGTCGCCCACCATGAGGTCGAACCAGTCTGTTGTTGGCGCATTGGCCAACTCAAACACGATGTAGAGAGCTGAGTATCCGCCGGCCAGGGAAGAATCGAAGAACAGCTCCCTTATCAGCATCTCATTGCCGTCCCACGCCAGCGGGCCGCTGATATCACCCATGGCGGTCACGGTGGTGCCATCGGAATACCCGGTCCTGGTGCCGACTGCTCCAGCCGTCAACAGAACACCAGTCACCTCTGGCTCATCCAGCCCGCCGCCAGAACCGCCCTCCTCCGGATCGTAGATGTCGATCGGCACTGACCCACCGCCATCGAACCCGCCGGCCTCAAGGCCGCCGATGGAGTACGGCGCCGCCTGCAGGGCCGTGAATCGCCCGATGAAGTAGTCCT
>Ga0315910_10002525_pt1 | contig 16008 bp, 9 predicted proteins | sample EdamamesoilMG_FD_204470 | JGI IMG/M metagenome (GOLD analysis project Ga0315910, IMG submission 204470) | Garden soil microbial communities collected in Santa Monica, California, United States - Edamame soil | ecosystem: Environmental > Terrestrial > Soil > Garden | place: USA: California... | reverse complement strand
GAGCCGGGCTCGGGCCCGCGCGCGCTCGCGGCCGCTCCGATCGCGCTGGCGCTCGCAGCGGCCGCCGTGAGCGGCTTTGCGTTCCTGCTGCTCGAGCTGGTCTGGTATCGCATGCTGGCTCCGATCCTGGGCGGCTCGACCTTCACCTTCGGGTTGATCCTGGCATTGGCGCTCGGGGGCATCGGCCTCGGCGGCTACCTGTATTCCCGGCGCCCCGAGGCCCGGCCGGTCTCGTCCCTCGAGCTCGCGCTGGTCAGCGCGGCCCTCGCGCTCGGCGTCGCCGCGCCCTTCGCGGTCAGCGACACGCTCGCGATCTACGCGGCGCTCACGCGCGATCTCGCGGGCCTCGGCTTCTTCGGCTTGCTGCTGTCCTGGACCGTCGTGGCGTCCGTGGTGGTGGTGCCTGCGTCGGTGCTGTCGGGGTACCAGTTCCCGCTGCTGTTCGCGCTGCTGGGCAGCGGCCGGCGCCGCGTATCGACGGACATCGGCCGGCTCTACGCGTTCAACACGCTCGGCTCGATCGCCGGCGCTCTGCTCGGCGGCTTCGTGCTCTTGCCGCTCGCGGGCGCGCCGCGTTGCTGGCAGCTCGCCGCCCTGGCGTACGCGCTGACCGCGCTCGGCGCGCTGGTCGTCGCGACGCGTGACGGGCGGCACGACGAGACGCCCCAGAGCCCGCGCGCGGGTCGGGCGCTCGCCAGCCTCGCGCTCACCGTCCTGGCGCTCGCGGCGGGCGCCGCACCCGGGCCGAGCGCCGTGTTTCGGCACTCGCCGATCGGCGCGGGACGGGTCAACCTGCACGACCTCGAGGAGAACGAGCTGACGGCCTGGCGCCGGCGGCAGAGCGATCCGATCGTGTGGGAGCGCGACGGGGTGGAGGCGGCCGTCGCGGTCACCAGCGACAACAGCTACGCCTTCATCGTCAACGGCAAGGTGGATGGCTCCGTGTTCTGGGATCGAGGCACGCAGGCCATGCTGGGCTTGCTGCCGGCGCTGTTGCACGACGGCCCGCGCTCGGCGTTCGTGGTCGGGCTCGGCACCGGCATGACGGCGGGCTGGCTCGCCGCCGTGCCGGGCATGGAAGACGTGGAGGTGGCCGAGCTGGAGCCGGCGATCGACGAGCTCGCCCGCATGGCGGCGCCGCTCAACCAGGGCGCCATGGATCGACCGAACCTGCACGTGCGACACGGTGACGGGCGCGAGCTGCTGTTGACGGGCGACAGCCGCTACGACCTCATCGTCAGCGAGCCGAGCAACCCGTATCGCGCCGGCATCTCCAGCCTGTTCACGCGCGAGTTCTACGAGGTGGTGCGCTCCCGGCTCGCGCCGGGCGGCGTGTTCAGTCAGTGGATCCAGGGCTACGAGATCGACGCGCGCAGCATCCGCATGGTCGCGCGGACCCTGCTCGCCGTGTTCCCCTCGGTCGAGCTCTGGCAGACCGAGGGACAGGACCTGCTCTTTCTGGCCTCCGACGCCGAGCGTACGATAGCGGTCGAGCGTTTGCGCCAACGCATCGCGAACGAGCCCTACCGCACGGCGCTGCGGCGCTTCTGGCTCGTCGAGGACGTCGAGGGGGTGCTGAGCCACTTTCTGGCCGGCTCGGCCGTGGTGGAGCGGATCGCGACGCACCTCGATCCGCCGCTGAACGTGGACGACCAGAACCTGCTCGAGTACGCTTTCGCGCGCAGCGTGGGGGCCGATACACCGTCGCCCGTGCCGCAGGTCATCGACTACGCGCGAGCGCTCGGACAGAACCGCCCGCGCGTGGACGGCTCGGTCGATTTCGATCGCGCCGACGAGCTGTTGCCGCGCGCGTGGCTCATCTCCCGAGCCAGCGAGCCTCGGCTCGACTTGCCGCCGGCGGCGCGCGCGCGCACCGTCGCCGTGCGCGCGGCTTGCTTCGGCCTGCCGGAGAAGGTGCTCGAGCCCTGGCAGGCGCAGCCGCGCGCCGAAGCGCGCGACGAGCTCGAGCGCTATACGCTGGCGCTGGGCTTTGCCAGCAGCGGCCGAGCCACGCCGTTCATCCAGGAGCTCGAGCAGGGCGGCTACGGCGCAGAGGCGCACCTGGCCCGCGGCCTCGTCGCGCTCCACGCGCAGCAGCACGAGCGCGCCGTCGCCGAGTACACGCGAGGGCTGGAGCGCCTGCGCGCAGGACAGATCCCGCTGTGCAACACCGCGGGCCTGCTCATCCTCGAGATCGAGCGCGCGGCGGCGGCGTCTCCGCGGCTGGCGCGCGCGGCGCTGGCGGCCCTCGAGGCCGGGCCCTTGCTGGTGGGGCTCGGCGAGAGCGCGCGGCGCGCGAGCATCGAGCGGCTCGCTTTCTCGTTGATGCGTGCCCCGGGCACGGATCCCGAGTTGTGTGTGCGTGCTCTGGGCCGGCACCTCGAGAGTCCGCTCTGGGACGAGAAGCTGCTCACCGGTCGCTTCGAGTGCTTGCAACGCGCGGGCCATCCGCTCGCGGCGAGCGCCGAATCCGACTTGCTCGACTACCTCGCCGCGGGACCCGGAGAGCTCGTGCCCCCGGTGCTCGCCGGTCAACGACCGGCCGACGACGAGCCCGACAACAGGTAGCGTTCAGGTTATCGCGCGCGCGCCGACGCCATCGCGGCCCGTGGGCGCCCAGCTCTCCCGAGGCGTGCGCGAATGAGCGTGTTCCCGTCGGCGCTGCGGCGCCGTGGGGACGGTGGGTCGCTGGCCCCTATGCCGTCCGCGGCGGTTGCCCTATAGTCCGGGCCATGCGGGAGGGGGCGACAGCGGTGGCCAACGCTCGCGCTCGCGTGCTCGAACGCTCGCGGGTCTGGGGGGCCCTGGTGGCGGGCTCGCTCGCGTGCGGCGGCCCCGATGCGGCGCGGGGCGCGCCGCGTGCGCTGCGCGTCGGCGCGGCGTACAGCCTCCAGGACACGGGGTTGCTGGGCGCCGTCGCCGCCGAGTTCCACGCCCAGACCGAGCGCACGCTGGCGCCGACGATCGTGGGTCCGAGCGACGCGCTCGCCACGGCCCGAGCCGGGCTGGTCGACGTGTTCTGGATGCAGTCCCGCGGGCACGAAGACGCCTTCGTGGCGGAAGGCTACGGCATCAATCGTCGCGACGTCATGTACAGCGAATTCGTGATCGTCGGTCCGCCGAGCGACCCCGCCGGGATCGGCGACGCGGACTCGGCGGTCGCTGCGCTGGGCCTGCTCTCGGGCGCTGGCGCGAGCTTCGTCTCCCGGGGCGATGACTCCGGCACGCACACGCGCGAGCGCTCGCTGTGGAAGCTCGCGAGCGTGCAGCCCGATCCCACGTGGTACTCGAGCCTGGGAATGGGCATGGTGCCCACGCTCCAGCACGCGAGCGAGCGGGGTGCGTACGCGCTCGCAGATCTGCCGACCTTCCTCCTGCATCGCGAGCGGCTCAACCTGGAGGTCTGGGTGCGTGGGGATCCGCGCCTGCACAGCGGATTCGGCGTGATCGCGGTCAACCCGATGCGCGTGAGCGGCACCGACTATGGCGCCGCGATGGTGTTCATCGAGTTTCTGACGTCGGCGTCGGCGCAGGCCCTCATCCGCGACTTTGGCAGTGAGCGCTACGGGACGGCGCTCTTCCATCCGCTGCGCGAGGCGAGGAGCAGCGAATGATCTCCCTGCATCGGCAGCTCATCGTCTCGTCGTTCCTGGTCGGCGCGCCACCGCTCGCGATCGTGGCGGTCGTCAGCTTCCTGGTCGCCTCACGGCAGATCGACGCGGGCCTGCAGGAGCGCTTGGTGGCCGGGGTGCGGGGGACCGAGATCGCCGTGGAGATGTCCCTCGATCGCACCGAGGCGCGGGCCGCCGCCGTGGCTCGTGATCCGGAGCTGGTCCGCGCCGTGGCGGAGCGCCGACATGCCGCGGTCCTCGGTCTCGCGGAGCAGGCGCTGGACGTCATGGATGTGGAGCGCGTGACCATCGTCGACGTCCACGGACGTGTCCTGGCCCGGGGTCACGCGCCGGCCGAGGACGGCGACATCTGGGGCGAGACCGGGCTGCACCTGTCCCAGCAGAGCTGGAGCGCGGTCGGCAGCGGCAGTGCGGGGCTGGCGGCGCAAGTCACGGCTCCGATCATCGACGCCAACCAGCAGGTGCTCGCGTGGTTGGTCGTACAGAAGGCGATCGACCACACCATGCTGGTCGGCTTGCGCGGACAATTCGGCCTCGAGTTCAGCGCCTGGGACGGAGAGCGACTGCAAGCCACCACCCTCGCTTCGACCGCAGACCTCGCCGAGGCCGATCGCGCGCACCGAGCGATCTCGCCCCAGGCGCCCCTCTACCTCGGCCCCGCCCACCATTTCGCGCGCGCTTTCTTCCGGAACGAGGGTAACACGGCCTTGCTCGTTGGCGTTGACGCGCGCGCAGCAGCGACGCTCGAGACCCACCTGTCTCTGCTCTACCTGGCGGTGGCGCTCGGCCTCATCGGCCTCACGGTGGCAGGCGCTCATCTCTCGGCCCGTCGCGTGGCAGGGCCCATCCGGCGCCTGGCGAAGGCGGCCGAGGCCGCGGCCCGGGGCGAGCTCGACACGGCGGTGCCCCTGGAAGGGCCGCGCGAGGTGCAAGAGCTCGCCGCCAGCTTCACCAACATGCTCGGCAAGCGGCGCGACGCCGAGGAAGAGCTACGGCGCACCCAGGCCGATCTCGAGCAGCGCGTGGTGGCGCGCACGGAGGCCTTGCGTCAGAGCGAGGAGCATCTGAGCCAGTCGCGTCAGCTGGAGGCGCTCGGCCGCCTCGCAGGGGGTGTCGCCCACGATTTCAACAACGTGCTCACGGTGATCGCGGGCAACGCGGAGCTCCTGGCCCTGGATTTGAGCTCGATGGATGCTCCCGACGAGATCCTGCAGTGCGTCTCGGAGATCCAGCAGGGGTCGACCCACGCCGCGGAGATCATCCGGCAGCTGATGGCGTTCAGTCGGCAGCAGGTGAACGAGCCCGCAGTGATCGAGCTCGGCCGAGCCATCCTCGATCTCGAGCGGATGTTGCGCCGTCTGTGCACGGACGACGTTCTGCTGAGCATCGACGTGGAGGCGGGGCCACATCGCGTCGTCGCCGACCCCACGCAGCTCGGCCAGCTGCTGGTCAACTTGGTCGTGAACGCCCAGGATGCGCTGCCCGAGGGAGGTCACGTCTGGGTGCGCGTGCGCGACGCGCGCGAGTCGGGTTTCGGTAGCTCGGGCGCCGTCGGGATCGACCCAGGCGAATACGTGTGTCTCGAGGTGGCCGATGACGGCACGGGCATGGACGGCGAGACGGCGCGCCACATCTTCGAGCCGTTCTTCACGACCAAGGCCCCCGGGAAAGGCACGGGCCTCGGGTTGGCCACGGTCCACGGCATCGTGAAACAATGCGGCGCCCACATCCACGTCGACACGCAGCCGGGACGCGGCGCGGTCTTTCGCATCCTCTTTCCGGGCGCGGCGGCCGAGCCCGCCACGGCCCAGGCCTCGCTCGAACCCACGCCGCCCCAGGGCCGTGAGCGGATCTTGATCTGCGAAGACGAGCCGAACGTGCGCGAGCTGACGGCGACGTTCCTGCGCAGCGGCGGGTACGACGTCATCGTGGCCGCCTCGGGCCGCGAGGCGCTGGCGCTGGCGGGCGCGTCAGGCAGCGTCGCTCTGCTCGTGACCGACGTCGTCATGCCGGAGATGAACGGCGTACAGCTGAGCCGGCAGCTGCGCGAACGCCTGCCGGAGCTGCGTGTCCTGTATCTCTCCGGCTACACCGCGGCCATCATCGATTCGCGGACGGAGAGCGGCGCGCGAGACGAGCTGCTCGCCAAGCCGTTCACTCGGGCGGAGCTGCTCCGCCGCGTGCGTGGCGCGCTGGATGGTCCGCGCAGCGCCGGCGCCGTGACCACGCGAGGCTGAAGCGGCGGCGCTCTCCGGACGCGCCCCCGCCCGATCGACCTGTCCCGATTCTGGTCTACTCGGCGCGGGTCGCCTGGCGCTGCAGCTCGCGGGCTTGGCGAGCGTACAGGTCCATGGTCACGAGGAAGCCGAGCGCTTCGGTGTGAGCGTGGGTTCTTCGGTGCTCGTCGAGGACGCGTCGTAACCCTGTCGTGCCCAGCAGCGCCGTCGCCGACGAGGAGGCCGAGCCGAGCAGGTCGTGGATCGCCCCGTAGAGCGGGCCGGCAAAGAGCGCACCGCGCTGATCGTCGGGCGCTTCGCTCGGCAGCGGTTTGAGCAAACGCCAGCCGGCGTAGGCGCGCTTCAACGACAACTGGGCGAGCCTGGACAGCGGACCCTGACCGTGCAGAGGCAGCATCCGGTAGCCATTGACGGGGAGCCAGTAGACGCCCGGCGGCAGGTAACGCTGGATGATGGTCTCGGCGATCCCCGTGCTGCCCACGGGGGCGGGGAGCCGGAAAGCGTCGCTGATCGCGGCCGGCGAGAACGCGCACCAAGCGTTGCGCCAGGTCTGCCGCCAGCGCTGCGCCGCCCAGTGCCGATAGCGCTCGAGGATGTAATACAGGTCGAGCTGGTCGCTGACCTGGCCGGGAAATCGCGCGAGGTGGCCGAAGGCCTCTTCGAGGCGCTGCACCGGCGGTTCGAGCGGTCCGCTCCCGGTCACGCGGCGCAGGCGCGAGCGCATTTTCCGGATGATGACCGCCGCCAGCTCGGACGGGCTCGCCTGCCCCTGGAGGCCTCGGCGCCGGCCCTGGTGGCGCAACCAGACGTCGTAGTAGTAGCCCCGCAGGGTCTCTCCGCCCTCGCCGCCCAGCGGGACCAGGACCGAAGAGGATTCGGGCTTGCTGCAGGCTCGCTTCGAGTTGCCCGTTCCGTCGGTGGCCAGAGCCAGGAGCCGTGCGTTGGCCAGGAAGTAGTCGGGCTCGACCGAGGCCTCCGGCTCGACCCGGTGTGCGACGCCAGCGAGCTTGGCCACGCGTCGTGCCCACACCACGTCCTGGCTGCGCCGGCCACCTCGTGTCACCGCGATCAGCTCGCGCTCGTTTTGCGTCACGGAGAGCGCGAGGGCCAGGATGGTGCGGCTGTCGAGACCCGCCGTGAGCGAGAGCGGGCGCGGAACCGGGCCCTCGGACGCGAGCACGTGGCGCAGCGAGGAGCGCAGCGTCTCGATGACGCTCTCCACGCACTGTGCGATGCCCTGGGTGTCGCCCGGCTCCAGGCGCGCCTCTACTCCCAGGAGCGGCAGGGGGCTGGCCGTGGCGGCGCCGTCCTTCCAGCGCAGGAACGCGCCGCTCTGGAGCCTGCCGACGCCACGATACAGGCTGTGCCCGCCCAGGCTCCAGTCGCAGCCGAGCAGCGAGAGCGCCGATTGCGCGTCGAGCTCGAGCGGCGCTCGCGCGACGGCGTGGAGGGCGAGCTCGTGGGAGGCGACGAACAGGTGACCATCGCTCTGGACGAAGCGCGGGGCTCGCTGCCCGACGACATCCGTCACGATCACGGACTCGGCGCGCGCTTCATCCGCGATGACCGCGCAGAAGACACCACCGAGCCGGCTCACTGCCGCAGCGCCTGCCGCCGAGTAGGCGCGGATCACCTGCCGTGCCGGGGTCGCGCAGAAGTCGTCGAGCCGCCCGAAGAAGAGCACGGAGACGGGTCCTTCGGCGGCGACGTCGACCAGCGGAAACGCGCGCTCGCCGTCGGGCACGAGGGCTGCCCATGACCCGAACGTTCCCAGCTCTCCGCCTCGCACGGCGCTGGGGAGCGCCAGCTGCTGCTGGACCAGGGCCAGCAGCGCGCGCGGCGCGGGCGCGCGGGCGGCGGGGTTCTGGTGCGAGCCCAGACGGACGAGGAACTGGAACACCGGGGCGAGACGCTAGCCGCAGGCGGCGCCCGACGCCAGTCTGGGGACCGCTGGGCAGGAGGCCACGCCGAGACGCTCGGTTTTCGCTACTCTGGTCCGGGAGGAATCGTGGCCACCAAAAAACGCCTTGCTTCGAGAGCCAGCGTAGCCAAGCCCGGCCCGAGCCGGCGAGGCACGGGAAAATCCGCGCTGCGCGCAGCGCCGCCCCCGAAAAAGCCCCTCACGCACCCGGTCAAGCAGATCGCTGCCCGTGACGCGCCGCTCGTCGAACGGCTGCGCAAGATCTGCCTCGCTTTCCCTGACGCCGGCGAGCGCCTGTCACACGGCGAGCCCACCTGGTTTGCAGGCAAAGGCAAGGTCTTTGCCATGCTCGACAACCACCACCACGGCTCGTCACACCTCTCGGTCTGGTTGCCGCAGCCGATGGACGTCCAGGAGACCCTGATCGGCGCCGACCCCGACCGGTTCTTTCGCCCGCCCTACGTGGGCCCGAGCGGTTGGGTCGGCGTGGTGCTCGACACGAAGCCCGACTGGGCCATGCTGCAGGGGCTCGTTGACGACGCCTTCAGGCACGTCGCGAGCAAGAAGCTCCTGGCCTTGCTGGACGAGCGCTGAGCTCAGTAGAAGGCCGCGATGACGTCGACGAACAGGATCTTCACGATGGTCATGCTGGGGAAGATCATCGCGTAGGCGACGTCGGGCCGCTCCGTCTGCGAGACGTCGCTGGCGTAGGCGAGGATCGCCGGGTTGCCGCAGGCGCCCGCCACGATGCCGGCCGTCTCGTCGAAGGGCATACGAAAGACGAACAGTCCCAGGATCAAGACCGGCAACGCGAGCGCGAGCAGGACGATGACACCCAGCCCGAGCATCAAGAAGCCGGTGTGCGTGATCGTGGCGGCGAACTTGGGCCCGGATGCCATGCCGACCTGCGCGAGGAAGATGGTCAGCCCCAGGTTGCGCAGCACCAGGTTGGCGGACAGCGGCAGCGTCCAGCTCCGCCTGCCCGTGCGGCGCAGCTTGCCGAGGACGAGCGCGACGATCAGCACGCCCGCCAGGCCCAGCGAGAGCTTGCCCACGCCGGGGATCGGCAGCTGCAACGCGCCGAGCAGCAGACCCAGCGCCATGCCGACGCCGACGGAGATGTAGCTGAACTCGGCGGTCCCCTTGATCGAATCGCCAAAATACTGGCGCAGCGCCGCGAAGTCGCCGCGATGGGCCAGTACTCCGACGCGATCGCCCGCCTCGAGCGTGAGCTCGGGGCGCGCCAGGAGGTGGCCGTCTCCGCGCTGCACCTCGACGACGAGCGCCGCGTGTTTGCCCGGCAGGGCCAGCTCGGCGAGCGCCTTGCCCGCGAGCGCCGGGCGAGACGCGAACACGCGCAAGTAGTCGAGGTCGGCGCGATCCTCGACGAGCCGACCCGGCGCGGCCTCGCCCAGGATCTCGCGCGCGCGCTCCAGCTCCTGCTCGTTGGGCGCGACCGCCAGAACGACGTCGTCCTCGGCGAGCACGAGCTCGGGTGAAGCGGGGACGTTGCGGCCCTGTCGGCGGTGGGCGACGACCTGCACGCTGGCGGGCAAGCGGGTCGCGACGTCGCTCAGCAGCTTGCCGGACAGCGCCGGATTGCGCAGGGCGATCTCGAGCGTCGCTGCCCCGGCGCTCGAGGTGATGGCGACGGCCGGCTTCAACACGGCGGAGGTCACGTAGAGCAGCAAGATCGGTCCCGCGACGCCGAACGGATACGCAACGGAGTAGCCGACGGCGGCGTCGTCCGAGCCGAGCGCCGCGATCGCTGCTTGCAGCGCGGCGGTGCTGGTCCCCGAACCAGCAAACAACCCGAGCGCTTGACCGAGGCTCGTGTTCATCAGCCGCATGATCACCAAGCTCGCGGCGCCCGCCGTCAGCACGCCGGTCAGCGCCAGCAGGTTGGCACGGAGCCCCGCGCGGCTCGTCAAGCCGACGAAGAACTGGCTGCCGTACTGAACGCCCACGCTGTAAAGAAAGAGGGTGAGACCGAGCGTGCCCACCATCGGCGCCGGTACCGCTTTCGGGACCAGCCAGCCCATGGCGAGCGCGACGAAGAGCACGGCGCCCACGCCCAGCGAGAAGCCGGCCACGCGCATCTCGCCCAGAAAATAGCCGACGGCGATCGTGAGGAAGAGCGCCATCAGCGGTTGTTGTTCGAGCAGTGTCTTGATCAGGTCCATGCTGGGTTTCCGGGGCTGGCGCGGCGCTCGGGGAGCGCCGTGCGTTACTGCCGTGTAACAGTCGTCATCGAGCGCAGCGCCACGACCAGTGACTGGACGTGAGCGGACGACGGCGGAGCTGGAGAATGATTCGGCGACAATGATGCAGTGACGACGACTGCCGCCGTTGGGTCTTCGCTGCGCTCGAGGTAGGATCGATGCACCTGACTGGAGGCGTCTGCATGTTTCGGACCGTCGTCTTTGACACCAAATCCTACGATCGTGAACAGCTCGAGCGCGCGTCTCGCGAGCTCGACATCGAGTGGCGTTTCATGGAATGCCGGCTCTCGGCGGAGACGGCGTCGTCGGCGCTCGGGGCCCACGCGGTCTGCACGTTCGTGAACGACCAGCTCGATCGGCCCTGTCTCGAGGCGCTCGCGCGCCTGGGCGTCAAGCACATCGCGCTGCGCTGCGCCGGCTTCAACAGCGTCGACTTGCCCGCTGCCAAGGAGCTGGGCTTCTCGGTGACGCGCGTCCCGGCCTACTCCCCGTACGCCGTCGCCGAGCACGCCGTCGCGCTGTTGCTCGCGCTCAACCGCAAGATCCCGCGCGCCAGCAACCGCGTGCGCGATCTCAATTTTTCGCTCAGCGGCCTGGTCGGCTTCGACCTGCACGGCAAGACCGCCGGCATCATCGGCACGGGGAAAATAGGCCGCGTCACCGCCGAAATTCTGCGCGGATTTGGCATGCGGGTGCTGGCGTACGACAAGTTCCCGTCGCTCGAGTGGGCTCGAGAGTTTGGCGTGGAGTACACCGAGCCCCGTACGCTCGCGCGCGTCTGCGAAGTGGTCTCTCTGCACACCCCGCTCACGCCGGAGACCCACCACATCATCCGTCGCGAGACGCTGGAGCTGATGAAGCCGGGCGCCATCTTGATCAACGTCAGCCGCGGCGCGCTGATCGAGACGAAGGCGTTGATCGACGCGCTCAAGTGCGGCCGCCTCGGCGGCGTCGGGCTCGACGTGTACGAGGAGGAAGAGGGCGTGTTCTTCGAGGACCTGTCGGGCAGGATCCTGCAAGACGACGATCTCGCGCGTCTGCTCACGTTCCCCAACGTCCTGATCACCGCCCACCAGGCATTTCTCACCCAGGAAGCGCTCTCGGAGATCGCCCGGGTCAGCGTGACCAACCTCGTGGCCTTCTCGAAGGGCCAGCCGTTCCTACCCCAGACGGAGCTGTGAGGACCGAGCGCCCGTGGCGGATGCGCGACCGGCGAGGCCGCTCGACGTTACGCGCCGAGTGTGGGGTGTTGCGTTGACGTAACGTCGGTCGCGAGCCCGCTGCCATACGCCGCGGTGCCGAGCAGCCCGCCGCGGGCCAGACATGCAGCGGGCGGGGCTCGTTTCGAGGCGCGCACGACCGTGTGTCATGGCATCGTTGCTGCAGACGACGCACCGGAAGGTGAAAACGTTGCGGGTCTGGCCCGGTCGACCGTCGCCCCTGGGTGCCACGTGGGATGGCCAGGGCGTCAATTTTGCGATCTTCTCGGAGCACGCGAGCCGCGTCGAGCTCTGCCTGTTCGACTCGCCCGAGGCTCCGCGCGAAACGCAGCGCGTGGTCTTGCCGGAGCAGACGGCCCACGTGTGGCACGGGTATCTGCCCGACGTCGGCGTCGGACAGGTGTACGGCTACCGAGTGCACGGCCCGTATGCCCCGGAGCGGGGGCATCGCTTCAACGCCCGAAAGCTGCTGCTCGATCCCTACGCCAAGGCGATAGCCCGAGCGCTGGTGTCGCACGACGGCGTGTACGGCGAGGAAGCCGGTCAGCGCGACGTGGACAGCGCCGCCGTGGCGCCGCTCGCGTCCGTCGTGGCGCCGGATTTCGACTGGGGAGGGGACCGGCCGCTGCGCATCCCCTGGCGGGACACGATCGTGTACGAGGTGCACGTGCGCGGCTTCACGCGCCGCCATCCCGGCGTGCCCGAGCCGCTGCGGGGCACGTTCGCCGGCCTCGCGTCGCCGGCGGCGCTCGATCACCTGCGCGCGCTGGGCGTGACCGCCGTGGAGCTGATGCCCGTCCACTACCCGATCGACGAGCGCTTCCTGGTCGAGCGGGGCCGCTCCAACTACTGGGGCTACAACACGCTCGGGTTCTTCGCGCCGCATCCGCGCTACGCCGCTGGCGGAGCCACGGGCGCCGTCGACGAGTTCAAGGCGATGGTGCGCAGCCTGCACGCCGCCGGCATCGAGGTCATCCTCGACGTGGTCTACAACCACACGGCGGAGGGCGACCAGCGCGGGCCCACCCTGTCGCTGCGCGGCATCGACAACAGCGCGTATTACCGGCTCGCCGCCGATCGCAGCCGCTACATGGACTTCACGGGCTGCGGCAACTCGCTCAACGTCGCCCACCCGCGCGTGCTCCAGCTGATCATGGACTCGCTGCGCTACTGGGTGCTGGAGATGCACGTCGACGGCTTCCGCTTCGACCTCGCCAGCGCGCTCGCGCGCGAGCTGCTCGAGGTGGACCGGCTCGGTTCGTTCTTCGACATCATCGCGCAGGACCCCGTGCTCTCCGAGGTCAAGCTCATCGCCGAGCCCTGGGACCTCGGCCCCGGTGGTTATCAGGTCGGCAACTTCCCCGTGCTCTGGACGGAGTGGAACGGCAAGTACCGCGACACGGTGCGCCGCTTCTGGAAGGGGGACGGCGGCCTGCTCGGCGAGCTGGCGTCGCGCCTGGCCGGCAGCAGCGACCTGTACCAGCACACGGGGCGCTCGCCCCACGCCAGCTTGAACTTCATCACGGCGCACGACGGCTTCACGCTGCGGGATCTCGTCAGCTACGAGCGCAAGCACAACGAGGCCAACGGCGAGCAGAACCGCGACGGCAACGACCACAACGACAGCTGGAACTGCGGCTGGGAGGGCGAGACGAGCGATCTCGCGATCCAGCTCTTGCGGGCTCAGCAGCAGCGCAACCTGCTCGCGACCTTGCTGCTCTCGCAAGGGGTGCCGATGTTGCTCGCGGGCGACGAGCTGGGCCACACGCAGAACGGCAACAACAACGCCTACAACCAGGACTCTCCCCTGGCGTGGCTCGACTGGGACCTGTCCGCGGAGCAGCAGGCGCTGCTCACCTATGTGCGCGAGCTGATCGAGCTGCGCAAGACCGAGCCCGTGTTCCGCCGGCGACGCTTCTTTCAAGGTCGGCCGATCCACAGCAGCGAGCTCAAGGACCTCTACTGGCTCAGGCCCGATGGGCGGGAGATGAGCGTCGCCGACTGGCAGGCGGGGGACGCCCGCACGCTGGCGATGGCCCTGCCGGGCGACGAGATCGAGGAGCGGGACGAACACGGCGAGGTCATCGCGGGCCGCACCTACGCGATCTTGTTCAACGCGCAGAGCCACACCGTGCCGTTCCTGCTCGGCGCGCGGCGCCGTCCGCTGCGCTGGCGCTGTCTGCTCGACACGGCGGCGCTCGACACGGCGGCGCAGCCCAGCGAGGCGCCATCTTCCGAAGCCCGGAGCACGGCGCCGCGCTTCTTCGAGCCGATGAGCCCCATCCCGCTGCGTGCCCATTCGCTGGTCGTGCTGCGCGCCGAGTTCTCTCCGGCGTCCGCCGACGCGGTGGCGCCCGAGCGGCCTGTGGGCGACTAGCGACGCCGCCGCGAGATCAGGGCAAGACGGCGATCGCTCGCAGCGGGCCGCCCGAGCCGCCCGCGATCTTGACCGGCAACGCGATGACCCAGGCGCCGCGCGCCGGCAGCTCCACGAGCCGCGTCAGGTTCTCGAACGCGGGGATGTCGGCCCCCATCAGCACGCGATGCGCCATGAAGTCCTGGGATGGACCATGGTCGATGCTGGCCGTGTCGATGCCCACGGCGGCCACCCGGCGCTCGACCAGGGCACGCGCCGCCTCCGCCGAGATGCCCGGGAAATGCAGGTGCGATGCGTCGCCGGGTGTGTCGTCCCCGAAGTACGCCTTGCGCTCGGGCCAGCGCTGCGACCAGCCGCTGTGGACGAGCACGATGGTGCCGGGCGCGATGGCGCCCGACGCCGCTTCGAAGGCCTCCAGATCGGCGGGGACCAGCAGCGCGTCGGGATCTGTCGCGGCCCGCTCGCGCAGGTCGATGACGACGGCCGGCGCGACCAGGTGCTCGAGGCCGACACGTTCTGCGGTGGCCCCCTGGGCCGCGAAGTGAATGGGCGCGTCGAGGTGCGTCCCGCCGTGCTCCGGGCTGCAGAACGAGTTGGAGGCGTAGAAGTAGCCGCCGGGGGTCTGCCCGTGCTGAAGCTCGGTGAGCTGAAACCCCGAGGGCGAGGTGGGCCAGTAGAGCGTGCTCTGATCGAAGGCGTGGCTGAGGTCGACCAGGCGCTGGCCCGCGAGCGCGGCGCCGAGCGACCCGGTCGAGGTCGCGCTCGCCGCGTCGGCCGAGCGCGGCGCAGGTGTCGCGCTCGTGCACGCGAGCAACAGGCTCGCGGCGAGCGTGGCGCGACGGTCGAGTGAAGGGGCGCGCGAACGAGCGATGGGCATGGTCGAGCTCCTCGTCGGGGTCTTGCCGCACAGCCTACGCGATACCCGCCGTGGGCCGCTCGGGAATTTTGCGACGGAGCCCGCGGGCGGCGTCCTCGATTCATGTTCGCTGCTGGAGGTCTCCGCATCACGATCGCGTCGGCGCTGATGCTGGCCTGCCAGCAGCGCGACCGGGAGGTGTCCAGGCCACCCCCGAGCCCGAGCGTCGCGCGCGATGCGTCCGCCGCGGCGAGCGGTGCTCCCGCGCCGTCGCCCCGGGCATCACGGAGCGCGGACGAGTTTGAGCGCGAGCGCGAGCGGATGGTGCGCGAGCAGATGGTCGAGCGTGACATCGTCGACCCGCGCGTGCTCGCGGCGCTGCGGCGCGTGCCCCGCCATCGCTTCGTGCTCGAGCACACGCTCGAGCGCGCCTACGCCGACACGCCGCTGCCGATCCCCGCCGGGCAGACCATCAGCCAACCGTACATCGTCGCGTTCATGTCGCAGGCCGCGCAGATCCGGCAGGGCGCCCGCTGCCTGGAGATCGGGACCGGCAGCGGCTACCAGGGCGCCGTGTTGACCGAGCTGTGCGCCGAGACGTACAGCATCGAGTACTTGCCGGAGGTGGCCGAGTTCGCGCGCCGTAACCTACAGAGCGCGGGTTTTCTCGAGCGCCGCTTGTTCCTGCGCGTGGGAGACGGCTACGCGGGGTGGCCCGAGCGCGCGCCGTTCGACGCCATCCTCGTCACCGCGGCACCGGAGACGGTGCCGCCGCCGCTGCTCGACCAGCTCGCCGTCGGCGGCCACCTGGTGATCCCCGTCGGCGGCCCGAGCGGGCAAGAGCTCGAGGTCTGGAAGCGGGTCGCGCCCGGCGCAGCGCGCGCCTCGTTCGAGCGCACGGCGGTGATGAGCGTGCGCTTCGTCCCGTTTCTCGGGCCTCATTGATGCCGGCCGTCGGGGGGTGGACGGTCCCTCCGAGCGCATCCTCGCCCCGCGCAGAGTTCACTTCGGTGTCAGCGGCGCGCGATCGACCTCGCTCCCCGCCAGCCTACCGAGTCGTGCGGGTGCGGGTCCAGGTGAGAAGACTGGCGTCGACGTCACGACGCGCGGGTGGCGACGGGTCCGGATTCGGCGACGGGCTGCACCGAAGCGCTGGGGGCGCTCGCGGCAGTGACGCCGGGGCGCGCGGGCGCAGGTGCATACGTCTCGTTCGACTTGATCGCGATGTACACCGACGAGCTCATGCCCAGGAGCAGCAACGTCGTGGCGTCGAAGGTGGGGAACGTGGTCGCCCCGGGCTGCTGAAATGTCCCCACCAGGAAGCTGAGGGCGAAGGCGACGTTGCAAACGACGGTCTGGAAGCGATGGATGCTGACCCCGTTTTCGTCGGACAGGATGTCGGCGAACAGGCCGTGCGAGGGCTCGGCGTCCTGATGGCGCGCCACCTGGGCTTCCTGCTGCCGCGTGTCGACGATGCGTCCAGCGACGCCGGTGGCGGCGCCGACGCCGAGCAGCGAGAGGCAGGTCCCGTTCAGCGGCCAGA
>Ga0315910_10002524_pt1 | contig 16011 bp, 12 predicted proteins | sample EdamamesoilMG_FD_204470 | JGI IMG/M metagenome (GOLD analysis project Ga0315910, IMG submission 204470) | Garden soil microbial communities collected in Santa Monica, California, United States - Edamame soil | ecosystem: Environmental > Terrestrial > Soil > Garden | place: USA: California... | reverse complement strand
TCGACAAGGACACGACGCTCTTTCCGTCCTGGAATCCGACGCTCGCCGGCGCACTCCGCGACGAGACCGCACGTTTCACCGACTTCGTCGTCCGCCAGGGCGACGGGCTGATGAGCACGCTCTACACCGCGGGCTTCTCCTTCCTCGATGGGCCGCTCTTCGGGCTCTACGGCGTCACGCAGCCCGCGGGGTTCGTCCCCGGGTCGCAGGTGATGCTGCCGGCCGGTCAGCGCTCCGGCATCCTCACCCAGGCGTCGCTCCTCGCGTCCCACGCCCACCGCAATCAGACGTCGCCGGTGCACCGCGGCATCGTCGTCCGCGAGAACATGCTCTGCCAGCCGCTCGATCCGCCGCCGCTCGACGTGAACGTCACGCCGCCGGAGCCGACACCGGCCACCACCACACGCGAGCGCTTCGCCAACCACGAGGCGGATCCGATGTGCGCCGGTTGCCACGTGCTGATCGACCCGATCGGACTCTCCTTCGAGCACTACGACGCGATCGGCGCCTACCGCACGACCGACGGGCCCTCCGATGTCGACGCCTCCGGCGAGATCATCGAGGGCGGCGCCGACCTCGCCGGTACCTTCGTCGGGGCCATCGAGCTCGGTCAGAAGCTCGCCCAGAGCCCCACCGCTCGCGATTGCCTCGCCAACCAGTGGTTCCGCTTCGCGCTCGACCGTATCGAGTCGGTGGACGATGCGTGCAGCGTCCAGGCCATCCACGACGGCTTCGCACAGTCGGGAGGCAACATCCGAACGTTGCTTGCCGGGATCGCGAAGAGTGAAGCCTTCCGCAACGTCCGCGCCGTCGGAGTGTCGCCATGACCATGATCCCGAGTCGATTCACCACCTCGCGGCGCGCGCTCTTGAAGAGCCTCGGCGCGAGCACCGTCCTTTCGCCCTTCTTGCCGATCCTCAACGCCAGCGGTCAGGAGCCGCTGTTCCCCAAACGCCTGCTGCTCTTCTTCACGCCGGACGGCACGTCGTCGATCGATCACGGCGGCGCTCAGGTGGATTGGAAGCCGACGGGGACGGAAACCGATTTCATGCTGTCCGCGACCCACGCCCCGCTCGAGCCTTTCAAGTCGAAGCTCGTCATCCCCTGGGGCATGAGGTTCAGCGCGGGCGGTGCCGGTCAGGAGCACGCCTTCGGCATGTCGGGCCTCTGGTCCGGTGCGACCTTGAGCGGGCCGAGCGGCGACGCGAATTTCGACGGCGGCAACGGCAACCGCACGGGCTGGGGCAGCGGTCCCACCATCGACCAGATGATCGCCGAGGCGAGCGGCCCGGAGCTCCCCTACGCGCGGCCGGTGACCGACGCGGTGCAGGAGACGCTCTACCGCACGCTCGAGCTCGGCGTGCAGTGCTCGGAGCCGGACAGCAAGCACCGCATGATCTACAAGGCCGCCGATCAGCCTCTCCACCCGGAGATCAACCCGAAGGCGGCGTTCGATCGCCTGTTCGGGATGCCGATCGCGGAGCCGGATCCGCAGGTTCCGGATGCTCAGGTCGCGCGCAAGCGGGCGCAGCTCGCCGCGCTGATGCAGCAGACGGAGCGGTTGCGCTCGCGGGTCGGCTCGCAGGAATTCGAGAAGATCGACGCGCACCTCGCCGGGCTCTCCGCCCTCGATCGCCGGCTCAACGGCACGACGACGACCGTCGGCTGCACGGTGCCTACGGAAGCGCCCGCTTCCTCGAACGTTCGCTTCGAGAACAGCGCGACGTTCGAGGCCGAGTGCACGGACATGATGGACCTCGTGACGCACGCCTTCGCCTGCGATCTCACGCGTGTCGCCAGCGTTCAGCTCTCGCGTGGCTTCAGCGGCATCGTGCACTCGTGGGTCGGCGCGACGCAGGGCCACCACACGGTGTCGCACAACGACGGTGACAATCGCGCGATCCTGACCGCCATCGACGTCTGGTACGCCGAACAGTTTGCCTATCTGCTTGCGGGGCTCGACGCCGTTCAGGAGGGCGACGGCACCATGCTCGACAACACGCTCGTCGTGTGGGGGCGTGAGATGGCGGCCACCAATCATCGGATGCAGCCGATCCCGCTGATCATGGCGGGGAGCGCCCGCGGCGGCCTCGTCACCGGGCGGTTCCTGGATCGGAACCGCGAACCGCACGCCAAGGCGCTCGTCTCGATCTGCCAACTGATGGGCCTCGACGTGAACGGCGTCGGCGACCGCGATCCCGATTCGGGCCCGCTCGCCGGGCTCGTCTGAGCCGTCGCTCGCCGGGCGTCCCGGGTCGGGGGCGGCCGTGGTAGTAGTCGAGCCCGATGCGTGGCGGTGCGCGGTGGGCCGCGGTCTTCCTCGGGGGAGTGCTGTGGTTGCCGTCGCCTGCGCGCGCGGAAGAGCCGGGCGCTGCGAGCGAGGCCGGTCCGATCATCGTCGTTCACGCCGATTCGGCCTGTCCGGCGGCCGCGCCCGTGACCGGGCGGCTCGCTGCGATCCTCGGGTTCCCGCCGGGGACCGTGCTCGATGAGCTCGCCGAGCTCACGCGCGAGGGGAGCGGCCTCTCGGTTCGGCTGCGCGGCAAGGACGGCCGCCTGCTCGGCGAGCGGGTGCTGCCTTCCGATGACGACTGCGAGGCGCTGGCCCACGCGGCGGCCGTCGTGCTCGCGAGCTGGCTCACGGACGCGCATCCCGAGTTCGTCGTCTCGTCACCGACGGAGGAGGGTCCCGCTCCGGCGCCCGCGCCATCGTCGCCTCCGCCACCTCGGGTCGCCACGGGAACGGTGCTCGCCACGGGTCGAGTGCAGCCCGTGCCCGTTCTCCGCGTGCGACTCGCGCTGTCGCTCGGCGCCGAGGTCAGCGGCGGGGACGGCGTTCCGGCGGCGGCGCTTTCTGCGGCGCTCACGCCGCCCGGCGCCGGGCTCGGCCTCGTCGCGCGGGTGGCGTTCGCGTTGTCGCAAAGCCTCACGCTCGAGAGCGGCGACGCGTCGTACTCGCGGTACCCGCTCGGAGTCGGTGGTGTTCTTCGTCTCGAGCCGAGACCCTTCGGTGTCGAGCTCCAGGCAGGTCCGGCACTCGGGTGGTTGCGGGTCTCGGGTCAGGGTTTCTCGCCGAACCACACGCACAACGACGTGACCTTCGGCATCCTCGGTGCGGCCCGCGCCGGCTACCCGCTCGGTGCGGTCGAGCCCTTCATCGAGGTTCAGGTCGTCGGCTGGCTCACGAAAGCCACCGTGGTCGTCGACGACCCAAGCACCGGCGTGAGCCTGCCCCCTGTCGCGTTCGCAGTCCTGGCTGGAGCGGCGCTTCTGCCGTAGACGTGCGAGGTTTGTTCGCGCCGCGGCACGGAGTGAGCACCGTCATGGACAAACCCCGCATGAGCCTGATGCGCCCCCTCCTCCTTTCGTCCCTCCTGTTTTCCGCCTGCGGTGGGCAATACGACGTGGGGGAGCAACCGAGCGCCGAGAGCGGCGGTGTGGGCGGTAGCGGGGGCACCGGCACGGGCGGCTCCGGTGAATCGGGGAGCGGCGGGAGTTTCATCACGGGGGCGACCGGCGGTGCGAGCACGAGCGGCGGCACCGGCGGCGCCGACGTCGGCAACGGAGGCGCGAGCGCGGCGGCACCGGGCAGCGGCGGCAACCCGATGATGACGGGCGGTACGAGCACGAGCGGAGGCGTCGGCGGGAGCTCCGCCGTCGGCGGCGCCGGGATGATGCCCGCCGAAAACTTCGTCTGCGGCGTGCCGGAGTTCGACCTCGAGGACGTCGAGCCCGCCGACGAGTTCACGATCCGAGATCGCCTGACTCGCTTCTTCTTCGACGAAGGTGCCGATGCTTCAAGCCCCGCGCTCGAAGGCGATCTCTCCGAGCGCGCCACCGAGCTGGTTCGCGCCTGGCTCGCTGATGCGCGCGACACCGGCACGGTGCCCGCGGGCCTCGCCGCGTTCATGCGCGATTTCATGCTCGATCGCATCGACGGCGCGGAAGACGAGCTCGAGCTGGGAGAAAGCTGGGGTGGTGTCCTCGCCGGTGAGGCCGCGACACTTGCGTCGCTGATGACCTCCGACGTCAATCCTCGGAAGACGTACGGCATCTTCAGCGACGCCGCGCAGCTCTGGCCGGGCCCGTCCGCGCGCGGGGCCTGGATCGCGGACAAGCTCTTCTGCATGCCGATCGAGCCCGGTCCGGAGGGCATGATGCCCACGCCCGAGCCCCCGCCCGGGCAGACGCGGCGCGAGGCACTCACGGTGGGCGTCTCCCAGCCCGTCTGCCTCGGTTGTCACTCCATCATCGATCCGCTCGGGTTCTCGATGGAGATCCTGGCGCCCGAAACGGGCGAGGTTCGCAGCACGGACAACGGCCTGCCGATCGACGCCTCGGGCGTGTTCACGTCGGAGACCGGCAGCAACTATATGTTTACGGACATCGGCATGCTTTCGATGCTGCTCTCGACCTCGTGCGACGTGGCGCGGTGCTTCGTGACGCAGCTCTTCGACCGTGCCGTCGCCGTTTCCGCGATCGAGAGCTACGCCCAGTCCGACGTCGACTGGGTCCTCTACCAGTTCGCCAGGGACGATTCCTTCACCCTCGAGGATGCCCTCGTCAGCCTCGTTCAGACTCCAGCCTTCCTCCGCTAGGCAGGTGTATGCTCAGCACGTGCGTGGGATCGATCTCGAGTCGGCGGCAGGGCAAGCAAGCGGGCCCGAGGCGCATCCTGCCGTCGAGCTCTCGCTCGACACGGTGTATCGCGCGCACTCCGAGCTCGTCTCGCGCTGGATCCGGCGCCTCGAGCCGCGCGAGGATCCCGAAGATCTGCTGCACGAGGTCTTTCTGGTCGTGCAGAACCGCCTGCCGACCTTCCGCGGCGACGCGGCGATCACGACCTGGCTCTTCGCCATCACCGTTCGCGTCGTCGGCGGCAGGCGGCGCAAGCAGAAGCTCCGTCGATTGCTGTTCGGTCGCTTCGAGGGTGACCGGAGCGACCAGCCGTCACCCGCGACGCCCGAAATGCAGGCCTCGCGCAGCGAGGCGTCACGCGTTCTCTACGAGCTTCTCGAAGGGCTCGGCGAAAGGGACCGTACCTTGCTGATCCTGTTCGAGCTCGAAGGGCTCTCCGGCAAGGAGATCGCGGCGGTGATGGGCGTTCCCGAGCGCGGTCTGTGGACCCTGCTTCATCGAGCGCGCGGCCGCCTCAAGCGGGCCTACATCGAGCGCTACGGCATGCCGGAAGGCGGCGCGCCGTGAGCGACCTTCGGGAGCCTTCACGCCTTTCGTCGGGATCCGACGAGGATCCTGTGCTCCGGCGTCTCGGTGGGCTCGCTCGCGCGGCGTCGGATCAGGGGCCGCTCGGTCGAGACGCGCTCGAGCGGGTGCGAGCGCGGCTGTCTCGGAAGCCGCCGTCCTTGGTGCTCGGCATTCGTCTGCGGGCGCTGGCCATGGCGGTGGCGGCGGTCGGGCTGGCGGGGGTCGCCGTGGCCAGCTTTGCGCTGTCGTCCCGACCGCGCCCGGCAAGCGTTCGTCTCGAGCCCGCGCCGTCCGCCGTTCCGCCGCCGCCGAAGCGCCACGTGCCCGTGACGAGGGCCGCCCCTCCCGCGAGCGTCGCGCCGGTCGCGGAGGTGATCCCCGAGCCCCACCCGGTCCCCCACAAGGCGCCGTCCGCCCTGCCGAGCGCGAGCGCTGCCGGCCGTCTCGCCCAGGAGTCGGCGATGCTCGACGCCGCGCTCACCGCGCTCCGCCGCGACCGTGACCCGGCGCAGGCGCTCGTGCTGCTCGATCGCCATGCGGCGTCGTTCCCGGATGGCGTGCTGGTGCTCGAAGCCCGGGTGGCGCGCGTCGACGCGAACCTCGCACTCGGGCGGAAAGCCGAGGCACTTGCGCTCCTCGAGCGTCTCCCGCTCGAGCGGGTGGGTCGCGGGGTCGAGCTTCGGCTCGTGCGGGCCGAGCTTCGCGCCACGAGCGACCCCGCCGCCGCGCTCGCCGACTTCGATGCGGTGCTCGCCGGAGCGCCGGGGAAGAATCTGGAGGAACGAGCGCTCCACGGACGGGCCCGGTGCCGCGTGTCGACGGGCGACCGTGCCGGCGCGCGCGCGGACGCCGAACGCTACCTCGCGAAGTATCCGAGCGGGCGCTTTGCCGAGGCGCTGCGTCCTCTCGTGTCCGAGCGCTGAGCCGTTCGCTACGGCAGGGCTAGGAGGCGGATCTCGTCGGTGTTCCCGGTGACCTGGAAGACACCCACGGGGGACGGTGTCCAGGTGGGCGATACGTTGAAGGGCAGGCTGTCGACGGTCGTCGGATCGGAGAAAACGCCCGTCACGAAGGAGATACCTGTCAACGAAGGGTCCCACGAATCGGCGAAGTACCGCTCGCCCGCCACGCGGAAGAGTCTCAGGTGGTCGCCAAGGCTCGCGATCCTCGTCCAGGTGTTTGCCGTATCCTTGGGCGCCTGGGCGAGGAAGGACGGGTAGTAATATTCACCGTTCACGTAGTCTTCAAAGGTGTTCTGCGCGTACACGTAGTCGCCGGCCACTGCGACCGTCGTGGGGTGCGTGAAATCGGAAAGCGCCTCCGGTTCCCCGCCGCCGAGAGAAGCTCGCAGGAGTGACCAACGTTCACTGTCGCCGTCTTTGTGGGAGTAGGTCACGAAGTAGACGTGGGAGTCGTCGACGGCGATTCGGCCGATGTTATCGTCTGGAACGTCGAGCACGAGCTCGGGCGCAGCGCACTCGCTCGTGGGGATCGAGTAGATGTCGCCGCCGACCACCACGAAGTCGCGATCGCTGCGGCTCGCCGTGCACGGCGAGCCGCACCACCCGCCGTTTCGCTGCGGTGTCTCGCCGTCGAAGAGGCGCTCGCCCACGGCGCCGCCGATCGGCACGCGCACCAACGAGTCATTTTCGCTGTCGGAGTCGCCACCGTCGAGGTACACGTAGACGTGGATTCGCGTGACCGCCAATTCCAGCGGGCCGTCGAGCCCCGCGATGAGCGTTCGGTCGTCGCTGCCGTCGAACGCTCGTGCTCTGAGCCGCCCATCGTGGGAGTAGTTTCTGAACTGGTCCGTGGCCCCGTACTCGAGCCAGTAGACGTGGGTATCGTCCGCCGCGATCGCGCGAACGTTGTCCCCGCGTGCGAACAGGCAGCCCGCGCCGGCCGCGCAATCGCCGCTCTCGCCGCTCTCGCCGCCTTCGCCGCCCGCGCCTGCCTCGGCCACCGATCCGGCAGTGCCGGCTAGCGCGCCGATCGCCCTGCATTCCCAGCTGCCGGCGCCCGCCCTGCCGCCCGTTCCGCCGGAGGCCCCTACGCCGCCTGCAGCGTCCCCAGCCGTCGCACCCGTCCCACCTCGCGCTCCGGTGCTTCCACCAGCCCCGCCCACCCCAACCGTAGCGCCTTCGCCCGCCTCGCCCCCAACACCCGAGCCGGCGCGTCCACCGGTGACGGGCCCGCCGCTCTTGCCCGCGGTGCTCGCACCGCCACTGCCCGCAGGTCCCCCGGGCACATCGTCCACGCGGTCGACGGTCGAGCTCCCCTCACACGCCGTCACCCAGAGCAGTCCCACCGCGGAGCTCGCCCACCACAACGTTGTCCTCGCTTGCATCGTCCCCACCTATTGTCCGTCGGTCACGGGACGCAGAATTCGGCGCTGTGGTCTTTGCAGAAGTCCGCCACGCAGTCGAGGTAGTCCGTGACCTGGTCGGAGCAGGCCTTGGCCACGGTGCAGATGTCTTCGAGCGACGCCGTGCACTCGAGCGACGCGTCGTACGCTGCCCGGCAGCCCGAGGTCTCCGCTCGCGCGTCCTCCGACAGGCAATTGTCCTCGCACTGGATCAGTTCCGCCCCGGGACAGCGCTCGTCTTTCCCCTTCTGGCAGAGCTCGGCGCAATCGGGCCGCCCGGTGGCGACGCTCGAGCCGCCGCAAGCAGCGGGTAGAGCTCCCGCGAGCACGAGCACCACCGCCAAAAATCCGCGCCGAACCACCACGACCCAAGGTAGCATCGTGCGGCCACTTCGGCTCAAACTGGGCTCGTACCGCGGAAATCCCGGCATGCGGTGCGGCCGCTCCCCCTGAATGCTGGCGTGGCCGGACGGAGAGGACTAGGTTCCGCGCAGAACTGCGACCAAACCGATGTTTACCTGGGTAGCAAAAAGGGTCTTCGGCACTTCCAACGAGCGCGCGATCCGCCGCATCCAGCCCCTGGTCGGGAAGATCAACGCGCTCGAGCCGGAGCTCGAAAAGCTGACGGACGCGGAGCTTCAGGCGAAGACGCCCGAGTTCAAGCAGAAGCTCGATCAGGGCGCGACGCTCGACGACCTTCTGATCGAGGCGTTCGCCGTGTGTCGCGAGGCCAGCCGCCGCGTGCTCAAGATGCGGCACTACGACGTACAGCTGATCGGCGGTGCCGTCCTGCACAAGGGGTCCATCGCCGAGATGCGCACCGGTGAGGGCAAGACCTTGGTGGCGACGCTGCCGGTCTACCTGAACGCGCTCGAGGGCAAGGGCGTCCACGTCATCACCGTGAACGACTACCTCGCCAAGCGCGACGCGGAGTGGATGGGCCGGCTGTACAAGTTCCTCGGCCTGAGCGTGGGGACGATCGTGAACGGCCAGTTCGACGAGGAGAAGCGCGCCTCGTACAAATCCGACATTTGCTACGGCCAGAACAACGAGTTCGGCTTCGACTACCTGCGCGACAACATGAAGTATTCTGCGCTCGATTACGCGCAGCGCCCGCTCAACTACGCGATCGTGGACGAGGTCGATTCGATCCTGATCGACGAGGCCAGAACGCCGCTCATCATCAGCGGCCCGGCCGAGGCCGCCAGCGACAGCTACAAGACGCTGAACGAGGTCGTGGCCCGGCTGCGCAAGGACGAGCACTACAACGTCGACGAGAAGGGCTGGAGCGCGACCCTCACGGACGATGGCGTGGAGCACGTGCAGAAGGCGATCGGCCTCTCGAATCTGTACGACCCGGTGAGCGTGCAGACGCTCCACATCATGAATCAGCTGCTGCGCGCCCATGCCCTCTACAAGCGTGACCAGCACTACATGGTCTCGCCCGACGGCAAGGTGCTGATCATCGACGAGTTCACGGGGCGTGTGCTGCCCGGCCGGCGCTGGAGCGACGGGCTACATCAGGCGGTCGAGGCCAAGGAGAACGTGCGCATCCAGGAGGAAAGCCGCACGATGGCCACGATCACGTTCCAGAACCTGTTTCGCATCTACAAGAAGCTCGCCGGCATGACCGGCACCGCCGAGACCGAGGCCCAGGAGTTCTCCTCCACCTACAAGCTCGACGTGGTCGTCATCCCGACGAACAAGACCAACATCCGGAGCGACGATCACGACGTCGTCTACAAGACGGAGCGCGAGAAGTTCAACGCGCTCGTCCGCGACATCCTGCAGCACCACGAGGAGGGCCGCCCGATCCTCGTCGGCACCACCAGCGTCGAGAAAAGCAGCGCGATCGCCCGCATTCTCTCGAAGAAGAACGTCAAGCACGCGGTGCTGAACGCCAAGCACCACGAGAACGAAGCGTTCGTCGTCGCACAGGCCGGCCGCAAGGGCGCGATCACCGTTTCCACGAACATGGCCGGTCGCGGTACCGACATTCTGCTCGGCGGAAACCCCGAGATGATCGCCCGTCTCGCGCTCAAGGAGCGCGGACTGACGCAGGACGGCGACCCGGAGGTCTTCGCCGAGCTCGTCGCCAAACACGAGCGCGAATGCAAGGTCGAGCACGACGAGGTGGTCGAGCTCGGCGGGCTGCACATCATCGGCACCGAGCGTCACGAGTCGCGCCGCATCGACAATCAGCTGCGCGGGCGCGCCGGCCGCCAGGGGGACCCGGGCTACAGCAAGTTCTACCTGTCTCTCGAAGACGACTTGATGCGCATCTTCGCCGGCGATCGGGTGAAGAACCTGATGGACCGCATGGGCATGCCCGACGACGAGCCGATCGAGCACCCGCTGGTCACCCGCAGCATCGAGAACGCGCAGCGAAAGGTCGAGGAGCGCAACTTCGACGTGCGCAAGAACCTGCTCGAGTACGACGATGTGATGAACGCGCAGCGGAAGACGGTGTACTCGCTCCGCCAGCAGCTCCTGGCGGGTCGCTACACGCCGACCGCCGTCGACGAGATGGGCAAAGCGACCGAGGACGAGCGCGAGATCCCGATCGATCCCGAGATCCAGACCAAGCTCGAGGGTCCGGTCGCCGGCATCGTCGGCTTGTTCTGTGACCCGCCGCTCGGCGTGGTGAAGGACAACGGCAAATCACGCTACCCGACGGCCGAGGAGCTCGAGAAAGCCGCGACGCTGGTCGAGCTCGAAGCCCTGCAGCACGAGGTCTACCAGCTCTGGGGCGTCAGGCTCGGCATCGAGGGCAGGCAGAAGCGCACCCCGAGCTCGGTCCACGCGGAGCTCGTCGAGCTCGTACCCAAAGGTCTCTCCGAGCAGCGCGAGCGGGTGCTCGATCTCGTCGATCGCGTCGTCAGCGCGATCGTCGAAGAATCGTGCCCCGAGAACAAGCAGCCCGAGGACTGGGACTGGAAGGGCCTCCACGAGGGCTTCCAGGAGCACTTCGTCGGCAAGCTCGATCGATCGGTCGACGACCTCGGTGAGGCCGACGCCGTCGCTCGCATGGCCTACCAGCGCGCCGAGGAGCTCTACTTCCAGCGCGAGGCGGCGCACGGCGTGGAGTTCGCGCTCCGCCTGTTCCGCCACATCTACGTCGAGAGCATCGACGAAGCCTGGGTCGATCATCTCTCGAACATGGAGCACCTACGCGACGGCATCGGCCTTCGCGGCTACGGACAGCGTGATCCGAAGAACGAGTACAAGAAGGAGGGCTTCAACCTCTTCTTGAACATGATGGCGAAGGTTTCGGGCACCGTGCTCGTGAAGTTCTTCGGCGCGCCGGTGGCCAAGAAGGAAGAGCTCGCCGCCATGGAGCAGGAGGCCGAGCGTCGCTACCAGGACGAGCTCGCGCACGTGGTCGCGCAGCACCCGAGTGCGGACGCGGAGGATCCGGCCCAGGCGCTGGCCGAGCTCCGCGAGGCTGCCGCGCAGCCTACGCCCCAGCGGCCCGTCCAGGCGGCGCCGCGCATCGGCCGCAACGACCCGTGTCCCTGCGGCTCCGGCAAGAAGTTCAAGAAGTGCCACGGCGCGATCCTCGAAGAGGAAGGCGCCGCGGACGACGACGGCGACGAACCGCAGCCGCGGGCGTAGCGCCGGGCGGCCTAGCTGCCCGTGGGCGCCTCTTCCACGACTGCGCAACGCCCGGCGATGCAGCGTGGCGAGAGCTCTGGGGGTATTTCCCCCAGGCATTCCGGACAGCCGATGTCGACGCAACGGTTGACGAGGTAGTCCGTCGAGCTCAGCGCGACGACGTCACCGGGAGTGCACGCCGCGCAGCACTCGATGCCATTTCGCAGGAAGCAATCGTCGTTGATCTCGCACGCGGTCGACGCCGTCGTGCGGAGGTCGACGACGCCGCACTGGTGGTTCGCGCACGTTGCAAGGTAGTACTGGCTGGTCTGCGATGCGGGCGGCACTTCTGCGCACGGCTCACACGCCACGTTGCCGCACGGGCGGTAGTCGCCGGCCAGCGCTCGCACGGCGTTCAATCCTTTGGCGGTATCGAACGGTGCATCCGGACAGAGGCCGCAACACCCGGTGCTCCCGACGATGCAGTCCGTCGGCGCGTCGCAAGCGTCCGTCGCCGGCCTCGAGCCGGGGCACACCCAGAGACATTCGGCGATCGACGAGAAGCGATTCGGGCTGCCGAGGCACTTGTGCAGAGCCCCCGGCCTGCACTCGCCGGTTTCGGGGTCGTGGTAGACCATCTGCGGGCACTCGCCCAAGCTAAACTCGGGCGGTGTGTCGCACGCTCCCGTCATTCCCGACGCGCCGGACGTCGCGCCCGCTCCCGCTTGCCCCGTTCCGCCGCCGCCCGCCATGCTGGCGCCACCGACGCCCCCGCCGCCGCCCGAGCCGCCGCTCCCGCCGCTCCCGCCGTCACCGGGCGTGAAGGTGCTTTCCCCACCGCAAGCTGACCCAGCCGCCAGAACGACCAACGTCAGCCCGTATCGCACGCAGCGCATCCCCACTCTTCAGCAAGCGGCGTGCCTTCACCCCTCGCTGCCGGCCCGCAAGGATCTGCCGTATTTTCCGGGGTACTTCCCGCCCTTTGGCACAGAAGCGCTGGCACACCCGGGCAGGGCTGGCATGCCGGGCCGTTTGGCCTTCCGTGGTAGGTGTTTTCCCGATGATCGAGGTCGATCACCTCACGAAAGACTATGGCACCGTGGTCGCGGTCCGCGACCTGTCGTTCCGGGTCGGAGAGGGGGAGATCGTGGGGTTCCTCGGTCCGAACGGTGCCGGGAAAACGACGACGCTCCGCATCCTGGCCGGGTTCTTGGGCGCGACCGAGGGCACCGCCCGCGTTGCCGGCTTCGACATCGTGCGTGAGTCGCTCGCGGCGCGTTCGAAGCTCGGATACATGCCCGAGGCGGCGCCGCTCCATCCCGAGCTTCGCGTGCGCGAGTACCTCGCGTTTCGTGCCGAGATCAAGCGGGTCGCGCGCCGCGAGCGCACGAAGGCGATAGAGCGCTCGCTCGAGCAGGCCAAAGTGACGGACGTGGCCGAGACTCCGATCGCCCACCTGTCCAAGGGCTATCGGCAGCGGGTGGCGCTCGCCGACGCGCTCGTCTCGAACCCTCCGCTCCTCATCCTCGACGAGCCGACGGCGGGTCTCGACCCGAACCAGATCGTCGAGGTGCGTCGACTGATCCGCGAGCTCGGGCAGTCCCACACGATCCTGCTCTCGACCCACATCCTGCCCGAGGTCGAAGCAGTCTGTGATCGCGCGCTGATCGTCGCGCGCGGCAAGCTCGTCGGCGAGGGCACGCTCGCGGAGCTCAAGGCCGCCCGATCCGCGAGCGCGCTCGAGATCGTCGCGCGCGGCGACCAGGCAACGTGCGAGGCAGCGGCCTCGGCCACCCCGGGCGTGAAGCGAGTGAGCGCCTCGGTGCTCGAAGGCGAAAGCGCGCTGGTTCGGCTCGACGTCGAGCTCGGCGCGGGCGAGGAGGCGGGCACGGTCGCGGAGCGGCTGGTTGCGGCGCTCGTGAGTGGGGGCGCCGGCGTCCAGCGCGTGAACGCGGCGCGGGCGTCACTCGAGGAGGTGTTCCGGGAGCTCACGGCGCGCGAACCCGAACCCGAGCCCACGCCGGCTGCCCAGGGTGGCGAGGCATGAGCGGATTTCTGGGCGTCTACCGGCGCGAGATGCTGAGCCTATGGATGACGCCGCTCGCCTGGGTGCTGCTCGTCGTCTTCCTCTTGCTCCAGGGGGGCATCTTCTACGCCATCGTCGTTCACTTCTCGAGCCTCGCCGACCTCGCGGTGGAGACGGGTCCGATCGAGGCGTACTTCGGGCAGCAGTCGGTGTTCTTGCTGATGACGCTGCTCCTGCTCTGCCCCGCGCTCACCATGCGCACGTTCGCCGAGGAGCGCCGGAGCGGGACGATCGAGACCCTGCTCACCGCGCCGGTCACGCCGGCCGGCGTCGTGCTCGGAAAGTACGCCGCCGTCCTCACCACCTACGTCGCGCTGTGGGCGCCGACCGTGCTCTATGTCCTGATCCTCAGAAAGACCGGCGCCGTCGACCCCGGCGCCGTGCTTGCCAGCTACATCGGCCTCTTCGGCATCGGAGCGAGCTACCTCGCGCTCGGCACGCTCACGAGCGCGCTTTCGAAAAGCCAGCTGGTGGCGCTGCTGCTCGCCATCCTCGTTCAATTCGGCCTGTTCGTGCTGGGTGTCGGCGAATACGTGCTGCCGGCGGGGTTCTTGCGCGACGTCGCGGCCCACGTCTCGATGGCGTCCCAGATGGAGGAGATGGCGCGCGGCATCGTGGACCTCCGGCGCCTGGTGTTCGACGCTTCGGTCGCCGTGACGAGCCTCTTCGTCACGGCGCGAGTCGTCGATTCATGGAGGTGGGGTTGAAACTTCCGAGCATGCCGCGCACCCCGAAGGTGCTGGCCGCGATGGGCGTGACCGCGGCGGTCGTGATCGCCGTCAACGCCAACGTCCTGGTCTCTCGCTGGTACGAGCGCTGGGATCTGACGAAGGAGGGCATCTACTCGCTCTCCACGGCGACCGAGACCATCCTGCGCGGTCTCGGCGAGCCGATCGCCGTCACCGTGCTGCTCGCGAGGACCGATCCGCTTCTCGCACCGGTACGGCAGATGCTGGTGTCCTACGCCGCGGTGACGCCGAAGCTCGGCGTACGCTACGTGGATCCGGAGGTGAGCCCGGCGGAGCTGATCGCCGTGCAGCAGAAATACGGCATCCTGGCCGGAAAAGCCGAAGACGGACGGGTTGTCACCGACGCCGTGGTGCTGATCGCTCGCGGCGAGCGCGTCTGGTTCTTGACCGCCGACGAGCTCGGAACGTTGAACGACGAAGGGCGCGCCCGACCGCGACTCGAGCAGGCGTTCACCGAGGGCATCGCGAGCGTTCTCGCTGGCGAGAAGGCCAAGGTGTGCTTCGCGACGGGACAGGGCGAGACCTCGCTCGACGACGTCGGGCCCGAGGGGCTCGCGGAGCTACGGCGTCGGCTCGAAAAGAGCAACTACGAGCCCACGCCGGTGGACCTCACGCGTCAGGATGCGGACGGGCCGCTCGCGGCGTGTCGCCTGCTCGCCATCGTCGGGCCTTCCGTGCCCTACGGGGCCGACGCCGCGGAGCGGGCAAGGCGGTACGTCGTAGCGGGCGGCAGCGCGCTCGTCCTGATCGGACCGCTGTTCGGCGAGGACCGGCGCGTCGTTCCGTCCGGCCTCGAGCGCGTGACCGAGGCGTTCGGCGTCCGGATCGAAGGGACGATCGTGTTCGAGACCGATCCGAGCCTCCGGCTCCCTCGCGGCGCGGGCGAGATATTTCTCGCGAGCCCGCTCGAGCACGCCGCGACGCGCGGCCTCGTTCTTCCCGGCGGCAAGGCCGAGCTCAAGGTCGTCCTCAGCCAGTCGCGGAGCTTCCTGCTCGATCAGGGCGGGCCGGCAAGGCCGCTGCTCAAGTCGAGTGCCGCCGCCGTGGCGATCGCCGACGTTCGCGGCGTGCTGGACGGCAAGGGCTTGCCGCCCGACGCCGGACGCGCGGAGCGGGTGCTGGCTGCCGCCGCCGAGCTACCGAAGCCCTCGGGTTCCAAGGAACGCTATGGGCCACGGCTGGTGGTGCTCGGCACACCAGGCCCGGCCCAGGGGCAGAGCTTTCGCGACGAAGCGCTGATCGGCGACCGGCTCCTGATCGAAAATGCGATCTCGTGGGCGGCGGCGCGCCCGCCGATCGTCAGCGTGCCCGAAAAGTCCGAGCGCACGGTGGCGCTCGCGCTGACGGAGGAATCGCTCGGCGAGGTTCTCCGCTACGTGCTCGTCTACATGCCTGGAGCGGCCGGGCTGATCGGCGTCTTGATCTTCTTCCGGCGTCGCGCGAGGGAAAAGAGCTCGCGCGAGGCCGCCGCGCGGGGGGTGACGTGAAAATCGGTCGCGGCGAGGCGATGAGCCTCGTTCTCGTTGCCGCCGCCGTTGCCAGCGTTTTCGTGGTGTTTCTCACCCGCAACGAGCGCACCACGGTCGAGCTCGAGGAGCGTGCCAGGAACGTGCTCTCGACCTTTCGTGAGGAAGAGGTCGAGCTTCTCGTTCTTTCCCGGCGCGGGGCCACGTTCTCGATCGAGCGCCGCAAGGAGGACTCCTTCGTGCTGCGCACCCCCGCCGAAGAACCGGCGGACGCGGCGGCGGTCGAGCGGCTGATCGACGGCCTCGGCTTCGCCGCCGTCGTGCGCCGGCTCGACAAGGCGGACCCGGCGGCGCTCGGTCTGGCATCGCCCCGCGCCACCGTTGCGATCTCGATGCGCGGCAAGCGGCACCAGCTGGCCCTCGGCAACGACGCTCCGTCGCCGCCGGGCGCCGCGTACGTTTCGGTCACGAGCGACGGCGACGCGCCGTTCTTCGTCGTCGCGGGGCAAGACCTGGTCGTGCTCCTCCAGACGACGCTCGACGACC
>Ga0315910_10002523_pt1 | contig 16018 bp, 14 predicted proteins | sample EdamamesoilMG_FD_204470 | JGI IMG/M metagenome (GOLD analysis project Ga0315910, IMG submission 204470) | Garden soil microbial communities collected in Santa Monica, California, United States - Edamame soil | ecosystem: Environmental > Terrestrial > Soil > Garden | place: USA: California... | reverse complement strand
CGGCGTTCGATGAGCAAAGCCGACTTGCCGAACAATGCCGGATTCTTGTCCCGGCACCGTCTTCGGCATTATTTCTTGGTCGGAACCGGCTCTTCTTCCCAGGAGCCCTTCACCTTGTCGGCCCAGTGCTTGTAGCTCGACCACGTGTAGAGATTCTTGGTGATGGCGGCGTGGCGACCACGCGTGCGCTGCATGCGCTCGAGCCAGGCAGCGTAGGCATCAGTGCCGACCGGCGGCGGCGAGCCATTCGCCATGTTCCCGCGGTTTTTGTCTGAAGAACTCATGCAACGCTCCCGTTGTGTGTGGGGAAGCGTACGTTTTCGTCGCACCGATACGACAGGAACTGTTTCACCCTCCCGCAGCCGATTGCGGATCATGCGTGCCACGTCGCAGAGATTTTTTCCTTATGTCGTGGCGAAACGCACTGGAAGCGTTCTGATTTAACGCATAAGCGAATTATTGTTCAGATTGTTCAGGCCACCAGGCGGTAGCAAGGACGGTAAGCGCTTCCCGGCAGCTTCATGCGTTTTTGCGCAACGAACGCCGCGAGCAGCCCGTCGAGCAGGTTCATCACCGCCTGGTCCCCGGTCAACTCGTATGGGCCTAACTTCTCGATGGCGCGGACGCCGTTTTCCTTGACGTTGCCGGTCACGATGCCGGAGAAGGCGCGCCGCAGGTCGGCGGCCAGCTCGTGCGCAGGCTGTTCGCGGAACAGGCGCAGGCCGCGCATGGACTCGTGCGTGACCTCGAAGGGGTGCTGGAAGGCCGGCGGTATCTTCAGCAGCCAGTTGTAGTTGTACGAATCGTTGTTGGCGCGCCGGTAATCGCGCACCTCTTCCATGACCGAGACCATGTAACGCGCCACTTCCGCCGGATCGTCCACGATCACGTGCAGCAGCCCGGCGGCCTGCTCGCCGAGCGTGCCGGCGATGAAGCGCTTGATCTGCACGAAGTATTCAGCCGTGGATTTCGGCCCGGTGAGCACCACCTTGAGCGGCTGTCCCGCGTTGGCCGGCTCCAGCAGGATGCCCAGCAAGTACAGGATTTCCTCGGCCGTCCCCACGCCGCCGGGAAACACCACGATGCCATGCGACAGGCGCACGAAGGCTTCGAGACGCTTCTCGATGTCCGGCATGATCACGAGCTGGTTGACGATGGGGTTCGGCGGCTCGGCCGCGATGATGCCGGGCTCGGTCAGGCCGATGTATCGCCCGCCGACGATGCGTTGCTTGGCATGCCCGATCGTGGCGCCCTTCATCGGGCCCTTCATGGCCCCCGGACCGCAGCCCGTGCACACGTCGAGGCCGCGCAATCCGAGCTCGTACCCCACCTTCTTGGTGTACTGGTATTCCTCGGTGTTGATGGAGTGACCACCCCAGCAAACCACCAGGTTCGGCTTCGACTTGAAATCCATGATCCGCGCGTTGCGCAGGATGTGGAACACCGCGTTGGTGATCGCCGCCGGGTTGTTGAGGTCGAACCGGCCGCTTTCGATGATCTCGTTGGAGATGAAAATGACGTCGCGCAGCACCGCGAACACGTGTTCCTTGATGCCGCGGATCATTTCCCCGTCGACGAAGGCCTGCCCGGGGGCGTTCTTCATCTCGAGTTTCACGCCCCAGGCCTGGCGCACCAGCTCGACTTCGAAATCCTTGTAGCGGTCGAAGATTTCCTTGGCATTGTCGCTTTCGCTGCCGGAGTTCATCACGGCAAGCGCGCACTTGCGGAACAGCGAATAGAGGCCGCCGGCGCGCGAATCGAGCAGTTTTTCGATCTCGGCCTGCGACAGGTTTTCGAGGCTGCCGCGCGGTCCGATGCGCGCATCGACGAAATCGGGAATGACGATGCTGGTTTCCAAGATATCCCCTAGACGCTCACGTTTCCTTGAGAAACGCGAGTGTACTCGACCGGGGGGAATGGCCCGGGATCAGGGCTGGATGTCGATACGGACGTTGTCCGACGTCATCATCCAGATTTCCACCATGTCCGCGTTGGTGACCGCGATACAACCATCCGTCCAGTCCTGCGTCGCGTAGTAGTCAGGCGCATGGCGGGGATCGTTGGGCAGGCCATGGATCATGATCGAGCCGCCGGGTTGCCAGCCATTGCGGCGGGCGTTACGCATGTCCTGCTCGTTCGGATAGGAGACCTGGATCGAAAGGAAGAAATCGCTGCGGGCATTGCGACGCGTGAGACGGTAGCTGCCCTCGGGTGTGCGGAAGTCGCCGGCGCGCTCCTTGGCTCCGCCCGGGTTCAGGCCGAGCGCGATGCGGTAGGCACGCAGCACGTCATTGCCGCGCATCAGGTACAGACGGCGCTCGGATTTACGCACCAGCACGCGATCGGCCACCGGCAATTCGACGCCCACCGCCGCCATGGCGCGGGCATGATAGGGAAGCGCGTCGCCCGAAGCGCTGCCGACGAAGAGGCACGCCAGCAGCAGGCCGGTCGATGCGATGAATTTGGTTGCTAGCGACATCTGTTTAAGAAACAAACACTTATGAGCCGTACAAAGTATAGGGTGCGGTGGCGCCGTCACTAATGGATCGCGTCACAGCTTGGGGTGTTCAATGCAGCAAGAATGTCTGGCGCGAATCATTATGACAAGCAAGCGTGAATCTTCGATCGGTGCGCGGGCCATTCGCTCGACGCTGTTCACGGTCGCCTCGGTCCTGCTCGCGGCCTGCGCCGCGTTGCCCGACGACGCGCCGGTGGTCGAACAACTCGATCCCGAAACCGGCGTGACGATCGCGCGGCTCGGGCATCCCGTCGAGTTGTACGTCGAACCGACACGGCCCGGTGCCACGGGACGTTTCGGTTTCCTCGGCCCGTTCGAAACCAACCAGATGGGCAAGCGCGAGATGTTCCTGATGATCGCGTTGCCGCTGGACGAGAAGTCCGAGGCGAGCCTGCCCGCGCTCACGATCGATGGGACCGCGGTGCCGCTGGGCGACGCGGGCCGCGACGCGGATTTCGCAGGGTTGCGCAAGTCACCCTACAAGCTCTCGACTCCGTGGATCTCGATGTTCTACTTCCGCGCCGGCGCCGACACCATCGCCCGGCTCGGCCAGGCATCGAACATCACCGTGCGCGTGACCGAGACCACCCGCGACGGCTCGGTCGAAACCGAGTACCTCGCGCTCACCACGGACGATGCGCGGTTGCGGGAATTCGCCGGCAGGTGAAGCGGGGAAATTCCCCATTGCCTAACTACCCGCCAGCACTTCCACCTTCGGCATGACCACCTGCGTGCCGGGACGCAGGTCCGCGAGATCGGTGTCCGGGTTGTACTGGCGCAGCAGCCAGATCGGCAGGTTGCTGAACTTCTGCGTCATGGTCCACAGCGAATCGCCCCGGCGCACGATGTACACCTCGGTGCCCGCGATGCGGTGCTGCACGAAGAATTCGCCCTGCAGCTTGGCGTGGTAGTCGCGGCGCACCTGCTCGAAGGTCTCGCGTGACACCCTGGAATAGTCGAGGCTGAGCTTCTGCCCGAGCTGCACGGGCTGACGCGGCTTGAGCTTGTTGAGGGTCCTCAGCTTCTGCGTCGGGAGCTGCAGCCAGTCCGCGTAGTGACCCAGCGTCTCCGTGGCCTCGACGCGGATCGATCCGTCGTCACGCACCTGGTAGTCGATGGAGTCCGCCAGCGCCTGGCTCACGCTCACCGGTCCCAGCGCCGGGCTCAGGTCCTCTGCCTGGCTGGCCGACACCGGCTCACGCGCCGTTTCCGCGGCTTCCGCCACCGACTCGGCCACGCCGGGCGTGCTCACCGCTTCCATCGCCACGACGGCCGCCGAACGCGGCCGTCCGCGACGCGGCTCGCCCGTGCCGATGGGCCGCGAACTTTCCTCGCGCACGATCTGCACCGCCGACGCTTCGCGCTGGGCCTCACCCCTTGCGGCATCGATGGTCGCGACCTTGCGCTCCACCTCGTCCGTGGTCGCGGCCGCGACCGTGGCGGTCGCGGGCTCACCCGCGATGCGCAGGCGCTGGCCCTCGTACAGGCGATCCGGATCCTTGAGCGAATTCATGCGCAGCAGCAGCGCCTCGGGCACCTTCACCCGCGCCGCGATGAGCTGCAATGAATCACCCCGCCGCACCACGTAGAAATCTTCCGCCGGCGCGGTGGCGGCGGTGGCGTTCTCAGGCGATGCCGGCGGCGCCGCCGCGGCGGCCACGCTGGCCGACGACGCCGGCGCGCCCATGACCCGCGGCAACTGCTCGGGCAGGTGCAGGCGGCGCCCGGCGCGCAGCTGTGCGTTGGCACCCAGTCCATTCATCTGCGCGAGCTTCGCGGCGCTCAAACCGTAACGCGCGGCGATCGCCTGCATCGACTCACCCTTGCGCACGCGATGCGTGCGCGGCGTGATCTGGCCGGCATACAACTCGTTGGGTGGCAGCCGCGACATCAGCAGCTCCGCGGACCACTTGTCGTGCGTGTCGGCCGGCAGGCGCAGCCGGTAGCCGCGCGGCACCAGGCGCGTGCCCTGGTAGATAGTTGAGCGCCACGCGGGATTCAGCATGCGCAGCTGCTCGCGATCGAGCCCGAGCGTGCGCTCCAGCGTGGTCAGTCGCACGAACGCCGGCATCAGTACTTCGTTGAACTTGATCTCCTGCCGGCGATCGAGCGCGCCGAAATACTTTTCCGGATTCTCGTCGATGGTCAGCGCGGCGAGGAACGAAGGGAAGAAATTGCGCGACGCGAAGCCGAAGGAGCGGCTGTTGTAGGTGCGATTGATCTTCACGAAATCGTCGGTGCCGACGGTTTCCTTGGCGCGGCGCATGCCCGCGGCGCCGTGGTTGTACGCGGTGAGCGCCAGCGGCCAGCTGCCGAGCGCGCGGTAGTTATAGGCGAGCAGCTGCGCGGCCGCCTCGGTGGAACGGTAGGGATCCAGCCGTTCGTCGACCGCGTCATCGACGCGCATGTAACGGCGCCCGGTGGAACGCATGAACTGCCACAGGCCCGCGGCGCCCACCTTGGAATAGGCCGCCGGGTTGAACGACGACTCCACGTGCGGAAGCACGGCGAGCTCGGGTGGCAGCCCCTGGTTCGCGAAGGTTTCCGCGATGTGCGTGGCCCAGCTCGAGGAACGGATCAGTCCTTCCTTGAAGCGGTCGGCCTGGCCGAGCTGGAAGCGGATGCGCTGCGTGGCATCGCGCAGCAGGATGGCGCTGGGATTCGGACCCCAGAGCGCGAGCAGCTTCTTGTCTTCCGTCGACAGTGCATCACGGGCCGCTTCGGCAGGCAGGGCCGCGGCGATGCGGCGCAACGCGGCGATGTGACGGTCGCGCCGTTCGTCGACCAGGCGCTGGCGATCGCGCGACGAAGTGCCGGCGCCGAACTTGATGGTGTCGTAGACCACCGAGAGATTGCGCTCGTCGTGCAGGAATCCCTCGTTGGTGGTCACCTCGGTGTACACGCGGATCCAGAAATTCACGTCCGGCTGCAGCCCCTCGGGACGCGGGATCGAATCCGCATGACTGGCCCCAGGAAGCAGCGAACAAGCGAGCAGCACGAGCCCCAAGGCGGCCTTCCGTGTGCGTCGCAGGAGTCTTCGGGTTGTCGAGGTCATTTACACTCGCCAGTGAGGGCGCAAGTTACTGATTCGCAAAAGAATCCTGACGTGGCGCGAAACGTTATGTCGCGCACCACCCCGGAGCTTGTGTCGGAGATTTTGACAGCAGGCCGGTATCGGCCGACGTGACATATTGCCCAAAGTCGGATTTTGAGTCGCCGGAGCCCCTGCTCGGTCGATTCGACTGCAAAACGCCCGTCAGATTCCTCTGGCACAGCGCTTGCTCCTTCTTGGGACAAGCGGCTCGACGAAGACCGCATCGAATAACAACAAGAAGAGCGAAAACACTCCTCCACAAACAAGCAAGCAAGCGACCAATAAGCCCCGCGCAAGCGGGGCTTCTTTTTTCCGGTCCCCATTGCAACCGCTCCGAGTTCGACCGCGTCCAAATCTGCACAGGTCAATCGCGCAGGGGACGCTTCCATGAAACTCGCACTAGTGATCACCGTCGCCATCATCGCCTTCGTCGCGTGGGCCCCAAGCCACGAATCAATGGCCAGCGACGGGCACTCGATATCTTCGGTCAACGGTTCGGTGCGCGCCGCCGCGGGCCAGACTTACGACTCGGTGAGCACCGTGAACGGCGACGTTCGCGTGGGCAGCGGCGCGACGGTCGACCACGCCCGCGCCGTGAATGGCGACGTCGAGATCGAACAGAATGCGCGCGTCGGCAAGGCCAACACGGTCAATGGCGGACTGCGGGTCGGCGAAGACGCCGCGATCCACCGCGAAGCATCCACGGTCAACGGCAGCATCAGGCTCGCGAAGCGCGCGCGCGTGGGCGGAGACGTGCACACCGTCTCGGGTGAAATCGAACTCGACGGCGCCGAAGTCGCCGGCGACCTCAGCACGCACAATGGCGACATCGAACTCAGCGACGGCGCGCACGTGCGCGGCGGCATCATCGTCAAGAAGAACCGGGGATCGACGTGGGGCTCGAGCGAAAGTCGCCCGCCCGAAGTACGCATTTGCTCCACCTGCGTGGTCGACGGCGAGCTGCGTTTCGAGCGCCCGGTGGCGCTCAAGGTCGAGACCGGCGGCAAGATCGGCAAGGTGGTTGGCGAGACGGTGTCCTCGCGCTGAGGCGATTACTCCGCGCGCAATCCGCTGCCGTAAAGCCGCACGTCCGGCTCGCCGGGGTTCATGGAGACCATGCGTTCGAAGCGCATGCCGAGCTTCTCCAGCACGCGAATCGAGCCGGAATTTCCCTCTGAAACCACCGCGATGACGCGCGCCAGGCCGAATTTCCCGGCCGCGTGCCGCAGCGTGGCCGCGGCCGCCTCGAAGGCGTAGCCCTGGCCCCAGTAGTCGGGAAGATAGGCATACCCCAGGTCCACGTCGGGCAGTATGTCGCGCTTCAGCAGCCCGCACATGCCGATCGACGCGCCGTCCGACTTGCGCGCCACGTGCCACAAGCCGAAGCCGAATCGCGCGTACATCGACAGCGGACCCTCGAGTAGATAGCGCTGCGCGTCGGCCTCGTTGCGCACGCCGCGATCGCCGATGTTGGCGAGGAACGAAGGCTGGTTGAGCAGGCCCGCGATGAAAGCGGCGTCTCCGGGTTCGAGCTGCCGCAACACCAGGCGCGGCGTTTCGAGCTCAGGAAGGATCGCCAAACCGCGAGCGCTCGAAGGTCGGCAGGCCATCGCCGAACTTCACCCAGCCGATGTCATCGCTCAGCCACGAGTGATGCGTGGGTGGAAAGGCCCACGGTGCGTCGAGGCTGCAGGTGGTCACGTCGACGAAATCCGCGGTGTCGATGTGTTCGTACGCCAGTGGCGATCCGCAGGCGCCGCAGAAGCGGCGGCGCACTTTCGGCGAGGACTCGTACTCGACCGGCGTGCCACGCGTGAAGCGAAACTCGGCCTTCGCAAAAGTCAGCCAGGCCACGACCGGCGATGCCGCGGAGCGCCGGCACGACTGGCAGTGGCAGACCATGCTGTTCACCGGATTTGCCGTCGCCGAATAACGCACGGCGCCGCACATGCAGCCGCCCTGAATGTCCGTGTTCAGAATTCCCTCCCCCATCGGTGTGAAAGCTTACCTGCGCAATAACTTTTGAGGGATGAGAATCCCGCTGCCCCACTCCACGTATGCCGCGCCTCGCGGCGTTTTCCGTCGTGGGCGTCAGCCCTAAAAAAGAGCCCCGCATGGCGGGGCTCTAGGTCCGCGGAAACGGGGGTCTTGTTCCGCAGCATTGGTCTGTGGAGACCGGTAGGGTTCCGGTCTCCACGAATACCTTGTGTCACGAGGCGGCATTTTCTCCCACCCCTAAGACGGTTTTATTGCAGGGGTGGGAAGTGATACGACCGGTACGAGACCGGTCACTAGGCGGCGCGCAGGTAGCTGGCGGAAAAGCGGTCCCAGAGGCGCTCGACTTCGCGGCGCCGGGAATCACCCGCGACCAGGATGGCCTTGGCCTCCGCTTCGGACAGGCGACCGAGGCGGCAGAGCACGATGACGGAGCCGGCGACCCGGCCGAACTTGAGCGAGCGCCCCAGCGCATTTTCGAGCTGCAGCTCCGCGGCCAGCGTCTGGCTCTCGAGCGCGTACTGCACCCGTTCCGGCAATTCCCAGCTCGAGGCAATGCGTCCCGCGGTGGGCGCCACCCAGCTCTCGAGCAGGCGGGCGATGCTCGCCGGCGTGGGATGCAGTTGCGGATGGGCGGCGAACTGGTCGCGGACGATGCGGAACACGACGATGGCCGACAGTCCGTACAACAGGCCGACGAGCTGCGAAATGAACGGCTCGGTGCGTTCGATATGCACCGCGTACATCTCGGCGGTCGAGGCGGAATACAGGGTGTGTTCCCAGACCAGTTCGGGGAAGCGGCCATAGGCACCCGAACTACTCGCCATCACCGGCTGCAGCAGCGCGGTGGCGATGATGGAGCGGATGCCCTGCACGCCGACCAGCGTGACGGCGCGATCGATGCTCTCCACCGGCAGGTTGCTCACCCGGTACATCGGGCTGTTCGCGATGCGCAGCAGGTTGCCGGTGAGCGCCGGATCCTGCGCGATGATGCGCGAGATCTCGACCATGGCCGCCTGCGGATCGTTGATCGTCGACATCAGTTTCGGCAGCAGCGCGGGACGACGCGGAATGTACTCGGGCCGCGCCTGGACCTTCTCGAGGATCTGCGCCACCGCCTGGAACACCGGCGCGTGGTCGGGATCCGGCGTGGCGCTCAGCGACTCGCGCGGCGTATCGTCGAGCGCGTACGCAATGAAGCGGCGCAGCGCTTCGTCCCAGTGGATGGCCACGCGATCGCCGGTCGGCTGCGTGCCGGTGAGCACGCGGTTGGAACCGGTGTTCGCCGCGATGGGGTCGACGGGCGCCGCCTTCTGGCGCGTGGCGCGCATGAAGATCACCACGCCGGCCACAACAGCCACCGCGCCACCAATGAGTACAGCGACCAATGAAGTCATGGCGCGAGAGGCTACCTGTTCAACGGGTGCCACCGCCAGATGCGGTGTCGCACCCGCATGAAGGTCAGAATTCCTTCCAGACCGAATCTTCGGCGATTTCCGCCGGGGCGTTCGCCACCTTGACGGCCGGCGCCGACTTTTCAGTGCGCTGCGTCCATGGGCGACCGGACTTGCGGCGTTCCGCCGGTGTCGCGGGCGCGCTGGCGTGCGTCGCCGGCACCGCGGCTTCTTCCGAGTCGGCGACGCGGTAGCGCTGCATGGACTCGTTTAACCCGCGGGCCTGCTCGGCCATCGACTGGCTCGCGGCCGAAGCCTGCTCGACCAGCGCGGCATTCTGCTGCGTCATCTCGTCGAGCTGCATCACCGCCTTGTTCACCTGCTCGATGCCGGCGGACTGTTCGTTGGAAGCCGCCGCGATCTCCGCGACGATGTCGGTGACCTTCTTGACCGCGTTGACGATCTGCTCGAGCGTCGCACCGGATTGCGTCACCAGCGCCGAGCCCTCGTCGACCTTGCGCACGCTGTCCTGGATGAGCGCCTTGATCTCCATGGCGGCCGTCGCGGAGCGACCCGCGAGGTTGCGCACTTCCGAGGCCACCACCGCGAAACCACGTCCCTGCTCACCGGCGCGCGCGGCTTCGACCGCCGCGTTCAGCGCCAGCAGGTTGGTCTGGAAGGCGATCTCGTCGATCACGCCGATGATGTCGTTGATCTTCTTGGACGACTCGTTGATCTCGGTCATGGCCTTCACGGCCTTCGAAACCACCGCGCCACCCTTCTCCGCCTGGTCGCGCGCGGCGACGGCGAGCTGGCTCGCCTGGCCGGCGTTGTCCGCATTCTGCTTGACCGTGCTGGTCATCTCTTCCATCGACGACGCGGTCTCTTCCAGCGACGAGGCCTGCTCCTCGGTGCGCTGCGAGAGATTGGCGTTGCCCTGGCTGATCTCGTCGGCGCCGCGGCTCACCGAAAGCGATGCCGCCTTGACCTGCGAAACGAGGCCCGAGAGGTTCTCGGTGAGCTCGTTGATGCCCGTGCCGATCTTCACCAGCAAGCCGGGCTTGCCCTGCGTGACGATGCGGCGCGTGAGGTCGCCCTGGTTGGCCGCCGTCACCAGGCCCTGCACTTCTTCCACCACGCCGCCGATCGCGTCGACCAGCTCGTTGATGCCGCGCGACAGGATCAGGAAGAAATCGCGCTTGCCGTCGAGCGAGATGCGATTGGCGAGATTACCCGCGGTCACCGCGCCGATGACTTCCTGCAGCTCCGACTCGGTGGCCACTTCCTGCGTGCGATCGAACCACTCGAGCACGGTGCCGAGCCTGCGGCCGGTCTCGTCCTTCATCGGGCTCATGATGGCCTTCATGCTGCGTCCACCGATGACTTCCTGGCGCGTGGCCAGGTCGGTGAGACGCTCGACCTCGCCGCGCAAGGCGGCCGGTTCGCGCGTCATCGACTCGAGGCTGGTGCCCTGCAGCGCCTGGGCGTCGAACTTCGGCAGGTCGCGGCGGAAATCCGCCTGCGCGCGGCCGAGCATCGCGGTCGCTGCCGGGTTCACGAAGATGATCTTCCGGTCGTTGTCCGCGACCATGACGTTGGCGTCGAGCTGGTTGAGCGCGCCGCGGAACGCCGCGTTGAGCAACGCTTCCTGGCGCTGCTTGGTGATGTCATTCAGGTAGGCGACGACCTTCGACGGCTTGCCTTCGGCATCGAGAATCGGGTTGTAGACACCCTGCACCCACACTTCGCGGCCATCGCGGGCGACCTTGCGGTATTCACCCTGCTTGCTCTCGCCCCGTTGCATCGCGGGCCAGAAGCCCTGGTAGCTGGAGGTGGCACGCACGTCGGCATCGACGAACATCGAGTAGTTCTTGCCGCGCACATCTTCGAGCGCATAACCCATGAGCTTGAGGAAGATGTCGTTGGCGTTGAGCACCTCGCCGGAGGGCGTGCATTCGATGACACCCTGCGCCTTGGCGATGGCGTTGATCTGTCCTTCGTAGTCGAGCTTGGAATGCAGCAGGCTGGCCTTCATCTGGCGCAGCGCGCCCATGAGGCTCACGTCGTCGTGACGGCCGGCTTCCAGTTCGAACTGCAACTCGCCCGAAGCGATGCGGCGCGCCACCTCGGCGGCCTCGCGCGGATCCGCGCCGAGCTTGCGCATGGCGCCACGAATGATGATCAGCGCGAGCAGGATGGCCAGCACTGCGCCACCCGCGAGCAGCCCGGCGCCGTTGCGCTGCGCGAGCGCATAATTCTTCTTGGCGTTCTCGAGATCCATGTTGGCAGCGGTGAGCTGCATGCCGATCAGTTGCTTGAGATTGCGCGCGCCATCGGCCAGCGACGGGCGCAGCGTGTCGTTGCGCCACGCGGCCAGATCGGTGACCTCGCCCTTCTCGAGTTTCTTGAGCAGCTTGCCAATCGTGCTGTAGGCGGCGTCGAGCATCGGCGTGGTCTCGTCGGCCAGCTTCTGCTCGTCCTCGATCATTTCGCCGAGGAAGTAGCGATCCCAATCGTCGCGCGCCTGGTCCACGGCGTCCTTGATCTGGTCGTGCGCCTCCTGCGGGGCCTGCTTCTTCTCGACCACCGCGAGCGAGGCTTCGAGCGCCAGCGTCAGCGCGTCTGAAACGCCCTGCAGCGACTGGCCCGAGACCATGCGATTGTCGATGGTGTGCTTGAGCGTGCCCTGAGTCGCCTGCACCTGCCGCATCGCGTAGACCATCAGGCCGGCCGAGATGGCCAGCAAGATGACCACCAGCGCGAACAGCTGGGTGGAGAGTCGGATGTTCTTGAACGGATTGAGGCGCATGGGATTCTCGTCGGATTTCTCTGAAACTGATTCGGGTCAGGCCGCCTGCTCGGAGGGCGCAGTCGCGGACAACTCGCGGGCCACCAGGTCATCGGGATTGAGCAGGATCAGCATCTGCTCATCGATGGTGGTGATGCCCTGGATGAATTCGCTGGCGGTGCCGGCATTCATCGACGGCACCGGGCGGATGTTCTCGACGTTGATGTCCACGACGTCCTTGACGTTGTCGACCACCACGCCGCATTCGCGCTGGCCCTGCTCGGTGCGCAGCGACAGCACGATGATCACGGTCATCGCGTTGAACTCGGCGCTCGCGAGCGCGAAGCGCACGCGCAGGTCGATGATGGGCACGATGGCGCCACGCAGGTTCAACACGCCCAGCACCGATTCGGGCGACTGGGGAATTCGCGTCACGGGCGACCAGCCGCGGATTTCCTTCACGCGCAGGATGTCGACCCCGTAGACCTCGCGGCCCAGCGAGAAAGTCAGCACCTGGCGTGAGCCTCCCCCAGCCGTCATTCCCGCAGTTCTGGAATCATCGTTATGCATCGTCGGGGTTCCACCATCGAGCGAGCGTTCGCCGATTTCAGGCAGTCCCGGGCTCGCTATCGGCGGCCATGCGCTTCGGGCGCAGGGGACTGGCGTCACATTTCGTTACCTGTGCCAGTCGCATTCCCGCGGGCGGTGACGGTTTTCCGGCGGCCGCCGAAAACCCGGCGGCATTGCGATGCCACAAGCGTGATGCAGTTCCGCAAGCGAGGCGGCGCGATGCCGATACAGGCTCGGGCCCCACTACTGGCGACGCATCCAGACGTGCCGATGGGGTTTACTTAAACGGAGAGAGAGAGATGAAGACGACTGTATCGATCGCCGTGCTGATGGCCTTGTTCGCTGCGCCGGCCTTTGCCTGCGACAAGCCGGCTGCCCCCGGATCGATTCCGGACGGCAAGTCCGCCGCCATGGACGAGATGATGGCCGCCAAGAAGGCCGTCGACGCGTTCAAGAGCTCGATGGAAGAGTACCTGGCCTGCGAGAAGAGCGCGGCCAAGCAGGAAGCCGCGCAGAAAGAACTGGTGCGCATCGCCGACCAGTTCAACGTGCAGGTCCGCGCGTTCAAGGCCAAGGGCTGATGCAGCCAGCCAGGCCTCCGGGCCTGGCGTGAAATCCCCACACCGCGCTGCCGGGCGCCTCCGGTAGCGCGGTGTTTTGTTTTGCGGCACTGCTTCCCGGGCGCGTCGCCAGTTCCGTGGACCTTTCGCGGTTCACTTAAGCCCGATCCGGCCGATACACATTCCAGCGCGGAGCCTGCCTTCGCGGTTTTCAACCCGGTCGGTCAACATGATTCAAATCATCGGCTCGTTCGTCGTGCTCGGCTGTGTATTGGGTGGCTTCATCCTCGAGGGTGGCCACCTCATGGCGCTGTGGCATCCAACGGAGATCCTCATCATCGTTGGCGCCGCGTTCGGCGCGTTCCTCATCAGCAACCCACCCAAGATCGTCAAGTCGTCCTTCAAGCAGGCGCTGACCATCCACAAGGGCCCGCGCTACAAGCGCGAGGACTACGTCACGCTGCTCAAGCTCATCTACGACATCCTGATGAAGGTGCGCAAAGAGGGCCTGCTCGCGATCGAGGCGGATCTCGAGAAGCCCGAAGAGAGCGCGCTGTTCCAGCAGTACCCGGTGGTGCTCGGGGACCACCACATGCTGGTGTTCATCACCGACTGCCTGCGCCTGATGGTCGGCGGCAATCTCGATCCGCACGAACTCGAGAGCCTGCTCGAATACGAACTCGAGACGCATCACAAGGAAGCCCACGAGCCCGCGCACGCGGTGCAAAAAGTGGCGGATGCGCTGCCGGGTTTCGGCATCGTCGCGGCGGTGCTCGGCATCGTGAACACCATGTCGGCGCTCGAGGGCGCGGACACGGCCACCATCGGCCACAAGGTGGGCGCGGCGCTGGTCGGCACCTTCCTCGGCATCCTGGTCTCGTATGGCCTGGTCGGTCCGATCGCCTCGGCCATGGAGTCCAAGGCCAACGAAGAATCCAAGGCCTTCGAAGTCGTGAAAATGGCGCTGGTGGCGAGCGTGCGCGGCTACGCGCCGTCGGTGGCGGTGGAGTTCGCGCGCAAGCTGCTGTTCAGCGACATCCGCCCGACGTTCGCGGATCTCGAGAACGAGCTCAAGGGCCGGCCGAAGTCCGCGTGAGCTGAACCGTGGCAGCGAATCCAAAGAAAACGCAGGGTTCCGAAACCGCGCGGCCTATCTACGTCAAGCGCGTGAAGAAGGTGGCCGCCGGTCACCACGGCGGCGCCTGGAAGGTCGCGTACGCCGACTTCGTCACCGCGATGATGGCGTTCTTCCTGGTCATGTGGCTGGTGACGGCCGTGTCGAAGGAGCAGCGCGCGGCGATCTTCGACTACTTCAAGAATCCCAGCATGGAGCCCGGCAAGAGCGTGAAGCCCGCCCCGGGCCAGATGGGCCCGGGTGGAGCCAGCACCTCGCCCATCGATCTGGGTGGCGGACTGGACGCGCCCAGGAGTTCCTTGCGAACGACGCAGCAGGTCGGCGCGACGGTCATGACCTCGCCGGCCCCGCCCATCGACCTGAAGTCCGAGGAGCAGAAAGCCGCCGAGGAAGAAGCCAGGCGGATGGAGGAGGAGCGCCGCCAGCTCGATGCGCTGATGCAGGACCTCAAGGAGGCGATCAGCAAGAGCCAGGCGCTGCAGCCCTTCAAGGACCAGCTGCTGCTCGACATCACGCCCGAGGGCCTGCGCATCCAGATCGTCGATGCACAGAACCGGCCCATGTTCGACCTGGGCAGTTCGCGCCTCAAGCCCTACACGGTCGCGATCCTCAATGAGGTCGCGCAATACCTGAAGACCGTGTCGAACCGCGTCAGCATCACCGGGCACACCGACACCAGCCCGTATGCCGGCATCAGCGGCTATACCAACTGGGACCTGTCCACCGATCGCGCCAACGCGGCGCGCCGTGCGCTGGAATCCGCGGGCTACGACACCAACCAGATTTCGCGCGTGGCAGGACTCGCCTCCGCGGTGCTGTTCGACAAGGAGCACCCGCGCAGCCCCGTGAACCGACGCATCAGCATCGTGGTCATGACGCAAAAAGCCGAGGAAGCCGCGCAGCGTATCGACATCCCCACGGCACCCGCGGATGCGGCGGCGGTGCAGCAGCCGGAGGAAGTCGACCAGGCGGGGTGAAAATGCGGCAAGGCGCCAAGTCCGGCGCCTCCGCATGGCAACCATTTCACCGCTGGAAACGTCCTACTGCGATGGGAGTGAGACTGTGGGCTTGTTGGTTGGGCGTGCTGGCATTACCGGCCCACGCGATCGAGATCGACGGGCGCATCGACCCGGCGGAGTGGAAGGACGCGCGGCAGGTCACCGACTTCCGCAAGGTACAGCCGCTCAACGGTGAGCCGGCCACCCTGGCCACCGAGGTCTGGATCCTCTCCACACCCGAAGGCCTGGCGGTGGCGTTCCGCAATACCCAGCCCGCCTCGGTGCCGCGCACCATGCAACGCGTGCAGCGGGACTTCGAGGAGCAGGTCGATCGCGTCAACGTGATCATCGACTTCGACGGCGACCGCCGCACGGGTTACGACTTCACCATCAGCAACACCGACGGCATCTCCGATTCCATCGTCACCAACGAGAACAACTTCAACTCGGACTGGGACGGCAACTGGCAACACGCGGTGGGCTCGGACGAGGAAGCCTGGACGGTCGAGGTGCTCATCCCCTGGCACATCGCGCCGATGCGCAACGCGGCCGACAAGCGCAGGCTGGGGATATACGTCGATCGCGTGGTCGGTTCCACCGGCGAACGCAGCGCCTGGCCTTACGCGAGCTTCGAGCGGCCGCGGTTCCTCTCCGACTTCGCCGACATAGAGGTGACCAACTACAGCCAATCGCTGCTGGCCATCACGCCCTACGTGTCGGGACTCTACGATGTCATCGGCGAGGGCAGCGACGGCGATGCCGGCGTCGACGTGTTCTGGAAGCCGAACGGGCAGACCCAGCTCACGGCCACCGTGAACCCGGACTTCGGCCAGGTGGAAAGCGACGACCTGGTGGTGAACTTCAGCGCCACCGAAACCTTCATCAGCGACAAGCGCCCGTTCTTCACCGAGAACCAGGGCATCTTCGAATTCACCACGCCGTCGGATTTCAGCCAGCTGCTGTACA
>Ga0315910_10002522_pt1 | contig 16024 bp, 12 predicted proteins | sample EdamamesoilMG_FD_204470 | JGI IMG/M metagenome (GOLD analysis project Ga0315910, IMG submission 204470) | Garden soil microbial communities collected in Santa Monica, California, United States - Edamame soil | ecosystem: Environmental > Terrestrial > Soil > Garden | place: USA: California... | reverse complement strand
TCTGCAGAACGCCCGCGTCAGCGGTCTGAATGCGGACGAGGTCGAGCAGCTCGAGAACGTGTTCCCCGAGCCGCAGGAGTTCGCTCGTATCGTGGATCAGGACAGCACGCAGTTCTTCAAGCGCGCGCTGGCTGACGCTGACGTCCCGGCCGAAGGCAGCGACCCGGTTTCGACCGTGTTCTTCCGCTTCGACCAGGACATCGTCATCGCGGACGCGGCCGGTGATCTCGGCCTCACGCCCGACGAGCTCGACGACAACCTGAACCTGCTGGAGCCGGAGCTCGGCGTGCTGCGCAACAGCACCCTCGACCGCGACGACTTCACCCAGTTCTACGCGGCGAGCTTGTGCGTGCTGCAGAACGTCGGTGACAACCAGCCGGATCCGGCCGTGTGCGACCAGGTCTTCGCTGACCTCGGCATCGTGCAGTAAGGCAAAACGAAGTGAAGCAGCGCCGGGTTTGAGGATGCCCGGCGCTGTGGGCCCCCTCGACAAATGCTGAGGGGGCCCGCCGCTTCAACAGAGTTGGCCTGGGTGTAAAAGAGGATGGATTCGTTCCAAACTTCGGGCACCCCAAACCGTTCGCGGTTTGGGGTGTTCAAGTTATCTAAGCCGAAACGCTTGAGGGCCCGTCACGGGTTGCCCGACAGCGTTTCCGAAGGTGTGTTCGTCTACCGGGCTCTGAGCGAGCTCGATGCGGACGGCGCATGGGGAACCTGGCTCGGTGAGCAGCGGGATGCGTCGGGTGCGACGCGGCCGGTGCTGCTGAAGCATACGGGTGAGAGCAACCGGACCCGAGCTGGCGCGGACGCGCTGTGGCTCGAGGCGTTGCTGACCCTCAAGCTCGATGGCCCGCAGGTCACTCCGCTGATCGATTACGGCGTGCTCGATGGGCGGCCGTTTGCGGTGTACGGGTTCGAGGAAGGCGTACTTCTCGCGCAGATCATCGAAGGATTGCGCGAACGCGGCCGGCGGCTGCCCTCGGGCGTCGCGGTCGGAATCATTCTTCAGGCGTGCGAGCTGATCAAGCGCCTGCACAAGCTGTCGCTCGGAGAGGAAGCGCCCGCTGGCTTTGTCCACGGCGCGCTCTGCCCGCGCAATGTCACGCTGACGGAGCGTGGCGACGTGAAAGTCACGGGGCTGATCGGCGTGCGCCCGGTCGGGCGAGCCGCGGGGCGCGAGCACGTGCCGGCGGCAGCCATGCCCTACGCATCCCCGGAGATGCTCGGTGGTGCGCCGGTCACGCCGGCGGTCGACGTGCATTCGCTGGGCGCCGTGCTGCAAGAGCTGCTCGGTGATGGCGCGGACGACGACGAGCTCGCGACGATCGTGCGCGGCATGCTGCAGCAAGGGCCCAATGGCGGCTTCAGCACCGTGGATGCATTCGCGTCGGCGCTTCAAGACGCCGTGCGCCGAACGGGTACGGTGGTGGCGCGCCAGAGCATCGGAGCTCAGGTGCGTGGCGTGTGCGAGCAGTATTTGCTCGAGCGCCGGCGCCAGGTGCGGGCCCTCCGCGAGACGGAGTGGGCCGAGCAGCGCGATCCAGCGAGCGGGCGAGCCGCCGAAGCGGCGCGTGCGACGGCTTCCGCCGACGAGCGCGAGCTCGCGGCAGCGACTTCAGAGGAAGAAGCGGGCGGTCTGAGCGAGTACGACGAGGAGTCGACCGACGACGCCGTGACGCGGATCTACGACGGCGAGCTGGAGGCCGAGAGCGGCAGCCAACCGCAGGCGTGGATGCACGACAGCGCGCCGCCCGAGGCGTCGCGTTCGGGATGGTCCCGCTGGGCAGTGGTGACGCTGCTGGGCGTGCTGGTCGCAGTGGCCTCCGGCGCGGCAGTCATGGCGAGCCGCTCCGTGGCGAAGACGACCCCAGCAACTCCCGTGGCAGAGACCAAGCTCGCTGCCGCGGACAGCGCGCGCGAGGCGCCAGCGGCCTCGCCGCCTCCGGCAGCACCGGAGCCGGCCGCGGCAGCGCCTGCTGCTGCACCGGCGAGCGATCTCGCGGCTGTGCGCGGGGAGGAGCCGGCTGGCGCAGAGGCGGATGAGCCGACGCGCGAGGTGGCGACCACCGAGGACTCGTCGGACGAAGCGGAGCAGCCCGAGCGGCGCGCGACGCGGCGGCCCGTGCTTCGTCGCTCTGCGACGGCGCCGCGGCGAGGTCGCACGCCGGCAACAGAGCCCACGCCGGCGGCGGCGCGGCCACGTCCGGCAGCGGCCGAGCCCGCGACGGTCGATGTACGGGACTTGCCGGAAGCGCGCGAAGCGCCGGAGCCGGCCGCTCCAGCAGCGCCTGCCCCCGCGCCGCCGGCGAAGCCTGTTCCGCCCGCGAAACCCGCGGCGGCGCAAGCCGACGGCGATCTCGTGATCGAGGAAGAGGGCGCCCCGAAGGTTTCGTACCTCAGCGTCGACGCCACGCCGTACGCGACGGTCTTCATCGATGGCGAGAAGAAGGGCATCACGCCCCTCGTTCGTATCGAGCTGTCTCCGGGCCTGCACCGCATGATCGCGCGAACGGAAGACGGGCGGACCAAACGCTTCACCTTGCAGCTCGATCCCGGTAAGACGGAAACCGTCAAAGTTACCTGGGAGGAATGAGCCCATGGGGCGTCAGGGTTGGCAACCGGCGATGCCGCCGGTGTCTTCGAGAAGGCTGAGAGCGGGTATGTCGCGGTGTGCGGCGCGCTGGCTCGTGGCCGCGGCTCTCGCCGCGGGCACGTGGGCTGACGCGAGTTTCGTTCAGGCGCAGGAAGAGTCAACCGAGGCCGAGGCGCCGCCGGCGCCCAAGACCGAGGTTGGCGAGAAGCTCGAGGCGGCGAAGACGGAGGTCGAGCAGCTCGACTACCCCGCGGCGCGCGACACCCTGCTGGTGGCGATCGGCTCGGGGACGGCGACGAGCGAAGAGCTGGCGCAGGCGTACTTCGCGCTCGGCTCGGTCGAGGCCGCGCTGGGCAACGACGTCGAGTCGACGGATTCGTTCTACCTGGCGTTGATGATTCAACCCTCCTTGTTGTTCCCCGAGGGGGGCTCGCCGAAGATCCGCGAACGCCTGAATGCGGCCCGGAGCCGCGTCACCGAAGTGGGTGTTCTCCAGGCGCGCGCCACCGTCAAAGGCAGCGTGCTCGAGGTCCACCTCGACAACGACCCGCTCGACCTCGTCAAGCGCATCGACGTGATGATGACGCGCGAGGGCGGCGACAGCGGCTAGGTGAGCCTGAAGAAGGGTGCCATGGCCGTCGAGGTCGAATCGGGCGTTCAGAGCATCCAGGTCGGCTTCTACGATGAGTCCGGCAACCAGCTGAAGCTACTCGAGGTGGAGCCGAAGGGGAGCGGCGGCGCCGGCGGAGACGTACCGGCCGGCACTCCACCGTCGATCTGGGCGAGCTGGGGTCTGTGGGCGGGCGTCGCCGGCGCTCTGGCGGTGGGCGGCACCTACTTCATCATGGAAGCGGGCAACATCGACGGCGATGTGCAGGACGCCCGCGACGCTCCGAATCCAAACCCTGCAGAGGTCGAGCGGCTCGAAGAGAATCGCGACCGGGTGGCGCTCTACGGTGTCATCGGGTTGTCGATGGCGGGCGCTGCCGCGGTGACGTCGGGCGCGTTGCTGGTATTCGGCGGCAAGGACAAGGCGGACGCCTCGGGAGAGGCGGCGACGGAAGCGTCGCTGGCCCCGAACATCGCCCCAGGCCACTACGGCGCGCGCTTCACGTTGAAGTTTTGATTCGCGGCGTGGTCGCTAGCTCGGGCTGCAGATAACAGCGCACGCTGCCGCCCTCGCGGGCCCGAGACGGTGGTGCTCGTAGCCCGCAGGGTTCGAACACGTGGGGGCAGCGCCCCGCGAAGCGACAGCCCGCGGGCGGCTGGAGCGGCGATGGCAGCTCGCCGCCGAGGCTGGCGGCTGGCTTGGGCGCGTCCGGCTCGACCCGCAGCACCGCCGCCAGCAGCGCGCGCGTGTACGGGTGCTCGGGGTGCTCGAAGAGCGCGTCCGTCTCGGCCTCCTCGACGATCTGTCCCAGGTACATCACGGCCACGCGATGGGCGAGGTGGCGCACGACACCGAGGTCGTGCGTGATGAACAGATAGGCGAGCCGAGTGGTCTCCTGCAGCTCGACGAGCAGATTCAGGATCTGAGCTCGGATCGACACGTCCAGTGCGGAGACGGCCTCGTCGAGGATCAAGACGCGAGGCTCGACCGACAGCGCTCGGGCGATCGATACCCGCTGGCGTTGGCCGCCGGACAGCTCGTGGGGATAGCGATCGATCAGCGCAGGATCGATGCCGACGCGGCCGAGCAGCGCCTCGGTGAGCTCACGCCGCGCGCCTCGCGCCAACGTCGGGCGGTGAATCGAGATGGGCTCGCTGACCGCTTGCCCGACGGTCAAGCGCGGATTGAGGCTGGCGTCCGGATCCTGAAAGATGAGCTGGAGCGCTCGGGACAGGGCGCGGCGCTCGCGTCCATGCCGAGGCACCTCGCGGCCGGCGAAGCGGACCGAGCCGCGTTCGACCGGCTCGATGCCGAGGATGGCGCGGGCCAACGTCGACTTACCGCAGCCCGACTCGCCGACGAGCGCGAGGGTCTGGCCCGGGAAGAGCTCGAGGCTGACGCCGTCGACGGCACGCACGCGACCCGCCGGTACGCGGAAGCTCACGGCCAGGTCCGCCACCTCGAGCAGCGCCGGCCCTGCGGGTGCCGGCTCGCTCATGCGAGCTCCGTCGGGTCCATCACGCAGCGGCGCCGGCGCCCCGCTTGCACGCTCGTGAGCGGCGGCTCGGCGTCGAGGCAGCGAGGTGTCACGTGGCGGCAGCGGGGCGCGAACGTGCAGGCTCGAACGGGGCTGCCGTCCAGACGCGGTGGCAGCCCCGCCAGCGCGGCGAGCGGCTCGCGCCGGCGCCGGTCGGCTCGGGGAATGCTGCGCAGCAGCGCTCGAGTGTAGGGATGATGGGGCTCACGCAGCAGCGCGCTCGTCGGCGCCTGCTCGACGACGCGCCCCGCGTACATCACCAGCACCTCGTCGGCGCTGCTGGCGATCACGCCGAGATCGTGGCTGATGAGCAAGAGCGATAGCCGCCGCTCGCTGCGCAGCTCGAGCAGCAGCTCCAGGATCTGGGCCTGGACGGTCACGTCCAGGGCCGTGGTCGGCTCATCCGCGATCACCAGCGCCGGCTCACAGGACAGCGCCATGGCGATCATCGCGCGCTGGCGCATGCCACCGGACAGCTCGTGTGGGTACTCTGTCGCGCGCCGCGCGGCGTCGGGGATGCGCACGCGTTCCAGCAGCTCGACCGCCCGCCGCCGTGCCTGCGCTCCGGATACCCCGAGGTGCAGCATGGCCACCTCCGCGATCTGCTCGCCCACCTTCAGGTACGGGTTCAAGCTGCTCATCGGATCCTGGAACACCATCGCGACGCGGGCACCGCGCAGCTGCACGAGCTCCCGCTCGGACAGCCCGACGAGCTCGCGCCCCTCGAGCCGAATGGAGCCGCGCGAGATGCGGCCTGCCGGGCGTGGCAAGAGACCGAGGATGGCGAGCGCCGTCGCGCTCTTGCCGCAGCCGGACTCGCCGACCACGCCCAGGATTTGCCCCCGCTCGAGCTCGAAGCTGACGTCGTCCACCGCGCGCACCAGACCCGTGTCCGTGCGAAATTCGCAGGCAAGCCCCGAGACGCGCAGCAGCGGCTCGCTCACGCGCCCTTGGCTCCGCTCGCCTTGGGGTCCAGCGCGTCGCGCAGCCCATCGCCGAGGTGGTTGAGGCTGAGCAGCGTCAGCCCGAGAAAAACGCTGGGCCACAACAAGAGCCACCAGAATGACCGGACCGGGTTCACGACACCGACGGCCTCTGCGACGAGCTGCCCCCACGACAGCTTCACTCCCAGGCCGAGGAACGAGAGGAATGACTCCAGGATGATCACCGCGGGCACGGTGAGCGTCGCGTACACGCTGATCACACCCGTGATGTTCGGCAGGATGTGCCGCGCGATGACGCGCGCGTCGCTCGCCCCGAGCAAGCGGGCCGCGAGCACGAACTCGCGCCGCCGTAACGTGAGGACTTGCCCGCGTACGACGCGGGCCATGGTCAGCCATTGCACGAGGCCGAGCGCCACGAACACGGGCAACGGCTCGCCGCGCGCCGTCTCCGAGAACATCAGCATCACCAGGATGACCAGGAACATGTACGGGATGCCGTACAGAAAATCGACGAGCCGCATCAGCACCTCGTCGAGCCGTCCGCCGAAGTAGCCGGCGGCGGCCCCCACGGCCACGCCGACCGTGACGGAGGTCAGCGTCGCCACCAGGCCGACCAGCAACGACGTCTGTCCGCCGACGAGCACGCGCGCGAAATAGTCGCGCCCCAGGCCGTCGGTGCCGAACGGGTGGGCGAGCGATGGCGCTTGATGCTGGCGGCTCGGCTCCACGCTGACGGGGTCGAGCCCGAGCAGCAGCGGCAGCACGAAACACGCAACGACGACCCCGAGCAGCAGCGCCGCCCCCAGCATGGCGGCGCGGTTGCTCCCCAGCCGTCGCAGCGCGCGCTGGCCGGGGCTGAGCCCTGCCCGAACTGCCCGTGTCGCCGCGGCGGTCGTCAAGCGTCGCCTCTCAACCGCGGGTCGAGCCAAGCGTACGCGAGGTCGACCAGCAAATTGAACACGGTCACCAGCGATGCATAGATGAGCGCCGTGCCGAGCACGACGGAGTAGTCGCGGTTGATCGCTCCACGCACGAACCATTGCCCCATGCCCGGGATCCCGAACAAGCTCTCGACCACGAAGGAGCCGGTCAGGATGCCTGCGGCGGCCGGTCCGAGGAAGGAGACGACGGGCATCAGCGCGCCGCGCAGCGCGTGGCCTAGCACGACGCGGTGCTCGGGGACGCCCTTGGCGCGCGCCGTGCGGATGAAATCGAGCTGCATGACCTCGATCATCCCGTTGCGCGCGAGGCGCGCCACGATCGCGACGTAGGGGAGCGCGAGCGTGAAAACCGGCAACACCAGATGACGAAAGCCGCCCCAGCCAGCCACCGGCAGCAGCTTCGCGCGTAGCGCGAAGACCAGCACCAAGAGCGCGCCGATCACGAAATTGGGGAGCGATATGCCCAGCATCGCGACCGTCATGCAGGCGGAGTCGAGCGCGGAGCCCGGGCGCAGCCCGGCACCGATGCCGAGCGCGAGCCCGACGGCGACGGCCAAGCACAAGCTCAACGTGCCGAGCGCCAGGCTGACCGGCAACGCGGGCAGCAGCAGCGCCTCGACGCTGCGCCCCTGCACCTTGATCGAGGGCCCGAGGCTGCCGTCCTGGAGCAGGCGCTGCATGTAGACTCGGAAAAACTCCAGGGCGCTGTCCGGCACTCCGTACTGCGCCCGCAGCGCAGCTTCGACCTCGGGGGCGGCCACGCGCTCCTCGGCAAACGGGTTGCCGGGCGCGAGGTACATGAGCAGCGTCGTGAGGAATATCAAGAACAGCAGCGATGGCACCGCGAAGCTCAACCGCCGCAACACGGCGAGCGGCGCCCAGCGCCAGAGCGCGAGGGCCAGGGCGCACGCCAGAGCGGCAGCGAGGACGCCGCCGAGCCAGGGCCGCAGCAAGGCGAGCGCGAGCAGGCCGAACAGCGGCGCGCCGAGGTGGCGTGCGCCCCCCTGCAAGCCGGCGATGAAGATGATGCTAGCCAGGAACATGGCCGTGGCCAGCGCTGCGCCGATGCCGGCCGAGAACCAGAGCGCGGCGAACACCGCGGCCGCCAGCAGCAGGCTCGGCGCTCGGACGCCGACTCTCTCGAGCAAGGCTCGCGCGGCGTCCGACGTCACGTCAGGGCTGCTCCGGTTCGACCCACAGGTCGCGCAGCGGATGCAGCGGCAGCAGGTTCGAAGCTCGAGCTCCGCCGGGCCGCTCGATCTCCGTGTACAGGCCGCGCAGGCGTGGCGCCCTCATGCCGGCGTTCACGTAGAAGTAGATCGGCAGCACCGGGAACTCGTCCTGCACCAGGATCGCCTCCGCTTCCGCCAGGAGCCGAGCGCGCAGCCGCTCGAGCAGCAGCGCCCGCTCTCTTGGATCGGTCGCCCTGGCGCGCTGCTGAAGCAGCTCCAGCACGAGCTGCGGCTGCTTCAGGTGACTCACGAGCACGCTGGGTTGGACGGACGCCGCTGCGTTGGATGGCTGTCGGACGGAGGGCTGCTCGGGCAAACGCTGCTCGGGCAAGACCTGCTCTGCAAAACGAGCCACGTCGCCCGCGGCTCGGATCAGCGCGTCGTAGCGGGGCGAGCTGAAGCCGGTCTGGTTGTTGCCGCCGCCGGTGACCCAGAGATCGAGGAACGTCGTCGCGTCCACATAGTCGCCGATCCACGCGCCGCGGGCCAGGTCGAACTGACCCGCGCGCACGCTGGCCATGTAGGACTGCCACTCTTGGTTGTACGGCTGCACCTGGATGCCCAGCTGCCGGTCGAGCTGGTCCGAGATGACCTCGGCGATCTTCTTGTGCATGTCCTGGGTGTTGTACAGGATACCGAGCTTCGGAAAGCCGCGCCCCCCCGGGAAGCCGGCGTCGGCGAGCAGCTGTCGCGCGCGCTCGACGTCGAGCCGGATGCCCGTCGGCGGCGGCTCGTAGCCAGGGATGCCGTCGGGGACGACACGCAGCGCCGGCGGCTGGCCGAGCCCGAGGACCCGGTCGACGATGACTTGCCGATCGATCGCGAGGTTGATCGCTTGGCGCACGCGCGGGTCATCCAGCGGCGGTCGCAGCGCGTTGAAGCGATAGAAATACACGGCGAGGCCGGGGTGTGTGTAAAAGTAGCTCTTCTGGCGCAGCTCCCCCGCCAACTCGGTGGGGTAGGTGCTCGGGTTCCAGTCGGCTTCGCCCGACAGAAACAGGTTCAAGGCCGTGGTCGCGTTCTCGACCGGGTAGAGCTCGATCAGCTCGGCCTTCACCTCGTCACGACCCCAGTACCGTGGGTTCTTGCGCAGCCGGATGCGATCGTTGACGCGCCACGCCTCCAGCACGAACGGGCCGTTGCTCAGCATGTGCTCGGGCAAGAACCAACTCTGTCCGGCGCGCTCCACGACGGCTCGCGGCACGGGGAAGGCGGTGTGAAAGGAGGTCAGCTCCAGGAAATACGGTGTCGGCGCCTCCAGCTCGACGATCAGCGTGTGCAGGTCGGGGGCGAAGGCTCCGAGCGAGACGCCAAAACGCGCGCGGGCATCGGCCGCGGCTGCTCGCAGTCGACGGGCCTCGGGGTCCAGGGCGCCCACGAGGGCTTCGAGCTCCCGAGCAGGCACCTCTCGAGGGGCGCCGTCCAGCAGCGCCCGCACGCGCGGGTCCGGGTTACCCTGGAGCCCGTCGTGTAGTGCCAGGTGCGTGGTGAGCGCCTGCCAGGTTTCGGCCTTCAGCGCCGAGCCCTGGGCTCGCGCCAGCGCCTCGAGCAGCCCGGACCGGGTCTCGCTCTCGAGGCGACGTGCCAGCGCATCGAACGTGTTGATAGCCCGTGCGCCCCGCACCGGATGCAGCATGTACGCATAACCCGAGCCGGTCTCGGGCGCGAGCACACGCCGCCAGGAGTAGATGAAGTCGCGCGCGTCGAGGGCGGAGCCATCACTCCAGCGCGCGTCTTGCCGCAAATGGAATGTGTAGCGCAGCCCGTCGTCGGACACCTCCCAGCTCTCGGCCATACCAGGGGCGGGCTCTAGCGTTCGCGCGTCGTGGCGGGTCAAGCCCTCGAACAGGCCAGATACGATGCGGTCCGTGTTCGTGCCGTTGACCCGCTGGGGGTCGAGCGTCTCGGGCTCGATCAGGTTCAGGATGCGGACGTCTGCTGGCCTCTCGGTGGCGGCAGAGAAAGACAACGCCGCCAGCAGCAGCGCGCCCCCCAGCGCGAGGAGTAGCCCGTAGAGCGTCCGATACACCCCGCCCATTAAACCCAAATTCGCTCGAGATTCAGGTTCAATTCGCAGCGGCGGTCCGGCGGCGACCGCCTGGCTCAGTCCCAGCAGATCTGGTTGCGCCCGTCGTGTTTGGCGCGACGCAGGCGCTCGTCGACCTGGGCGAGCAAGTCGTCCTTGGTCTGCGAGGCGCCGCTGCCGAGCGCGGCGCAGCCCCCGAGCGAGGCGCACGCGCCGCTGACCGTCACGCGCAGCTTGACCCGGCCGATTCCCAGCGGCGTGTTCTGGACGGCGTGGCGCACGCGTTCGGCCAGGGCCTTGGCGCCCTGCTGGGGAACGCCGCGCAAGAGCAGCAAGAACTGTCCGCCGGCGTAGCGCGCGATCACGTCTTCGGTGCGCAGCTGATCTGCGATCACCTCGGCGATGCGGCGCAGGACGAGATCACCGGAGACGTGGCCGTGGCGGTCGTTGACGTGCTTGAAGTAGTCGAGGTCGAGCAGCACGATCGAGAGCTCCGTGCTGTGGCGCAGGGCGTAGGCGAGCTCCTCGTCGAAGCGCTTGTCCATGAAGCGGCGATTGTGCACGCGCGTGAGCGCGTCGACGGTCGTCTCTTCGTAGAGCCGCATCATCGCTCGCTCTTGCTTCTGATCCATCATGCAGAAGCGGAAGCTCGCGTGCGGGCCCAGCTGGATCAGGTCGCCCTCCATCAAAGGAGCGCGCTTGACACGTCGGCCCTCCAGAAAGGTCCCGTTGGCAGACTCCAGATCCTGGATGAAGTAGTGCCCGCGCGTATGGATGAGCAAGGCGTGACGGCGGCTGACGCCCTCGTCTGCTACGCGTAGCCCTGCGCTTTGGCTGCGGCCGATGACGAGCTCTGAACCTTCGAGCGCGAACACCTGCCCGTTCGCGGGCCCGTCGACTCGCACGAATACGCCGCGGTCGCGGGTGATGGCCTTGGGGGCTTCGGGCGTCGGAAGCTCGAACTGCTCGGTGATGGGCTCATCGTCGTCGCGCTGCCCGAGCAGCGGTGGGATGCTGGGCGCCGACAGATCCAGGCTACCGTCGCTGAGCTCGCGGTAGATGCGCTGGACCTCTTCGTCGCGCGCCACGGGTCTCACGCCCGAGCCCGCTCGGCCCTGGCCCAGATTGGACGTGTCGGACTCGAGGTCGGCTCGGTGCGGGGGGGCCACGTCAGCGTGAAACGACCCGCCCGCGTTCGTTCTTTATGCAGGGGCAGTCTCTGGGCGGGTCGGCTCCCTTCACCTGCGCGGTGGGGCGCGACGACACAGCTGGTGCAACACGGCCCTGGGGCGAGGCTCTCAGCTCGACGCTTGCTGGCGGTAACGCCGCAGCACGTCAAACAGGACCTCGTAGTGATTGCCCGCGCTCCACGCGATCCAGCCGTCGGCGCTGGCTTCTCTCACGGCTCGCAGCTGCTCGCGGATGTACTCGACGCGCTGCTCGGGCGTCAGCTTGTAGCGGTAGTTGAAGAGCTCGATGTAGGCGAGCACGGGGACCTTGGCCTCGCCCATCTGGCGTTGCAGCCCGACCAGCGAGCTGTGGACCGTCTCGAAGGGCTGCTGGGCGCGCTCCTGATACGGCTCGTAGTGCGATGGATACGTCATCGGGCAGACGATGTCGATCTCGGGCGCGAACAGGCTGATGTCCTGACCGATGTGCATGGAAGGTCCATAACCCACCTCGCCGAAGACATCGATCTGCAGCCGGGCGCCACGCTCGTTGATGCGCTTCTTGAAGAAGCGCAGCACCTCGCGAATGTCGAGCGCGTTCTGGGGCGAGGCGGCCGTCTTCGAGCTGTAGCGGATGTAGTCGAGCTGGATGTCCTTCGCGCCGAGCTCCAGCGCGTATTGGGCGAGCTTCCAGCGCTCCTCCCAGAACTCCCGGTTGTGCACCAGCGCGTGGTTGCCACCGTCGGCGAACATCACGATGCGCGGCACGTAACGCAGGCCGCGCTCCTGGATACGCTGGATCGCGCTCCGGTAGCCCTTTTGCTGCGCGAAGAGGTCGACGACGAGGGTGTCGACCCCGACATCCAGCGCGTTGTCCATGATGCGCTCGAGCCGCTTCGGCGTCTGGGCGGTGTACTGCTGCAGGTAGATGCCTTGCGTCTTGAAGGGCGCCGCGGCGGGCGCTTTCTCGACGGCTGCCGGTGCCGGCGCAGCGCCCGCGGCTTGGGGGGCGTCAGCGGAGGCGGTGGAAGCTCGGAGCAGCAGGGCCAGCGAGAGGAGCGCGACGAGGTAGACAGGCACGAGGAAAATTCTATCAAATGACCCCCCATGCGCTCCAATGAACGGCGTTCGTTTATCGCGTCGCGTGCGCAACGTTAACGAACGCGAGCTTCGCCATAACGCGAAAGCACAGCGACACGAGCGGCGATGATGGGTGCTGCCGAGCCATCAGGTCAGCGTGCAACACACCTCGCCGCTGGCTGTGCGCGGCGGGTGCGAGGCCAGCGGCGCAGCCAAAGCCGCGCGCTCAGTAGCGGTATTTGTCGATCATCGCGCGCACGGACTCGGGCAGCGGCACCGACAAATGCAGCGTGCGGCGCAGCGTGCGCAGCAGGTGCAGCGGATACGGATCGGGCGGCGTGGCCGCGGCCCGCCCCGCCGCCCTCTGCAGCGCCTCGCGCTCGCTCTCCGTCTCGCGGTGTCGCCCGAACGTCTCCACCGAGTCGACGGCCTTGCCGCGCAGCTTGTCGTGCAACACCGCGGCAGCACCCGCGGCGCGGACGGCGCGTTGATCCGCCGCTGGCCAGCTCGCGCGCGCCGGCGGGGCGCTGGTCGGTGGCGCGGTACGCAGCTCCGGTTCGCGCGGCGGCACCGGCTCGGACACGTCGTCCACGTTCGGCGCGCCGGGGTGACTGCGGCGCGCCGGCTGTTGCTCGGCGGCGGGTGGCACAGACGAGGGCCTGGCGCGCGGGGTGGTGCGCCCCGGGTTTTGCGGCATCGGGATCACCGGGCGCACCGTGACGCTCGGGGTCATGCTGTCCTGTGCAGGCTCCGCTGCAGTCCCGAGCGCGGCGGCCTCTGCTGCCGCCGCTCGAGCGCGCTGCTCCTCCGGCCGTGCCCGCGGCGTCGGTGCGGGCTCGCTGGTGGTATCGGCAGCGCCCTTGGCCGGGCTGGTGAGCCCGGCAGCGGCTCTCTTCTCCGGTCGGGGCGCGCCGCCTTTGACGGGTGGCGAGCCGCCTTTCGCCGCCGCGTCGTCCGGCGCACGCCCGGCAGCGGGTGCTGCGCTCGGGCGCCCCTTGATGGGCGGGCGTGATGCGCGCGGCGGCGTGGCGGCGACAAAGGTCGCGGTGGGCGCGGCTCGTCGTGGTGGCGGCGGCGGCTGGCTGGGCTGACGTGCGGGCGCTTCGGATTCCGCCGCGGGCTCGCTCTCGGTGCCCGCGGAGCTCGGGGCAGCGGCGGCGCTCGCCGGTGGGATAGGCGACTCGGCTCGAAGCCGGCGCTTGCTCTCCCAGACGGGGGTGAAGAACCCCGAGAGGCGATCGACCTCTCCGACCTTGAAGCTCGCCGGGCTATTGGACTCGATATCGTCGCGATCGTCAGTGGTCATGTCAGGCTCCGAAGCAGCGCAGATGTAGCACGTCCCGAGCGTCACGCTCGGTTTGCGGAGTGCGTCTCGCGACCGTGGGCGAGCCGCGCGCGCGTGCGCGCCGCGGGCGGCCCGTCGTGACGTGGTGCGAACCGCTTCGGCGCGACGCGCGCGCCAAGTGCGGCACGTGCACGAAGGGCTGCAGACATCTCATCCGTCCGCCGCGGCGACGTCCTCGCGGCAGGTCGTCCGGTTAACGACGCCGGTCGTCTCGACGCAGCCTTGCTCGCAGACCTTGTACAGCGTCCGCTCCTGGCCGTCGGCGGTGCAGACCAAGAGCTCGCGATCCGAGCACAAGAGCTGCGAGGGCGCGCAGATGTCGCATTGCCCGTGGGCGTCGTCGCACAGCTCGGCGGGCGCGCAGGTGAGCGCAGGCACGAAGCCCGTTCCTTGGGCGTTGCAGGCTTCCAGGGCCAACCCGAGGCGCGGCGTCTGGTCGTCGGCGACCGTTGGGGGATTTCCCGGGACGAGACACCGGTAAGTGCCCGGCTCGCAGATGGGCTCCCGGCACGCGCCGGCGCCCGTGGCGTCACATTGGGCCGCGCTGGCGCAGTGCGCGTAGGGCCGCCAGGCGTTCTCCCGGCAACGCTCGAGCTCGGGGCCATTGCAACGCAACGTCCCGGTGAGGCACGTCGAGCTGTCCAGGCAGCGTCCGCCGTTGGTCGGATCGCAGCTCGTCGTCGGGCTGGTTCCGGGCGCGAGCGCGGCACCGGCGCTGCAATCGGCCACCAGCGCCCAGTCCCTCTGGTCTGGGCTGCAGCGCTCCAGGTGGCCAGCGGAGGTGCAGCGCACCTCGCCGACCTGGCACGCCGGGGCCTCGCAGCGCCTGCTGGCCACGTTGCATAGGCCGGGGGCGCCGCACGCTTGCACTGGAATCCAGCCGGTGCGCTCGACGTTGCAGCGCTGCAGCTCCGACCCCTCGCAGCGATACTCGTTGGGCTCGCACAGGGTCGGTAGGCAGCCCTGCGCCGGGTCGCAGGGGGCGCCGCGACTGCACGTTCGCTCTGTCACCCAACCCTGCTCGGCGCACACCTGGAATTCGTCGCCGCTGCACTGCGTCTGTCCGATCACGCAGGGCGTGTCGAGGCAGCGTCCGCCGCGCGCGTCGCAATGCCGAGCGCTCTGGCAGGTGGCGATGCGATCGAGGTAACCGGTGCGGTTGATGCCGCACAGGTTCAACACGGCACCGTCGCACTGGTAGCGGCCTGGCGCGCAGGCGGGGGGTGAGCAACCCAGGTTCTCGAGCTGCTCTGTCGTCATGCCCTCGGCGTATGGATCACCGGCGAGCGCCTCGATCAGCGCGTTGCAGTTCGAGGGGTTCAGGCACGTCTCGACGTGATCCCAGCCCGCCTGGGCGTCATTGCAGCGCAGCAGGTTGCCGCCGACACATTGATACGGGCTCGGCGGGCTCGCCTGACCGCCGATGCGGCAGTCGCTCGCGGCGCAGGTCGGGGCGCTCGGGTCGCACTGGCCGGAGGTGGTGCAGATCTCCGACGGGACCCAGCCCGAGCCGGGCAAACATTGCTCGAGCTGGGGGCCGTTGCACTGCTGCTCCCGCTCGGCGCCGTTGCAGGCCTGGTCGGTGCAGCGCCCCAGGGTCGCGTTGCATTGCTGCGGGCTCGGGCAGCTATCGATCTGCGTGAAGCCGGTCTGACCCGGATTGCACTCCTCCAGCAGCGCGCCCTGACAGCGCCGCTCGCCGGACACGCAGACCGGCGCGAGACAGCCGGGTTGGCCGGCGCACGATTCCGGCTGCGCGCAGCAGAGCTCCGGGCTCGAGCAGACGCGAACGGTGCGCAGCTCGCGCGTCGGCTCGCACAGCTGCAGGGCGGCCCCCTCGCAGCGAAAGCTGCCCGGCTCGCAGTCGTTCGGGCCGCCGCCGCTGCCCGCCGTGCCGATCACGATCTCGATGCCGTCGACGTTCAACAGCTCGCCGCACGCGCCAAACGCCGAGAGCGCCAGCGCGGTCAGGAGGAAGAGCGCGCCCCGGCCTGCGCGCGGCCGAGGATCCATCAGAAGGTACCTACGGCACCGATGCTTCCAAGGCCGACGATCGGGTAGATGGTGACGTCACCAGCCGAGGCCGGGGGATCGTCTGGCGCGGTCAGCAGCAGGATGAGCCCCGTCGCGGCCAGCGCGCCGCCCGCGATGAAGCTGATCGTCGCGGCGGTGGAGAACGTGTCCAGGTCGTCTTTGGCCGCCACCGCGGAGCTGACGGTCGCCGGGTCGTTGGCTGCGTAGCAGACGTCGCCTTGCTCGTAGACGCAGGGGATGTCCTCCAGCTCCTGCCGGCGGTCGATGGCGATGATGCCGGTGACCGTGCCCACGGCCAGCCCGGCGCCGCCGAGCCCGAGCGCGATGTAACCCAGGGTGCTCTGCGACACGAAGCCGGGCTCCCCGCCATCGGCCGTCATGATCGGCTCCTCGCGCACGACCTCGACCATGGGCGGGGGCTTGGGCAGCTCGACCATCTTCAGCTCGAGCGGCGGCAGGTGCTGGCCCTCGCGCAGCTCCACCGTCGTTTCAGCGGTGCGATAGCCCTCCGCC
>Ga0315910_10002521_pt1 | contig 16042 bp, 23 predicted proteins | sample EdamamesoilMG_FD_204470 | JGI IMG/M metagenome (GOLD analysis project Ga0315910, IMG submission 204470) | Garden soil microbial communities collected in Santa Monica, California, United States - Edamame soil | ecosystem: Environmental > Terrestrial > Soil > Garden | place: USA: California... | reverse complement strand
GAATACCTCAACTTCAAGAATGCATACGACAACTATATCAAATCAATCCACGTATGAGCGGAACAGCAGAAGAAACCGATATCAAGCTCGGTGGTGAACTGAGCGAGAATACCATTTCATTCAATATTCCATCCCAAAGTGAGCCCATCATCGTTTTCCAGCCGAATGGAGACATCTTCATAAAGGGTCGCTTGGCAGAGAATGATAAGGAGGTTGTTGATGCTTTCAGGGAGTTCCTGAGATCGATAGGACACCTACGGTAGACCTCCACCAGTCTTATACTGTTTGAGCCACTGCGTGAGATAGAGCAGGTATGGTGCATTATTGAGTCCCAATCGTTTTATTGTCGGGAGATCATCTTGCTTGAAAGGGAGTGTCTTGGTCAACCTCGGATTTACATTGATACCAGCGACCACAGGCACATTGAATAGCGCATCACCAGTATCATCTTTGATTTTCTTATTGAAGGCCCGGAGCATGACAATCAGACTGCTTTCATTCTTGGCGAAAGGTGGGAACTTCCAAATCCAAACGGTTGGAGAGATAGCTATTCCATTGATAGTCAGGAAGATCACAATCAGGCCGAATGGTTTAGCATTGAACACAAATAAAGGACGCCACACGGTTGGCAAAGGAATCTTCACGATCCCGCTCGGTGTGGGAATATAGAGTCCAATGGTCCAGAATGTTGGCACCAAGTTCGCCAGCGTCAAATAAACTGAATATCGCTTCCAGTACTTGAGTTCTGTCACGGTCGGTTTGTTGCCGACATCGAATGTGTTATGACTCAAATCTGCAGAATTGCTCGAATCAGGTGGAGCATCTTGTTCTGGAGCGATAGAGGGGAGCTTAGTTCCACACATATCAAGCTTACTAAGCTCTGCAAATACGTCTTTTTCAGTGGGTGTTTTGGGTACTTCGACAGTATAAGAAGTAAAAAGGGTAACAAGATCAGCGCATGCATCTATGAAAAAAGTTGAGGTATTTTTGGCGACTCCAGCAGCATCAATATCAGCCGTGGCCTTCGAATAGAAGGCTTGCCTTTTGATTATGCCAGAGGACGCTGAACCAACAATTCCGTTGCTCACTGCATCAAGCATTGCCTTTTTGGCATCGATCAGGTCTGTATAATAATCATCAATTGATGGTTGGGATGCTTTGATCATTCTATCACCCACAGCTTTATAGATGTTGCCAAACTGACCGCTCGATTTGCGCTGGGTGTACTTTATTTTGAAATTCAATGCCCGGAAGTTGCCTATGTTCCTGATCACGATCGGTGATGTGAACTTGTTAAGCATGTCATATTGGTAATCGGTGAACCGGGCAGTCGGTGGAATGAGATCAACATAGGTAGTCTTGTCCTCCGGAATGTTGTCAAGTCTGGTTCGGGCTTCTGTCATTCGATCAATTGCGTACTTTCTTTCGAATGAGGCAACCTGATCATCGATAACCAATGCGTTGAGTGTGGCGATGGTGCTCTCCAGAAGCGATTTTGTTTGTGTTATCAAGAGTGGTGTTTTCTTGGACACTTGGCCCAATGCGTACACAAACGCTGATACAAACAGAACTATCGATATTTGTGATTCGACTTTTTCTTCCTCGAATTTGTTTTTCTTGGTGTCCTCTTCGAGCGTTTTAAATGAGAACTTTGTATCGATCAGCTTTTGAAGCTTGATCAACGTCTCCTGTGCGCACTTCTCTTGACTGGGGAGCTCCGGAAGTTTGGGCACTCCTTTCATGAAGTCGGCAAGCCTCCGGGCTCTTCCATCGAGGGGAGAGTCGCAAAAGTTTTCGCTCAGGACATCGAGTATTTCTTTGGGTGTTGGGTTACAGTTGGGATCAACAAACTTTTGGGATTGTAGTCTGTTTAACTCATCAACGATAGGTTGTGATTCGAGAACTGGTAGTTCATCAGCAGCTTCCTTTACACCATCTGTTGAAATCATACATGGACGATGATTTTACTGATTACAGGGTGTTCAAATTCAACACGGTCATTATAACCTTTGCCGGGCTGACCAAACTTTTTGCGCAGAATTGATACGCGCTGATCATCAACCTGACGGTCTCTGGTCATTGGTTTGGTAGAGATTTTCTTGCCCAGAAGATTCTTGGATTCCTTGATGGCTTGGGCCAACATGTCCTCACGTGAATACAGGAGCGTGTAAAGCTTATTTTCAGCCGAAACCTGAACGGTCCCGGCAGGAGCATCGATTCCACCCTTCACCACAGTAAGCGATTCATCACCAGCCTCAACAAACACGTATTCCGGTGATGGCTTAAGCCACATTTTCAAGGTTTGATGATCGAATGTGACTTCTTCCACTTCTGCGCTTCCCATGAAGTCGGATATGTTTCTCAGCTTGCTTTCGGGTAGATTGGGATTTTGGACACCGAATTGCAGCATAAGCTCGGTGCCATCCTTTAAGATTTTGATATCATCAGACAGCAACTTAATATCGAATTCCTCAAGCATAGCTTGAATCAGATCAGACGTATTGACTGATAAGAATTGGTCTCTGACAACCGGGAATTCGAAGTTTTTAGGTGGCTGCATTTTGCTTTATTTATTCGCAGCAACAACCTACATGTCTTGCATCGCCTTCTTGGGGAATCTCAGGTAATCAAGATTATATGCAGTTCTCCAATCTGGGTGTTCGTTGAAGAACTTCTCGATATCTCTGTTGTAAAGCTTGATTGAGTTCTCGATAGTATCATCAACCATGTCAGACAAAATCATACCACGTCTCGCCCGGAGAGCAGTGAACCTATTCACTACCTCGGATGGCTGTTTGTGTTCGTTGATAAGCTCAACGATATCCACTTCTCGACCATCCTCGAACTTAACAAGCCATTTGGTCGCGTCCGCTTCCAAAATGCCTTTCCTGCGTAAAAAGTCTATTGTTGATTCCATATTATCCTACTGGTTGAGGTTCCGGTTTTGGGTTATTGACGTTGGTGAGTCTTTCGGTGAGTTCTTGAACTCCGGCCTTGAAAGCTTCAATATAGAGCTTGATCTTCTCGTCCAACACTTTGTCGTTGCCACAATCCCATGTGGTGACATGTGTCATTGAGAAAATGTTATAAGTGGTTACGCAGTTGATGTGCGCCCCGAACTTCTTATTGACTGCCGCATCGAGTCCAGCAGGGAAATACGACATTTCCTTTCTCTCTTTGTTATTCATAGTCTCTTAATTCCATCATCGTCTACCGTCACTGATAGAACATTATTGCTTGCGCTTCTTCTATCCAACAAAACCCGGTACTGGTTCCACGCTTTGCCGTTCTGGTCCACACCGATTTTGACATGCGAAACAGTTCCTTCCTCCCACCGGGCTGGATGGCAACGGTAATTGCGTACCGATACTCTTTGCTCAGGCAATGCCTTTATCGTGCTAATTATCTCCATCTGCTAATGCTTGAATGCTGTCCATTCGGGCCAGCGTCCTATTTCGCTCTTCCATCAACTTGATAAGCTCTTCAACTTTCGTTACTCCTTCACTGTATTGTTGTAATGCTCTTTCGGCTTGATCATATGCTTTATCGGCCTGATAAGCTTTGACCAGACTCAACACGAATGAAATGAAGAAGAGCACAGCCATGATCGTATAAATTTTGATCACTTTGGCTTGTCTCATGTTCAGGTCCTTGGCTTTATCCACCAGTTCTTTAATTTCCATGTCGATTGGCTCTCTCCCGTTCTGATTCAATGCTTTGGTTTGTTGTTCCATTCTTCTATGATTTTGATCATTTCCGGGTGAAAGGGGTAAAGTGCGTTTTTGCTTCTGGCGTCCTCTTCATATTCAAGCAACTGCTTCATTTCTTCCTCAGTGAGTGGATGCAAATGAAAGATGCCACAGCGAGGAAATCGAGCTCCACTATGTGGTGTGGTGAACTCAACGAGTGACCACATCTCCTTTGCATCAGCGAGGTTGTTGGACACGAGACCACTCGAACCAGTTGGATCGTGGGCCACTATCCGGCCAATAACGCTTTTGTATCGACAAGGTTGGCCGATGTCTGTTGATGGTAAATCTGTCATAACAAAATCTATGGCGTAGGTCATGGCCGACCACGGACTCTTACCGTGCCTCTGGCTTAGCAGGCCAGCGTGTGTCAGGATACACCAATCAGACCATAGCCCTACGCCCAAATTAGGTACATAGAATATAACCAGTTTCATGAACGCAAAGAAAGTAGAAGCAGACCTGTTCGCTGATGATATTCAAAAAACCGAGTACATCGGCATAATTGAAGACATTCAGGACCCGCTTAAAATTGGTCGGGCAAGGATTCGCGTGTTCGGTAAGACCGGGCATGCTTCCGGTGATCAAGAAATTCCGGTTAATGTTCTACCTTGGGCCTACCCGGAGCACCATGGTTTTGCTGCTGCGAACGGTGGTTCCCAATTCAGCACACCAAAAGTCGGTGCCGAGGTCTGCGTTCGCTTCCCGGACGGCAACATTTATTCACCAAGATATTCGGCTCTTATCAATCTTGCGGATGCAGTGAAGTCGGCAATCGAGGGTTCATATGAAAATGCGCATGTGATAGCATTCGATGAGGTTGAGGACTTCAAAATTTTCTATACTCAACAAGGTGGGTTGCTTATCCATTTGAAGGAGTCGATCATCACGATCAAAAATGATAATTCCATCCTGATCTCACACAAGGACAACACCGCGACCATGGAGTTCCGAGGCAACGATCTGGACATCGTGACCCAAGGGAATGTGAACGTGTCGTCCAACAATAATATCAACCTCAACTCCAACAACGTTTGGGCGAACGGGGTGCAGACCAATCTGGGTGGAAATCCGATATTCAGTAACGTCAATGGTGAGCCACTCATGCAGCTACTCAAAGCTCTGGCTACCATCGTTGATGCCAAGATGGCCGTAACAGCCGGAAGTACCGTGGCCTTGGTGAACCAGTTCGAGCAATTCGTATTAAGTCAAACGGTGAAAACCTCAGGTTAACTACCTGCTGGTTGACCGGGACGATTACAGAACACATCTTCCGCTCCCGGCAAAGGATCGAGTTTACCAGTTTTCGCGGTTGTGGTATAGGTAAAGGTCACATCGACTTGATTAGGATTGTCATATGTGTCGGCCCCAATTTTTGCTGGCAGCACGACCTTGCCTTTTATCTTGCACACTTTCCCAATGTTGTCAAACGGATCATAGTCGCTAAACAGCCATGTGATCGGTAATGGTAAAACGCTGGCATCATCGAAGGTCACGTTAAGAGTTGCTGGCAGTGGGCTACCACCTGTGGAAACCAACAATTCTGAAAACGGTCTGCCGCACGGACCACCACCCGGACCAGCAGCTTGAACAGACCTTACAATTTTGTGTGCCATACCTTGGAATTTCTTTATTTATTCCCCAATGTTCAAGCCAACCCTACCTGATACATACGTTAAAGAATAAGTGAGGCGCAGGATAGGGATTCTTTTAATTGTCCTTGTAGCAAGTTGTGTGTCAACAGTCCCAAGGAAGCATATGTGTGAGGAACCGAAGAACCACATCGAGTGTGAGAGGTGGAAGAAAAACTATCCTCGCGAATACGAACACTATCTCAAGAAACTCAAGAAGAGGGACGAACCAAAATCCCAATAACACAAGAGCCCGGAAATCGACTATCTCCGGGCTCTGCTGTCTATAGTTGGCTTTAATCATGCGGGATTCTCCCACACAAATTATATATCACTTTTATGGTAATTGATCAAGGGCCTTCTTGATCTTGTTGATAGGCAATGTGATTCTTGTTCTGGTGATACAGAACCCATGCTTCCAGACATCCTTGACGTGTTCATCATAGACGGCCTTAGCTTCATCGATAACGGTAGAAAGCTGGGCCATCAACCCCTGAATCGTTGTCTTATTGACCTCATTGACTTCCAGAGCCTTGATCTGATCGAACAGAGTGTTCGCGGCCTCAGTTTTGACGTTCAAGAATTCGATTGCTTCTTCTTTGGTCATATCTTATTTGTCCTCGCGAACAGGTATTGCATCATAAACTTTCATCGCGTCCTCAAGTGTTGGGAAAACTCCAACGATCTCGCGGCTCGAATATTTAGGATCAGAGCCATTGATGAAATTGATAAGTTTCTCAAGCGTATAAGCTGATGGCTTGGATTTAAACCAATCAGCACCCTTATGGCTCATCACAAACACCGGGAAGAATTGATCTTTGCCATTATTCCAGATGCCTTTGACACCTGTTTCAGTAGCAAGTTCTTTCACAGTGTCCATATCGAAGCCATATTCACCGAGTGATTCCGGATCAAGAGCTTCTTTGATAGTTTTGAGTCTGTTATTTTTCATTACGATCCCCATTCCATTTCTTCATATTCGCCAAGCTTCAAGGTTGGTACCTCATCATCCTCATCATACATCTCACTCTCCTTATACTCTTCCTCAGTCATCACTTCATCGACTTTGCCATTTTCAAGCCAATCGTTCTTGGCAATTTGTTTGGCATGTGCCTTACTTTTAGCACGGACCCAAGCCCAGCCATTCATTCGACCTGAGCTAGCATAGACCATGAACAATTCACCATCTTCTTTGGTGCCAAATGTACCATCGAGTTCGTCCAGCAGACCAATAATCTGATCGTATACTTCGATTTGCGTGTCCTCTTTCAGCTTCATGGCCACAAGTGCATCACGAACTTTCTTGGTAGGAGTTTTGGGAGCAGCCTCATTAACAGGCTTCTTCAATGATTCGTTAATGGTCCGCAATCTGTGCTTCATAGTTTATTTATTCGAACCCAATCGGGCTTCGACAATCTTTAACTGCTCACAGACAACGATATAGTCGGGATACAGTTCACCTTTCAGTTCCTCGGTAGCCATATAGGGCATCGAGGCATTAAGTCTTTTCTTCTTGGTGATCAAGATGTTCCGGAGCATAATCAATTCCTCTTCGCTCAAACCATGAATAGGGTCGTTCTCCGCAAAGATACGCCTGATTTCCTCGTCATTAAACAATCCTTCCATTATGCGCGTAAATCCTCTGAGTGCAGTTCCTTGATTTCGGTGTGAATTTGCCCGGCCTTATAAGCGATGATCGATGCTTCTGCCCGGCCAACAAATCTGTTCTGGCTGGTGATGAATCCTTGTTCCTTCTCATGAATGCCAAGCTTTTGGCGATCACCCACAAGCCCACCGATCTGTTGAAAGGCAGCATGATGACCGAACCCACAGAGCACGATGCCAGTCTCGACATTCTTAGGTTGGTGTTTGTATTTCTTGCCATCATCGAACCAAGTTGCTGCGCATAAGATATATTCTTCGTCCTTGGCCTTATCTTGTTCGATCAGGATTTCATAGAGTTCCCGGAAAGCCTTGATTTTGGCTTGGGTGAGCGGTCTATCGTGACCAACATATCGAGCGGAGAGATTGTCAAGTCCTGTCGGAGTCAGCATCTCCTGCATGTGTTTTACTACCGATTTGCTCATATAATAGCTTTTTGATTTCGGCTGGCGTTTTCTCTTCCAGCACAGATTGATATAGATATACAAATTTCTCCCCGTTCTTAGTAGTTAGGACATGGGTAGGTTTCTTGTCTATCACTTTCTCAATCAAGCTATCATCAACGAGTACCTTGTGATCAAGCCGGGCGTAAATCTGCGCATCGATCTTGGTGAGCATTGTGATCTTATACAGACGGTGCTGCAGAAAGTTCACGTGATCATAGGCAAGATCATTGATGCGCTTCCGGAAATTGAAGGTTGCTTTGTATTTCAGATGTCCCTGCGGCACTTGGATAAGCTCAATGCTTCCGGCCTTCAAGGAATCGATGTTAAAGATCATTTTGGTCGGAATCTCGATGCTGTGGTTCCGGCTTCCGTTCGGGAACACTGAAAGCTTCTTCTTGGCGAAATCGAACCTCAGGGAGATCGACATTTTCACATCAGCATGCCAATTCATCGTTTCGCAACTAATGTAGCCGCTCTTATCATCAACGAATGAGATCAATTTCTTCGGCCAAATATAGGAAAGCAGTTCGACCTTTTCATCAAGGTCCGGGTTTGAATCAATCTCTGTTATGCTTTCTGTTTCCCCGGCTTCAATCGCTGCATCGGCATCTACGATCTCTCCGGTGTCCAGATCAATGCCGTTCACTATCTTTCCCATCGTCAGTTTTGCTATTCAATAGTGCGTTATAGGTTTCTCGATCAAAGGCCATATTGTGGATGCCATCAATGCTGGTCATATAGGCTTGATGTATACTAAGCTGTTTGGGCCGGAGCATGTTCACACCCACGAAAGTCTTGATAAGCATGATCTCATTCTTGATTGCGCCCAGACAAATTCCGTACCTGTTCGGGAACAGTGCATCGGTCACCCCGTTCTCTTCCTCCAGTTGCACTAGCATGTTGTTTTCGTCCAAGGAAAACATATTCATCAAGAATTCACTCATGATGATCTTGATTGCTTGATATCTGTTCGCGGCTCCATCGTTGCCTCGTGTTATCATTCTATCAAACAGGTGGGCAGTAAAGAACAGACCAGCATCCTTCATCTCCATGTCGTCAAACGCTGCCTGAAACACACGGCCCTTTGCCGTCTTGCGCTCAATCAGCCACATATTTTTCGGCAGAACACCCTTACCTCTGGTCACTATGATTCTGAACACGCAATAGATTTTGGTGCCGTCCTTCTGCTCCAGTTTGAAGTAGTTGAACTCACGCATCATCTTCTGCTCGGCTTTCACACTTATTCTGCCGTTCATGCCTATGTTGTACTTCTGGACCATAAGCCGACAAGACTTCTGCATGATTTGATCACACAAGGCTTTCCGCTCATCTTGCAGCTTGTGCACGAAGGCCATTAGTTCCTCATGATCAAAATCGTGTCCCATTAAAAGAATTTCAACATGTGTTTACTTACGATGTGCCAAAAAGCCTGCTTTCCCTTCTCCCATTGTTCAGGTGGATAGTAACCTCTGAACACTATTCCGTTGGTCCCTATCTCATCACTATATACCTCGATGTGAATAAAGAGATTTGCGGCAGACGCGTCCATGAGCATGTTGGGTATCACAAAATTCCACAGCTTCATCATGCCTTCCTGACTCACATTGAAGAACAGGTAAGGATTATTCGGATCGTCTGGCACTGGTTTATGTCCCTCGCAGCTAAACATGGTCACGATGTCTGGGCTTTTGTTCAGGTCCATACAGAATGCTTCAATCATTGGATCGATAGGAGCGTGATTGATCTTAAATTCGGCTTTCTGCTTCTTGAACTCTGCAATCATGTGATCGATCGTCCGGGGTGCTCTACGCTCTGGTGGGTTCGGTGAACTACTCATGTTTCTCTGGAACTAATACTGGATTCTTCAAGTATAAATACACTGACGTACTGTACCCGGTTTTAAAACGTAAGTTCTGCCGTGCACCAAATAGCAAATAACTGGGGTGCAAAAAGAACAAGGTTACGGGTTCTCTGCCAGCGGGGCAGTTGAACAAGACTATGTAAGATGTTTCCCAACCAAGTTGAATTGGTCCTGAAAGAGAAAATTGCTTCTCAAGGACCTGCCAGTGTGTTGGACGCTGGTAAGTAAATTTGGGTCCCCTTGATCTTACTGAACTTAGATTGCAAAAGTCGAGGCTCTGGTTATACCCCCATCCTCGCGAACCGAAGTGCGAAAGCATATCAACAAGCAATCTCGGCCACCCGGAATATGTGGGAGTCACCGCGTTAGGACCTGAGCAACTACAACGTTGCTTCGAACCGAAAGACTACTGGTTTTTTCCGGTAGATATACTATCTTGAAGGTTCGATGTTGTAGGGACTTTCTTCCCCTTCGGGAATATTGGGTACGGTGTATTTAATAAATGAAACCGATAGTCTAGTCTTAACACAAACAGAACAAACACAGTCTTAACACAAACCATGGCGAAGAAGGCTAAGAAATCTCTCAAGCAAGTCAAAGATAGACGACTCCTGAAAAAGGTTATTGCTGCTCTGCCAAAACGAGAACGTGATTACAAGATTAGAGGGTTTGTCAAGCAAAACCGACTTGATAAATAAATTAGTTCACCTATCCAATTTATGAAGCCAACCAACGAAGCCCTGAAAAATTATCAACTTTCAGACATCTCCTACGATAAAGGTGCCAATCTTGCGACAGCAACATTCACTGAGGACCTTACATCAAATGATAAGTCTTCCCTCAAGGAGATCATCGTTGATATATTTGGTGTGAAGCCGGGATGGTCCGGCCAAAATGGGTTGGTGCTTAATATCCCAGAGAAGCAGTTTAATGAATTCCAGAAGCTTTTGATTCTCGACCTCCAAATGAAATTGGTCGATGAAGAAGTTGCTTCGGAGGCAAGCGATAGTTCATCACCAAATCTTGGTAATGGATGGAATGAAACACCAGATGGTCACATGTCCATTAATGTTGATCAAGGTAAAGTACAAGGCGAATTCACAATCATCCCGGAAACAGAAGAAACATTCAAACTATTATGGTCACCACGCGAATTCAATGCTGGTGACATTGAGGTTGATAATGGTTTGCCAACAGTTGAAGCAGCCAAAGAAGCAGCCGAGTCTTACGCTGAAAATCATCTTGGTATTGGCGACATTTATGAAGCTGCCGGAGGTAAGAATGAGAGTGCCGTTCCAGTGGTTGAGTCTTTCAGTTCAGTGCTCAAAGGCATGATAATCGTTGAGGGCAAATCGGATGAAATTCCGTTCATTGGACGCAATGACATGGAAAAGGACTTTGCCAAAGAAGCATTTAATGAACTTGGTGAGGACTTCTGGAAGAATGCAAAGGAAGCAGATTTCGAAATCGAAGAGGAAGATATTGAAAGCGCAGAGGGTGAAGAAGTGTGGAGCGTACTCCATGATCACACGTTCACCGGGCTTGGTGGTGCTACCGAAGAGGAAGCGCGTGAGAACCTACGCAAGGCTCTTGCTATTATGCAAGATACAAATGAGGCCAAAGACACTGATGATAACGATATTGTCGATGGTGATCAAGTTATTGTGGTTGGCCGCACCGATCAGGAAGGGAAGAAAGGCACCGTGGTCGAGACCTCGGACTCTTCTGATTTCGTGATCGTGGAAATCAAAGGCAAGAATTACAGCTACCATGCATCAGACCTGAGGAAGGTTGATGAAGAGGAAGAGGACGAAGATGATGAGGTGGACTTTGATACTGAGAACACCTATGAATATGTGATTGATCTCGATGAGCGTGGTGATTTTCAGGCACATATCGAGGACGTTGATGGTGATGTGGTTTATGAGATTGAGGGCATTGATGATTTACAATCCTTGATCGAAGATGGCTTCATGAAGAGCAAGGATGATACCGATGGTCTGCTCAAGCATCTGCAAGATGTTGGAATTCTTGACAAATATGCGATCCTTGAGAGCATTGATACCAAGATCGACAAATTCCTTGCCAAGATCAATGAAGATATGGGTGATGATGATCAACTCGCGCTTGATAACTCCGAGCCTGAATACGAAGTGTTTGCCGAAGTTGATGGCCCGGTGGAAATGAAAACCATCCAGAAGGTTGCCCAGAAGCTCGAAATTCCGGGTTCACCTGACACAGGCTTCATCGTTGGAACCAAGGTTCTGCTGCGCAAATTCGTCAACACCCTGAGAGGATTTGATCTTGTGATAAGCAAGATTCTCGATGGACACAATAACGAGGTTGCACTGGCAAGTATCGAGGCTTATAAGCCGAAAGGTCGTCCAACCAACAAATACAACTATCCAAACAGAATGCATGAAGCGTTCAAGGATGGTTCCGGCTCACATTTCGATTCGTTATTGAAAGAGTGGGGCAAGAAGAACGGAGTTGAATATGAAATGAAGTTTAAGGACGTGAGGGGTAGAAAGAATGTGCCTTATTTCGTGCTTAAGTTGACTTTTGAACAATACGATGCGCTACCTACCGATGCTAAGACAGCATTGAGTGGTTTGTTGAAGCAATTCGGTGTTGATTTTTCATATAGAAATAAGACATGGACACCGATTATTGAGGCAAACATCAACGAAGAGAAGCTTATCAAAGGTGCTGCATTGACTCCGGAACAGAAGAAGCTCGTTCTTGCTGCATTTGTTTATCGCAATACCAAAGAGAATGAACCCAATGTCCGCAAAGCTCTCAAGGACAAGGCAGATGCGATGAAATTCGATGCATCAGATGATAAGTGGATTGAGGATCACGCGTTCTGGTTCAACAACGATGGTAAGACGTTGAGCGGAAGAAAGAAACATGCGGAGCCGCACTACTTAGCTGACTGATGCGATTAATTGTCACCATACTTTTGTTTCTGCTGCTGATGTGGAATATCGCATCGGCTCAAACTGATGCAGTTAAAGCCCAGCTTGATCATGAAGATAGGATTATCAAAGCGGTGATTCTCGGAGTTCCGGTTGTATTGGGTCTAATACTTGTGCTGGCCCGGCTATTCAAAACTCCGCGAGGATATCAACCGATTGACACCCTCGATACCAGAAATCCACCAAAGCAGGAATATTAATTTTTGATCTCTTCCTTGGTGATGGTCACCTCGGTCACTGTTTTCTCGGTCACTGAATTCCACCAACGCTTTCCACCAAGTCTGACAGCGTAATAGAACAGCTTGGCTTTCCATTTCGGCACGTTGTCCTCCAGCATCCATTTGAGGAATTCCTGATCAGCGACCTTGCGATCACCCAATCGATTGTCATATAAGTAATCATGAGCAACGCTGGCTCTTGTGTATCGGCCCATCTGTGGGAACCACCATCTTAGCATCCAAGGCACAGTGGCTCCATCAGTCGGGAATCCGACCGGGACATTGAGTTTGGAGCCATCAGACAATTCATATGTGATAGCCTCATGGACCAGATAAATCGGCTGATCGATTTTGTATTTGATAGCAATGAACTTCTTGGTTCTGGTCTCGATGGTGTATCTAAAGAGTAACATTACTTTATGGAGTTTATGTAAAGATTGATCTCATCAATATAGCTTTGCTTTCTTTCTGCTCCAGTCTCAAACCCCGGCACAATAAGGAACGCCTGTGAAGGAATCTGGGTAAGCATGTCCCTCGCTGTTTCAAGGGCTCCGGCATCAAGCATCAATTTAACGTTGATCAACATTGAAAGCTGTTGAATGTTTTGAGCGGTTGATATCTCGATTTGTTTGTTCTCGGCCAAGAACCTATTGAATAATCTCTGACCTGTGAGACGATCCATGTACACCCTTTTCAAGGATTCATTCATGGCGATCTCAGGAATTGAGGACACATCGAGGTCCATGGCCACAGCAGCCCTCTGGATAGAATCGATGTCTCCTTGAATGATGCCATAGCTGCTGCCTGAATACGCAGTCATGGTGTCATTGTCGTTTCGAATGACTGCTACTATGTTTTTAGAAATCAAGTCGTATACTACTCTCATGATAAATTGAAGGTTATGACCCAGCCGTAATTGTGCGCGAGGACGAATAGCTTTTCTTGAGCACTGATCGGATTGCCATCAGACAGGTGCAGCACGAACCCCACTGGTGCTTGATATGTCCCGGAGGGTGCTGCATTGCTCCCAGCTATATCCCAAGGTCGGCCTCCAAAAGCTGGCCAATCATTCCTATTTTGGTAAACGTGGTCGATGGTAGCATCCAGATCGGCCTGAGAGAGGTTGGCATGAATGACTATCGCATCCGGGTAAAATTTGTAGAGGCCCAAGAAAACTGGTCCAGACCGCACTCCCGCAATAGTTACCGCTTTCATCTGCGGTATGTACCAGCCCGGAAACCCCTCCGAAATATATGGATGTGTCTTAACACAGGCTTAACAAAACCGATAATATTGGGGAACCCTACCTTTATTATCTTTGTTTATAAGCAAAAAGAACTAAAACATCACATCACATGGCAACAAAAAACTTATTCGCATCAGCTAAGAAAGAGGTTAAACCAACCGCAGCTACCAAGGACAAGGAAGAGATCGATATCTCAACCCTCACTGACGAGAAAGGCAAACCAAGATTCCCCGGTTCAGCCCAATTGCTTGTGGACTTCCAGAAGTACCACGCTCAAGCTAAAGAAGCTGAGGCTATGTTGAAAACCAAAGGTGCCGAGATCAAGGAGATTGGTCTGGAGATTTGGACTGAGAAATTCGAGAAGGAAGGCACTCGTCCTGAGTCTTTCATCATGAAGGGTATGCACGAAACCGAAGTTGATGGCAAGCCTGTTAAGACCGAAGGTCGTCTGATGTTCATTTCATCTGACTCCTATAAGAAGGTTGACGAAATCGCGGCTACTGTGCTTGAGAGCAAATACGGCTGTATCGAACGTAAGGAGGTTTTCTTCTTCGATAATGACCTGCTCCAGAAACATGGTGAACTGATCTCTGAGGCTATCCTTGCTATCAAGGGCATGACCGATGAAGAGAAGGCCAACCTTATCAAGAAGAAAGAAGAAGTATCGATCAAGAAGGGCACAATCGAGAACGTGCAGTTGATCGAGTCTATCACTGGCAAGGTTGAGAAACCTAAGAAGGTCGCTAAGGACGCGCCTCCAGTATTCGAGAAGTTCGGTTCAGTACGCGAACTAATCTCGAAGGTAGAGCCTACCTTCTCTCTTAAGAACATTTAATATGTGGTGTTGATTGGGTCGGGGTTGCTCCCGGCCCTTTCTTTTTATCAACCCACATTAAACACACACCACATGAAAGCAGCATCAAAACCAATCGCGGAAATGACTGATCTGGAGTTTGTCGACCATTGGATTGACAACTCAGAATTCATCAACCCGATTCTATTCAAGGAGCTCCGTGAACGCGGACTCTATCATATTACCAACTACCTGTCAGGAGATCGCGACATTCGAAGAGCAACCGCTCGTGCAAGAATGGCTCACGCTGGTCACTATGTTGGTGAGCCTGAAATCGAAGAGATTGCCGGGCACGTTGATCGCATCAAGAAGTTGCGTAACGACATCTTTAACACTGATGCCACTGAACCTGTGGCCATGCTCAAGCTGGTGGATGATATGAAGGTTCATCTGGAGTTTGTGCGTGATTATTTCAAACCTACTAAAGTCGCCTAATGTCACTCGTACTCACATCGCCTATAATGATCTACCCTCCCAGAGCGGAACAACGAATTCAAGAGACTTCTATCAAGGAGTACGCTGCCAACTGGTGGGCTCAACTCAAATTCAACGGAACAGCACTCATAGTGATCTGCATCGGTGGTAGGCTTACCATCATGAACAGACATGGAAAGGTTTACGCAGTGAAGATCACTGATGCCGAGCTTCTGTCAGCCATGCCGAAATCAAACAACTGGATTCTCTGTGGCGAGTACATGAACAAAGCCAAAGATGATGAAACTGGTCAACCTCTTCGTGATAAATTTATTATCTGGGACATCACCAATTTTGACGGCAACGATCTGATTGGAATGACGTTTCAGGATAGAGTCGCTCTGTTGCTCAAGAACGCGAAGAAGGGTAAGAAGTCAGCAAGACCTTACATCGAAAGAGAGCTCACAGAGAACGTTTGGATTGCCAAGACATTCAAGACTCAGCTTGAAGAAGTGTACAAGCTGTCGTCTATTGACATGATCGAGGGGTTGGTACTCAAACGCAGCAACGCAGCACTTAAACCTTGCACTCGCCCGGATAACAACACCGAGTGGCAAGTGAAAGTCAGGAAAGGAACAAAATGCTATAAGTTCTAATATGAATCATTTACAAAATCTCGCCAAGTTCACCACCAAGGAGGAAGGACTCAAGGCATTGAAGGAAGCTGTTGATCTCCGCGACAAAATGGGTGGAGCAATGTACTGGAACATGATGAACGATGATTGTGTGGAGATCGCAAATAAGCTCCGCAGAATCGAAGGCGTCACGACCGAAGAAATATCGGGCATTCTTGGAGAAGGAACTCATACTAAGCCTTATGCCGGACGTTAAGAGCATACCGGACTTCAAGAGTGTTCCCACCAATCAATTGAAGGATTGGGAACCACGTTTCAAGAAAACGGTTGAGGATACACAAAAAGCATT
>Ga0315910_10002520_pt1 | contig 16042 bp, 13 predicted proteins | sample EdamamesoilMG_FD_204470 | JGI IMG/M metagenome (GOLD analysis project Ga0315910, IMG submission 204470) | Garden soil microbial communities collected in Santa Monica, California, United States - Edamame soil | ecosystem: Environmental > Terrestrial > Soil > Garden | place: USA: California... | reverse complement strand
GGGCGCAATGCGGGTCCACACGTTGCGACGCCAACGCTCACATTGAACCTGGCCACCGGACTGAATGTGGGAATGATTGCCACGTCCGCGGGAAGCTGCGCCTCTGGCTCCGGGGTGGTGACCTGCACGCCTGGCGAACTGCCGGTGAACGCGACAGTCACGGTCACTGTGGCGGCGACGGCTGGCACAGCTGGCACGCTGACCTCGTCTGTGCAGCTCACCAGTGCTGCAATCGACGGCTTCGGCACCGACAACACGGCGACGCTGGTGACCTCTGTCACTGATCCGCCACCACCGGCTCCGCCGCCACCACCACCTGTCACGCCGCCAAGTGATCCTGTCGGCGGCACGGGCGGCACGGGCGGCACAGGCGGCACCAGCGGGGGCGGTGGCACCACTGGAGGTACCAGCGGTGGAGGCAGCACCGGAGGATCAGGCAGCACAGGCGGCGGAGGCAGTACAGGTGGCGGCGCCAGTGTCGGTGGCACCGCCAGCAGCAATGGCGGGGGCGGTACTACCTCGTGGCCGGAAGTATTGGGCCTCTGCCTGATGGGGGTCGCCTTGTCAGTAAGGCGCCGCCCGTTGCTTCAGTTCCGCCGGTCTCTTGGCCCGTAGTGTGGCTCGGGCCGACTGAACTCGTAAGCGCCCAGGTCCGGCGCCTTGCCGGAAAAGCCGTCCGTGATATTGGGCAATGCGATGCCCGCATCAATGGCCTTCGACTTCGCCTTGAGCTGCAGGTTCACGCTCTCTGGCTGCACCACATGCGTGGGATCGGAGTAGTCCGGCGCACCAGCGTTGACGAAGGCATCGTAGTCCAGCAGCACGCTGTGCTTGTCCTGGCCGGTGACGCGCGAGTATTCCTTCAGCGTCGCGAATGAGCGCTGCACCAGCGGCACGGCCTGCGCCTGGGTCAGCGTCCTGCCCTGACCGGCGGCCTGGTTGGGGCCGCTGGCCATCTGCGAAACAGGCGCCGTCGCGGTATCGACGGCCTTGCGCTGCGGGTAGTAGTCACGCACCACGTCGAACGGCGGGGAGTTCCAGGCGAAGGATTCCGCCGCACCCGGATTGACGCGAAAGCCGTTGTAATCGGAACTGCTGTAGTTGGTGAACGTGTCCACCGACAACACACGCGGATTGGTTCCCTGCCCGAATATCAGGTTGTTGCGAAAATGCAGGTTGGACGCCGGCGTGAGCATGCGGAACTCGCCGATGTAGGTGTTGTTGAAGTAGTAGATGCCCGCCGGATCCGCGTGGATCTTCACCGGTCCCCAGTTCGCGTTGTAGACCACATTGCGGATGAAGTACGCCGGGCCGCCGAATATCGGCTGCGGGCTCATGCCGCCCAATGCCGCGTTGAAGCAGCGGTTGCGCATGACGCGGATGTTGCGCATGGCGCCGTCGGCCTCGATGCAGTTGTCGTGCATGACGGAGATGTCGTTGTTGTAGATGTCGATGGACACCGGCATCCGGTCGCGAGGCGTATCCGGCCAGTTGTCGGGCATGCCGTAGGTGACGTGATCGATGCCGTCGTGAAAGCCGCGTACGCGGTTGTACGCGAATACATGTCCCTGGCCGTACACCGAGATGGCATAGAACGATTTCATCTTCGCCCGCTCGGCGAAGTCCGGAAAATCCGTCCAGGGCTTGATGGCGTACCAGGTGAACAGGGACGTGAGACTTTCGCGCCCCAGCAGGTCGTTGTCCGCAATGTAGAAGCCCGCTGAGCCCGACCAGTCCGAATGCACGGCGGTTCCGAGGTCCACGAAGCGTGAATGCTTGACGGTCAGGCCCTTCGAGCCTGCGATCAGCTTCTGACCCGCTTCTATCGCCGTACCCGTATTGCGGAAAGTGATGCCCTCGAAGTAGTGGTAGTCGGCGGCCATCAGGTTGAACAGTACGGTGTTGCCGTCGCCGTCGAAGATCACCTCGCCGTCACCGGCCGCGATGATGGAGATGGGCTTGTCGGCGGTGCCGTCCTGCGTCAGGTAGTAGGTGCCATCCCAGGGCGTGGAACAGCAGGTGGTGAACCGGGAATTGATTTCGTGCGAGTAGTGGTCGTGCTTGGAAAGGTAGACCCCCGCGTGGACCAGGATGGTGTCTCCGGCACGCACCCGGGGCGGAGAGGCCCGGCTCCAGTCACCGCCCAGCGCCGCGATGTAGTAGGCCTCGAGCAGGCCGGCGAATGCCGGCTGCTGCTTCGGGCCGGTGAAGCCGGGCGGATACACGTGATAGACATTGCCGCCGGTTGCCGGCTTCGGTTCCGCGCGAGTACGTGCGGTGATCTGCCTTTCGACACGCGTGACATTGCCAGCGCCGGCAGCAGGGCCGGCCCCGTCCGGATCGGTGAGTGTCAGGCGGATCTCGTATTCCGAGTCCTCCTGCAGATCGAACAGGCTGCCCGAGAACATGTTGGGCGCCTTGTAGTCGAGTGCGCCTCGCAGGAAGGTTTCCTCGCCCTGGAGCCTCAGCAGGTCGAGGCCTCGTTTCCAGTTCGCCTCACCTTTGCGCCGGTATTCCATCGTGACGATGCCGTTGCGGTTGTCATCACCCTCGATGGGCCACTCGAGCCCCAAGGAAATCAGGGTGGGCGGCTCTACCAGCGGCTCGCCCACGACGGTGCCATTGGCCGCGAGGCAGGCTGCAGAGACGGGAATGAGGACCACCAGCGTGGCCAGGCCTTTCATCGACATCTTCATATGACCCCCGATCAGTCTGGTACGGAGTGTGCGCGGGATCACATCTCGCCGGAAGAGCCCCCGGCGAAGTGCGGGTAGCGAACAGTCATCACCTGGCCCACAGCGAGACCCGATTCACACATTGGACAATAAGCCCGTTTCGTTCTTCAGGGGACCGTGAAGTAGCCGATAAGTCGTCCATGGGAATCGACGTAGGCTGTTTCCAAACTTGGAGGACCACATGAACAGTTGGATTAAGAGAGCGGCCGCAGCCGCCGGGTTGGCAACGGCCATCGCAATGCCGCTGACCGGTCTGGCTTCGGATGGCACGATCACCTTTTCGGGTGCCGTCACGGGCAGCAGCTGCACGATCGACGTCAACGGCAGCGGTGCCCGCGACACGACCATCGCACTGCCCACGGTGGATACCGCGGCACTGACCGACGTGGGTGCGCGCACCACGGCTGGTGGTACCTTCTTCAATATCGTCCTGAGCGCCTGCGCGGCGGTTGACGATGACGCCGGCGGTGGTGTCTTTACGGCGCCGACCAACGTGCAGATCTACTTCGAAGCGGGCCCGAACGTCGACCAGACGACCGGCGGTCTGATCAACACGGTGGGCGCCACCTACAGCAACGTCGAAGTGAAGCTGTACAACGCTTCGGAAGCCACGGTTGTCGGTACCCAGATCACTCCGGGTAAGGCCACTGTCCAGCCTCCGGTGCAGACGATTGCCGGCGCCGGCACGCAGTGGTTCTACGCGGCCTACTCGACGGAGGCCAACGGTGCGGCCACGGCGGGTCTGGTCAGCACTTCGGTCACGTACTCCCTGATCTACAACTAACCTTGTAGCTCGCGTCAGGGATTCTCCCTGGCGCGATTTCGAGAGGCACGTTACGGATACAACAGGGCGCAGCGCGAGCTGCGCCCTGTTGCTATGATCCGGCCGATAACGAAGGGGAAGTGCCTCATGTCCGTACTGCGCGCTCCAGGCATGTGTGTGGCAGTGCTTGCTGCCATGGCATCCCTTGCTTCGGTGCCGGATGCCAATGCTGGGATCGTCATCGACACCACGCGGGTGGTCTACCCGGCAGCCAGGCGCGAAGTCACGGTCAATATCCGCAACACCAGTCAGGCCCCTTCGCTGGTACAGGCCTGGCTCGATACCGGGGACGCGAACTCGAAGCCGGATGAGGTCGCGGTTCCCTTCGTGCTGACACCGCCCCTGTTCAGGCTCGACCCGACGAAGAGCCAGAGCCTGCGCCTGGTCTACACGCAGGAGCCCCTGCCCAAGGACCGCGAATCCCTGTTCTGGCTGAACGTGCTGGACATCCCGCCGCGTGCGGCCACCAGTCCCGAGCGACCCAACCAGCTGGAGATGGCGTTCAAGCATCGGATGAAGCTGTTCTTCCGCCCGGCGGGCCTCAATGGTTCCCCGGCCGACGCGCCCGCGAAGATGAGCTGGAAGCTGGCGACCGGGGAGGGCAAGCTCGTGGCGATCGAAGTCAACAATCCCACGCCGTTTCATGTCTCGCTGGTCAAGGTGACCGTGACGGTGGCCGGGAAACCGGTCGCTTTCAAGTCCGACATGGTAGCGCCCTTCGCCAGCCGCAGACTCGAACTGGATGCGCAGGTGACGGCGACTGGCGCCCCGGGTGCCCCGGTCGCGGTCGACTACACCTTCGTCAACGACTATGGCGGCAACGTGAAGGCAACGGCTTCTGCATCACTGCCCTGATCGCGGATGGGCCCCCGGCTGGGGGATTCCGGGCCTGCTGTGCGGGCTGACCCTTCTACTCCCGCCCGGCGCAAGAGCCGCCGACGCACCCGCGCCGCCGGAGGAGCGACAGTTCGAATTCAACTCGAGCTTCCTCAGGGGTGGTTCCAAGGTCGACGTCTCGCGCTACGCGCGAGGCAATCCGGTGCTGCCCGGAGACTATCTGGTCGACCTGCAGATCAATGGAAAATGGGTCAGTCGCGTGACGGTGCGTTTCATCGGGCAACCTGACAGCGACGTGGCCCAGCCCTGCATCGACCGGTCGATCTTCGACCGGATCGGCGTGGATCTCGACAAGCTGTCCGAGTCGTCGCGCGCGCAGTTGCAGGAAGCAGGTGCGGAGGGCTGCCTGGGCCTGGGCAGGATGATCGAGGACGCGACTGTCTCGTTTGAAATGTCCACCCTGAGCCTGGACATCACCGTTCCCCAGATATCGATGATGCGCGCGCCGCGCGACTTCGTGGGTCCCGAGTACTGGGACGAGGGCGTGCCGACGGCCACCATGGGCTACAACCTGCACGCGTACCGCTCCTCTGGCGGCGGCAGGTCATCGACCCAGGGACATGTGGATTTTCAGACCGGACTGAACTACTCCAGCTGGCATCTGCGCCAACGAACCTCCATCGATTCCAGCTCCGGCGAGTCCCTGACATTCCGGAGCGTGGCGGCCTACGTCACGCATGACATTCCCGCCGTTCGTGGCAACCTGATCATTGGCGAGAACTTCACCGATGGCGCCGTCTTCGGCAGCTTTGGCTTCCGCGGCGTCTCGCTGGTCAGCAGCGACCAGATGCTGCCGGATTCCCAGCGCGACTTCGCACCCATCGTGCGTGGCGTTGCCCGCACCAATGCGCGCGTCGTCATCACCCAGAATGGGGTCAACATCCTCGAGACCACCGTGTCGCCGGGGGCATTCGAGATCAATGACCTGTATGCCACCGGCTACGGCGGCGACCTGATGGTCGCGGTCCATGAGGCGGACGGTTCCAGGCAGGAGTTCATCGTTCCCTATTCGCCCTTGCCGCAGCTCTTGCGTCCGGGCATCTGGCGCTACAGCGTTACTGCGGGATCGCTGGACCAGTCATCCTCGGCGGGTTCGGAGAATTTCTTCGAGGGTACCCTGCAGCACGGCTTCAACAGCCTGATCACCGGTTATGCGGGGGGCATCGGTGCGGAGCACTACAGGGCATTGCTGCTGGGTGTGGCGCTCAATACGAGGGCAGGCGCGCTGTCTGCAGATGTGACGCAGACCTATGCCTCTCTGGCCTCCGGAGAAGGTTCAGTCACAGGGCAGGGTGTGCGGCTCAGCTACAGCAAGATGGTGCGGCGGACGCAGACCGACATCACCCTGGCCGCATACCCGTTTCTGTCACAGGGCTACTACTCGCTGACCGAGGCGGTGTCGACGCGGGCGGCGGCGGCGCTGGCCGGCGGCGATGCGGACGGAATCCAGCGTCCGCGCAGGCAGTTGCAGGTCACCATCAACCAGAACCTTCCGGGACGCTGGGGCGACTTGTTTCTGGCGGGCTCGGTTCGCGATTTCTGGCACGCGGACAACACGCTCTCCCAGCTCCAGGCGGGATACACCAACCAGTTGCATCTCGGGCGTATGAGTCTGGCCTACGGCATTTCCATCGCGCAGCAGGAGGATCTGATCAGCGGCGAGCAGGACAAGCGGATACAGATGAATTTCTCGTTGCCGCTCGGACGCTCCAGGTACTCGCCCTCACTGTCGACCAGTTTCGTGGAGGAAACGAGGCGCGGCGAGCGCATCCATGGCAGCCAGCAGGTGCTCATCGGCAGCCTCGGGGAGAGTCATCAGTTCAGCTACAGCCTCGCAGGCAGCCAGACCAGCGGTGACTCGGCTTACACCGCCAACGGCCAGTACCGCGGCGCGAATACCAGCGTGGCGGCCGGCATCAGCAAGGGCAGCGGGTACACCCAGCAGTCGCTGGGCGCCACGGGCGGCCTGGTGGTGCATCGCGGGGGTGTCACGCTGGCCAACCAGATGACGGATACTTTCGGCATTGTGGAGGCCATCGGGGCCGAAGGCGCGCGCGTCACCAACAGCGTGGGAACAGTGGTCAACCGGTCCGGCTACGCCATCATTCCTTTCCTTCTGCCCTATCGCATGAATACCATCAACATCGATCCGGCAGGCGCGGTGTCCGCCGACGTGGAATTCGAGAGCACCACCGCCATGGTTGCGCCGCGCCTGAACTCCGTGGTCCTCGTCCGTTTCGGGACCGTGGAGGGGCGCGCCATACTCGTGACCGCCCGCCTGTCGGAGGGATCCGAAGTACCCTTCGGCGCCAGCGTCTTCGACAGGCAGGGCAGCGAGGTCGGGCTGGTCGGTCAGAATGGCCGCATCTACCTGCGCGGCATTCCGCAGTCCGGCACGCTGATCGCGCGCTGGGGCGATGCCGCCGATGAGCGGTGCGAATTCGACTATGAGGTGCCGCCGAAGCAGGAAGGCGCAGATCCATTCGTGCGGCTGGATGCCACCTGCCGCGCACCGGTAGCGCCGGCGGGGCAGTAGATGCGCAGGCTCCACATGCGAAGGGCCTGGATCGCGCTGAGCGCAACGGGACTGGCGTTGATCCAGGCCATTGCTCCAGTCCTTGCGCAAACCGTCAGCTTCACGCCGCCAACACTGTCGTTCTCCCCCGCGGGCCCTTACTCGGTACCCAGGGACGCGGGTGTGGGAAGCCTGGTGGCCACCGCGGTGTCCGACGCCACGGCAGGTGATGTCGGATGTGATGTGATCGAGACCGCTACCGTCAATGGCACGGAAATCCTGGCCGGCAGCGGCATCTACCAGACCAGTGTTGGCGGCATCGGCGTCAAGTTCTTCGTCGTCGATGGTCCGGTGCAGACACTCATCACTTCCACCAGTGGCGGATATACCTCCGGAACCATCGCGGCGCCGGGCAATGGCGCACTGCCTGGCATCCTTGCGCACCTGGTGGTGACGGGGCCGGTGGAGTCCGGCTATGCGCTCACCAGTCTGCCGACGGTCACCGTGACATTCACTCCGACGGGCATCTGCGGCTGGAGCACGGGCATCGCGAACACCGTACCGACCAGCGCCAGCAACAGCGTGGTGGTGCCGATTACCTGTACTGTCACCACTCCCAGCGTGAACGTGAACCTTCCCGCTGTCTCGCTGGCCGCACTGAACGCCGTCGGCAGGACCGCTGGTGATACGCGCTTTCCCATCGGCCTGAGCTGTGCGCCCGGCGCCAATGTCTACATCACACTGAGCGATGCCACCACGCCTGCAAACACCGCCTCACTGCTCACGCTGGCTCCCAGCTCCACGGCCCAGGGGATCAAACTGAGAATCCTGAACGACGCGGGTCCGGTTCAGTTCGGGCCCGATTCGGCCGAGGTGGGCACCGCCCATCAGTGGCTTCTGGGCGCATCTGAAAGCGTCACCGGGATTTCGCTTACCGTGCAGTACTACCGGGACGACACGAACCCCTCGGGAAGCAGCCCGGCCACGGTGGCCGCGGGCAGCGTCTCCGCGCAGGCCACTTTCACGCTGAGTTACCAGTAGAGGCACGCGACGGCCCTATAATCCCGCCCAGAACTACAGGGGGCAAACATGCCATCGATCCGCAGCGTTGCCACGCTGATCGCCGCGACCTGCCTTGCGACCGTAGCAGGCGCCCACCACAGTTTCGCGCCGCATTTCGACATCAAGAAGCCGGTCAGCATTTCCGGGAAGGTTACCGAGTTCGAAGCCCGCAATCCGCACAGCTACCTGCACATCCAGGCCGTCGACGAGAACGGCAGGTCGCAGGAGTACATCTGCGAATCGCATGGATTCACGCAGCTCAGCCGCAACGGCATCACACCCGCCATGCTGAAGGCCGGTACGGAGGTGCGCATCGAAGGGTCCCAGTCCCGCAACGATCCGCATCGGTGCTTCTTCACGGATCTGTACTTCCCGGACGGGCGTGCCCTGAACGTGAACGGGCCCAGGGGTGCCCAGCCTTCGCGTTCCACACTGGCGGCGCGTACCGACATCACCGGCACCTGGCTGCTCGCACCCATGCCGGGCCGCAGCACCAGTGGGCCGCAGACGATGATGCAGTACCTCACGCCTGCCGGAAAGGCGGCGATCGCGAAGTACAACCCGTTCAAGGATGACCCGGCATTCCGCTGCGATCCGGTCGCGATCCGGCGCGTGTGGGGTGCGCCAGGCACCCCTCTGTCCGTCACGCGCGAGAAGGATCGGGTGATCCTGCGGCACGAGTGGATGGACGTGCAGCGCATCGTCTACCTGAACCTGCGCGAGCATCCGAAGAGCGGGCCGCGCACGTCACTCGGACACTCGATCGGCCACTTCGAGGGCGACACGCTCGTGATCGAGACGGCCAACTACTCGGCGGGAGTGCTCAATCAATATGTGGAGGAGCCGGGACAGCCGACGCGTGGCCTGCTGCACTCCGCGGCGCTGACGACGGTCGAGCGCCTGCGTCTGGATGCGGCGCGTCAGCGCCTGGTGGTCGAATTCCAGCTGAAGGATCCCGATTTCTTCACCCGCGAATTCGATCGCTCGACCCTCGAGTACGAGCCGTCCGACCTGAAGCTGGAGCCGTTCAACTGCTCGCAGGAAGGCGTGGACGGAACGCTCAGGAAGTAGAACAGGCCGGACTGCGCCTCCAGGCAGACCTGAATCGGGGAGAGACCATGCTGTCACGAGGGCTGAAGATCTGCGCCGCCTCGGCGCTGTTGTTCATGGCACTGGAGCCGGTCGTGGCCGCCGAGAGTCCGGCGGAGGCTTTTTCCGCTTCTGCGCTGGTCCAGCCGCCAAGGGACGGCTGGCGCACGAATGGCGGCAACTACTTCAACCAGCGCTACTCCCCGCTTGCGGCCATCGACCGGAGCAATGTGGCGCAGCTCAAAGGCGTCTGGCGCACCCACCTCAATGGTTCAGGCGTGGGGCCTCAATATTCTGGCGCGGCACAGCCCATCATCCACGACGGCAGGATCTTCATCGTCACGGGCGCCAATGACGTGTTCGCGCTGGACGCGACCACTGGCGCCATTGCATGGCAGTACGCGGCGCGCCTCGACCCTGCGATCTCGACCGTCTGCTGTGGCTGGACGAACCGCGGTGCCGGGCTGGGGGAGGGAAAGCTGTTCTTCGGCGCCCTCGATGGCCGGCTGGTTGCGCTGGATGAGCGCACCGGGCGCGAGTTGTGGTCCGTGCAGGCCGAGCGCTGGCAGGATGGCTACTCCATCACCGGAGCGCCGCTGTATTTGGACGGCATGGTCATCACGGGTTTCGCGGGCGCGGAATATGGCGTCCGCGGCAAGGTGAAGGCATTTGACGCCCGCAGCGGCAAGCTGCTGTGGACCTTCCACACGATTCCGGGACCGGGTGAGCCCGGACACGAGAGCTGGCCGGCGAACAGCACTGCCTGGCAGCGCGGTGGCGGTACGGTGTGGCAGACACCCGCAGTGGATCCAGCACTGGGCCTCATCTATTTCTCCACCGGCAATCCCAGCCCGGATTTCAACGGTGGCGTGCGTCCCGGCGACAACCTCTTCACCGCCTCGATCGTGGCCATCGAGGCGCGCACGGGCAAGTACCGCTGGCATTTCCAGCAGGTCCATCACGACATCTGGGACTACGACTCGCCGAATCCCGTCGTGCTGTTCGATACCGTCATCAACGGAGTTGCGCGCAAAGGTCTGGCGCAGGTGAGCAAGACAGGCTGGGCCTATCTGCTCGATCGCGTGACCGGAGCGCCCCTGGTGGGCATCGACGAGCGCCCGGTACCGCAGGAGCCGCGCCAGGCTACCGCGGCAACACAGCCCTATCCTCGTGGCGACGCCATCGTGCCTCAACACGTGGACATCCCGCCCGAAGGGTACGAGCTGGTGAACGGCGGTCGCATCTTCACGCCGTTCTTCGGGGACAAGGGCCTGATCGCCAGCCCCAGTCTGTTCGGTGGCGCCAACTGGCCACCGAGTTCCTACGATCCGGTGCGCAACCAGCTCTTCGTCTGCGCGTCGGACGTGCCGGGGAATTTCACGGGCGGACACAAGGACAATGAGGCGCCACCCGTCGGAAAGGAGTACACCGGCGGCGCCGTCGGCTTCGCGGCCTTGCCGCGCAGCGGCATCTTCGCCGCGCTGGATGTGCGTACGAACAAGCTCGTCTGGCGGCAGCGCTGGCTCGACCAGTGTTACAGCGGCTCGGTGGCAACGGCGGGCGGTCTGGTGTTCGTCGGTCGCAATGACGGCCGGCTCACCGCGCTCGATTCCGACAACGGCAGGATGCTGTGGCAGTTCCAGACCGGCGCCGGCATGAATGCCGTGGCCAGCGTGTTCGAGCGGGGCGGCAAGCAGTTCGTCGTGGCTTATTCGGCGGGCAATGTACTGGCCGGCACCGCCAAGGGCGACAGTGTGTGGATGTTCGGTCTCGACGGCACGCTGGCACCTGCGAAGGAGCGCGACACTGAAGTACGTCCCGCTGCCGCCGCTCCACCTCCCGCCGCTGCCGCAGCCACGGGTTCCATGTCGGGCGCGCAGATCTTCCAGCAGGCCTGCCTTCCCTGCCACGGTGCCGATGGCAAGGGTGGCCATGGCGGCGGCGCGCCGCTCAACAAGGTCAGCGACCTGACGCTGGTGATGCAGACCGTGAAGGAAGGGCGCAAGAGCATGCCGCCCTTCGGCGCGGCGCTCAGTGCCGAGCAGATACAGGCGGTGAGTGCCTACGTTGTAGGTGAGCTGTCGAACTAGTCAGGATGCGAGCCAGGCGGCCAGTGCGTTCGTGATGGCTTCCGGTCTTTCCATCGTGCTCATGTGCCCGCATTCCGGCACGGCCACGAGTCTGCTGGCCGGGATGAGCCTGGCCATCTGCTCATGCCGTGACAGCGGGCTCCATCCATCCTCGCGACCGCAGAGCACCAGCGTGGGCAGGCGCAGGTCTGGCAGGAGCGCGGTGCGATCGGGGCGGGCGAGCAGGGCGCGGATCTGTGCCTCGAACTGCGCGACGCCGGCGCGTTCGATCATGGAGTGGATGGCCTGCATCAGGGATGCATCAGCAAGTCGTTCAGGGTGCACCATGCCCCGCGCCCAGTCTTCGGCCATGGCCAGCATGCCATCGCGCTGCGCGATCCCCAGCAGCCGGTAGCGCCCGGCCTTCTCGCGTTCGCCGGCCTCGCCGGTCGCCAGTGCCTCGTAACCCGTATCGAGCAGGGCGAGGCGTGTAACCCGGGCGGACGCGCGCGCCATCACTTCCAGAGCCACGCGTCCGCCCATGGAATGACCCGCCAGCGCAAAGCGCGGCGGGGCCAGGTCCAGGATGCGTTCGGCCATCGCGCCCAGCGTATCGCTGAGCCCGTGCTCGGCGATCTGGACCGGGCGGCTGCCGCCGAACGTCGCTGTCTGGTGCAGCCACACGGTGGCGTCGCACATCAATCCCGGGACCAGCACCAGCGGTTCTGTCATAGTGTGAATGCAGAAGTAGACGAGAGGACCGCGGCCATGCGAACCCGACTTTACTCTCTCGATGAGCTGGACGACATCCCCGGCACCAAGGTCTTCAATGCCATGCGCAGCCGGCAGGCCTATCACCTGCACAAGTTCTGCATGTCGCTGATGGATCCTGCCAACCGGGAGGCGTTCCGCCACGACGAGCGCGCCTACCTCGATCGCTTCCGCATGAGCGCGGAGCAGAAGCAGGCCGTGCTCGATCGCGATTTCAATCAGCTCATAGAGCTCGGCGGCAACATCTACTTCCTGGTCAAGCTCTCGAACACCGATGGCTGGAGCACCCAGAAGGCCGTCGGCTCGATGACCGGCATGACGCCGGATGAATACGCGGCGATGATGCGGGCCGGCGGGCGACCCATCGAGGGCAACCGATCCATCAAGGGCAAGTACTGATGGCGCGCATCACGGCGGGAATCGCCACCAGCCATGTGCCGGCGATCGGCGCCGCCTTCGACCTGGGGCGCACCCAGGAGCCGTACTGGAAGCCGGTGTTCGATGGCTACGAGTGGGTCAAGCAGTTCGAGGAACGCGAAGAACCCGATGTCGTCATCCTCTGCTACAACGACCACGCCAGCGCGATGATGCTCGATGTGGTGCCCACCTTCGCACTGGGTTGCGCCGAAGAATTCGCGCCGGCCGATGAGGGGTGGGGACCTCGGCCCGTGCCCACGGTGATGGGCGATCCGGTGCTGGCGGGGCATCTGGCCGAACAGCTGGTGATCGACGAGTTCGATCTCACCCTGATGAACCACCTGGATGTGGACCACGGTCTCACGGTTCCATTGTCGCTGATGTTCGGCAAGGTGGAGCAGTGGCCGGTGCGCGTCATTCCGCTGGCGGTCAACGTGACGCAATTTCCGACGCCATCGGCCGAGCGTTGCTGGCAGCTCGGCGCGGCCATTGCCGATGCCGTGCAGGCCTATCCTCCCAATCTCAATGTGCAGATCTGGGGAACCGGCGGAATGAGTCACCAGTTGCAGGGCGAGCGCGCGGGGCTCATCAATCCGGAATTCGACAACGCCTTTCTCGACAAGCTGTCGAACCAGACCGACGACCTGCGCAGGGTCACCCGCCTGGAATTCCTGCGGGAAAGCGGTTCAGAGGGCATCGAGCTGATCATGTGGCTGATCATGCGCGGCGCGCTGGGCGACAACGTGGAGGAGCTGTATCGCTTCTACCATGTGCCGGCGTCCAACACGGCCGTGGGGCACATCGTCCTTCGTCCGCGCTGAGCGGCGACGAAGGACCGGCGACGAAGTCGACCGCCTACTTCGCGCGTCCCGGATATCCCTGCGTCAGCAGCGGAATGGCGACGATCTGATTGCGTGCACTGGGCGTGCCCCAGCCCCCGTAGAAGACGATTCCGAACAGTGTCTTCTTGTCCTTGCCTCCGAAGGCCACGCCGTGCATGCCGCGCGGGCCGGGGATGGAGCCGAGGAACTCGCCCTTCGGCGAGAACACATCGGCCGAGGCGCCGGTTGCCACATACAGCCGGCCTTCGGAGTCCACTGCAGCGCCGTCGCCGCCTTGCCCGCCGCGCAGCCTGGCGAACTCACGCAGGTTGGTGAGTGAGCCATCGTTCTGCACATCGAATGCCACCACCACGCCACCATTGGTGACGTAAAGCGTCCTCTCGTCGGGACTGAGGATGATGCCGTTGGCATTCGGCGCGCCGTCGTAGCGGGATACCACGCCCTGCGGATTCGCGTAGAACACGCCGGCTCCGGAGATGGAGACGTACGCGCCACCACGCGCGTCGGCCACCAGGTCGTTGACCGTGCCACCGACACATTCCAGCGGCTCGCCCTGGAACGAGTTCGCGAACAGGCGGCGCTTTGGCTCGAGCTGTTCGACGCCACCGCCAAGACCACGCGTGGCCAGGAACAATGCGCCATTCTTGCTGCGTGACAGACCGCCACCGGTATTGGTCTTGTCGAACAGGATGGTCGCGAGCCCGGTTGCCGGGTCGAGCTTCATGACATTGCCCGCGTCATTGTTCGCGAACAGGATCGAACCGTCCGGCCCGGCAATGGGCCCGTCCGCATTGTTGCCCTCCCAGGCCCACACCACTTTCCAGGACTGCCCCGGCGCGAGGATGCCGGGAATCGCCTCGGGCATCGGCAGTGCCGGCGCAGGTGGGGCTTCGGAGTTCGCGGCGGTCGCTGCTCCGCCACGGGCCGGGCGCACCGGCGGCGGTGTCTTGCACTTCGCTGTCACGGCTGCCAGTCCCGGGTCCTGGAATGCCTGCAGGCCGTGGCCGCGGTCGAATGCGGAGGAGGGCTGTTGCGCGGCAACCGTACCGGCCGACAGCAATGCGAAAAACGCGGACGCAATTGTTTTCATCGTGGACCCCTTCCCCCGAAGAAGTTGCGGCGCTCAGTATAATCCGGTGGGACACGGGGGTCTGATCCATGAGAGATGGAAGAGTTGTTCTGGTGCGCATGGCCGGCATGGCCATGGCCATCGCGATGCTGGGAACAGTTCCAGCCCTGGCGCAGGTACCAGGGACGAAGCTGAAGGATGGCGCCGTGGTGCCCGACATGAGCGGCATCTGGGAGCGCATCGAGGGCATCCGCTTCAATCCAGCGGGGCAGCTTCCGCCCTACAACGCGGAATACCGCCGTCGCTACGATCAGGCCATGGAGGCCCGCAGCCGTGGCGAGCGTGTCGCCGACCCCACTTCGAGCTGCCTGCCGCAGGGCATGCCGCGATTCATGGTTGCGAGCTACCCGCTCGAGTTCCTGCAGACGAAAGGGCAGGTCACCATCATCGCCGAGTGGTCGAGCCAGGTTCGGCGCATCTTCACCGACGGCCGTGGCCATCCTCCGGCCGACGAAATCGACATCACCTTCAATGGCCATTCGATCGGGCACTGGGAAGGGCAGGTGCTGGTCGTGGATACCACCGGAATTCGCGGCGATACCAGCTTCGACGCCTCACCGATGACGCACAGCGACCAGCTCACGGTCAGCGAGCGGATCTACCTGAAAGATCCGAAGACACTGGTAGCGGAGCTGACAGTTACCGATCCGGGTGCGTTCACGGCGCCCTGGAAGGTCGTGCGCACGTATCGGCGTGGCGGGCCGGATGCCCGCATCATGGAATACGTGTGCGAGGAGAACAATCGCGAGATCTTCCTGCCCGGCCAGAACCAGCCGAAGCCCTGATTCTCCACGGAGCAAATCCATCATGAACAAGCGCCTGCTGTTTTTTTTGCTGCTCGCCGGTGCCGCCTTGCCGGTGCTGGCCCATCACTCCTTCAGCATGTTCGATGAAACAAAGGAAGTGGTGCTGAAAGGGGTCGTGAAGGAGTTCCAGTGGAGCAATCCGCATACGTGGATCCAGCTCAACGTGACGGATGAGTCCGGCAAGGTGGTGGAGTGGTCGATCGAGAATGGCAGTCCCAACCTGCTGGGTCGCCAGGGATGGAAACGCAACACGCTGAAGAGTGGCGACCAGATCCAGATCACCATCAATCCGCTTCGCGATGGTCAGCCGGGTGGTTCATTCGTGCGCGCGGTGCTTTCCGATGGCAGGACGCTGGGCCGCACCGCGGCTCCTGCGACGCCCCCAGCGACGTACTGAGGGGCATCGCACAAGTCAGCGGTGCCGCAGGCGGTCGTAACACCACACGGTGCACAGGAACAGAGTCAGCGGCAGTGTTACCAGCGCGGCATTCAGGACCTTGAGTTCGGGCGCCAGTGCGGGCAGGTGCACATCCAGCCGCTGCAGCATGAGAACGGCGCCGCCGACACCCAGCAGCCAGACCACCAGCGCCATCGTGCCCGCCCTGAGCGACAGCAGGCGCAGTCGTGCGACCGGGAACAGAAGCAGCAGGGTCAGCGACAAGGTGCCGCCGGCCAGCCACCACATGTTCTTCGCCACGAAGGCGCCCGCGCTCGGGTCCGTCAGCGCAGTGTGCGCAAAGATGACGGCATAAATAAGAAAAGCCAGGGCGCCATACATGACCTTGCGGCCCCAGAACATGGAGCAGGAATGCACGCAGAACAGGAAGGCCATGATGGACAGCAGTCCTGCCACGAGCGTCGTGGCGGTTCCCGCCTGTTGCGCGATG
>Ga0315910_10002519_pt1 | contig 16053 bp, 13 predicted proteins | sample EdamamesoilMG_FD_204470 | JGI IMG/M metagenome (GOLD analysis project Ga0315910, IMG submission 204470) | Garden soil microbial communities collected in Santa Monica, California, United States - Edamame soil | ecosystem: Environmental > Terrestrial > Soil > Garden | place: USA: California... | reverse complement strand
TCGCACGACGCGAACCGCCTCGTTTCCTCCGCGGCTATGGACCGGGGTGGCTGGAACGTGTCATGCACTTTGAAGTCTGGTCCCGCAGGTAGGGCGCGCTCTGCGAGCGCGCCGCGAGGACCAATCGACGTTCGCGGCGGGCTCGGAGAGCCCGCGCTACCTCGAGGCCGCAATCACGAAAGTGCATGACAGGTTCTAGGCCGCGCTTCGACGACGGTGCCGGGAGTTGAATGCCACTCCTACGGGAAAGGCCTCGTTGCGGCGGCCGGTGGAGCAGAAGTGACGACCGGCCTCGGGAGCGTCGTTCGAAACGTGGGGCGATTCAGCCCCGCCCGGTCGTAACTGACCGGGTACAAAAGAATTGGCGCCAGCCCCCGCTTTTTCAGTTCTTGCGAACGGAAAGGTGCGGGCGACCAGCGCCAATCCTACTCCCCATACAGTGCTCATTGTATCGGCAGGAATTTTTCCAACATCAGAAAAAATGCCCGAAATCCTTCTAAGAATTTCCCCTATGTTCGACCGGGGGTGCAGGCCCGAGGATTTGCTAAGGTAAACACCCTGCGGTCGTTGGTGCCACCAAGCCCTTGATGGCGAGCGACGTAGCGGCGCGCGGCTGCGCGGAGCGGCCCCTTTTCGGAGCCCGCAACCGATCCGTCAGAGAGGCGCTCGGATCGAAGCCGGAAAACGTGTCGCGCGAGGGAAGATTCCCGGCGTCGGGATCACTTCCCGGCGCCGCAGCACTTCTTGTATTTCTTGCCGCTGCCGCAGGGGCAGGGGTCGTTGCGGCCGACCTTGGGTGCCTCGCGGCGGAACGGCTCGTCGTGCGTCTCGACCATGCCGGCGTAGAGCCACTCGCCGTCGGTCTTCTCGAACTTTGCGATCTCGACGTGCTCGTGTTCCTGGCCGTTGGCCTTGAAGCGCGCGGCGAACTCCACGAGCCCGGTCGCGTCGTCGGGACCGCCGCCCTCGGTGCGCATGACGGTGAGGCCGAGCCACTCGGAGTTTTCGGCCCACTTCTTCGACTCCTCGGCGGAAAAATCCTTCCGCTGCTCGGCGTTGAGCGTGCGTTCGAGGTGCGCGTAGGCGTGCTTGACGTAGGCGCTGTAGCGCGAGCGCATCACGGCCTCGGCGGTGGTCGCCTTCAGCGTACCCGCGATGACAGGGCCGCAGCACGACTCGTAGTTTTTCCCGGATCCACACGGACAATCACTCATGCCCGCATCTCCTCCGCGCGCCGCGGGCTTGGCAACCCGGAAGAGCGGACACGGCGCGGGCGCGATCCGTGTCGTGCCGGCGTGTCGCAGACCGTCCGCTCGCGGGCGTGCCGCGGCGCACTTCGGCATCGCGCGGAGAGCGCGGCGCCGCCAGCTTCCCCGGCGCCGTGACCGACCGCATCGCGATGGATTGGGATCTCGACTCGTATTTCCCGGCTTTCGACGGCCCCGACTACCGGGGCTTCAAGGCCGACCTCGAGGCGGCGCTCGCGGCCGTGCGGGCGCGCATCGAGGCGCACGAGGAGTTTGAGCCGGCCGCCTTCGCCGGCTGGGAGGCGATCCTCCTGGGCTACGAGGATGTGGCGCGGCGCATCGGGCACCTGAGTTCCTACCTCGAGTGCCTGTGTGCGGCCGATGCGCTCAACGAGGATTACCGGCGCGAATACGCGGCCCTCGCGGTCCAGGTCGCGGAGCTGAAAAAGCTCGAGGTCTCGCTCGTCGATGTGCTCGGCCGCGCGAGCCATGCGCAGTTCGAGGCGTTCCTGAAACGCGATGCCCTCGCGGATGCGGGTTTTGTCGTGCGGCGCTGGCGCGAGAAGGCGCGCAAGGTGATGCCGCCCGCCGAGGAGGCTCTCGCCGCCGACCTCGAGGTGGATGGGCTCAAGGCCTGGTCGCGCCTCTACGACACGATCTCGGGCGCGCTGGAGTTCACGCTGCGCCATGCCGACGGACGCGAGGAGCGGGTGTCGGTCTCGCGCCGGCGTGCGCTGATGGCCTCGCCCGACCGCGCCGTGCGTTCTGCGGCGTTCAGCGGCGGCAACGAGGCGTGGCAATCGGTCGAGACGACCTGTGCCGCCGCGCTCAACGCCATGGCCGGCGCCCGGCTCACGCTGAGCGGCCGCCGCGGCGAACGCCATTTTCTCGAGCCGGCCCTCTACGAGCATCGCATGGGCATGGCTTCGCTCGACGCCCTGATGGAGGCGCTCGCCGGGCGGGCCGGGGTCGCGCAGGCCATGGTGCGGCTCAAAGCTCGCCGGCTCGGGCAGCCCGCGGTGGCGTGGTACGACCTCGAGGCGCCGACGCCCGGCGTGGTCGAGACCGACGGCACGCCGCTCACGTGGGAGCAGGGCGTGGCGCGGGTCGACGCAGCCTTTGCGCGCGCGTATCCGGCACTTGGTGACTTCTTCCGCGCCTCGGTGGCCCGCCGCTGGTTCGACCATTCGCTGCGGCGCGGCAAGCGCCCCGGCGCCTTCTGCACCGGCTCGGAGATCACGCACGAGACGCGGGTGTTCATGTCGTGGGAGGGCTCGATGAACGACGTGGTCACGCTCGCCCACGAGGTCGGGCATGCCTGGCACGCGTATGTCCTGCGCGGGGCGCGTCCGCTCGCCACGGGGTATCCGTCGACGCTGGCGGAGTCGGCCTCGACTTTCGGCGAGATGCTGCTGATCGATGGGTTGCTCGAGGACCCGGGCGTGTCGGACGCGGTCAAGCTCGCGCTGCTCGATTCCCAGGCGCGACAGGCGATCGGCTTCCTGCTCGACGTGCCGGCGCGCTTCGAGTTCGAGCGGAGTTTCTATGAAGAGCGGGCGCACGGCGAGGTGGCGGTGCCGCGCCTGAAGGAACTCATGGTCGCGGCGCAGCGAAAGTTCTTCGGCGACGCGCTCGCGCCCGGCGCGGAGGACCCGCTCTTCTGGGCCTCGAAGCTGCACTTCTACATCGCGGAGGTGCCGTTCTACAATTTCCCCTACGCCGTCGGCTTCCTGCTCAGCCGCGCCCTGTTCGCGCGGTTCAAGGCGGAGGGCGCCGCGTTCCTTCCGGTCTACGGGGCGTTTCTTGCGCGCTCCGGATCCGCGACGTGCGAGACACTGGCGAAGGAGGTGCTCGGGGTGGACCTCGAGAAGCCCGCGTTCTGGGCCTCCGCGATCGACAGCATGATCCCTTCCGGCGAGCGCCTGCGCGCGCTCCTCGGGTGATCGGCCGACCTCGACGGTCGCGAGCGGTCTTTCGTTGTCTGCGAGCTGTGCGACGCCGGCCTCCGGTCATCCCACCGGCGTGCGGCCGATGAGGTGCACGACGTAGGCGACGTAGCCCGCGAGGAGCAGCGCGCCCTCCCAGCGCTGGAGGCGGAAACCGGTCTTCATGAACGGCAGGAGCAGCAGGGTGAAGCCCACCATCACGCCCAAGTCGAGGGCGCGCAGGTCGTAGGCGCGCAGCGGTTCGGCCGCGCCGGCGGCGCCGAGGATGCCGAGGGTGTTGAAGATGTTTGAGCCGACGATGTTGCCCACCGCGATATCGGGCTGTCTCCGAAAAGCGGCGACGAGCGAGGCGGAAAACTCCGGCAGGCTCGTGCCGATCGCGACGATCGTGAGGCCGATCACCGCGTCGCTCACGCCCGCGGCACGCGCGATCGACGTCGCGCCCTCGACCATCAGCCGCGCGCCGAGCATGAGGGCGAGCAGGCCGCCTGCGACGAAGGCGATCTCGCGGCTCACCGGGCCCGCCGGCGCCGGCACCGAGGCCGCAAACTCCTCGCGCACTGCGAGGGCCTGCTCGCGTCGCGCCGCGCGGATGGTCAGCGCCGTGTAGGTCGCGAGCCCGGCGAGCAGGAGCACGGCCTCGCCGCGGCCGAGCCGGCCATCGGAGAGCACCACCGCGGCGATGAGGGCCGCGACGAGCGCGACGGGCATGTCCACGCGCAGGATCTGCATGGAGACGCGCAGCGGGAAGATCAGTGCGCACACCGCGAGAATGCAGCCGATGTTGCCGATGTTGGAACCGACGACGTTGCCCACGGCGATGTCGCCGCGGCCCGCGAAGGCCGCGCCCACGCTGACAAATAGCTCGGGGCTGCTCGTGCCGAAGGCCACGATCGTCAGGCCGACCACGAGCGGCGTCACGCCGAACCGCCGCGCGAGCCGCGATGCGCCGCGCACGAGGCCTTCGCCGCCGACGGTCAGCAGCGCCAGTCCGGCGAGCACGAGCAGCCAGGGCAGGTCGGAAAACATCGGGAGAGGCGCGTCGTTCGCGCGGCCGCCGCGCGCCCGCGCGAGATGGGATCAGGCGTGCGAGGGGCCGTGCGACGGGATGGGCACGACCACGAGCGGGAGCGAGGCCTCGGGCCGGCCGTCGATCGTCAGGTCGATCGCGTAGTCGTCGAAGCGCTCGAATTTCAGCTGGTGGATGTTGAGCACCAGGTTGATCGCCATCGACTCGCGCTGGGCCGGGAGCCGCACCTCGAAGTTGGCGCCGATCGGCGGGACGACGCGGTGGCCGTCGGCGTCGATGAAGGCGAGCTGGAGGTTGTGCGGACCTTCGTCGGCACGCGACACGCGCACGCGGATCGCGATCGCGCACTGCGGGTGGACGACCGGGACCTCGCGCGCGAAGATGCCGTCGAACGCGCCGAGCAGGCTGAGTTTGCCCGCGTAGTCGACGGCGGCGTCGCAGAGCGCGAAGATCTCGACCTTCATGGATGCAGGGTGGAGGAGGTGGCGGTGCGTTCGGCCGGCGGCGCCTCGGCCACACAGGCGTCGAGCACGGCGAGCACGCGCTGCTCGAGCAGCGGGATGGAGACGTCGGGGGCCGCGGCGTCGAGGTCGTGCACGGCCCAGTATTCGATGCGGTCCTCCCAATCGGGGAACTGCTGGCGCATGAGCGGACGGTGCTCGGCCTCCTTCACCGCGATCGTGCGGTGCGCGACCTCGAGGTCCGTCCGGGCGAGCTGGACCGGATGCGCGCCGGTGTGGTGAATCGGTATGCCGCGCGCCGCGAGGGCGAAGCGCGTGTAGAGCGAGATGTCGCCCTCGCCCTGCACGAGGTGCGTCGCCAGGCCGCGGGAAAACGCCCGCAACGGCAGGTGGCGCTGGGTGGCATGGTGGTTGAACACCGCCTCGGCGAAGCGCGATCGGTAAAAGTTGCCCGAACAGATGAAAAGCACCTGACGCATGGATGAAGTCCCGGCGACCAAAACGCGCCTGCCCCTCAAATGGAATCCCCAAATCATCGCCGGAAACTCCGCCGGCCGTCGCGCGAGCCGAGCGCCGTGGCGCCGACGCGGACCGTCGGGGCCCCTGCGAATGGATTGCGGTCGGAGCCCGGGTGCTGTTGGGTGGCGCGACCGTGAGCACCCGCGCCACCCGTCTGCGTCGCTGGGCCATCATCCTGGCCTCGGCCTTCGCGCTCTACAACGTCGTCGGATTCTTCGTGCTGCCGCCGATCGTGCGCGCACAGATCATCCAGCGCGCGAGCGCCGCCCTCGATCGCGAGGTGCAGGTCGAGCGCGTGCGCATGAATCCCCTCTCGTGGACGATCGCGATCCACGGCCTGCGCGTGATCGATCGCGATGGCGCCGATCTCGCCTCGTGGAAGCAGGTCTACGTCAACGCCGACCCGCTCAAGTCGCTCTTCACGCTCGAGTGGCGCCTGAAGGAGTTTCGCCTCGTCGAGCCGCGCAAGCGCGTGGTGATCGACGAGCAGGGCGTGGTCAACGTCGCCGATCTCATCACGAAGTTCGCGCAGCCGGAGTCCGCTGCACCCGCGGAGGATGCCGCCGCCGCGCCGCTGCCGAAGGCCACGATCGACGAGATCCGCATCGAGCGCTGGGCGCTCGACTTCACCGATCGCTCACGACGCACGCCGTTTCACACCGTGATCGGCCCGATGACGTTCACGCTCGATGGCTTCACGACGCGGCCGGACCGGACGAGCCCGTACACGTTTGCGGGATCGACCGAGTCGTCGGAGTCGTTCACCTGGACCGGCCGGGTCTCGGCCGCGCCGCTCGGGTCGAGCGGGCACATCGAGTTCGTCGGATTCTCGATCCCCAAGCACATGCCGTTTGCCGAGCACCTGTTCCCGGGGTCGGTCAAATCGGGCCGCTTCTCGTTCAAGGGCGACTACCGCATCGCGCTCACCGGCACGCCCGTGATGCAGCTGGAAAACGCCACGGTCGCGGTCGACGAGCTCAGCGTCGCCGAGCCCGACAGCACCGAGGCGCTCGTGAAGGTGGGCCACTTCGAGGTCAACATCACCCGCGCCGATGCACTGCAGCGCACGGCCGAGATCTCGAAGGTCGCGCTCGACGGCCTCGAGGTCTACGCCGCGCGCGAGCCGGGCGGGGCGATCGATCTCCTGCGCCTCCTGCCGGGTGCGCCTGCGCCGGGTGAGGTGCCCGGGCCGGCGCCTGCGGCCGCGGGTGCTTCCGCGGCGACGGCCGACTCCGGTCCGGCTCCGAGCGCGCACATCGCGCAGATCACTGTCACCAACGGACGGATATCCATCGTCGATCGCTCCCACGCCCGCACGGCGCGGCTGCTGCTCGATCAGGTCGCGCTCACCGCGACCAACGCCGGCACGGATCTCGACCGCGAGATCGGGCTCGAGATGAGCGCGCGCTGGAACGAGCGCGGCTCTCTCTCCGCCTCCGGCACCGTGCGGGCGTTGCCTACCGCGGCGAAACTCCACGTGAAGGGCGCGCAGATCGACCTCGCGCCGCTCGACCCGCTGGCCGAGCCGTTTGCCGACGTGCGACTCAAGTCCGGCGAGGCCTGGTTCGACGGTGCGGTCGAGGCCTCGCGGGCGGCGGATGGCGCGCTCGCACTCGCCTGGCAGGGTGACTTCGGACTCGATGCGCTCGCGGTCTGCGAAGGCCGCGGCATGACCGAACTCGCCGGCTGGAAGCGCGTCGCCTTCACCGGCACGACCTTCCAGCTCGCGCCGCTCGCCGTCGCGGCCCGCGAGATCGCGCTCGTCGAGCCGACGGCCAGTGTCGCGCTCGCCGAGGACGGTTCGATCAACGTGCTCGGCGTGTTGCGCACCGATCCGCACGCTCCCACCGCTCCCGCCGCGAACGAGGCGCCGGCGGCGCCGACGCGCACGAGCGAGCGCGTGGCCGCCGCCACGCGGCAGCGGCTCGACTTCGATGCGCGCGTCGATGCGGTCACCATCACGGGCGCGCGCGTGAGCGTGGCCGACCGCTCCTTCAAGCCCGGCTTCACCACCGAGCTGCGCGACTTCGGCGGCTCGATCCGGGGGCTCTCCTCGGAAAACCTCGCGCGGGCCGACGTCGATCTCTCCGGCACGCTCGACGGCGTCGCCCCGCTGCGCGTCTCCGGGCAGATCAACCCGCTGGCCGACGACCAGTACAGCGACGTCACGATCCTCTTCAGCAACATCGATCTTCCGATGTTCTCGCCCTACTCGGGCCGCTTCATCGGGCAGAAGATACAGAAAGGGAAATTGCGCGTGGACATCGCCTACAAGCTCTCGCAGCGCGACATGGCCGGCGAAAACAAGATCCTCTTCGACCAGTTCTACCTCGGCGAAAAGGTGCCGAGTACCGAGGCGCTCAAGCTCCCGGTCGGCCTCGCGCTGGCGCTCCTGCGCGACCGCAACGGCCAGATCGTGCTCGACGTGCCCGTGCGCGGCAACCTCGACGATCCAGATTTCAAATACGGCCGCGTGGTCTGGCGCACGATCGGCAACATCATGGTCAAGGCCGCGACCTCGCCCTTCAACATGCTCGGCGGCCTCTTCGGCGGCAAGGACCTCGACCTGAGCAACGTCGACTTCGCCTCCGGCTCGGTCGCCCTCGGCGAGGACGCGGGGAAGAAGCTCGAGGTCCTCACCAAGGCGCTGTTCGAGCGCCCGGCCCTGCGTCTCGAGATCACCTCGCCGCCCGCACCCACGACCGATCGCGCGGGACTGGTCGCCGCGAAGTTCGCGGACCTGCTTCGTGCCGAGAAGCAGCGCCTCACCGCGCTCGCTGCGGCGACCGCCGCCGCATCCGACGCGCCGAAGTCCGAAGCCGCGACTCCGGCGGAGGCGACGCCTCCGGCCGCGGTCGACGTCGCACCCGAGGAGGTGAACGCGCTCATCGCGAGCCTGTTTGCGCAGCAGTTTCCGGCCGAGGCCGAGTCGGGTGCGGCCGCGGCCGCCGCGGCAGGCGTGACGCCGATCGTCGGCATGGAGCCGCCTGAGCCGGAGAGTCAGCCGGGTTTTATCCGCCGCACGTGGCGAAGGATCTTTGGCGGCGGCGATGAGGTGGCGGCTCCGGCCGCGCCGCCCGCGCCGGCGGCGTCATCCGACGCGGGTGCGTCCGCGGGCGGGGATGCCGCGGTCACCGTCGCGCCGCCGCTCACCCTCGAGGTGATGCGCGACCGGCTGCTCGCGGCGATCGAGATCAGCGACGACGAGTATCTCGCGCTCGCGAAGGCGCGGGCCGTCGCGATCCGCGACGCGCTGCTCGCGTCGGGCAAGGTCGAGGCCGAGCGTGTGTTCCTCCTCGATTCCACGACGGTGCCCGAGGGCGCGAGCGGTTCGCCGGATGGCGGCCGGGTATTCTTCGGCCTTCAGTAGGAAAGCTCTGAAGGTAGGGCGAGGCCTCTGGCCGAGCCGAGTCAGCGACATGCGTGAGGTGTCGGCTCGGCCGTAGGCCTCGCCCGTCCGTGGGCCTTCGTCCGGCTGCGGGAAGAAACACCAAGGGCGCTCCGCGGTGAAGCGGAGCGCCCTTGGCTTTTTCGAAAACGCGCGAGCGCGCGGTCTCGAGCGGGTCGATCGACGGCGGGAGGCCTCAGACCTCGTAAGGCGGGAGCACCTTGTCGACCGGGACCTTGTCGAGTCGGGCGAAGACCGGCACGCCGTGGTCGAACGGCACGACATTCTCACCCTGGATCAGCGGCGTGGCGTAGCGCACGAACTGATGGTTCATGCTCACGCCGTCTTCGTTGACCCACTCGCGCGGGAGTTTCTTCACGCCGTTGGCGATGTCGGAGAGATCGGCCAGGCCGGTCTCGCACACGTAGTGGTCGGATTCGGCGCGGATGAGCGTGACCATCTTGTCGGTCACGCCGGCGACGGCGGCCTTGACGGCGGCGGCTCCGGCCATGAAGGCCTCGTCCACGTCGGCCTTCGAGGCGCAGTGTGCGGCGGCGCGCTGCGGGATGCCGAGCTTGGCGGAGCGGGCTTTGATCCCGAGGTGTTTCTCGACGAGATCCTTCAGGTAATCGCCGGCGCCACCGAGCTGGGTGTGGCCGAAGGCGTCGGTCTGGCTCGAGGCGGTCGAGACGTAGTTGCCGTCCGGATCCACGAGGCCTTCGCCGACGACGATGAGGCAGTACCTCTCGCGCTTGAGCACGCGGCGGACGTCTTCGACGAATTTCTCCGTCGTGAAGGGAACCTCCGGCAGGTAGATCAGGTGCGGCGCGTCGTGCGGGTGGTCGCGGCGCTTGGCGAGGGCGGCGCCGGCGGCGATCCAGCCGGCGGAGCGGCCCATCACCTCGAGGATCGAGACGAGGTCGTGCTGTCCCATCGCCTCGTTGTCGCAGGCGAGCTCCTTCACGGTCGTGCAGATGTACTTCACCACGCTGCCGTAGCCGGGCGTGTGGTCGGTGATCGGCAGGTCGTTGTCGATCGTCTTGGGGATGCCGATGACGCGCAGCTCATAGCCCTGCTGTTGGGCGAGCTTGGAGATCTTGTCGGCCGTGTCCTGGGAGTCGTTGCCGCCGGCGTAGAAGAAGTAGCGGATGTTGTGCGCCTTGAAGACCTCGAGCACGCGGTCAAAGTCCTGTTGCTTCTTGAGCTTGTAGCGGCAGGTGCCGAGGGCGGCGCCGGGCGTGTGCTTGAGGCCGCGGATCGTCTGCTGGGACTCGGCGGCGAGGTCGATGAAGTCCTCGTTGAGGATGCCGAGCACGCCGTTCACGCAGCCGTAGATCTCCTCGATGCAGGAGTGGTTGAGCGCCTCGCTGACGGCGCCTGCCACGCTGGCGTTGATGACGGCCGTGGGGCCGCCGGACTGCCCGATCAAGCAATTGCCGGTGAGTTCTGCCATGGTGAAGGATCTTTGGGTGCGGAGTGCTGTTTGAGAACGGGAAGGCAAACCGGACGCCCGAAGCCGTGGCAAACCCTAAATCCCGGGAAGACCCGACGGGCCATCACGCGGCGCACGCGCGTGCGAAAAAGCGGTCTTTTCCGAGGCGCGCGCGATCAGTAAGTGTCTGCGCGAGCGGTCCGTATCGGCATCCCGGAGATCGACCGGCGGCGATCCGGCGAGCCGGGTCGGCGGAGATGCGTCCCAGGCGGGCGGGCGCCGACGGAATTTTCCGCCCTTGACACTGGCGAGGCCCGATGGGCAACCTCGCCCTCTTTTTCGCCCGCCATGCAACCGACATTTCGCCCGCACAGAAAGAAGCGCGCCCGCAAGATCGGCTACCGCGCCCGAGCCAAGACCCACCACGGCCGCAAGGTCCTGAAGAGCCGTCGCCTCAAGGGGCGCAAGCGTCTGACTGTCGTCTGATCCGGCTCCCCGCCGGTCTCGCCGGCCATGCGACTCCGCTCCAGGCAGCATATTCGCCGCCAGGCGGACTTCGCCGCCGTGCGCAATGAGGGCCGCCGCCAGCATGGCGCGGCCTTTATTTTTTCCGTCCGCCGCCGTCCGGCGGATCCGCGGTTCGAGTTGCCGCGATTTGCCGTGGTCGCCTCGCGCCGCGTCGGCAACGCGGTGACGCGAAATCTCCTCAAGCGCCGGATGCGCGAGCTGTTTCGCGAGAATCAGGCGCTGTTTCCCGGCGACGTCGACATCATCGTCACGCTCCAGCCGCGGGCCGCTGAGGTGACCTTCGCTGATCTCGAACGGTACTTTCGAGCGGCGGCACATCGGGCGGGGTTTGTCGCGCCGTCGGCCGAGTCGGGAACAACTCCGCCGGCCCCGCCGCCATGAGCGAGGCGCCGCGGCGTCGGCGCCCCGTGCTGCTGCGCCTGCCCGCGCTGGCGCTCGAGGGCATGGTCGTGATCTACCAGCGCGCGCTCTCGCCGCTGTTGCATGCGATCGGGGGACCGGGCGCCGGCTGTCGCTTCGCGCCGAGCTGTTCGGACTATGCCCGCGAGGCCCTGCGCACGCATGGCGCGCTGCGCGGCACGTGGCTCGCCATGCGCCGGATCGCGCGCTGCCACCCCTGGCATCCGGGCGGCCACGATCCGGTCCCGCCGCGCGGGCATGGACGGGGCATCGCGGGACGTTCGGAAACACGGATGGGGAACGACTCGAGTTAGCGCCCTTTCCCGGACGGGTGATTCTTCTTGCTGGCCCTTTGAGCCGGTGTGTATCCCTCCACCCTTTTCCGCGGCCGCCGATGGCTCGCGTCGCAGCCGGGGCCTCTGCTTCGGACCGGCCGGGACGAGGCAGCGCCGCGACGCTCCCGGACATGGATAAGAAGAACACGCTCCTCGGCATCCTTTTCATCGGCGCGGCCCTCGGCCTGATGCTCTTCGGTTCGCGCTGCTCCCCGCAGCCGCCGCCCCCGCCGCCGCCCGCCGAGTCGACCGCACCCGAGGCGACGCCGTCTGCGGGCGCGCCCCCGGCCACCGCGATCTCGCCGGCCGCCGCCACGCCGTCGCCCCTCACGCCGGCCGCCGCCCTCCCGGAGGCCCCCGCCGCGCGCGGCGGCATCGTGACCCTCGCCGCCGATCGCAACTTCGCCGCCGCCATCCCGGCCGCGCCCGACGAGTCCCTGGTCACGCTGTCCAACGAGTTCTTCGACGTCCGCTTCACCCCGCTGGGCGGCGCCATCGCCGAGGTCGCGCTCAAGAAGTATCCGAAAGTCCGCGACGGCGCCGAGCCCTACGTGCTCAACGAGCGCCGTGCCGCGCCTGCGCTCGCGCTGCTCGACTTCCCCGGCGCCGATCGCGCCACCCGCTACGAACTGGTCGCGCAGACCGCCAGCTCGATCACCTGGCGGGCCGCCATCAATGGCCAGGTCGAGGTGACGCGCACCTACACCATCCAGCCCGGCGACGGGCCGGGTGAGCCGTATCTCGTCCACCACGACACGACCTTCCGCAACCTCGCCGGCACGCCGTTGAACACGCCGGCGCTCACCTTCGCCTTCGGCGCGGCCGAGCCGACCAGCCCGAGCGACCTCACCGCGCTCAATGTCTCGGCCTATCGCGGTGACGACGTCGAGCTCGTCCTCCTGAGCAGCTTCGCCGGCTCCGGCTGGTTCGGCCGCAATATCCTCGGCCGCAACGAGCCCGAGAAGGGCGCGATCCAGCTCGAGACCGCCGACATCACCTGGGCGGCGATCAAGAACCAGTTCTTCACCGCGATCCTCATCCCGGAAAAGCCCTCCGGCCGCGTCACCGCCCAGCGCGTCGCGCTCGGCGGCGACCTCTCCGGCCCGATCGGGCTGACCGTGGCGTGGACGCGGGAGGCGTTGACGCTGACGCCCGACCAGCCCGTCTCGGTCAAGGTCGACTACTACGTCGGTCCGAAGGAGTACAAGCGGCTCAACGGCTTCGATCGCGATCTCCACCGCCTCATGGAGTGGACCACGCCCTTCGACTTCATCGGCATCTTCGCGGCGATGATGTTCCACCTTCTCGATGCGCTGCATCGCCTCGTCGCCGGGTCCGACTGGGCCTGGGGCTGGGCCATCATCCTCACCACCGTGATCATCCGCACGCTGATGTGGCCGATCACCGCGCAGGCCGCGCGCTCCGCCAAGCGCATGGGCAAGATCCAGGGCCCGCTCAAGGAGATCCAGGAGAAGTACAAGGACAACCGCGTCAAGCAGCAGGAGGAGACGATCAAGCTGTTCAAGCAGCACAAGATCAACCCCGTCGGCGGCTGTCTCCCGCTCCTCTTCCAGATTCCGATCTTCATCGGCCTGTTCAACCTCCTGCGCAGCGCCTCCGAGCTGCGCTTCGCCGACTTCCTCTGGATCCACGACCTTTCGGCCGCCGACACGGTCGCGATGATCCCCGGGCTCGGGCTGCCGCTCAATCCCATGCCGCTGCTCATGGGCATCACGATGTTCATCCAGATGCGGATGACGCCGACGCCCACCACGGACAACGCGACGGCCAAGATGATGAAGTTCATGCCCATCATGGTCACCCTGATGTGCTACGGCTTCTCCTCGGGCCTCGCGCTCTACTGGACGGCGAGCAACTGCTTCTCGATCTTCCAGCAGTGGGTGACGAACAAGCGTCGCGATCCCGCCGACCTCGCTCCGGTCACGCCCGCCAAGCCCGGCGCCGCCGATCGCGCCAAGCCGGTGCGCGACGCCAAGGTCAGCAACGTCCAGAAAAAGAAAAAGTAGCCCGCCAGTCGCGCCGGCCCCGATCCGATCGAGGGCTGGCCCTCAGCCTTCGGTTCTTCATCCCTCAGCCTCCTCCCCGCATGGCCGGTCACAACAAGTGGTCGAAGGTCAAACGCATCAAGGCCGTGCTCGACGTGCGCAAGGGCAAGGCCTTCAGCCGCGCCGCCAAGGAGATCACGCTCGCCGCGCGCGCCGGCGGTGGCGACGCCGCGATGAACCCCCGCCTCCGCACGCTTCTGCTCAAGGCCCGCGAGGTGAACATGCCGCGCGAGAACATCGAGCGCGCGATCAAGAAGGGCACGGGTGAACTCGAGGGCCAGCAGATCGAGGAGTTCACCTACGAGGGCTACGGCCCCGGTGGCATCGCGCTGGTCGTATCGATCGCCACGGACAACAAGAATCGCGCCGCCGCCGACGTGCGCTCGGCCTTCACCCGTCATGGCGGCAATCTCGCGGGCAACGGCGCCGTGATGTTCCAGTTCCAGCACTGCGGCCAGTTCCTCATCGCCCGCGACCGCACGACGGAGGACGCGCTCATGGAACTCGCGCTCGATGCCGGCGCCGACGACGTGCGCACGAGCGACGAGGGCTACGAGGTGATCTGCGGCATCCACGCCTTCGACAAGGTCGCCGCCGCGCTGGAGGCGAAGGGCATCAAGCCCGAGTCCTCCGAGATCGTCTATCTGCCGAACTCGACCGTGCCCGTCACCGACCTCGAGCAGGTGAAGTCCTTCCACAAGCTCACCGCCGAGCTCGACGACGTGCAGAACGTCTTCTCCAACGAGCAGATCGCCGACGCCCTGGCCGAGCAGGCGCAGGGGTGAAGCGGGTTCGAGGGTAGGGCGGCGACTCCGTTTGCCGCCGCGCCTGCGGCGACCGGTGTGCATGCCGCGCGGAAGCGTGCACGAGCGGCGCGGAGCGGCGTCCGCGCCCTACCGCTTCTGCACCGCCGGCGACCAGCAGGTCGTCCGTCCGCCGATGGTTTCGCGCACGAGCGGCACGTCGGTGCGTGGGCAGCGCCCGCCGTCGGTCCAGCGTGCGTGAAACAACCAGCCGCGCGGCGGATCCGCCCAGTGCCCGTCGACACCGCGCACGATCGAGCGCAGCGCGCCGCGACAGACGAATCGGAGCTCGCGATACAGTGCCGCGCGCCCGGCTGCGTCGAGCGAGCCCGCGGCACGCGCCGGATGCAGGCCCGCGCGCCAGAGCACCTCGTCGGCCATCCAGTTGCCGACGCCGGGAAACATCTCCTGGAGCAGCAGCACCGCCTTGAGCGGCGCCTTCGCGCGTCGCGTGAGAAATGCCTCCAGCCGCGCCGGCGTGAACCCGCGCTCGAGGATCTCCGGTGGTCGCGCGAGCCACCAGCCGGGCGGCTGCGCTCCGGGCGTCCAGTCGACCGCGCCGAACATGCGCGGATCGGCGAACACGAGCGCGCGCCCGGGCTGGCGCAGGACGAGATGGTCGTGCCGGCCGGCTGGATACGCCGCGGGTTCGACGCGCAGCTCGCCGGTCATGCCGAGGTGCAGGCCGAGCCAGCCGGCCGCACCGAAGCCGAAGAGCATCTGCTTGCCGGTGCGGTGGCTCGCCGTGAGCGTCGCGCCCTCGAGTCCGCGGGCGAGCGCCGCCGTGTCGACGCCGCGAAAGAGGCGCGCGCGCAGATGCAGCTCCACCGCGGTCACGGTTGCGCCGAGCGCCACGTCCCAGTGCCGCCGCATGTATTCGACCTCGGCGAGCTCAGGCATGGCCGGGTCCGAGGTAGGGCGAGGCCTCCGGCCGAGCCGCGTGGATGGAGTGGATGCGCCAGCGACCCGGCGAATGGACCCGTCCGACCCGGGGTAACATCAATCTCACCGGATCACCCAGCGATAGTGATAGTCCGACAGCATCTTCGGTGCGCCAGTCGTGACCTGCACGACATCCTCGATGCGACAGCCGCCGAGTCCGGGATAGTAGAGACCGGGCTCGATCGTGACGACCGCGCCCTTGCGCAGCCGGCTCTCGCGCCGGCCCAGGCCCGGATCCTCGTGCACTTCGAGGCCGAGGCCGTGACCCGTGCTGTGGATGTATCCGGTCGCGCCCTTCGCGGTGCGTTTTGTCTCGTAGCCGAGTTTCTTGAAGTGCTCGACCACGCCGTCGTGCACGGTGCGGCCGTCGATGCCGGCGCGCACGGCCTTGATCGCCCCGCCGTGCGCCGCACGCACTGCGGCCACGAGCTGGCGCTGCGCATCCGACGGCGTGCCCTTCAGGAACGTGCGTGTCATGTCCCCGTGGTAGCCGGTCGCGATCACACGCGGAAAGATGTCGACAATGATCAGTTCGTGCGCGCGCAGCGGGCCGTGGCCGACGCAGTGCGGGTCGCAGGCCTGGTCGCCACCGGCTGCGATCGTGTCGAGCGAGACGGCGCCGGCGCGCAGGCAGGCGACCTCGATCTCCTGCTGGAGTCGTTCGCTCGTGAGCGGGCGGCGGTCGAGCACGAGCCGGCCGTCGCGCGCGATCGTCGCGCGGCGCAGCATGGCCTCGACCGTCGCGAAGCCGACCGCGCTGCAGCGGTTGCCCTCGGCGATGGCGCGCGCCTCGGCGGCGGTCTTGATCTCGCGTTCCGGAAAGAGCGCGCCGTCGACCGGGGTGAGCCGCACACGGAGTGCCTCGAGCTTGCGCGCGAGCCCGAGGGGAAAGTCCGAGGCGACACGAAAGGCCGGGATCCGGAAATGTCGCGCGACCGTCGCGATCACCTCGGCCGG
>Ga0315910_10002518_pt1 | contig 16053 bp, 16 predicted proteins | sample EdamamesoilMG_FD_204470 | JGI IMG/M metagenome (GOLD analysis project Ga0315910, IMG submission 204470) | Garden soil microbial communities collected in Santa Monica, California, United States - Edamame soil | ecosystem: Environmental > Terrestrial > Soil > Garden | place: USA: California... | reverse complement strand
GCCGGCGTCTGGCCGAAGATGCAGACCAACACCGTGGACAACGCGAGCACCGCAATGGTGAGGCCCTTCAAGCCGAAACGCATCGTGAGAAGGCCGAGCACCGCACCACCGGTGGCGCCACCCGCCATGTACCACGTGAGCACTCCACCGGCCGAGCTGGGGGGGAAGCCCATCCGAACGACGATGTCCGGAACCCATTTCAGGATGTAATAGAAGGTCGTGATGTGGAAGAAGTACGCGGCGGCACAGATCAGCGTCGTAGAGACGAGCCCGGGCCGGAAGATGTCCATGACAGAGCGCTTGCGCACTTCCTCGGAGACCTGGGGCAAGGCCGCGACCGTAGCCTTACCGATCTTGCGCATCGCGCGATTGATCTTGTCGAGCGCGCCTGCGGGTTGCTTACGCGCGAGCCAATGCACGGACTCCGGGACCAAGAAGTAGACGACGGGAATGAACGCAATGGTGAGCGCGAAACCGAAGTGGAACACCGCGCGCCAATCGTTGTCGCGCAGCAGGTACGCCGCGACAGCCCCGCCGACGGCTCCGATCGCCGGATAGCCGATCGACATGATCGAGACGCACATGTGCTTGTTCTTCGCGTTCGAGAACTCGGCCGCGACGGCGTTGACCGCTGCGAGCATTCCGCCGATGCCGAGGCCCGTGAGCACGCGCCACGCGGACAGCACGGTCAGGCTCGACGTTGTCGTAACCATGTACATGCCGACCGCCATCGCGACGAGGCAGCCCAGCATCAGGGGCCGGCGGCCGATCTTGTCGGCGACGCCCCCGAGCACGATCGACCCGATCGCCATGCCGATCAGCTCCGCGATGAGCACGAGACCGAGAACGCCTCGATCGATACCCCATTCGGCGAGGATACCGGGCGATGCATAGCTGATCGAAAGCACGTCGAAGCCGTCCAGTCCGTTGAGACCGACGGTGATCGCGATGATGAGGACTTGCATCCACGTCATCGGCGTCTTCGAAATCACATCACGCGGATCGCTATGCACGAGCCTTTCCCCCAACTAGTGGCCGTCTGTGCGGCCTCGCAACCTGGAGCGTAGCACTTTCCGCACAAGCACGCCCATGGCTCTAGTTTCTTAAGGTAAGTCGAGTCTGCTTTAAGGGTGGCCTCGAATACGCTATTTTCTCGGCCTCGATTCAAAGGCTCCGCACTCATGACGATTCGTCTTACGACCGCCCTACTCGCGAGCAGCCTCGTCGCGGTGGCTCTGCCCGCAGCGGCACAGTGGCCGTCGTATCCGACCAAGAACGTGCCGCGTAATGCGGATGGCACGCCGAACCAGTCTGCGCCGACGCCACGCACCGCTGCCGGCAAACCCGATCTCACGGGTCTTTGGGAAATCTACATCAGCTCGATCGCGCCTCCGCCTCCTCCGGGCCAAGCGAGCCCGTCGCGCTCGCAACAGGACGGCGACGGCGCGGATCAGCTCGGCATCCAGACGGGCGGCCCGCCCGCAGATCCGAACGCGCCGCCGCGTGCGACCTTCTTCGACATCGGCGCGAACATCGAAGGCGGCCTGCCGTTTCAAGGTTGGGCGCGCGAGCTGCGCGAGCTGCGCATGGCCGACAACCAGAAGGACAACCCCGACGCTCACTGCCTGCCGATGGGCTTCATGCAACTGCACGGCCACCCGCAGCCGCGCAAGATCGTGCAAACGCCGGAGCTCATCGTGATCATGTACGAAGGCAATCAGGGCTTGCGGCAGATCTTCATGGACGGCCGCAAGCTGCCGGAAGTCAACGAAGAGCTGCAGCCGTGGTGGTACGGCTATTCCGTCGGGCATTGGGAAGGTGACACGCTCGTCGTCGAATCCGCCGGCTTCATCGACGACGGCTGGCTCGACGTCTACGGCAGCCCGCTCACCAGCCAAGGTAAGCTCATCGAGCGCTGGCGTCGGCCGGACTACGGACACCTCGAGATCGACGTCACCGTCGACGACCCGAAGGCCTACACGAAGCCGTTCACGGTGCGCGTGAGCCACCAGCTGGCGGTCGATCAAGAGTTGATCGAGTTCATCTGCAACGAGAACGAAAAATCCGCGCAGCACTACGATCGATGAGTTTTGTAAGGAGCACGCCATGAAATCTTCTGCCATTTACTCCATCGTCGCCGCGGGCCTGCTGGCCGCGGGCTCGGCCGCCGCGCATCACTCGTTCTCGGCAGAATTCGATCGCAATCTGCCCGTGAACGTGACCGGCACCGTCACGAAAGTCGAGTGGATGAACCCGCACGCTCGTTTCTACATCGACGTGAAAGATGCGGAAGGAAAAGTCTCGAACTGGGACTTCGAGCTCGCGAGCCCGAACGGACTCATGCGCCGCGGCTGGACTCGGAACTCGATGAAGATCGGCGATGTCGTCACAGTCACGGGAAGCCGCGCGAAGAACAACCCGCTCGTGGGCAACGCGAGCACGGTGACGCTCGCCGACGGCAAGAAGCTGTTCGCGGGCTCGTCCGCGGAAAACGAAGCGACTCAGTAGGCCGTGATTGACGGAACCGCAGCCGTCGCTGCACGCCGCCGACTCCGCAACACGCTCGTAGCCGCTGCCGCCGCGCTTGCGGCGTCGCCGCTGGCGGCCCAGTGGCCGACGTTCGAGTCGCGGCATTCGCCGCGGCTGCGCGACGGCAACGTGAACCTCGAGGCGCCGGCTCCTCGCACCGCGGACGGCCACCCCGACCTTTCGGGGTTGTGGGAACGCGTCGGCCCGGGCGGCCAGAACCCGGACTTCGACACGTTGCAATCCGCGGACGGCGGCCCGCCGGCCGCGACGTTCTGGAACCTGGGTGCGGGCTTCAGAGCAGGCCTGCCCTATACGCCGCTCGCGTCGATGCTGCGCGACGAGCGGATGGCCGACAACCAAAAGAACAATCCGGACGCGCTGTGCTTGCCGATGGGGTTGATGCAGCTTCACTTGCATCCGCAGCCGCGCAAGATCGTGCAGACGCCCGAACTGATCGTGATCATGTATGAAGGCAACGAGGGGCTGCGCCAGATCTTCACGGACGGCCGGTCGGTCCCCGAGATGAATGAAGACCTACAGCCCTGGTGGTACGGCTATTCGGCCGGTCGCTGGGAAGGCGACACTCTCGTGGTCGAGACGGTCGGCTTCCGCGACGACGTCTGGCTCGATGTGCAGGGTAGCCCGCTCACGGGCGCGGCCAAGATGACAGAACGGTACCGCCGTCTGAATTACGGCACGTTGCAGATCGACATAACCATTGAAGATCCAACGGCTTACAAAGAACCCTTCACGGTTCGCGTTAATCAGAAGCTGTTCCCCGACGAAGAGCTGATCGAGTTCATCTGCAACGAGAACGAGAAGTCGGTCCGGTACTACGATCCATAGCGAGATTCGGTAAGCCCGCGTTCAGCTGGCGGGGTTATCATAGTGACCGATCGCCAAAGGCTGCCGCAGGCGGCCAATCGGGGGGCGATATGAGCGGTCACGGATCGTGGTCGAGTGCGGGCGCATTGCTGCTGATCGCGGGCCTCTCGGCCTGCGCCGGCGACGCACCGCCTCCGGCTGCTCGTTCTAGTGACTATCAACCGGCAACGCTCAGCGAAGCCGTGCTGCTCCGCAATCGCACGGCGGTCGAGAACTTTCTGGCACTCGGTGCCGATCCCAACGAGCCCGAGGACGATGGCACGACCCCGCTGATGCGCGCCATCCATGGCCAGAACCCCGAGCTCGCCGAAATCCTGATCGCCGCCAGCGCGAATGTTGGCGCGAAGAACTCCTACGGCGTCACCGCTCTGTACATCGCCGCTCGTGCCGGCGATGCGGCCGCGACGAAGCTGTTGCTGGCGGCCGGCGCCAACGCGAATACCGCCTTGCCGTCGGGCGAAACCGCGCTGATGACCGCCGCGAGAACCGGCAACGCCGACGTCGTTCGCGCGCTGCTCACCGGCGGCGACGACACGATCTCGCTGCTCGAGATCGGCGAGCAACGCGCCGTCACAGACGCGGCCGAGTCCGCCGGTTATGCGGTGCCGACGAACCCGACGATCGCAACGAACTACGCCGACGTGAACGTACGCGAGCGGTTGTACGGCCGAACCGCGTTGTTGATCGCAGCAGCCGAAGGCCATGCCGACGTGGTGCGGCTACTCATCGAAGCAGGCTCGGACGTCAACGCGCTCGACGAAGAAGGCTCCAGCCCGCTATCCCTCGCGCGCTCGTTCGGCTTTCTCGACGTGGCGGCGACGATCGCGGCCGCCGGCGGCCGCTAGAACTCGAACTTCACTCCGACGCGTAACGTCCGCGGCTCTTCGACGCGGCTCATCGTGCAGTTCGTGACCTCGCAATCGATGTCCTCGGACGAGAGCCCCGGCGGATCCAAGCCGTCGACGTAGGCCTCGTACCAATACGTGACGTCGCTGCCATCCTCGTCGAAAACGTTGAGCACTTCCGCGTAGAACGTCGCCCAGCCAGCCGTATAGGCGCCGCGCACGCCGAGACTCGTGGAGGACTCGGCGCGATGCGCGTTGTCGGCCGTCAGCGCGTACTCGCCGAGATGGCGTACGCGCAGGCTGGCTTCCCACTTGTCCTTGACGGCTGAAATGCCGAGCTGCGCGGCATTCTCGATCGCGCCCTCGACGTATGGGCCATCGGGATTGTCGACGTAACGAGCGTCGCTCGCGGCGTAAACGGCATCGATGCCGAGCCAGTCGACGGGTTGCCAGAAGAACGTGAGCTCGTAGCCGTCGCGCTCGGATCCACCCTTCGGTTCTACGGCGTTCGAGTCGCCGACGAAGATCAGCTCGCTCTCGAGGTCGAGCCACCACAGGGCGCCCGTTACCGTCAACGTGCCGAACTGGAACCGCGCGCCGAGCTCTTGACCCTCGCCGGGCGACAAGCCCGGCACTGGGTCGTCGGGATTCACGACGCCGCGCGCGTCGTTCGAATGGAAGCCCTTGCCCCAGTTGCCATACAGCTCGATGTCATCCGTGAGCGCATACGCAAGACCCAGCTTGGGCGATGCCCGGCTGTCGTTCACGTTGCCCTCGTAGCTACCGTCGGTTTTCGCGATAGCGTCGAAGTCATACGCGTCGCCGCGGAGCCCCAACAGCACGCGCAATCTGTCGGTCGGCGCCAAGCTGACCTCGGTGAATGCGGCAACCGAGGTTTCCGTGATGCTGTTCTGGCTGATGTTCGCGACGAACTGGCCGCCGTCGAACTCGTCGACGCCCACGTTGCTGATGTGGTCGTTACGCATTTCGGCGCCGACGTTGAGGTTCACGGCCGCGGAGTCGATCAGCGTGTACTCGAAACGCCCGCCCAGCGTCGAACGCTTGTCGAATTGATTCAGTTGAAAGTCGTAGGTTGGATTCGACTGCATGTACCAATCGTAGTACTGCGCATAGGCAGAACCGCGCCACTTGTCGCCGTCGGCCTGCGCACTGAGGATCCAGCGTTTGGTGTCGCCGCTCGCCGTAGGGTCGAGCGCGCAGAATGCGTCCGCGCACACGCTCGTGCCGATTGCGCGCTCGGGTATCTGCTCGGTGGGCAACCAGTGCGCGTCGTAGCCGGACAGAGTCACACCAACCGTGCCGAAGTCCGTGTTCCGGCGGTACTTGCCCCACAACGAAAAGTGCTCGAGATCCTCGGGTTGCTCCCACGGGCCGTCGTAGGTCTTGTACTCGGCCATACCGGTGATGCTCGACTCGTCGTCGAGGTCCGCCGTGCCGCCGCCCGCGAGTCGCGCCCAGCCGTACTCTCCACCCTCGAGCGAAACGAACGGGGCGTCGAGACGATCGATGGTCGAAATCAACGCGGCGCCGGCCATCGAGAAGTCGCCAAGATCGGCCCTGTAAGTGCCCTTGCGGTAGTCGATGCGCTCGATCGTCTCCGGCATCATGCCGTTGATGTCGAGATACCCCTGCCCGTGGCCATGCGAGCGCAAGTTCAGCGGCATGCCATCCAGGATCGCCGTGAAGTCCGTGCCATGGTCCAGATTGAAGCCGCGTAAGAAATACTGGTTCGCCTTGCCGGTGCCCGAATGCTGCGCCACCACAGTGCCCGGCACGGCTTCGAGGACCTCCGCGACGCGAACCATCGGTCGCACGAGCAAGTCGGCGCCGCTGATCGTGCCTTCGCTGGCGGCCTCGGCGGTACCGACCAGCTCCATGCTGCGGCCGAACACGAGGACCTCCTCGGGTTGCTCCTCGGTCGACTGTTGGCTCGGCTGCGCCGCCGGAGCCGGCTGCGCCTGAGCGGCCGGCTGCTGCCCAGCCGCTACGGCACTACCCAGCGCGAGCGCCACGCCGACGGCTATCGCCTTGGCGCGAAGATGCAGGCTCTCGCCCAGGTCTTGTCCAACTTCCATGTGCGCAGTGCCCCCATTTTTTGAAAGACGCGCATGGTGGCGAGGCAGACTCGCACTGTCACGCTAATAACGGTTGCCTTAACGGCTAACGGCGCCGTTAACCGCCGGGACCACCGGCATTCTTCGTGGGGTCGGCTATAGTAGCCGCCGGCCGATCCGCCGCGCTTCAGATCCGAGGACGACATGGAAAAGACCTACAAAGGCAGCTGCTTTTGCGGCGCCGTTTCGATCGCAGTGACCGGCGAGCCGGTCGCGATGGGTTATTGCCACTGCGAGTCGTGCCGTCACTGGTCGGCCGGTCCCGTGAATGCCTATACGCTGTGGCGTCCCGGTTCCGTGAAGATCACGGGCGGAGCCGAGAACATCGGCACCTACAACAAGACGCCGGCCAGCTCACGCAAATGGTGCAAGACCTGCGGCGGTCACCTCATGACCGAGCATCCCGCGATCCGGCTCGTCGACGTCTACGCGGCGATCTTGCCCGGTCTCGAGTTCCGGCCGCGCGAGCACCTGCACTATCAAGAGGCGGTGCTGCGGATCGTCGATTCGCTGCCGAAGCACAAGGATCTGCCGAAGCAAGCGGGCGGTTCCGGCGTGTTGCTGCCCTCGTAGCGCAGCGTCAGCGCGCGCGGCGCAGCAACAACCGCTGCAAGCCGCCCGATCTGCGCGCGTCGTCGGTCGACGCACGATTGCACAGGAACAGGTCCGTAGCGCCGTCGCCGTCGAAGTCCGCGACCTCGACGTCGAAGCCATTGCCGTTCGTCGATGCGGGGAACACGGCGCCGGGCGGCGCTAACGAGAAACGCGCGCGGCCGTCGTTGAGCAGCACGCGATAGTCGCCGGCCTCACGGCCGAACACCGTGTTCGGCGCGACGATGTCGATGTCGGCGTCGCCGTCGAGATCGAGCGCCTGGATCGTGAAGTTGCTGGCATCGCCGGCGGCCGGGAGTGCGCCTGCCGGCGCCGCAGAGAACCTGCCGCTGCCGTCGTTCAACAACAACGTATCGCGCGGCGCCTCGTCGAGCACGAAGCTCACGTTGCCGACGACGAGATCGAGGTCGCCGTCGCCGTCGAAGTCCGCGGCGCGGATCTCGCGCGACTCGTCTCGCTCGACGGGTAGATGTGTCGCCGTCACATCGACGAGCACGCCGTCGTCGTTGCGGAACAGGTGGTTTTGACCTTCGTTGGCGACCGCGACGTCGAGGTCCCCGTCTCCATCCGCGTCGAAGGCCTCGAGATCCTGCGTGCGCGACTCGCGATCCGTTTGCGGCCACCGTGTCGCGGTCTCGTCGCGGAAGCGGCCCGTCCCATCGTTGATGAGCGCGCGGTCGGTGCCGATGTTGCCCGTTAGGACGTCCGGCGCACCGTCCGCATTGAGATCGATCACGACGAGCGCGTTCGACACGTCATCGGGCGTGAGGCGGTCGCTGACATCCGTGAAACGCCCCGAGGCGTCGTTCGAGTACAGCTCGTCGGTAGAATCGTCCTCGCTCACGAGCACGAGATCGAGATCGCCGTCGCCATCGAAATCCGCGAAAGAAACGTCCTCGCTGTCATGGATCATGCGCGGTAGTTGCTCCGAGGCATCGCTGAATCTCCCCTGCCCGTCGTTGAGCAGCAGAATCTTGGTTTCGAACTCCATCGCGAGCGCGAGGTCGAGATCGCCGTCTTCGTCGACGTCGCCGGAGGCCGCGTTCATGCACCGACCCGCGAGGCCTGCCGGCAGATGGCTGGCCGTGACTTCAGTGAACAACGATTGAGACGACGCGGACGCGGCGCTGACAGCGACGACGGTTACGGCGAGAATGGCAACACGCATCATGGCCAAGGTAACGACATCCCGCTCGACGAGCAGTTCCCGACCGGAGTCGGTCGACGAGTACATTGCGCGGTTCGAGCCGAAAGTCCAAGCGCTGTTGCAGAAGGTCCGCCGCACGGTGCGAAAAGCTGCGCCGCGCGCGAGCGAGGTGATCAGCTACTCGATGCCCGCGCTCAAGCAAAACGGCATCCTGATCTACTTCGCGGCGTTCAAGAGTCACATCGGTTTCTATCCGCCGATCAGAGGCGATGCGAAGCTCGAGGCAGCCGCCGCGCGTTACGCCGGCGAGAACGGCAACCTGCGCTTCCCGTTCGCGGAACCGATTCCGTCGGCGCTGATCGCAGCACTCACGAAGCTGCGCGCGAAGCAGGACGCGGCGAAGGCCGTCACTCGATCACGGGCTCGGCGCGCAGCGCCTTCACGTGCTCGTCGATGATGATGCGCTCGAGGCCATGCTGCTCGCGCCGGCGCACGCGCGCGATCAGGAACACCGCCACGATCACGAGCCCGACGACGAGGCCCCACCACAGTCCTTCGGCTCCGTAGTCGAGACCGAAGCCGAGCCACAAGCTCACCGGCATGCCGATGCACCAGAAGCCGACGACGTTCACGATCATCGGCGTGCGTGTGTCACCGAGGCCGCGCAACAGGCCGATCGCGACGACCTGTAGGCCGTCGAACACCTGAAACACACCCGCGATCGGCAATAGCAAGGCCGCGAGCGCGATCACGGCCACGTCGGGCGTGTACAGGCGCGCCAAGAGCTCGGGTGACGCAATGAACAACACGCCCGTGAACAGCATGAATCCCGCCCCGACCGCGAGCGACGCAACCGTCGAGCGACGCACGCCTTCCGGGTCGCTGCGGCCGACCGCGTGGCCGACGATGACGGCCGCCGCCGAGGACACACCGAGCGGCACCATGAACGTCAGCGATGCGAGGTTCAACGCGATCTGGTGCGCCGCGACCTGCACGACGCCGAGCCAACCCATCAGCAGCGCCATGATGTTGAACGCGCCGCCCTCGAGCATCATCTGCGCGCCGATCGGTAGACCAAGCCGCAGCATGCGCCACAACGGCTGGATATCGAGCAGATTGGGAGCCCGCTCCGCGACGTAGCGCTTGAGCGTGCTCCAACCGAGCGCGAGCAGCATCGCTGCCATCAGCCAGCGGCTCACCGTGGTGGCCCACGCGGAGCCGATCACGCCCATCGCCGAAAAACCGAAGTTGCCGTAGATCCAAGCGTAATTCAGCGCGACGTTGACGACGTTCGCCACGACGATCGTGATCACGATCGGCATCACGCGGTGATGGGCCTGCAACGTCTGGCGCAGCACGACGAACACGTAGAACGGCCACACGGAGAGAGCGTTGCGGTACACATAGCCCGCGGCATTTGGAATCACGTCGGGCGGTTGATTCACGAGCTCGAGCACGGGCCGCACCGTGAAGAGGACGAGCGTGATCGGCACCGTGAGCACGACCGACAGCACGAGCCCACGCTGCAAGCCGCGGCGCACGGCGAGATCGTCGCGCGCGCCGAGCGCTTGCGCGATGATCGGATCGAGCGCAAACAGCACGCCCATGCCGAAAATCGAGATCGCGAAGAAGTACATGTTGCCGAGCGCCACTGCCGCGAGCGCCGCAGCCGAGACGCGGCCCACCATGATCGTGTCGACGACACCCATGAGCATGGTGCCGACCTGAATCAGCACGAGCGGTCCTGCGAGGCGCGACAAAGCGACAAAGTCTGCGCGCGTCGGCTTGTGCTTCATGGCCATGACGGCAGGATCAGAGCGTCAGAGCGCGTCTCGTAGCGCGGCGAGCAGCGCCGCACGATCGTCGGCTAGGAGACGACGCTCGGGCTGCGAATTGACGTCTTGCGCCCAGATCGGTTGGCGCCACCGCCCATCGTTCTTGTAACGCGGAATGACGTGCCAGTGCAGGTGCGGCATCAGGTTACCGAGCGACTCGATGTTGAAGTGATCGGGCGTGCATACCGCGCCGATCGCTGCCACGACGCGATGCAGATCCGCGGAGTAAGCGCTCCACTCGTCTCCCGTGAGAGCATCGAGCCGCGTCACGTGACGAGGATCGAATACGAGCACGCCGTGGCCACGGTACATCTGGTTCTGCGGCAAGTACCACGACGATACGCTCAGCGTGGCCACGATATTCCAGTGCTCGGTGTTCGCAGCGCGCGGCGCATCGAACGGGCAGCCCTGCCCCGCCACTAGCGTGTCCCAATTATCCATCGACATTGATTCACCTCGCCGGCCACGCTACGCAACCGCTCCGCGACGGTCAACGCGCTGCCCTAACGCAGCGGCCTGAAGTATGCTGGCCGCCATTCATTCGCTGGGGGAATCTTCATGCTGCGTCGCGCGTTGGCTCGCGCTCTGCTCGGGCTCGTCGTCGTTTCAGTCACGGTCGCGGCCTCGGCGCAGTCGCTGCGCCCGGGCGCGCCCGACAGCGTTGGTCTGTCGGCGGAACGTCTCGAGAGGTTGAGCGACGCGCTCGAAGCCTACGTCGACGACGGCCAAGTCGCGGGCTCGGTGACGCTGGTCGCCCGCCGCGGCCGGATCGCGTATTTCGAAGCGTTCGGTAACCGCGATCGCGAAGCGAACGCGCCGATGCAGACCGACGCGATCTTCAGAATCGCGTCGCAGTCGAAAGCGATCGTCAGCGTAGCGGCCATGACTCTCGTCGAGGAAGGCAAGCTGCTGTTGACGGACCCCGTCGGCAAATACCTGCCCGAGTTCATGGAGACGAAGGTCGCCGTCGCGCAAGAAGGCGGCAGCGGCTACGACGTGGTGAAGGCACGCCGGCCGATCACGATACGCGACCTACTCACGCACACTTCCGGATTCGGCTACGGCAACGGCGTCGGCGGCGATCTCTGGACCGCGGCCGGACAAACCGGCTACTACTTCGCCGACAAGGACGAGACGATCCGCGAGTCGGTCCGCCGCATCGCGAGCTTGCCCGCCCATGCGCAACCCGGCACGCAGTGGATCTACGGCTACAACACGGACATCTTGGGCGCGGTCGTCGAGGTCGTGGCCGGCAAGTCATTGGATCAGGTTTTACGCGAGCGGATTATCGAGCCGCTCGGCATGCGCGACACCGAGTTCTATCTGTCGCCGGGCAAGGCGAATCGCCTCACGGCCGTGTACTCTCAGAACGCCGGTAAGCTCGAGCGCGCGCCGACGCCCGGCAACGCGGTGGGACAAGGTCATTACGTCGACGGCCCGCGCAAGAACTTTTCGGGCGGCGCCGGACTGCTGTCGACGGCGACCGACTACGCGCGGTTCCTGCAGATGATGTTGAACGGCGGCACGCTCGACGGCCGGCGCATCCTGAGCCGCAAGACCGTCGAGCTCATGACGACGAGCCACTTGGGCGACATCTCGTACAACGCCGGTCAGGGGTTCGGCCTCGGCTTTTCCGTGGTCGAGGACGTCGGCGCGCGCGGCTCGCCGGGATCCGTCGGCGAGTTCGGCTGGGGCGGCGCGTATCACACGACCTATTGGGTCGATCCGCGCGAAGAGCTCGTGGTCGTGCATCTCACGCAGCTCGTGCCGGCGGGCGTGGTCGACGATCAAGCGAAAGTGCGCGCGCTCGTCTACCAGGCGATAGTCGACTGAGCACGGCGCGCAGGAACCATGCGCGCCGACCAACGCTCCGTCGCCATAGAGCTCGCCGGTATCGGCGCAGCCGCGATCGTGTTCGTCGCGACGTTCCAAGTTCGGCCTCCGTATGTCGACTTCGTGCTGGCCGCCGCGGCCGTCGCACTGATCGTCTTCAGTGCGGCGCGCAGCCGCCGCGTGTGGGCGCTCGCACGCAGCGTCGATCCGAGCGGCACGCGCGGCGCCTGGATTGCCACGCTCGCCTTCACTGCTGCGGCGCTCGTCGCATTGGCGACGGCCGGTGTGTTCACGGCGCGCGCCGCAGGAGTGCCGCTCGCCGCGCGCTTCGGCAACTGGCACGTGCTCGTGGCGGCAGCTCTGTATCTGCCATGGGCGCTGCTCCAGCAATACATCTTTCAGTTCTACTGGTTCGGGCGCTGGCTGTGCATCGTGTCGTTGCCGATCGCCGTCGCACTGACGGCGCTCGCGTTCTCGGCCGTGCATTTCCCGCGCTGGCCCGTCATGGCCGTGACGCTCGTAGCGGGCACTGTGTGGGCGCTCGTCTACTATCGTTGGCGCAACCTGCTTCCACTCGCTGTCTCGCACGCGCTGCTCGGCACCGCGCTGCACTACTGGGTATTCGGCAACGATCTGCTCGAGCGCTGGCTACCGTTCGCGGCCGGGATTGTGCAACGGCTGCGGGTCATGCTCTAGTTGCCGCAATTCCACTTCGGCGCACGGGCGTGCACTCATGAACGACCAACATAAAGAGTGCATGACGATCGTGTATCAGAACGGGCCGGACGTGCGCTTCGATTTCAATTACTACATCAACACGCACATGCCCCGGATCATGAGCCTCTACGGCAAGTCGATCAGCCGCTTCGAGCTCCGCCGCGGCCAGCCCGGCGCCGACGGCGGTGCGCCGCCCTACGTCGCAACGATCACGATCTGGATCGCGGACGGCGCCGCGTTCGATGCCGCTCAAGTCGAGCATCAGGCCGGCCTGCGCGCCGACGTGCCGAAGTTCACGAACGCAACGTTGATCGCGCAGCGCGATCGGATCGTCGGGACCGCAGCGTCCTAAAGACCCTTCCTCCTTCCTGCTGAGCGAGAACCGCCGCACAGGTCGCGGCGGTTCTCCGTTCCCGCGCTTCCGAACTGAGCAATCGGCCACAGAACGCGATCGTGCACGCCGCCTAGCCTGCGGGGCATGCGAGTCTCAGCCGAGATCGACCGCCGCTTCTTGGGTTTTCTCACGGACCTGCTGCTTTGCAGCCGCTGTCTACAAAGCGGCGTGCGCACGCATGTGCGTCAGCCGATCTCGCCGCACCATCGGCCGTTGAGCCTGTGCCGCGATTGCCGAGCACAGCGCGCTAAACACCGGCACTGACCACCACACGTATGCCCGCGGTGTCGCCGCGCTGCGCGAGCCGGCGCCGGAACCGCAGGTGACGTTGTCGAGTCAGCTCTACGAGCGGCCGCCACACGAACGCCGTGAGCCGCAGACGAATCAGCCAGTGCCAAATCCGGTTCGACCGCTTGTACAGGTACGACATCGCGAGATACGCGGGTACCGCGCGCCAATCCCGCGGACGCCGCCGCCAAATCGAACGATGTGAGAACAGTCGGCTGTAGCAGTACTCGTAGCCGTCGCGGAGCTGCTCGGCGGTCATCCGCTTCGGCTCGAACACCACATGAGCCGTGTCGTAGAGGCGCCAGTCGCGATGCACGATGCGCCTGTCGTTCGCCATCTCTTCGAACAGCGGCGTGCCGGGATACGGGGTGAGGATGTGGAACGTGGCGCACTCGAGCCGATTCTGCTCCACCCACTCGACCGTTCTCTCGAACACGTCGACGTCGTCGTGATCGAAGCCGAGCACGAAGCTCGCGTTCACTTGAATGCCATTCTCGTGAAGTATCGCGACGCGGCGCGCGTAGTCCTCGGGAGCAGGCGAACGCTTTCCCGAATCCTCGATGTTGCCGGCGTTCAGCGATTCGAAACCGATGAACACGCCGGTGCAGCCCGCGAGCGCCATCTCGCGGATCAGCTCAGGGTCGTCGGTAACGTCGATCGTGACGGCCGCGCTCCAGATCATGTCCAGCGGCTTCAGCGCCGCACAGAGCTCGCGCAGGTAGTCGCGCCGCGATCCCAAGTTGTTGTCGACGAACACGGCGTACGGCTGGCGATCGGCTTTGAGCTCCGCGGCGACCTGCTCGACGTCGCGCAACCGATACGGCATGTGCAGGCCTTCCGTCGAGAGGTAGCAGAACCCGCAGCGGTTGTGGCAGCCGCGCGTCGCAATCACGCTCGACGTCGTCAGAAACCCGAATCGCGGCAGCAAGTCGCGGCGCGGCGCCGGATCGTCGCGATATGGCTTGCGAAAGTCGCCTCGGTATACGGATTGAAGGTTGCCCGCCTCCACGTCGGCGAGGATCTGCGGCCAGATCTGCACACCCTCCCCGATCGCAATCGCATCCGCATGCGCAGCCGCTTCGTTCGGCGCCGACAGCACGTGCAGCCCGCCGAGAACGACCTTCGCACCCCATTGCCGATACCACTCCGCAAGCTCGTACGCGCGTTTCGCGAACGTGAGGTGCACGGTGATCGCGACGACTTCCGGGAACGGGTCCAGCGGCGGCGGACCTTGCAGCAGGTTCTCGTCCCAGTACCGCACTTCCCAGTGGGCGGGCGTCGCGGCAGCCACGGAGGTCAGCGCCAGCGTCGGCGTGAGCACGTGCTTCCCGAAGCTCGCGTGCGGATCCTTACGGTAGAACGGGTTCAACAACAGCGCATGGCGGCGTCGCATCGGTCCCGGCATTGCGTGTGCATCGAGCGGCGGGGCCACGGCCATCGGCTTCGGCAACCAAAGACAATGCGTTCCGTTTCTCGCCACGAGAACCTCCACGCGCCCCTGACGGGGCCTATGCTCAAGTACTTTGCATTGCAAAGTCAATGAGCCGCGGCAAGTGTGTTGCGGGGTGTCAGTCGGCGAGCAATGCCGGCAGAGCGCGCATCTCGGTGAACGTGAGCACGGCGCCGGCTGCGGTGAGCTTGTCGGCCGGCGTTAGCCCGGCGAACCCGAACACGGTCATGCCGGCCGCATGGCCCGCGAGCACGCCGTTCACGGAGTCCTCGATCACGGCCGTGCGCGCCGGCGCAGCGCCCATGCGCTCGGCCGCGAGCAGAAAGACATCGGGCGCGGGCTTGCCACGCGGCACGTCGACCGCGCTGAACAACCGGCCCTCGAAGAACGGCATGAGCCCCGTCGTGCCGAGCGTGATCCGCATCTTGTCGTAGCCACCGCTCGACGCGATGCAAAATGGGATCGTGAGACCCTCGAGCACCGCGCGTACGCCCTCCACAGGCTGCACCTGCTCTCGAAGCACGCGGTCGCGGTCCTCGATGTAGCGCTCCAGCGAGCCGGCCGGCGCCGGCGCACCGCTCAGGTCCTCCACGATGCGCATGCACTCGGTGAGGCGCAGCCCGAGAAACCGCTGATGCATCTCGCTGTCGCTCAGGTTCACGCCGAGCGAACGGATGAACGCGCCGAACACGTCGTGGACGATGCGTTCGCTGTCCACGACGACTCCGTCGCAGTCGAAGATCACGAGATCGAAGCGCGCCATCAGTCGTCGAGCGTGCGGCGCTCCCGTTTCAAACGCGCGTGACGCGCTTTGCTGTCGAGGCGCCGCGTTTGCGATGAGCGCGTCGGCTTCGTCTTGCGGCGCACTTTCGGGACCACGAGTGCGCGGCGCACGAGCTCCGCTAGGCGCTCGAGCGCAGCCGCCTTGTTCTGCTCCTGGCTCCGAAACTGCTGCGCCTTGATCACGACGACGCCGTCGGCGGAGATGCGATGATCGCGCAGCGCGAGCAGCCGCTCGCGACACCCGGGCGGCAACGCACCCGAGTGCGCCGCATCGAAGCGCAGCTGCACCGCGCTCGCCACCTTGTTCACGTTCTGACCGCCCGCACCCTGCGAGCGAATGGCCGCGAACTCGATCTCGGCTTCCGGAATCGTCACGCGGCCGTCGACGGCGAGCCCGCCTTCACCCATACGATCAGTTCGCGGGCTCGATGCGTAGGATCGCGCCGGCGTCCTCGTCTGTCAGCACGTAGAGAAGCCCGTCGGGCCCCTGACGCACGTCGCGAATACGCTGGCGCAAATCGACGAGCAGCATTTCCCGCCGGATCTCGTCCCAGTTCGCGTTGAAGACCACGCGCTCGAGATGCCCGGTGCCCGGGATCT
>Ga0315910_10002517_pt1 | contig 16055 bp, 16 predicted proteins | sample EdamamesoilMG_FD_204470 | JGI IMG/M metagenome (GOLD analysis project Ga0315910, IMG submission 204470) | Garden soil microbial communities collected in Santa Monica, California, United States - Edamame soil | ecosystem: Environmental > Terrestrial > Soil > Garden | place: USA: California... | reverse complement strand
ATACATCCGGCAACTCTCGGAGCATTCCGCGCTCGGATCCGCGAATACGAACCTGGGTTACCAGGGGCGCCGGCCGTCGCTCTACGACCTGACCGGGGAGATGCAGCGCATGCGCGTGCCGACGCTGATCATGGCCGGCGACGAGGAGGAGCCCTGCCTGGAGGCCTGCCTGCTGATGAAGCGCTGCATTCCGACCGCGGGGCTCGCGATCCTGCCCAACAGCGGGCACGGCATCAACCTGGAGGAGCCGGCGCTGTTCAATTCGCTGCTGGAGGATTTCCTGCACCAGGTCGAGGCCGGGCGCTGGGCCGCGCGCGATCCGCGCGCCGCGCCGCCGTCGATCTGGGGCCCTGGCGGGAAACCCTGATCCGTGAAGGCCGGCCTGAACATCAGGTCCATCGCCGTGCGCGCGGTCGCCGTGCCGATGCGCCGGCCGCTGAAGACCAGCACCGGCGCGGTGAGCATCGCGCCGCTATTGCTGGTGGACCTGAAAACGAGCGCAGGGATCGTCGGGCGCTCCTACCTGTTCGCGATTTCCCCGGCGCATCTGAGGCCTCTCGCGGCGGTGGTCGAATCGATGGCGGAAATGCTGAAGGGCGATGCGTTAGCGCCATTCGAAATCGAGAAAAAGCTGCGCGCGCGCTATACGCTGCTCGGCGTGCACAACATCGTGCTGTTCGCGATGGCAGCGATCGACATGTGCGCCTGGGACGCGCTGGGGCAGGCGCTGGGCCAGCCGGTGGCGCGGCTCCTCGGCGGCGAGCTGCGGCCGGTGCGGGCCTACAACTCGAATGGCCTCGGAATCCAGGAATTGAAGCCGCTCGCGAAGGAGGCGGAGCAACTGGTGGCCGATGGGTTCGACGCGATCAAGCTCAGGCTCGGGCGCGCGGAAGCGAAGGCTGACATCGAAGCGCTGCGGGTGGTCAAGCGCGCCATCGGGCCGGGCGTGACCTTGATGGTCGATTTCAACCAGGCGCTCACCGCCGCCGAGGCGATCCGCCGCGGCCGCTTGATCGACGAGGAAGGCGGCGTGCTGTGGATCGAGGAGCCGATTCGCGCCGACGACTACGCGGGTTGCGCGAAGGTCGCGCGCGAAGTCGCCACGCCGATCCAGATCGGCGAGAACTTCATGGGCCCCGAGCAGATGGCGCAGGCGATCGCCGCGGGTTGCTGCGATTACGTCATGCCCGACGCGCAGCGCATCGGCGGCGTCACCGGCTGGATGCGCGCGGCGGCGCTCGCGCAGGGCGCCGGCCTGGAGATGTCGAGCCACCTATTCCCGGAGGCCAGCGTGCAGCTGCTCGCGGTGACGCCGACCTGCCACTGGCTGGAGTACGTGGATTGGGCCGATCCGATCCTGGAGGACGCGGTGCAGATCAAGGGCGGCATGGCGATCGGTTCCTCGCGGACGGGACTGGGCATGACCTGGAACGAGAAGGCCGTGAAAAAATACGCCGCATGAGTTTTTTCGATCGCCATTTCGCCCATTGGCCGCCGGGCGTGCCGAAAACGCTCAGCATCCCGCGCACCAGCATGGTCTACAACCTGGAAGTGAGCGCGCGCCGCTATCCGGACAAAGCGGCCATCATCTACTATGGCGCCGCCATCAGCTATGCGGCCCTGGAACGCGAAGTCGCCGCGCTGGCGGGCTTCCTGCAGCAGCGCTGCGGCGTCGCCCGGGGCGACCGCGTGCTCCTCTACGCCCAGAACAGCCCGCAGTTCGTGATCGGCTATTACGCCATCCTGCGAGCGGACGCGGTGGTCGTGCCGGTCAACCCGATGAACAAGAGCGAAGAGCTGGCGCACTACATCGGCGACTCCGATGCGCGCGTGGCGATTGCGGCACAGGAACTTTGGCGCGAAATCGAACCGCATGTTGGCAAGGGAATAGAGCACTGCATTCTCGCTTCCTATGGTGATTTTCTTGTAGAAGAAACAAATCTTAAGGTGCCGGACTTCGTGCGCGCACCGCGCCTGGATGTGGCTCGCGCCGAAGTGACACCCTGGCATGCGGCGATTGCGGCGGCCTGCGTGCCGCGCAAGCATGAAGCTGGGCCAGACGACCTGGCGGTGCTGCCTTATACGTCGGGCACCACGGGGCATCCGAAGGGATGCATGCTCACGCATGCGAACCTCATGTCGACCTGTGTCGGCGGCGGCAACTGGTCGCAGACTTCGAGCGAAGCGGTCGGTCTGGGCGTGCTGCCGATGTTCCATCTCACCGGCATGCAGGCCAACATGAACATCCCGGTGCAGCTGGGCGCGACCACCGTGCTCATGACGCGCTGGGACCGCGACACCGCGGCCGAACTAATCCAGCGCCACCGGGTCACCGGCATCATCGGCATCACGACGATGATCGTGGATTTCCTCGCCAATCCGGATCTCGGCAAATACGACCTGTCGTCGATCGTGCGCATCGGCGGCGGCGGCGCTTCGATGCCGGAGGCGGTGGCCGCGAAGCTCGAGCAGACGCTCGGCCTGCCGTTCCTCGAAGGCTATGGCCTTACGGAAACCACGGCGCCTTCGCATTCCAATCCGGTGCACCGGCCCAAGCGCCAGTGCGCCGGCATCCCCTATTTCGATACCGATTCGCGCGTCATCGACCCGGCGTCGTTCAGGGAACTGGGGCCGAACGAAGTGGGCGAGATCATCACCCACGGCCCGCAGGTGTTCCACGGCTACTGGAAGCAGGCGCAGGCGACCGCGGATGCCTTCATCGAGCATGACGGCAAGCGTTTTTTCCGCACGGGAGATCTCGGCTACTACGACGAGGAGGGTTACTTCTTCATCACCGACCGCCTGAAGCGCATGATCAACTGCTCCGGCTTCAAAGTCTGGCCGGCCGAGGTCGAAGCGATGCTCTATGCGCACCCGGACATCCAGGAAGCCTGCGTCATCGCCACGAAGGACGCGCACCGCGGCGAAACCGTGAAAGCGGTGGTGGTGCTGAAGCCCGCGGCCCGTGGCAACGTGGCGCCGGAGGCCGTCGTCGCGTGGGCCCGTGAGAAAATGGCCGCCTTCAAGGCGCCGCGCCAGGTGGAATTCGTCGACGCGCTGCCCAAGACCGCGACTGGAAAGATTTTCTGGAGAAAACTCCAGGAAGAGGAAAATCGAAGGGGAGAGCGATGAGATTTGTATTTTTTTTCTTGAGCTTGGTTTTTTCGTTTTCTGTTCAAGCTCAAATTCAAATTGAGAAACCCTGGGTGCGCGCCACCGCGCCCGGCGCCAAGGTCGCCGGCGGCTACATGGGGATCCGCAACGCGGGCGCGGCGGGCGACAAGCTGGTGGCTGCTTCTTCGCCCGCGGCCTCCAGGGTCGAACTGCATGTGCACATCAACGACAACGGCGTGATGAGAATGCGCGAAGTCCCGGGCTACGATGTGCCTGCCAGGGGAACATTCGAGCTCAAGCCCGGCGGCGCGCACCTGATGTTCATGGACATCAAGCGGCCGTTCAAGGAAGGCGAGAAGGTGCCGGTGAAGCTGAAGTTTGAAAAGGCGGGCGAAGTGAACGCCGAATTCCAGGTCGGCGGCATGGGCGGCGGTGCGGCGCCTGCGGGCCATGCCAAGCACTAGGTAAAACTACTCGAGCTTCAGTCCTGTGGCCTGGACCAGTTTCGTCCAGCGCTCCAGTTCCCGTGCCACCATCGCATCGACTTCTTCGGGTTTTCCCGCGGGCAGCGGCTCGCCGCCGATTTTCTCGATGCGCGCCTGCACCTCGGCATCGCCGAGCGCCTTGGCGAGTTCGGCGTTCAACCGCGCAATAACGGGGCGCGGCGTTCCGGCGGCGACCATGAACGCATACCAGGAGATCACCTGGGAATCGGCGTAGCCGGCCTCGGCCATGGTGGGCGTATCGGGAAACTGGCGGTTGCGTCCAGGCGCCGCGATCGTCAGCAGGCGCAGCTTGCCGGCGCGCACGTGCGGCGCGGCGACGCCGAACGGAATGAACGAGAACTGGATCTGGCCGGTGAGCATGTCGGGAATCGCCGGCGGAAAACCCTTGTAGCCGACGGCCACGACATCAATCCCGGTGTTCTTCTTGAACAGCTCCATGGCCATCGTCGGCGAGGTGCCGATGCCCGCGTTGACGTAGTTCAGCTGCCCGGGGCGCGCGCGCGCGTACTCGACGATCTCCTTCAGGTTCTGCGCCGGCAGCGAAGGATGCACCGTCGCCACATTGGCGACGTATCCCATCATCGCAACCCCGGCCAGGTCCCGCGTCGGTTGCCACGTCGTCTTCGACAGCGCCGGCGTGGTGACCGTCGACAGGGTCGCCATCAGCAGCGTGTGCCCGTCCGGGTCCGATCTGGCGACCGCTTCGGTGCCCAGGCTTGCGTTCGCGCCCGGCCGCGTTTCCACCAGGACCGGCTGGCCGAGACCCGCGGCGAGTTTCTCGTTCACGCTGCGCGCCATCAGGTCGACGATGCCGCCGGCCGGGAACGGCACGATGATGCGCAGTGGCTTGCTTGGAAAGCTTTGAGCCTGGACGCCCGTGAGAACGAAGAACGTTCCAAGCAAAACCCAAAACCTATTCATTCAGTCCAACCCTCGCATGTTCGGGTCGGTGAGGATCGCGGTGCGCAGCCGGCGCATGCCGCCCAGCCAGCGGTCGCGATCCGCGGTCTTGCGGCGCTCGTATTCCGCGACCTCGGGATGCGGCAGGACCAGGAAGCGCTCCGACTCGATGGCCTCCATCACTTTGCCGGCGACTTCCTCGGCGCTGACCGAACCCTCCGACAGGAACGACTTGCGGTCGCCCGAGGGACCCAGCAGCATCGGCGTACGCACGCCCTGGGGGCACAGGCACGAGACCTTGATGCCGCGCTCGGCATAGTTGACCGACAGCCACTCGGCGAACGCGACTGCGGCGTGCTTGGACACCGTGTAGGTGGCCGAATCCACCTGCATCAGCAGGCCGGCGGCCGATGCCGTCGCGACGATGTGCCCGGCGCCCTGTTTCAGCATGATCGGGACGACTGCCCGCGCGGCGAGCACGTGCGCCATGAAGTTGACATCCATCGTGCGCCGCCACTCCTTGAGCGAGGCATCCAGGCCGTGCCGGCCGATGATGCCGGCATTCGAACAAAAGATGTCCACCGCGCCGTACTTCTCCAGCGCAGCCAGCACCAGGGCGTTCATGTCGCCTTCCTGCCCGACGTCACAGCGCACGCCCAGGCCGCCGATTCCGGCGGCGACCGACCTCGCGTCGGCCTCGTTCAGGTCGGCGCAGACCACGCCCCGCGCGCCTTCTTGCGCGAACCGGACGGCAAGCGCCTTGCCGATGCCGCTCGCGGCTCCCGTGACGACGACGACCCTATCCTTGATTTTCATGGCGCGATTGTTCCATACAATCCCCGCCTATGGCTGAACTCGTACTGGTGAGGCATGGGCAGGCGTCCTTCGGGGCCGACGATTACGACAAACTCTCCGAGCTCGGCTGGCAGCAGTCGCGCTGGCTGGGGGAGCATTTTGCGGAACGGCACATCCGCTTCGACCGCGTCGTGCGCGGCACCCTCAGGCGGCACGCCGAAACGCTGGCGGGCATCGCCGAGGGCATCGGCCGGCCGATCGAGGGCGAGGAAGACGCGCGCCTGAACGAGTACGATGCCCAGGCGCTCCTGGCGGCGCACCTGAAGGGCGTGGCCAGGCCGCAGGGCGACGACCGGCGCGAGCACTTCCGCATCCTGCGCGAGGCGATGTACGCATGGACCGACGGGACCCTGCAGGGCGCGCCCGCCGGTTACCCGCACGAACCCTTCGCCGAATTTCGCCGCCGGGTGCTGGCGGCCCTGGCCGCCGCGCGCGAGGGGCGCGCAAAACGCGTGCTCGTCGTGAGTTCGGGCGGTCCGATCTCGACCATGCTGGCGGAGGTGCTCGGCATGCCGCTGCGCGGCGTCGTGGACCTCAACCTGCAGACGCGCAATACCGGCATCACCGAACTGCAGGCAGGCGCAAGCCGGATCCATTGCGTGAGCTTCAACAACGTCCCGCACCTCGACCGGCCCGACCGCGCGGGCGCGCTGACCTACTCCTGATTCAGGGCGCGAGCAGCAAGCGCCCGATGTACCAGGCGGCGCCGGCAATGAAGGCGGAGCAGGGAATGGTCAGGACCCATGCCAAGAGAATGTTGCCCGCAACGCCCCAGCGTACGGCAGAGGCCGATTGCGCGGCGCCGACGCCGACAATCGCCCCGGTGATGGTGTGCGTTGTCGAGACTGGGATGCCGAAGCCGGTGGCGACGAACAGCATGATGGCGCCGCCCGTTTCGGCGCAGCAGCCGCCGACCGGTTTCAGCTTGGTGATGCGCTGGCCCATCGTCTTGACGATGCGCCAGCCGCCGAAGGCGGTGCCCAGCGCGATCGTGAAGTAACAGGCGGCGATCACCCAGACCGGCACCGGATCCTTCGTGCCGAGGTATCCGGCGGCGATCAGCAGCATCCAAATGATGCCGATGGTTTTCTGCGCGTCGTTGCCGCCGTGGCCGAGCGAGTACAGCGAGGCCGAAACGAGTTGCAAGCGCCTGAACCACCGGTCCACCCTGCTGGGCGTGGATTTCACGAATATCCAGGACACCGCCAGCATCAGCAGCGCGCCCAGCAGCAAGCCCATCAGCGGAGCGACGAAAATGAAGGCGATGGTCTTCAGCAGCCCGGCCGGCACCAGCGCCCAGGTGCCGGCTTTTGCCACGGCGGCGCCCACCAGTCCGCCGATCAGCGCGTGCGACGACGAGGACGGGATGCCGTACCACCAGGTGATCACGTTCCACGCGATCGCGCCGATGAGCGCGCCGAAGACCAGGTAGTGGTCGACGACGCCCTGGTCAATGATGCCGCGGCCGATGGTGGTCGCGACGGCCAGCTGGAACACGAAAAGCGCGATGAAGTTGAAAAACGCGGCCAGCATCACCGCCTGGTAGGGCTTCAGCACGCGCGTCGACACCACGGTGGCGATCGAATTCGCCGCGTCGTGGAACCCGTTCATGAAATCGAAGGCAAGCGCAACCAGCACGAGCGCGACCACGATCCCCAGGCTGAGCTGCGAAACTTCCACTCAGTTTGCTCTCATGCGCTCAGGAATTCTCCAGCACGATGCCTTCGATGATGTTGGCGACGTCCTCGCAGCGGTCGGTGATCTGCTCGAGCAGCTCGTAGATGGTGCGCAGCTTGATCAGCTGCTTGACGTCGGCCTCGTCGCGGAACAGTTTCGACATCGCCGAGCGCATGACGCGATCGGCGTCGGATTCGAGGCGGTCGATCTCCTGGCAGGTTTTGAGAATCGCCTCCGCATCCTTCACGTTCTTCAGCAGCGATACCGCGGTGCGCACGCGCTCGCAGCACATCTGGCAGATCTCGGCCAGCTGACGGGATTCGGGCGTGATCTTGCGGATGTCGTAGAGCACGATCGATTCGGCGACGTCCTGCATCAGGTCCAGGATGTCGTCCATCCGGGTGATCAGCTGGTGGATCTGCTCGCGGTCGAAGGGCGTGATGAAGGTCTTGTGCAGCAGCGTGATGGTTTCGTGCGTGATCTTGTCCGCCGCGCGCTCGGCATCGTCGATATGCTGGGCGTGCTTTTCCACCTCGGTGAAGGTGGTGATCATGGAGGCGAGCTCGCGGCTGCCCTCGACGATGCGCTGCGCGTGGGCGTTGAACAATTCGAAGAAATTGCCCTCTCGGGGCATCAGCCGGCTCAGCATGGGGACCTCTCCTGGGGCGATTCTTATATCACGCCGTCGCGCGCGAGCGACATCCGTTCGGCCTCCGACAGGCCGAGCCAGCCGCCGTAGACCTCGGCATTGTGCGCGCCCGGTGCCGGGCCTGCGGTGCGCGCCTTGCCCGGCGTCGCCGACAGCCGCGGCACCACGCAAGGCACCGCGACCGAACCGAAATCCGCGTCTTCCACCCTGGTGATGGATTCCCGGAAAGCGACGTGCGGATCCGCCGCAATGTCGCGGTTGGAATAGACGGGCGCCACCGCGACGCCCGCCTCCGAAAGCTCCCTGACGACATCGCGCGCCGGCCGCGCGCCGATCCACTCGGCGACGATCGCATTCAGCTCCGGCCGGTGCTGCATGCGCTGCGGGTTGGTCGCATAGCGCGGGTCGGTGAGCAGGTCCTCCCGGCCGATCAGGCGGCACAGGCGCTCGAATACGTTCTGCGTGGCCGCCGTAAAGCTGATCCAGGCACCGTCCCCCGAGCGAAACATGCCCGAGGGCGAGACATAGGCGTTGCCGCCGCCGACCGGCTCGTGCACCAGCCCGAGCTGGTCGTACTCGATCGGCAATACTTCGAGGAGCCGCATCATCGCCTCGGTGCAGGACAAGTCGATTTCCTGGCCGGGCGCCCCGGGATTCTTCGCGCGATGCAGGAGCGCGGCGAGGATGCCGAAAGCGCCGAACACGCCGGAGATCGGGTCGCCGATCGGATAGCCCGGGTGCATGGGCGGATCGCCCGCCGCGCGCGTGATGTAGGCGAGGCCCGAATAGGCCTCAAAGAGGCGCGCGAAGCCGGCATAGCCCGCGTAAGGCCCGGTCTGGCCGAAGCCGGTGACGCGCAGGATCACGAGCCTGGGCTGCAGCTGCCAGAGCGCCTCCTTGCCGAGGTTCCATCGGTCGAGCGTGCCGGGGCGGTAGTTCTCGATCAACACGTCGAAGCGCGGCAGGAGCTTCCGGAACAGCGCCTGGCCTTCGGGTTTGCGCAGGTCGAGCGTGACCGCGCGCTTGTTGCGGTTCACCGCTTTCCACAGCAGCGGCCTGCCGTCCTTGTGCGGCGGCAACGCACGCAAAGGGTCGCCTCCCGCATGTCCCCTCACGGGCAGTTCGACCTTCAGGACGTCGGCGCCGAAATCTCCCAGCAGCGCGGCGGCGAACGGGCCGGCGATGACATTGGAGATATCCAGGACCTTCAGCCCCTCGAGGGGACCGCTCATGCGAACCCGAGGCCTTTTTCTTGCAAGGAGGAAATTTCCTTTTCGGAAAAGTTCCAGTCCCTCAGTGCCTGGCCGCCGCCTTCACCCCTCTCGGGCGGCGCATTGCGGATTTGCCCCGGCGTGCGTGAAAAACGCGGCGCGGGCGCAGGCTGCTCCACCTTGCCGACCGTGACGTAGCTCTTTCGCGCCGCGTTGTGCGCATGGTTCCTTGCTTCGGAGAAGCTGAGCACCGGCGCGAAGCAGGCATCCGAGCCGTCGAACACCTTGCACCATTCGTCTCTCGATTTTTCGAGGAATTTCTCCGAGAACGCTTTCCTCAGCGCTGGCCAGCCCTTGCGGTCATGTTGCGGCGGCAGGGATTGCGCGCCCAGGCCAAGACGCTGGAGCAGGTCTTCGTAGAACTTCGCTTCGATCGACCCAATCGAGACGTATTTGCCGTCCTGGGTCTCGTAGACTTCGTACCAGGGCGCGCCGGTATCGAGGATGTTGGCGCCGCGCTCGTCCTTCCATGTGCCTGCGGCGAGCATGCCCGAGAACATCGTGGCAAGGAGCGATGCGCCCTCGACCATTGCCGCGTCCACGACCTGGCCTTTGCCCGAAGCACGGGCCTCCACCAGCGCGCAGGCGATGCCGAAACCGAGCAGCATGCCGCCGCCGCCAAAGTCGCCGACCAGGTTGAGCGGCGGGACCGGCGCTTCGCCCCTGCGGCCGAAGGCGTGCAGCACGCCCGCGAGGGCGATGTAATTGATATCGTGCCCGGCGCGGGCGGCGAGAGATCCGTCCTGGCCCCAGCCGGTCATGCGCCCGTAAACGAGTGTCGGATTGCGTCGCAATGCCACGTCGGGCCCCAGGCCCAGGCGCTCCATGACGCCGGGCCGGAAGCCTTCAATCAGCGCGTCGGCGCGCGCCATCAATTCAAGGGCGGCGGCAGCGCCGTCCGTGGATTTCAGGTCCAGCGTCACGGAGCGCTTGCCGCGCATCATCACGTCGTTCCAGCGCTCGCGCTTGAGTCCCAGGCCGGGCGACGCCGGGCGGTCAATCAGAATCACGTCGGCGCCCATATCGGCGAGCAGCATGCCGGCAAAGGGCCCGGGGCCGATGGCTTCGAATTCGAGGACCTTGATGCCGGCGAGGGGGCCCATGGCGGGCATCATAGCTTGCCGGTCAGGCGCGCACGGAGCGCGCGATGCGTTGAACCAGCGTGACGCTGGCCAGCGAAAGCCCGCCCGCGACGATGCCGGCAACGGCATCCAGCGCGAGCGACGCGAGCGTGCCCGCGCTCTCGGCCAGGTGGTGCAGCGCGGGAACGCCGTGAACGAGGATGCCGCCGCCGACCAGGAACATCGCCGCCGTGCCCGCGACGGATAGCCCCTTCATGAGCCAGGGCGCGATGCGCAGGATTGCCGCGCCCAGGGCGCGCGCGAATCCGCCAGCGCTGCGGCAGAGGTACAGGCCGGCGTCATCCAGCTTGATGATCCCGGCGACAAGTCCATAAACGCCGACGGTCATCAGGATCGCGATGCCGGAAAGCACCATGACCTGAGTCGCGAAAGGCGAAGCGGATACGGTGCCCAGCGTGATGGCGACGATCTCCGCCGACAAAATGAAATCGGTGCGCACGGCGCCCCTGATCTTGTCGCGTTCGAAGGCCACCAGGTCTACCGCGGGGTCGGCGAGCGCCTGGACGAGCTCCTGGTGGTGCGCGGCATCTTCCGCCTTGGCGTGCAGGAAGCGGTGCGCGAGCTTTTCGAAACCCTCGTAGCAGAGGAAGGCGCCGCCCGCCATCAGCAGCGGGACGACCAGCCATGGCGCGAACGCACTGATGACCAGCGCCCCCGGCACGAGGATCAGTTTGTTGACGAACGAGCCTTTCGCAACTGCCCAGACCACGGGCAGTTCGCGGTCCGCGGTGACGCCCGCCACCTGTTGCGCATTGAGCGCCAGGTCATCGCCCAGCACGCCCGCCGTTTTCTTCGCCGCGACCTTGGTGAGGATCGCGACGTCATCGAGCACGGCGGCGATGTCGTCGACCAGCGCAAGGAGGCTGCTTGCCGCCATGGTCGCCGCCCCGCCCCGCGGATCAGCAGGGACTCAGTGAATTCCCACTGCGGCTTCGATGTTGCGCACCATCGCCACCAGGCGCGGCCCGATGTCGTCCTCAAGCTGGCCTTTCTTCAGGATGAACGCCGGCACGCCGCAGTTGAAAGTCACGATTTCGCCGTCCACGCTGCGCCGCATCGGCACGCCGACCGCGTGTACTTCGCGGCGCAGGTCGCCGATCGACATGCAGTAGCCCTTGCCGCGCACATCCTCCAGGCTCTTGGCGATCGCCGGCTGGTACTTGCGCAGCATCTCCGGCTCCTTGACCTTCATGTGGTTGAGGACCGCCTCGCGTTCGGGCGGCGTGCAGGCGTAGAGGAACGCGCGTCCCATCACCGACTGCGCGATCGGCACCGAGGTGCCGATGTCGGGCAGCGCGGTCAGGTTGCCGCTGCGGCAGGCTTCCACGTAGACCATGTTCAGGCGGTCGCGCACGCCCATGTTCACCGAGCCGTTCACATAGTCGGCGAGTTCCTTCATGAACGGCCGCGCGATCTGCCGTATGTTCATGGAGGCCAGCAGCGGGTAGCCGATCGAGAGCACGGCCGAGCCGAGCTGGTACTTGCCCAGGCGCATGTTGTGGCGCAGGTAGCCCAGTTTCGTGAGCGTGTACGTGAGCCGCGATACCGTGGGCTTGGGCAGGCCGGTGCGCACCGAAATTTCCTTGTTGCCGAGCATCGGCTCCGCCGGCGTGAAGCAGCGCAGGACTTCGAGGCCGCGCGCCAGGGTGGTGGCGAACTGCCGGTCCCCTTCGTGTTCGTAGCTGTACGCGCCCTGCGGCGGGGTAAGCGATACTGTGGGCTCGGAAGCACCCATGAAGATCTCCTGGATTGGCACGGCAGAATGTTTCGCATTTCGATATTCCATCCGTGCCAACGGCGTGTCAACTTAGTCATATTTCATTTCACATATCGGAACAACCATGTCCAAGTCATTGTTTGATTTGAGCGGAAAAGTCGCCCTGATCACCGGGTCGACGCGCGGGATCGGCAAATCGATGGCCGAGGAACTGGCGCGCGCCGGCTGCAAGGTGGTCGTGTCGAGCCGCAAGGCGGAGGCCTGCGAAGCGGTGCGCGCGGAGTTCGAAAAGCAGGGTTTCGAGGTGCTGGCGCAGCCCTGCAACGTCTCCCGCAAGGAAGAACTGAAGGCGCTGGTCGACAAGACCGTCGCCAAATGGGGCCGCGTCGACATCGCGATCGCGAACGCAGCGGTGAACCCGTACTACGGGCCGCTCACCGAAATTCCGGACGAGGCTTTCGACAAAGTATTCCTCAACAATGTGAAGAGCGTGCTCTGGCTGGCGGGCATCACGCTGCCGGGCATGGCCGAGCGCGGCGGCGGTTGCTTCATCACCGTGGGATCGATTGGCGGTATCCGGGCGAACACGGTGATCGGTGCCTACGGCATGTCGAAGGCGGCCGACCACCACCTGATCCGCAACCTCGCCGCCGAGTGGGGACCGAAGAACGTGCGCGTGAACGCCATCGCGCCGGGCCTGATCAAGACCGATTTCGCCAAGGCGCTGTGGGAGGACGCGGCGCGGCGCAAGGCGCGCGAGGACGAGACGCCGCTGCGCCGGCTCGGCGTGCCGCGCGACATCGGCGGCATCGCCGTGTTCCTTGCTTCCGACGCGGCTGCATTCATCACGGGGCAGGTCATCGTCGCCGACGGCGGCGTTACCGTCGTTTGAAGGCTTACCGGGTCCACGCGGGGGGCAAGTTCGGCGCCGGCCGCTTCGACACCATGTCGCGCGCGGAATTGGACGCGGGCGACGTCGTGGTCCGCATCGCGTATGCGAGCGTGAATTACAAGGACGCGCTTACAGCGCGCGGCAAGGCGAAAATTGCGCTGAGATTTCCGCTGGTGGCGGGAATTGACCTCGCCGGCACGGTCGAGGAGTCCGGCGACGCGCGCTTCAAGGCTGGTGACCCGGTCATCGTGCACAGTTTCGGCCTCGGTGCCGAGCACGACGGCGGATACGCGGAGTTTGGACGTTTTCCCGCCGATTGGGTGATCCCCCTGCCCAAGGGCCTGACGCTGTTCGAGGCGAGCGCGCTTGGCGTCGCCGGCCATACCGCCGCGCTCGCGGTGGACCTGATGGAACTGAATGGCCTTGCGCCCGGCAACGGCAAGGTGCTGGTCAACGGCGCCACAGGGGGCGTTGCCTCCATCGCGATCGACATCCTCGCGCAGCGCGGCTACACGGTGGTCGCGATGAGCGGCAAGGCAGAGCAGACCGCCTACCTGAAGAGCCTTGGCGCCAGCGAAGTCATCGGCCGGAACGACATCAAGGATTCCGGCCGCCCCCTGGAAAGCCCGCTCTGGGCGGGCGCGGTGGATTCGGTGGGCGGCGCGCAGATGTCCTGGCTCGCGCGCAGCATGCAGAAGAACGGGGTGATCGCTTCATTCGGCAACGCGGGCGGCGCCGAATTCGCGGGCAACGTGCTGCCGTTCATCCTGCGCGGCGTGCGGCTGCTGGGCGTGAACGTGAACAATCCGCACGCCACCATGAGCCGCCTCTGGGGCAGGCTTGCCACCGACCTGAAGCCGCGGCATCTGGACCGAATCGCGCGCCGCATCCGCTTCGGGGACCTCGAGACCGCGTTTGACGATCTGCTCGCGGCCCGCGTCACCGGGCGCCAGGTGGTGGATTTCTCGCTGGGCTAGGCGCGCGCGGCGGCGATCAGCGCGGCGGCCTTCTCGCCGATCATGAGGCTCGGCGCATTGGTATTGCCGCCGATCAGGGTCGGCATGATCGAAGCGTCCGCGACGCGCAGGCGCTCGAGGCCATGCACGCGAAGCTGCGGATCGACCACCGCCAGTGCATCCGTGCCCATGCGGCAGGTGCCCACCGGGTGATAGACGGTGTCGGCGCGCTGCCGGATGAGCTTCATGAGCGCTTCGTCAGAGGCGCCTTCCTCGCCGAACACATTGGCGCCGCGCACTGGCGCGAGCGCCGGCTGCTGCAGGATTCCGAGCGTCATCTTTACGCCGCGCAGCAGCAGCTTCGCATCGTGCTCGTCGGCAAGGAATGCCGGGTCGATGCGCGGCGGTGCGAGCGGATCTGCCGAGGCAAGGCCGACGCTGCCTCGGCTCTTCGGGCGCAGCACGCAGACGTGGCAGCTGAAGCCGTAACGGGCGGAACGGTCGCGGCCATGGTCCGCCACCAGGCCGATCGCGAAATGCAGCTGCAGGTCGGGGCGCTCGAGCGACGCGTCGGATTTCAGGAATCCGCCCGCCTCGGCGATATTGGAGGTGAGGATTCCCGTGGCGCCGCGACGGTAGGGGGCGATGCCCGCGACCAGGTTCATCAATCCGCGCGGCGTCAGGCCGAGCAACCCGGGAGCGGGGGAGTGGTAGCCAATCACGTAGTCGGGGTGGTCCTGCAGGTTGCGGCCCACACCCGGCAGCTCGTGGCGCAACGCGATGCCGTGCCGCTCAAGTTCGTCGCGCGGGCCGATGCCCGATTGGAGCAGCAGCTGCGGCGAGCCGAAGGCGCCGCTGGCGACGATGGTTTCGCGCCGCGCGCGAAATGCGCCTTGCGTCGTTTCGACGCCCACGCACGCTCGGCCTTCGAGCCGCAGGCGCAGCGCGTGGGCGCCCGTCACCACGGTGAGATTGGAGCGGCCCGCCGCGGCATCCAGGTAGGCGCGCGCCGCGCTCCAGCGGTGGCCGTTCTTCTGCGTCACCTGGTACAGGCCGACGCCCTCCTGCGTCGCGCCGTTGAAATCCGCGTTGCGCGCATACCCGGCCTGCACCGCCGCCTCGACAAATGCGAGCGACGCGGCCTGGGGCGAGCGCAGTTCCGCGACGTTGAGCGGGCCGCCCGAGCCGTGGTAGGCATCGGCACCGCGTTCATTGTGTTCGCAGCGCTTGAATAGCGGCAGCACGTCCGCCCAGCTCCAGCCCGGGTTTCCAGCGGCCGCCCAGTCGTCGTAGTCGCGCGGGTGGCCGCGCATGTAGATCATGGCGTTGATCGCGCTTGAGCCGCCGAGCGCCTTGCCGCGCGGCTGGTAGCCGCGGCGCCCCGCGAGCCCGGCCTGCGGCGCCGTTTCGAGCGCCCAGTTGTGGATCTTCCGCGGTACCGTGACGGCCAGCAGGATCGGCGTGTCGATCAGCACCGAGCGACCGCTGCTGCCGGCTTCCAGCAGGCACACGCTGATGGAAGCGTCTTCCGAGAGCCGCGCCGCGAGCGCGCAGCCCGCCGAGCCGCCGCCGACGATGACATAGTCGAACACGTCATCGCTTTTCATGTCCTCACCTTTCGTTGCAGATAACCCAGCATCGCGTCGCGCAGGTCGGCTGCCAGTGCCTTGTCGCGCAATCGCATCGGGCCGGGGTCATTGATGATCATGTTGATGACGGCGCCGGCGGCGAGCTGGAAGGCCGCCGCCAGCGCGCGTTCGGCCTGCGGCGTCTTGCGCGCGCCCAGCGATGCGAGCAGCGGCCCGGCGAGCACTTTATGCGCGACTTTCGGAATGCGGCGAAACGGCGTCCACTCGCCCCGGACTCGCGTTACGCGCTGCAGCGTGGCGCGCAGCACGCCCTGATTGGCCCTGCACCAGCGCAGCAGGGCGTCAAGGAAGATGTCCAGCTGCGCTTCGGCCTGCCCGCGGTGGCGCGCGAGGTCCTGTTCGATTCCGCGCATGCCGTCCACGGCGTCGCGATAGGCCGCCGCCTGCAAGCTTTGCAACAGCACTTCCTTGCCGGCGAAGCGCCGGTAGAAGGCGCCGGTGGTCAGCCCGGCCGCGGCGCAGATCTCCTCGATCCTCAAGGTGTCGAAATTGTGCCGGATCAGCAGCTTGCGGCCGGCATTGTGCAAGGCTCTTTCACTGCGTGCACCGCGTTCCTGCCTGGGCGGTACGATGCCCTCGATGTCGGGGACGCGGCGGGCGGATTCGGCTCGATCCATTCGGGCGGGGGTTGACTCGGCGCAAAATGATAATCTATATTATCAAACGACGGAGGATGGAGGATGGATGTCTGATTCGAAAATCCTGCGCGTGCGCGTGGAGAGCGCAC